>Ga0209058_1002943_pt1 | contig 13901 bp, 13 predicted proteins | sample GraSoiAngelo_147_FD_185904 | JGI IMG/M metagenome (GOLD analysis project Ga0209058, IMG submission 185904) | Grasslands soil microbial communities from the Angelo Coastal Reserve, California, USA - 14_1009_05_40cm (SPAdes) (version 2) | ecosystem: Environmental > Terrestrial > Soil > Grasslands ... | reverse complement strand
TCACTGTTCTTCGCGCGGGCAGAAGAAACGACGGCATCCTCACCCTTCGTCGTCTCGTAGTAGCCCGGCGGCGGGACGGCCGGGCCGGGCCGCCTCTCCTACGCAGCTTTGAGCGGCCCCTCTGCTCCCGGCTTGGCTTCGAGCAGCTTGCGCCCTACGTCGAGGAGCGACCGACCGACGAGCACGGCAGCCCCGAGCAGGACGAATCCGGCAACGACGGGCACCGAGATCGCTACGCCGGTAAGCCCCGAGACGAGGCGCACGCCTTCACGACCAACCTCACTCACGGTCATGGCGGCCTCCTGAAAACGACGGCTTGCCTACCTCAAGGCGGCTCGCCAGGGCAAGGCCCCCCAGGATGAGGTACTGTCCCAAGTTGGGACACCTTCACCCGCGAAATTAGGACACCGACCTCCCGGCCAGAGAGGACCCCGCCAGAGGGGATTGACCGGCCTCGGGGCCTGAGAGCAAGGGGTGGTGCCGAGTTGGGAAGGAGGGTCACATGCCGAAGGTAGCGCCCTTTCACTCGGAGAAGGAGTCCCATCACCACGACAACAGCAAGTGCGGCCCCGGTAGTGCAATCCTGCCGGTCAATCGGCGGCCAGGGACCGGTGGCAAGCCGCTCTGCAAGGACTGCGAGCGGCTAGATCGCGAAGGGAAGTAGATTCAGCGCCGCGCTCGGGCGGGGCGCCAGAAGGTCATCTCCCATTCGGGGCCGGTGGGTTCGCCGTCGTTCACGGTCCAGACGCGCCGCAGCGCAACCACTTTCAGCCCGTGCTGAAGCGCGATGCCGAGTGCGCGGAAGCCCTCCGCCGGTCCGCCGGCAAAGGTAATCGTCGGCTCAGGAAACGAGTGCCGTCCGCGCCCGGGCGTCCATCGCCAGTCGCCTTCGCACGACTCCGTTGTCTCAATCCCATTCTCCCAGAGGACGCGGACCTCGCGCTGGATACCCGCGTCAACCAGGCGGGCGCCCTTGCCGGTGAAGGGCGGCGGCCGGCGCCCATCTATCCTCCCACATCCCCGGCACCGCTTCCCACTCATCCGCCCCACTCTGAAATTGTAGCATGCGGGCCAGGGCGCCTCTAGAAGACGCCGCCCCTGATGAGCCGCAGTCGGCCCGAGCCGATGGACCGCGAGCCGACCTCGCTGCCGCCCGCTTTCCCTTGGCCCGACCCGCGTCATCCCCGGATGCGCCCGCTTCCACCGCTCGGGCTCCAGGCTGGTCACGTTGGCGAGGTGGGCACGTGGGATGAGCACGTACCCCGATGATCTGAAGGAAGCCCTACCTGCGTTGCTGGCTAGCCGACCTGGTGGTATCTGACGCCCGCGACGAAGCCGCAGAGGAGGCGCGATGAAGCGGATACTCCTGGGCGTTGTCGGTGTAGCTTTGGGGCTGCTCACGGCCGTGCGAGCGGTGGACGCGGCGGCGACACGCGCCGAGAAGTGCGCGGCTGCTGAGCTAAAGGCGGCGGGCACGAAGGCGGCTGCAAAGCTGCGGTGCCACGAGAAGGCACTCACGCAGGGAAAGGCCGTCGCGTCCGCGTGCCTGGCGGGTGCCAACGCTCGCTTCGCGGTGGCATTCGCCAAGGTCGAGGCGAGGGGCTGCGCCACGGCCGACGACCTGGCCGCAATCGAGGACCGGGTGGACAGATTCGTCGCGGGCCTGCTCGACACGGCGACAGGCGGCGACCGAGACTGAACCCGTCTCTACGGTCGTCATGATCCCTACGCGGCGAGCGTGGGGCGGGGTCAGGAAATCGGACCGAGAAGGTCCCGTCAAGAGCCCGCAAGAGACCGGAGACGGCGGCGGCGAGGTGCTCGGACCGAGGCGATCGCGAAAGGGGCGGTGAGATGAACGGGCGATGGAGCGGATGGTGCTCGCTGGCGCTCGTTGCATTTCAGGTCGCGGGGTGCTCGCTCCCCCCAGGAGGCGAGCGGACCCTCGGCAGTGCGCTCCGCGCACGGCAGCTCATGGTGCCCGTGGCGGGCGTGTCGCCAGATCAAGTACCCGACAACTTTCGATCTCCGCGCAGCGGAGCCCATATCCACGGCGCCGTCGACATCCCCGCACCACGCGGAACACCTGTCCTGTCCGCTGACGACGGGCGTGTGCTCCGACTGCAGCGGAACCGCAAGGGCGGGCTCACGATATATGCAACCGACGAGAGCGAACATTTCATCTACTACTACGCCCACCTGGCTGCGTATTGTCACGGGCTTGCGAAGGACACCCGTCTCGTCCGCGGCCAAGTGATTGGCTCCGTCGGCACGACTGGGGACGCTCATCGGCGCGAGCCGCATCTGCACTTCCAGGTGATGGTGCGCCCGAGCGACGGGCGGTGGTGGGGCGGCGATGCGATCGACCCCCGACCGTACTTCACGAGCGCGGGACGGGCGAAGGGTAAGCGCACGACGAGGGCGGCACGAACAGACGCGCGGCTGCTAGCTTATGGGGTTGTCGGTGCCGGCTGGGGAGCGAGTGTGTCCGTTGCGGCCCCACGATCCTCTTGTCGCGCGCGGGGGAAGGGAGGACGCTACTGATTACCAGGGCGGGGCAGTCCAGATCCCCATCTGGCGGCAGAACTCGGGGGTACGCCCGCTTCCACCGCTCGTGCTCCAGGCTGGTCACGTTGGCGAGATGAGGGGCGTCGGCACTACGGCTTCCTCTTGCAGCGTGGGTCCGAGGCCTGAAGCTGCGTGAGCTGCGTATCGGTCAGGCCGAGCCCGTTCGCGCCGATCACGAACTCGCACACCAAGTCGTGGGTGGGCGCGACCCTTGTGTGACAGCCCTGGCACGAGCCTAGGAAGTTCGCCACCTCTGCCTCGCCGCGAGCAGCGATCTTGGCGCGGCCGTGCGGCGTGAAGGTGAGCCTGAACCACTCCCAGCCGTTGCCCCCGGAGTTGTAGGGGCCGCCGCGCTTGGCCATCGCCTCGCCTGGGAGGAGCTGAAGGATGGTGCCTTCGGGATAGCCCTTTCCCGAGGTCTCCGCTGCGGCTCATCTCGACCGCTTCCCGGAGACGCTTGCGGTTGCGGTTGAAGATGTAGAAGTGCTTGCCCTTCGGCCTTGACCCCCTTGGTCAGGCATTTGAAGTCGCGCGCTTTCGCACGAACTCCGCGTGGCTCATACCTGGTGCGAAGAGGCCAACAAGGAGCCACACGGCGAGGAGGCGCATTGGGCCCACAGGTAGCGTGAGTCCCCTCTGTCTGCAATGCAGCGGTCTCCGATGACGGCGACCATCGCACTGTTGGCGGTACTATCCATCGGAGGCCGACCGAATTGGGAACGAGGAGGAGTGCGCCCTCGCGATCATCTCTTGGCCGTCCATCCGAACATGGTGCAGCCCCGACGCGCGGCGTCTTGCTCAGGCAGTTCGTCGTCACCGAGCAGCGCCCGCCAGCAGCGTAGGTGCGCCTACAGCGGGGGAACTCGCAGCCGCTCGATTCTCGCTCAGGACTTCGGGGATGCGGTCCAACTCGACCTCGACGGCGATGGCGGGGTTGGCGCCAACGGTTTGTTGCCGTTTGTTGCCAACGTCACCCAACTCCGCCCCACAACCCGCCTGCCTCAGGTGGCTATCTCGCCGTTCTTGTAAGGTGGACACGGTTCCTGCTAGGTCCCCGAAGCACGGTGAGGATGCGCCATGGCACCGCGCGCACTCTCGTGCTGTCCGCGCTCCTCGTCGCGGGCTGCCGCGCCGCCGCGAACACGCCGCGTGGTACCGCCGAGCGCTTCCTCGACGCGCACTACGTGCGCATCGATCTGCCCGCCGCGCTCGAGTTCACCGCCGACCTCGCGCGGCACAAGGTGGAGGACGAGCTGCGGCTCGTGCAGGGCCAGGTGATCGACGAGGCCACACGCAAGCCGAGCGTGCACTACCGGCTTCTCGAGGAGCATCCCGACGGCACCGAGGCCGTTCGCTATCTCTACCGGGGCAGCATCACGATCGAGGACGCGGACCGCCTCGAGCGCCGCTGGCTCGTCACCGTGCGCCTCGCCGACGGCGCCTGGCGCGTCACCAACTACGAGGAGTTCGAGGGGTGAGGCGGTTCCGGCGGGTCGCGCTCGTGGCGGCGGGCGTGGCCCTGGTCGTGGTGGCGGCGCTCGCCGCGCTCGCCGACTACGCCTCGACGCACTCGGATCGGCTGCTCGCCGAGGTGGGGAAGGGGCTCGGACGCGAGCTCACGGCCGAGCGCCTCGGCTTCACCATCCGCGGCGGGGCGGGCGTCACGCTCGCGGGCGTCTCGATCGCGGAGGAGCCCGCGCTGGGGACGAGGGAGCCCTTCCTCACGGCGCGCGAGATCGAGCTCAGGCTGCAGCTCCTGCCGCTCGTCCGCCGCCGGCTGGTCGTCGATCGCGTCCTCATCGAGGCGCCGGTGGTGAACCTGGTGCGCACGCAGGCGGGCGCCGTGAACATCGACTCGCTCGGGAAGACGGCGGCCCCGCCAGGGGCGCCGGCCGCCGCGGCCACCGCCGGAGCCCCCTCCGCCTTCCAGCTCGCCTCGCTCCGGCTCCGCCACGGCACCCTGCGCTATCGTGACCTCTCCGCGGGCCGGACGGTGGAGCTGGCCGACGTGGCCGTGGACGCGCGCCAGCCGCACTTCGCCGCGCCCGTGCCGGTCGCGATCCGCGCCCGCCTCGCCACCGCCGACCTCCGCCTCGAGGACATCGTGAGCGAGGGCGTGCTCGAGCTGGCGGGCGGGCGGCCCGCCTACCGCGGCTCGCTTCAGGCCGGCCCGGGCGCCTTCGGCCGGGTCGTCGTGAAACGGCTGACCGCGAACCTGCATGCGAGCCCGCCGGTACTCGATCTCGAGTCGGCGAGGCTCGAGACGCTCGGCGGCACGGTCGAGGGGACGGCCCATCTGACGAGCGAGGGGAAGGGCGCCGGGCTGAGGGCCGAGCTCGACGCGCGTGGCCTCCAGCTGGCCGAGCTCCCGGCGGCGAAGGATCGGCCGCGGCCCGCGGGGACGCTCGAGCTGCACGGCACGCTCGCCGGTCCGCCACCCGAGGCACCCACGTTCACGAGCGGGGCGACCGGCGAGGGACGGTTCGCGGTCACCGACGGGCGCATCGAGGGCGCCGGCCTCGGGCGCCCGGTGCTCGATGCACTCGAGGCCTTCTTGAAGCCGGGTGTGGCGGACCGCCTGCGCGAGCGCTACCCGGACCTGTTCGCGAGCGACGACCTCCGCTTCACGCGTCTCTCGGGCTCCGGCCGTCTCGCGGGCGGCCGCATCCGCTCGGACGACCTGGTGCTCGCCGCGTCGAGCTACGAGGCGCACGGAGAGGGGAGCCTCGGCCTCGACGGCGACCTGGACGCGACCCTCCGCGTGGTCGCCTCCCCGGCGCTCACCGACGACCTGCTCGGCCAGTCGAGCGCGCGGCCCGTGCTGGTCGACACGAGCGGGCGGCTCACCATCCCGCTCCGTGCCCGCGGGCCGGTGGGCCGGCCTCACGTGAGCCCCGACCCGGCGTTCGCGGCCACCGTGGCGCGCGCGCTCCTCGGCGGGAGCAACCTGGGCGAAGCCGCGGGCGGCCTCTTGAAGCGCCTGCTCGGAGGCAGGCGCAGGCAGGAGCGTTGACGCGATGGGATTTCTCCACCTACTCGTCGGAACGCTCATGCTGCGGCCGTACGTGTTCGTCTTTCTCGCCGTGTACGTGTTCGCGGCGGTCACCAGGATGGGGTGGGCGAAGACGGTGACCTTCTCGGCGGTCGCGTGGGCGATCGCCTACGCGGCCGAGTTCAGCTCGACGCGCAACGGCTTTCCGTTCGGCCTCTACGTCTACGTGGACGCGACGCGCGACCAGGAGCTCTGGCTCGCGAACGTGCCGTTCTTCGACTCGCTCTCCTTCACCTTCCTCTGCTACCTCGGCTACGCGCTCGCCATCTTCCTCTCTGCGCCGCTCGTGTGCGGCCGGGGCGACTTCCAGGTGGCCGACACGCGTGCCATCCGCACCTCGTGGCGCGTACTCGTGACCGGCGCCTTCCTGACCACGCTCCTCGACCTGGTGATCGACCCGCTCACGGTGCGGGGCGAGCGCTGGTTCCTCGGCCGCATCTACTACTATCCCGAGGGCGGCATCCACTTCGGCGTGCCGCTCAGCAACTACGCCGGCTGGTTCGTGGTCGCGGGCGCCACCATCGCGGCCTTCCAGGCGCTCGAGCGGCGGACGGCGTGGCCGGCGGCGGGCGTGCGACACGTGCCCTGGGGCGGGCTGCTCGAGCCGCTCCTCTATCTGGGAATTCTCGTCTTCAACCTGGCGATCACGCTCTGGATCGGCGAGGTCGTGCTGGCGCTCCTCGGGAGCCTTCTCTTCGTGCCCGTGAGCGCGCTGTTCATCCGGCGGGCGCGCGATCCGCTGCGCCGCGCCGGCAACGCGGAGCTGGCCCGCCATCGCGCGGACTTTCCCGCCTCGCCCCTCGTGCTGTCGCCCGAGATCTCGTGGAGGTCGTCATGACGAAGCGCCTCTCGCTGGTCGCTGCCCTCGTCCTCGCTTGCGGCTCGCTCACGCCGGCGGCCGCGCTCACCGGGCGCGAGGTCATCGACACCGCGCAGAAGAAGAACGGGTTCTCGACCTGGCGCGACCGGGTACTCGAGGCTACCATGGAGACCTACACGACCACGCTCGCGCGCACGCGCGAGGCGAACGTGAGCGAGCAGACCGAGCCGCGCGGCGAGCACCGCACCTTCATGGAGTTCACCGCGCCCGCCGACGTGACCGGGACGCTCTTCCTCCACCTCTCGCCGCGCGGCGAGAAGGACCAGCAGTGGGTGTGGACGCCGTCCACGCGCAAGGCGCGCCGCCTCGGTGACGCGGCGCGCGACGAGAACTTCATGGGCACCGATCTGAGCTACCGGGACCTCGAGCTCCTCGTGCGCATCCAGCAGTGGAACGACAGCGAGGCGACGGCGACGCTCGGGCCCGAGACCGAGGTCGACGGGAAACCCTGCCACGTGGTCGGGCTCGAGCCGAAGAACAAGGAGTTCCCGTACTCGCGCTACCGCCTGTGGTTCGGCACCGGCGACTTCCTGCTCTGGAAGGTCGAGGTGTACGACCTCGAGGGACGGCTCTTCAAGACCGTGACGATGAAGCGCTACGAGCGCATCCAGGACTACGCGACCGCGCTCGAGTCCAACGTCGCCAACGTCCAGTACGGCACGCACACCCTCTTCAAGGTCCGCAACGTGCGTTACAACACGGGCGTCCCGGACGACACGTTTGCGGTAGCGAACGTGCAGAAGGGACACTGAGGACCGAGGCGTCCGGGCGCAATCTTCGCCGCCGTGGGCGGCGGCTCCGAGTACCGGGGCGGCGGCCGCCGGCCGCCGCGTGCCCGACTACGCGCTCGCCGGCACGCCCGCGGCGCTGGCGGCGCTCCGCCCGCTCCTCGGCGCGCAGCAGGATCAGCACGAGCGTCTGCGCCGTCGGGACATAGGCCAGGGTCGGCGTTGCTCCGGGGTGCTCCTTCACCAGACGGTCGAACAGCCGGGTGAGTTCACGACCCGAAGCCGCGGTGTACACCTTGCCGCGCAGGAGGATGACGTGCTTGCCGCGGTAGGAGGGCGAAGCGAGGACCCGCTTCAGCAACGCGGCAGTGCTCGCTGCGCGCCGGCCCGATCTGGGCATGGAGACTGGTAGCAGACCCATGCCGTAACGGGCAAACCAATACGTCGGCCAAACATGGCGCTCCCGCGAGCTCCGCCATGGCGGCGTCGTAGCCCCGCGGCGCTCGCACACGGAGCGCGTCCCACGGGGACGGCGAGGTTGAGGAGGTAGGAGTCGTGGGCAAGCACGGTCGGGATGCCGGTCGCGGCGCGCGCGGCGGACGCGCGGCCCGCGACACGCGCGGCCCGCGAATCTTGACCCGGCAAGCTCGACTATGGCTATAAGCCCGCGTGCTCCGGCTCAAGCTCGCCCGCCTGCCCGCGGCGCCACGCGAGTCCGCGCCTGCGGAGCTCTGCTGGGATGCGCCGCCGGCCTCGGCCGCCGTCCTTCTCAGCCGGCGCGAGTTCCTGAAGGCGCTCGCGCTGCTGCTCGCCGCGGCGGCCTCGCCGTTCACTCGGGCGAGCCGGGCCTACGCTGCCGCGCGGGGCCGCTTCCTCACGCGCCACGAGTTCGCCACCCTACAGGCCCTCTGCGACCGCATCATCCCGCCCGACCAGGATCCGGGCGCCAGGGCACTCGGCTCGGCCGTCTATATCGAGCGCATGCTGACGGCGTTCGATCGCCGCGCTCGCGTCCCGCTCATCTTCGCCGGCGGCCCGTTCAGCAACCGCAACCCCTTTCCCGACAACGACACGGGCCAGCCCTCGCGCAAGCGGCCGAAGAACGCCTTCAAGCGCTTCATCCCCCTGACGCGCGTCCAAGAGCTCCGCTGGCGCGCAGAGCTGTTCGGCTCGGGGGCGGTACCCGGCGCCGACTTCAACGACGCGGCGCTCGGACCGCTCACAGGGTTGCGCGACATCTACCAGGCGGGGCTCGCGCGCGTGGACGAGGTCGCGCGGATGATGGCGGGCGCCCCATTTGTGCGCCTCACGGAGGCGAAACAGGACGAGGTTCTCGCCATGCTCGACCGCCCGGCCGTGCTGCGTCGCGACCCCCGCCGCGGCGTTACCTTCCTCGACCTCGTGATCCAGCACACCCTCGAGGGCTGCTTCGCGGTGCCCGAGTACGGCGGCAACCACGGCCGGCGGGGGTGGAAGATGATCGGTCTCGAGGGCGACGATCAGCCCCTCGGCTACTCGATCTTCTCGCGCCAGAAGAACGACTACAACGAGCGCACCGACCACCCGATGACGACACCCAATCCCGACGAGTTCCCGGGCGGCGTCCTGACGCCCCGCCCGATCTCGGCCGACGCGGACGCGATCCAGAACCTGATCGTCACCGTCACACGCGCCTTCGAGACCTGCTGAGAGACGCGCATGGCGCGACGCAAGCGCGAAGCGGACGACGTCCTCGGGGAGCCGAGCCTCACCGAGCCCTTCGACGTCTGCATCATCGGGAGCGGAGCAGGCGGGGGGAGCGCGGCCCACGTCCTCACGGCCGCCGGCAAGACGGTGCTCGTGCTCGAGACGGGCGACAACCCGTTCCCCGGCCTCGACGACCCGAAGCCGCTGCCGTTTCCGCTCCACAGCAACGACGAGCTCAAGTACTCGGTCCGCAACTACATCTTCCAGGATCCGTTCCTCGAGCCGCGGACCTTCCGCGGCGACGCCACGAGGCTCGGCTCCCTAATGGACGACGTCAACTCGCTGCCGAAGGCCGTGGGCGGCGCCTTCCAGCACGCCGACTGCAAGACCCCGCGCTTCAACGCCGTCGACTTCCGGCTCAAGTCGGCGATCGAGGCGCTGATCGGCGCCACTCCGGGCCTCGTCGTGCCCGGCTTCAACGATCCCGCGAGCCCGGCCGCCAATTTCGCCGACTGGCCGTTCACCTACGACGACCTCGAGCCGTTCTACGTCGAGGCCGAGCGCCTTTACGGCACGCAGGGGAACGCCGACAGCATCTACGAGTCGCGGCGGAGCCAGCCCTATCCCACGCCGGCAGGCTTGGGCATGTACATGAACCTGCTCATCGCCGACGCGGCGAAGGAGGTGAGCGTGCCGGACATCGGCGCGCTCAACCCGCACACCTACCCCGCCGCCATCACCACCCGCTTCGCGCGCTCCTACGACCCGACGGCTCCCGACGACCGTCCGCCGTGCGTCGACTGCGGGCTGTGCAGCGGCTTCGGCTGCCCGAACAACTCGAAGGGCTCGCCGGCGGTGACGACGCTGCGGCGCGCGCTGCTCACCAAAAAGTGCCAGCTGCGCTTCAACGCGCGCGTCACCCGCCTGCTCTACCAGGGGCGGGTCGTCAGCGCGGCCGAATACATCGACGGCGACGGCAACCGCCAGACCGCCCGCGCGCACGTCTTCATGCTGGCCGCGAGCGCCATCGAGTCGGCCCGCCTCTGCCTGCTCTCGGACCCGGGCGGCCCCGGGCTCGGCAACTCGAGCGGGCAGGTGGGACGGAACCTCATGTTCCACCTGCAGACCAACGTGAACGGCTTCGTCCCGCAGCGCGTGCACGGCCAGCGCGGCCGTGCCGTAACCCACGGCATCTCCGACTTCCGCGGCGTCATGCCCGGCGGCGAGGAGATACGGGTGTTTGGCGGCGGCACGCCGGTCGTCGCCCTGGGCGGCATCTGCGAGTTCGGCGCCTCGCAAGGTCAGCCGATCACCGAGGACGGCGCCAGCTACGTGCAGCTCGGCATCCGTCGCGGGACCATGCTCAAGAACGCGCTGCGCGACCTGGCTCTCGGCCAGCACCTGCTCGGTATGACCATGCAGGCCGAGGACGCCCCCCAGCTCACGAACTACGTCGACCTCGACAGTCGCTTCACCGACGTCTACGGCCAGCCGGTGGCGCGCATCACCTACAAGAGCCACCCTTACGAGCTCGCAACCCGCTGCTTCTACCTCCCCCACCTGAGGGCCATTCTCCGCCAGGTGCTCCGGCAGTCAGGGGTCCCGGAGGCCAAGCTCGACGACAAGATCTTCACGACGCCGATCGATCCCTTCCTGGTCGGACCGCCGTCGTCGCGGCACATCATGGGCACGCTGCGCATGGGCAGCACCCCGGCGACCTCCGTCGCGGATGCGCAGGGCCGCTTCCACGACCTCGACAACCTCTACGCCTGCGACGGCAGCGTATTCCCGACCTCGTCGGGCTATAACCCGACGCTCACCATCTTCGCCGTAGCGCTCAAGGTCGCGCACGGCCTCGCGGGCACGACGCCGGGCAGCTAGGCCGAGACTCAATGCCCCGGCACCCCCCGTAGCCCCGGCTTGAAGCGGAACACCTGGTACGGGGCGTTGGCCTTCATGTGCGCCGTCGTGCGGAACATGACGTGCTGGAGCGAGCTGCAGGTCACGTAGAGCCAGCCGTCGGGGCCGAAGCTGAAGCCGTCGGGCCAGCGCAGCCGCGGGTCCTTCAGGAGCGTCGTCAGCTTCCGGTCCTGACCGAGCGCGAGGATCGCGGAGTGCTCGGGGTCGCTCAGGTAGACCGTGTCCGCGGCGTCGATCGAGAGCCCGTCGCTGATCGTCTTGGGGCCGAAGGTCTCGACGCGCGCGCCGAGCGCCTCGGGCGTCAATGACGCGTCGTTCAGGTCGCGGGTGGCGACGCGGTAGAGGCGGTCGCCGCTGAAGGGGCCATAGTAGAGCCACTCGCCGCGGTCGTCGAGCGTGATCGAGTCGACGCCGATCCTGACGGTGTAGACGCCGAGGACCCTGATCGTCCGCTCGGGCGTGCGGGTGACGTAGTTGCCCGCCTGGACGGAGGGGTGGCCGTCGAGCACGCGCCGGCTGGTGTGCCTGGCGATGTCATAGACGACGAGCGCCGGCCTCTGGCGGATGGGGCTCGTCTCGGCGATGTAGATCTTCTCGCCGCGCGGGTCGACCTGGAAGTCGTTCAGCATGGAGAGGAAGCCGGCCACATCGGAGGGGAACTCGTATTGGTGGACGAGCGTGTTGGTGGCGAGGTCGAAGGCGAGAAGCCGCGGCTGCCCGCGCCCGTAGCGGGCGAAGTCGAGGGTCCAGAGCCGGCCCTGGCGATCGATGCGGACAGCGAGCGGCGAGTCGAACCTCGTCCTCTGCGACGCCTCGTCCGGATACGGCACCGGCTTCCCGCCGATCAGCTCGACCAGCTTGATCGGCGGGTCGCCGTTCGGGTGCAGCGTGAAGAAGACGCGGCCCGTGCCCGAGACCGCGATGTTGCCGGGCGGGTAGTCGAGGTCGGCGACCACCTCGAGGGCGGAGGCGGGGAGCGTCGGGTCGGTGGTGCGGTCCTCGAGCCGCATGCCGCCGCAAGCAGCGAGGAGCAGCAGGGCGAAGAGTGTAGAGCGCCCCATGGCCCGTCCCGTCTACCACGGTCGCTACTCCGCCCGCAGCGCCTCCAGCACCGGCAGCCGCGCCACCCGCCGGGCGGGCAGGAGCCCGGCGGGGATGCTCACCAGGAGCGCCGCCAGCGCGGCCGCGGGGATGCTCCCCGCGGCGAAGTGGAAGTCGATCTCCCAGCCGAGCTGGTAGGTGAAGTTGACCCGCACCCAGAGGAGCGCCAGGACGAGGCCGATCGCGAGCCCGCCGGCGAGCCCGAGCACGCCCACTCCCGCCGACTCGCCCACCACCGCGCGCGCCACCTGCGCACGCGTCGCGCCTGCCGCGCGCAGGAGCGCGAACTCGCGGCGGCGATCCAGCGAGACGGCGAGGAGCGCCTCGGCGAGGCCGAGCGCGGCGACCACCAGGGGCAGGATCTCGAGCGCGTCGGTCAGGCGGAAGGCGCGCCGCACGGCGTCCTGGTGGTAGGCATAGAGCTCGCGCTGGGTCAGCACCTTCACGCCCTGCGCGGCGCCCACCGCCGCGAAGGCCGCGTGACGGACGGCGTCGAGCGACGCGCCGGGCGCGAGCGTCACGTGGAAGCGGTTGACCGCCCGATCCGCCCACCAGCGCTGGTAGGTTGGGCGGGCGAGGATGACGCTGCCCCGCGGCGAGACGTAGTCCACCACCACGCCGACCACCCGGGCCTCGAACGGCCCGCCGGGCGTGTCGAGACGGAGCGTCGCGCCCACGCCCACGTCGAACTGGCGCGCGAAGTTGCGCGACACGAGGACGCCCGTGCTGGCGCGCACCGCGGCGAGCGCCGCCTGCGGATCGCCCGCCGCGAAGCTGAAGTCCGCCTCGCGCTCGGGCGCGAAGGCGCTCGCGTCGAGCGAGTCGATGCTGATGCGCGCGCCGCGGTAGGCGTGCTCGGCGAGCCGCACGCGCTCGACGCGGGCCACGCCCGGGACGGCCGCGAGGCGGTCGCCGACGCCCTCGTCGAGCGGCGCCTCGATCCAGCCCGTGGTGGCGGTCGAGGCGACCACCAGGTCGGCGTGCACCTGGCGGCGGATGAAGTCGAGCACTGACTGCTCGAAGCTCCGCGCCACGGTCGCGGCCGTCATCATGAGGCCGAGACCGAGGGCGAGGACCGCCGCCGCGAGCGCGAGCTGGTCCGGGATGCGAACGAGGCGGTCGACGGCGAGGCGGCCCGCGAAGCCGAGCGCCTCGCGCGCGGGGCCGAGGAAGAGGGCCGCGGCCCCGCCGGCAAGGCGCATGAAGACGAGCACGAGGGCGAAGTCGGCGGCGAGCGCGGCCACGTTCCCGCACCAGGGCGAGTCGAAGCGCTTCTCGGCCCAGAGCCCGCCGCCCGTGAGCAGGGCGGCCGCGAGGATCGTCCCGTGCGGCCGCCAGCGGCGCGTGGCGTGCTCCGCGTCGGCGCTGCGCACGGCGACGAGCGGCGAGACGAGCGCGGCGTCGCGCGCGGGCAGCCAGGCGGCGAAGACGGCGGCCCCGATGCCGGTGGCGACGCCCACGACGAGCGACCAGGCCGACAGCTCGAGCCGGGCCGTGAAGACCGTCATCGAGAAGATGAGCTCGGTCGACTCGCTCACCGTGCGGAGGAGGAGGCGCGCGAGCACGATCCCGAGCGGCACGCCCGCCGCGGCGCCGACCGTCCCCGTGGCGAGCGCGTCGCCCAGCACGAGCGCGGCCACCTGGCGCCGCTCGGCGCCGGCGCAGCGGAGGATGCCGAGCTCGCGGCGGCGGGCGGCGACCGAGGTCGCGACCGCGCTCCCGACCACGAAGATGGACGCCAGGAGCGCCAGGCCCGAGAGCCCCGAGAGCAGGGTCTGGAAGGAGGCCAGGTAGCGCTCGATCTGCTCACCGCGGCGAGCGGGGCGGATCGCCTCGAGCCCCGCCGGGAGCGCCGCGTCGAGGCGCGGCTCCACGTCCTCCACCCGCACGCCCGGCTCGAGGGTCACGTCCACCTGGTCGATCAGGCCGTCCTCGCCGAGCACGAGCTGTGCGCCGACCACGTCCATCA
>Ga0209058_1002938_pt1 | contig 13912 bp, 8 predicted proteins | sample GraSoiAngelo_147_FD_185904 | JGI IMG/M metagenome (GOLD analysis project Ga0209058, IMG submission 185904) | Grasslands soil microbial communities from the Angelo Coastal Reserve, California, USA - 14_1009_05_40cm (SPAdes) (version 2) | ecosystem: Environmental > Terrestrial > Soil > Grasslands ... | reverse complement strand
AGCTTCAGATAACCGAGTCCGGTATCGACGAGCAGTGAAAGCGATCGAGCGATCTTGGGGTTGGCTTTGAAAAATCCGGCCGCTTCTTCGATCGTCATTTCCATCACGTCTCCGATCGATTTTTCGTGATAAAGAACTTCGAGCGTCTGGGCGTTGTAACGTTTCCCGCCGCAATCTTCACAGGGTACATAGGTGCTCGGCAGAAAATTCATCTCCAATTTGATCATGCCCTGGCCCTTGCACGACTCGCAACGGCCGCCCTCAGCGTTGAAGGAGAACCGACTCGGGCTGTAACCGCGCATGCGCGCAACCGGAACTTGTGCGTAAAGATTGCGAATCTCATCGAAGACCTTGATGTAAGTTGCCGGGGTGGAGCGCGAAGTTTTGCCGATGGGTGATTGATCGACTTCGTAAACCGCATCGATCGCCTCCATCCCTCCAACTCGCTCGAACAGCTCGCCGGGACGTTGACGTTTTCGAGTTAATTGCTCACGTACCGCCGGTAAAAGGACATCGCCCATCAAGGTGGATTTGCCGCTACCGGAAATTCCGGTGATAACCGACAAGCGAGCGACGGGAAATTTCACCTCGATGTTTTTCAGATTGTTCGCCCGCGCATTCCTGATCTCGACCCAACCCGCAACATTGTGCAAGCTTCGCCGCGATTTGCGAATGGGATGGCAGAGCGGCGTTTTTAGACAACGTCCGGTCTCGGAATCTTTTGCGCGCTCGATCTCGCGCAGCGATCCACTGACAACCACTTCGCCGCCGTGTGTCCCGGCGCGCGGGCCGAGATCGATGATGTGATCAGCGCGCCGCATCGTTGCTTCGTCATGTTCGACAATGACGAGCGAGTTCCCTTTTGCGCGCAACGCGGTCAGAGTCTCGAGCAGCCGCACATTATCGCGCGGATGCAAACCAATGGTTGGCTCATCCAGCACGTAGAGAACACCGCGCAAATTCGAGCCGAGCTGCGCCGCCAGGCGAATCCGCTGCGATTCTCCTCCACTTAAAGTCTTGGCCGATCGACCTAACGACAAATAGCCGAGACCGACGTTGTCCATGAATCGAAGCCGCTGCACGATTTCCGGAATCAATTCGCTCGCGATGGTTTTTTGTTTTCCACGAAATTTTAGCCGCCCGATTTGTTTGGCAGCGGTAGCGGCCGAAAGGGCCGTAAAATTGTCGATCGTCATGTTTTGCACGCGCACGTGACGCGCGATCGCGTTCAGACGCGAGCCATGGCAAGCCGGGCAGATCTGCGCTTCACTTTCTTCGATCCATTCCGATTCACGTTCGGCAGCAAGCTCATTTTCAAGGACGGACTCGCCATCCTCGCTTTCACCGACTTGCAGCGATTGGTTCCAGATTTCGCCGAAGCCGCCGCATTCTTCGCAAGCACCGTGCGGCGAATTGAATGAGAATAATCGCGGATCGAGTTCTTCGAAGGCGCGCCCGCAACTCGGACAACTCATTTCCGTGCTCATGACCGTGATTCGATTTTTCGCATCGATGAGACGGGCGGTGCCGCGACCAATCTCGAGCGCGCGCTGGCTGAGATTTCGCGCCTTAGCGATCCGCTTCTTGTCAATCACACCGACAACGACATCGATGGTGTGTTCCTTGAATCGCTCAAGCCTGCGAAACCGCTCCACCGAAACGAACTGCCCGTCGACGAAAAGGGTGTCGAATCCGTTGCGCTCCGCCCAACGCGCGACATCGGTGTGGAACCCCTTGCGCGCTTTTACCAGCGGCGCCAGCACCTTGAGTGGACCACGGCGGGCCGCCGTCTCCACTTGTTTCACGATTGCTGCCAGAGTCTGTTTTTCCACTGGCAGATTGCAATCCGGACAGAATTGCGTGCCGGTTTTCGCGAAGAGCAACCGTAGGAAATGATAAACTTCCGTCACCGTCGCGACGGTTGATTTCCCGCCCCCGCGTGTGACACGCTGCTCAATCGCGACGCTCGGCGGCAACCCTTCGACCAGATCAACGTCGGGCTTTTCCAGTTGCTCGACGAACTGTCGGGCGTAAGGCGACATACTGTCGAGAAAGCGGCGCTGGCCCTCCGCGAACAAAATGTCGAAAGCGAGCGTCGATTTTCCTGACCCACTCAGGCCGGTAATCACGACCATCTGGTCGCGCGGGATTGCGACGTCGATGTTTTTCAAATTATGCTCGCGCGCACCATGAATTTGGATGGCGCCGTTCGCGTTTCGTGCCAGGAGCGCGGGCGTCTTGCCCGCTCCATTCGGCATCCTGTCGGACGGCTCTTCCGCCGCGCGTAACGAGACTTCCTCCCCGTGATCCTGAGCGTAGCGAAGCGGAGTCGAAGGATCCCGTGGCGTTACCTTAAAGCCATCGCGGCGGGATCGCTCACTCCGAGCCGGAGTGGTGTTTTCGCTCGAGATAACACGCTGTAAAAATTTTCCCGTATGTGATCTCTCGACCTTCGCCACTTGCTCCGGCGTTCCGACGGCAACGACTTCGCCACCATCCTCGCCAGCTTCGGGTCCGAGATCGATGATCCAATCGGCGCATTTAATCACTTCGAGATTATGCTCGATCACAACCAGCGAATGCCCGGCGTCGATTAATCGTTGGAACAATTGCAGCAAAATCGCGACATCATCGAAATGCAGCCCGGTGGTTGGTTCGTCAAAAATGAAAAGGTTGCCACGTGAAGAGACGAGCTTCCGCTCGTCCGTAGACGCGCAGAAGCGCGTCCCTCCAGTGTCGGCGAGGTGACTAACGAGTTTTAGACGTTGTGATTCGCCCCCCGACAAAGTGTTGAGCGGTTGGCCAAGTCGCAGATAACCGAGCCCCACCTCCTCCAGAATTTCGAGCGGGTCCGAGAGCTTTTCGCGCTCGCCGATCTGGGCGAACCAGGCGGCCGCTTCCGTAACCGTCAGCTCGAGCACATCGTGAATCGATTTTCCGTGCAGCTGAATTTTAAGAACGTGCGGCTGGAAGCGTTTGCCTTCGCATTCCGCGCAACGGACATAGAGATCGCTCAAAAACTGCATCTCGATTTTTTCGAAGCCAGTGCCGTTGCAACGTTCGCAACGGCCGCTGCCGGAATTAAACGAAAAAGCGCTCGCGGTTAGTCCTTGCGCCTGCGCTTCCGGCAAGGCCGCGAAAAGTTCGCGTACGCGATCATAAAGCCCAAGATACAAGATCGGGGTCGAACGCGGGGTGCGCGCCAGTGGCGATTGATCGACCATGACGATTTCGTCGAATCGATGTGCGCCGGTCACTGTCCGGCACGCGCCCGGCTCGTGTTCGCTTGCCTGGCCCTTCGCCCGCAGAAGATTTCGATACAACACATCCTGGATCAGGGTCGATTTTCCCGAGCCGGAAACGCCCGTAATGGCGGTAAAAACTCCGAGTGGAATTTCGACATCGACGTTCTTCAGGTTGTGCTCAGTCGCGCCGGCGATTTTGATAACGGAGGAAAACTTCCTCCGCGATTTTGGAACAGGGATGGACTTGCGATGTGTGAGATAATCATGGGTTAACGATTGGGGAGCGCGCGTGTCTCGCCGCAACGATCTTTTTAAAGCGCGCGAATCCGGGACGCCTTCGTGCAGGCCGCGTGCGCTCCTCAGAAATTCCTCGAGCCCTCCGTTCCATACCAGTTCGCCGCCGCGCTCACCGCGACCGGGACCGATGTCGATCAAATTGTCCGCTGCGCGGATGATTTGTTCGTCGTGCTCGACTACGAGCAGGGTATTGCCTTTGTCGCGCAGGTTGTGCATCACGCGCACGAGCCGCCCAACGTCGCGCGGATGCAATCCGACGCTTGGTTCGTCCATGACGAAGAGTGTGTTCACCAGCGATGCGCCGAGACAGGTGGTGAGATTGACCCGCTGCATTTCGCCGCCGCTCAGGGTGCGAGTAGAACGATCGAGGGTGAGATAACCGACGCCGACTTCGCAAAGGTAACGGAGGCGCGCGCAAATTTCGTTGCGCAGCATTTCCGCAGTGCTGTCATGCGACGCGATTTCGATGTCCCCCAGTAAGTCGCGCGCGTCAGAAATCGGGAGGGCGGCGAATTGGGGAAGGTTTAGCTGTAGCGGCGCTCTATGAGCGCCGTTGGTCTGATTCCGGCGGCCATAGACCGCCGCTACAATTTTGTAATTCAGCGTCTCCGGTTGGTAACGTCCACCGTTACAGCTCGGACATTTCACATAAGCGCGATAGCGACTGAGGAGGACGCGGACGTGCATTTTGTAAGTCTTCGATTCGAGCCAGCGAAAGAAACCGCGCACTCCGTACCAGCGATCATTCTCGTAATCGTCATCGGTGTATTCGCCCCCACGTTTCTCACCGTTAATGACGAAATCCTGATCGGCCTTGGGCAGTTCCTCGAAAGGCCGATGCACATCGATCTCCTCGCGGGCACAGGCACGCAGCAGATCCTTTTGGGATTCGCCCATTTCCTGCCCGCGAAAAACGCGCACCACCCCTTGTGCGATCGAGAGGGACCGGTCCGGGATCGCGCGATTCAGATCGATCGCGATGGTGCGACCGAAGCCACGGCATTCCGGACACGCGCCAAGTGGATTGTTGAAGCTGAAAAGCCCCGACGTAGGCGGACGGATGTCGAGATCGCAATGCGCGCAATGCCAGCCGGTGGAGAAGGGGAATTCGTGACCTGTGCCGGCGGCCGTGTCGGCCGCACTGTTCGAAATTGCAGGCGACACGCCTGCCTTCGCAGGAAACGGAATGACATTGATTTTGCCCTTACCGAAACGAAGCGCTGTCTCGATGGCCTCAGTTAATCGCGCACGATTTTCCTCGCTGACGACGATGCGGTCCTGGATGACTTGAACGCGCGCACCCAGTCGCTCGACTTTTGCGCCGGTATCGACGCGCACGACTTCGCCATTCAACCAAACACGCAGGTAGCCTTGTTGCTGGAGAAATTGGAAAAACTCGCGCGGTTTGGTTTTTGACGGAACCGTCACCCAAAAAGCGACGAGGACGGTTTTGCCAGTCCCGTACCCGTCATTCTGAGCCCCGAATGCTTTGGGGGTTGAAGGATGACCGGCGAAATGAGCGATCACTTGATCAGCGATCGACTTCGCCGTTTCGGGGCGAATTTCGCGGCCGCAGCTGGAACAGAACGCGCGCGCCGTGCGAGCCCAAAACAATTTCAAGAAATCGTTGATCTCTGTGATCGTACCAACGCTCGAGCGCGACGTTTTTACGAGGTTTGATTGTTCGATCGCGATCGCTGGCGGAATTCCGCGAATGTCGTCGACCCGCGGTTTGTCCATGCGCTCGAGGAATTGGCGCATGTAAGGACTGAAGGTTTCGACGTAACGGCGCTGCCCTTCGGCATAGATGGTGTCGAAAGCGAGCGACGACTTTCCGCTCCCGCTCGGGCCGGTGACCACGCTCAGCTTTCCAAGCGGAAGATCGAGATCGATGCCTTTGAGGTTATTCTGGCGCGCCCCGCGGATTTCAACGCACCCGCGCTCAGCCAAAGCTCTGACGCTGTTTTTTCCCCCGTTGCTCGAACCCACTGGAGACAATCGTTTCACGCGGTGCGGTCTGCAAATTCTGTGGAATCGCCACCCGTTCGCGGGCGTCATCATCCCGAGCGCAAGCGAGGGACCTCACTCAAGCTCGTGGAGGAGGTCGCGGAGTCCCTCACCGTCTGCGCGGTTCGGGATGACGGAATGGAAGCGGAAGAGGAATCGTCAGAGGGTGTCAGGACTTGAATCGCGCGGCAAGGTTCTCGCGTTGCTTGTCCAATTCCTTTGGCACGACGCTGCCTAATGACTCGAAGAATTTCGCGTGATCCGAAATCTCTTTTTGCCATTCCTCAGCGTTCGCATTCAGGAGCTCGCGCATTTGATTGGGCGTGACGCCGCGGAGTTCACCGAGATCCAGATCCTGCAGCCGCGGAATGTGACCAATCGCCGATTCGTTGGCGCCGACGCGCCCTTCGCAGCGATCGATAATCCACCCCAACACCCGCATGTTATCGCCGAAGCCGGGCCACAGAAATTTTCCGTCCGCAGATTTGCGGAACCAATTCACGTGAAAAATCAATGGCGGCTTGGTCAGCCGTTTACCGGTTTCGAGCCAGTGCCGGAAATAATCGCCGATGTTGTAGCCGCAGAACGGCAGCATCGCCATTGGATCGCGCCGGACTTGCCCAACCGCACCGGTCGCGGCCGCGGTAGTTTCCGATGCCATGGTCGCGCCAATGTAGGTGCCGTGTTCCCAATCGAACGCCTGGAAAACGAGCGGCATGGTATCGCTCCGGCGGCCACCGAAAATGATCGCACTGATGGGAACGCCGTTGCCGTCCTCGACATGCGGATCGAGCACGGGATTATTGCGCATCGGAGTGGCGAAGCGGCTGTTAGGATGGGCCGCTTTTTCCTTCGAGTCCGGCGTCCAATCATTGCCTCGCCAATCAATCGCGTGCTTCGGCGGTGCGCCATCCTTGCCCTCCCACCACACATCGCTGTCGTCCGTTAGCGCGACGTTGGTGTAAAGCGTGTCGCGCTCGATCGATTTCATCGCATTCGGATTTGATTTGCAGCTCGTCCCCGGCACCACACCGAAGTAACCGTTCTCAGGATTGACTGCCCACAAACGGCCGTCGCGAATTTGCATCCAGGCAATGTCGTCACCGACCGTCGTGACTTTCCAGCCGGCGAAATGTTTCGGCGGAATCAACATCGCGAAATTCGTTTTGCCGCACGCGCTCGGGAAGGCAGCTGCGACGTAATGTTTCTTCCCGACCGGCGATTCAACGCCGAGAATCAGCATGTGTTCGGCGAGCCAGCCTTGTTTGCGCGCAAGGTAAGAACCGATGCGCAGCGCCAGGCATTTTTTCGAAAGGAGAACGTTTCCGCCGTAACCGGACCCAACCGAGATGATCGCGTTATCCTGCGGAAAATGACAAATGAAGCGTCGCTCCGGATTGACATCGAGCAGCGAATGCACCCCGCGGTTCCATTCTGCCTTTGGATCGTGGCCGAGCCGTTTAACCGCAATCTCCCCCATGCGAGTCATGATTCGCATGCTGAGCACGACATATTTGGAATCCGTGATCTCGAATCCAATCTTCGTTAACGGCGAATCGGGCGGCCCCATAATATAAGGCACGACAAACATGGTGCGTCCGCGCATCGCGCCTTTGAGCAAGCCCTGTAATTTCGAATATGTCTCTGCCGGCTCGGACCAATTGTTCGTCGGTCCCGCTTCTGCTTTCGTCGGCGTACAAATGAAGGTGAATTGCTCGACCCGTGCGACGTCATTCGGATTCGAGCGATGCAAGTACGAGCGTGGCGCTTTTTTCTCGTTTAGCCTAATTAGCACGTTCTGCTTGAGCGATTCCGCAATCAGAAAGTCGTTCTCGCGCTCGGATCCGTCGCACCAAAAAATATTTTCCGGCTGGGTGAGCTGTTCGACTTCGTGCACCCAATCAAGCACGGCCTGATTCGCTGGTTTGTGATCGCCAATTCCGGCAGGCGGCGAAATGGCAGGCGCGGGATTGTTCATAAATACGTAGCGATCCGGGATGATGTTGGTGTCATCGATCGCGCGAAGGACGAATTTTCCCCGCTTCCGCCGCTTCTCCAAGAATTTTTTCCATAGTTGTAGCCGCGGTCGCCGGCGTCGGGCTCAATGACCCCAGCAGCACAGAAACGCGTTTGCGCGCTGCATGCGAGGCTGTTTATTTAACGCATGTTCGGAGTGACCACTTCCGACGATTATCGGCCGGTCGCGTGGATGGGGCGTTTTCCGGTGGATGTCACGACGATTCTTGTCGGCATCCATGTTGTCCTTGCGATCGTGGCTTGTCTCCTCGTCGCGGCTGCCGGCGGCGGTTTGCTTGATCTCATGATGTTCGACAGTGCTCGTGTCCTGGGAAGCGGCCAAGTCTGGCGTCTCGCGACTTATGCCTTCATTCATTCGCCCATGCAGCTGTTTTGGTTCGCGATCGAAATGTACATGCTTTTTGTCTTCGGCCGCGAAGTAGAAAAATTCATCGGGCAACGTGCTTACATTGTTCTTTATGCGGTTTTGCTTTTCACGCCTTCGCTGCTCCTAACACTTTGGGGATTTAGCCAACGGACTGGACTGGCCGGATCGCTCGCATTGCATTTCGGAATTTTTGTTGCCTTTGCGACCATTTATCCATCGGCCGAACTGCTTTTGCGGATCACCGCGAAATGGGCGGCAGTGATTCTGGGCGCGATCTACACCTTGCAATTGCTGGCCTACCATTCCTGGACCGATCTGGCCGTCGTCTGGACGAGTATCGCTGCTGGCTTTGTTTTTGTTCGCCTCCGTGGGGTCGGACCGGAGTTGATCTGGTGGGAGAATTTCAAGGCCCGGTTGCAGCCGAAACCAAAGTTTAAGGTTGTCCCCAAACCTGTTGCGACGCGTCGCGAAGAAGATGACATCTCCGAGTCGGTCGATCCTATTCTCGACAAAATTGCCAGGTCCGGCATTGGCAGTCTCACTCCGAGTGAGCGACGAACGCTCGATCGTGCGCGTAATCGTTTGTTGAAAGAATCAAAATGAGGCCGCGCTGGACAAGATTTCGCGCGGAGAATTGACCGGGTAGCGCACGCGTCTCGCGTGTTGGTTTCGGCGTCTCGCCGAAACAGTCTTTTTCAGATAAGTCCGCGAAGGCGAGACGCCTTCGCCAACACGCGAGACGCGTGCGCTACCCGGCGCTCTAAGTGACCGCGCTTTTCTCGTTCGAGAAAAGTTGGAATATTGAGGCGAAGCAGTTATCCAGTTAATCGAAAGAACCGTGGCAACAGAAAAAACCGCGTCCGCCCCTACTGACGAAGCAACGATTTCGCTGCAACGCAGCCTTTATGATCCTGGCTACGTCAATGCCATGTCACATTTCTATCGCGGCGAGCTCGGGCGCATCATGGTTTGGCGGCAGCGACTCGACATCACGACCAACTGGGCCATCACCAGCAGTACCGCCATCATCACCATTGCCTTTGCTAATCGCGAAGTCCCGCACATCATTTTCTTTTTCAATCTCGCCATCGTCTGGGTAATGCTCTGGATCGAAAGCCGGCGCTACCGGTTTTACGATGCCTTCCGCGCCCGAGTGCGGATGCTCGAAGCCCATTTTCTCGTGCCAATGGTGATGGAAAATCGCCAGATGCTTCAAGGCGAATGGAAGAAGCTGGTCTGCGAAGACCTGATTTTACCGTCCTTCAAGATTTCGAAACTCGAAGCCATTGGGCGCCGGTTGAAACGGAATTACGTTTTCATTTTTATTCTCATCATGGTGGCGTGGGTGACGAAAATTTTCCTGCATGCTTCGGAACCGATCACAAGCGGCCGAGCGCTTTATCACGCCCTGCGGGTCGGTCACATTCCCTCCTGGCTGGTGGCGGGCACTTTTATCGCGACCTTTGTCAGCGTGATCAGCATCACCATTTATGTCAGCAAGAAGTCGTCTGGGGAAATAACGGAGTTCGGTGCACATCGGTCGCTCTGGCGGATCTGATTCAGTGAATGGTGATAAGTGAATCGTGAGTAATTCGAACCAGTCCGCTTCGGCCAAATCGATTCACCAGTCACGATTCACGAATCATTTTGCGCAACTTTGCGACATAGTCGCAAAATTGCGCTCTCCCGAGGGCTGTCCATGGGATCGCGAACAAACCAACGCCTCTCTGGTCTCCCCGCTGCTGGAAGAAGCTTACGAAGTCGCCGGGGCCGTTTATGCGCAGAACGACGCCAACCTGCGTGAGGAGCTGGGCGATTTGCTCTTGTTAATTATCATGCACGCACAGATCGCTTCGGAAGAGCAACGCTTCGATATCGACGAAATCGCGCGCGAAATTAGCGAGAAATTAATCCGCCGACACCCCCATGTTTTCGGCAAAAGCGAGGCGCGGGGAAGCGAGGCAGTCGTCCGGCAATGGGAAGCGATCAAGCGGGAAGAGAAGAAAGGCGATGCGCATTACCTCGCCAGTTTGCCGATGGCACTACCCGCGTTGATGCGTGCAGAGAAAGCGCAGAAGAAAGCGGCCCGCGTCAATTTTGACTGGCGGGAATTGCGCGACGTGATGGCAAAAGTGGAGGAAGAGCTGCAGGAAACGAAAAATGCGGTTGCGTCGGCGGAAGCGCGAATGATTGCCGACGAAATTGGCGATTTGTTGTTTGCGATCGTGAATCTAGCCCGCAAATGCCAGCTCGAAGCCGAGAGTTTGCTGCAGTCCGCCACCGACAAATTCGTCGCGCGTTTTAACGAAATGGAAGATCGCTTGCGTGCGCGGGGCGGGAAACTGGGCGAAGCGGGTTTGGAAGAGCTCGACGCGATTTGGGAGGAGATTAAGAAGGATAACCGATCCTAGATATTGGATCTGACAAGTCGTTGCAAAAGCCCGAAACCCTCGCCCCAGCCCTCTCCCAGTTGCTGTGCGGTATCCCATTTCATTAACACCTCGCTTCAGTGAGGTGCCTGGCCGAGCCTACTACCACAACCGCTTTAGCGGTTTACTCGTTGACTGACAAAAACCGCTGAAGCGGTTGGGGCCCCCTCAGGGGTCGTTAACGCCCAGCTAAAGCAGGGTGTTAATGAGAGGGTCAGTCGACGCTAAACAGATACTTTTCTAAAGGGAGAGGTGTCCCCTTCTCCCCGTGGGAGAAGGTTAGGATGAGGGCATTCTTACGGGGCTGTATTCAGAGCGCTGGTTCGACCGCCCGCGGTTGTCTATTTGTCGTTAGGCCACGTTGCGTCTCTTTTTGTAAACGTTTTAGCCGGCTCGACAAACTCGCCTTCGCCGCCGAGCTCATTCGGTCGATGAAGAGGATACCGTTGAGATGATCGATCTCGTGCTGGAGCGCGCGTGCTAGAAGTCCGGTCGCCTCGATTTCGACCCTCTCGCCCGTCAGGATCTGGGCTTGTACTTTAACCCATTCCGCACGTTCGATCTCAGCCGAAATTTCGGGAAAACTGAGGCAACCTTCCGAAGCGATTTCTTTTTCCGGCCCGGTCTGAAGTTGGGGATTCAGCAATACCAGCGGCATCTGCTCTTTCGGGTCGACTTCTTTGCCGTTCCAAGCCATCGAGCTCGGCCGATCTTCCACTGCTGAAATATCGACAACGGTCAGCTGGAACGCTTGGCCCACTTGTTGCGCCGCCAATCCGATCCCGTTCGCCCCGCGCATCGTTTCCAGCATATTGTCAGCGAGTTCACGGATTACGCCGTCGATTTCCGCCACCCGTTTCCCTTTCGCGCGCAACGCCGGATCGCCGTACCTCCGAATGGCCAGTTTCATTTTTACTCGCGAGTGAACGCCGGAAGATTTCGCACGCCTGCTAGCTTCAGCGCGTCCATTACTTTGACGATTGTTCCAAACGACGCCTTCTTGTCTGCTTGCAGGGCGAGCGATGCTTTTCGGGTAGGTGAAAGGTCTCGGACCGCGCGCTCTAGCTCGTCGACGCCGATAGGTCGACCATCCAGTTTGATGTCGTCCATTTCATCTACCGTTACGATTGCATGCTCCAGCTCCGCCGGCGCTTTCGTTGCCGTTTTCGATTCCGGTAAGTTGATCTGCACTTCCGGCTGGTCCTTTTTAAAGGTGGTCGAGACCACGAAAAAGATAAGAAGGATGGTGAGGATATCGACCAGCGAAACAATAATGATCGAGGGCGCGCGCCGCTTCCGAACCGCGAAATTCATCTCATCCCGGCGAGGGCGTTAACACCTGGGTTCGCGTGGTCATCCGGACCGGCGGCGGGATGTCCTGCGCGCCCCGGCCGAAATAACATTTCGCAATCAGCTCCACCACCAGCGTTTCCATTTCCACCGACATTACCTCGACTTTTTTTGAAAAGTAACTGAAAGCGATCAGCGTTGGCACCGCGATGGAAAGACCGAAGACTGTGGCATTCAATGCTTCCGCGATACCGAGCGCAATTTGCCGCGTATCCGACGCACCCGAGCTCAATCCCAAATGCGAGAAAACGTGCACCAGGCCCGAAACGGCGCCGATCAGACCCAACAACGGCGCGATACCGACGATCACTTCCAGCACGATCAGGCCCTTTTCCAGGATCACCATCTCGTGACGAGCGCGCGTTTGCACCGCCTCCACGTTCTCGGAACGAGGCGAACGCAAATGCTGGAGCGCGACGCGCACGATTCGACCGAGGGAAGACTGATCGTTCTCGACAATTCGCATCAACCGATCCGGGCTCCCGCCTGGCATTAGTCGCTCGATCTCGCTCTCGACCACCAGTGGCATCACGTTTTTTTCCCGCAAAGCGAAACCACGCAAAATAATTGTCGTTAGGGCGAAGATCGAACAAATGAGCAATGGCCACATGAAAAGACCACCGCGTGCGAAAAACCCGATAAGGTTATTGAGGGCTTCGCTCATGTAAGATTAAGGGTTTTGAAAACCGGTAAAGCTGACATCGCCAGGCAACCCCTGCGGTGGTAGTACGGCCATAACGTCTTCGGGAATAGCTCCGGGTTTCGCTTCTTGAATCGATTGCAGGCAAAGATTTGCGAACGATTCGGAGGTCCTTCCGCTAATTACTTTGATATCGTTGATTTTCCCATCTGGCGCGACCACAAACTGTACATGCACTGTCCCAATATCAACACGGTCGCGATTTGCATCACAAAGAGCGTACCAGCGCTTTCCAATTGAATCGTAGACACTCTTCTCATAGCGACCAAGCGGTGTGCCGACGGCGTTTACCGATGCAACTCCCCGCTTCGAAATGTTACCAGCCATTCGCTCTTGTATTTGCTCACGTCGATACGCTGACGATGCCGGGGGGTGTGGCACTGGTGCCGGCGATGCCTTTTGGGAAGGAGGCCTGATCTCGTTCTCTGGCCCGGGCGTACGAGCAGTAGGCGGCGGGCTGGCGCGAAACATTGCCAGTAAATCGGCACTCGGCGTCGGCGTCGGCTGGGGCGTAGAAGCAGGAGTGGCGGTGGGCGATTGAGCGGCCGTCGGTTGCGGCGTTGGGCGCGGCGTTGCGCTTGGAACCGGAGGCGAACTTGGGCGCGAACTCGGCTGCGGTTGAGCGCCTTCTCGCTCCAGTGAGTGCTGGCGATTTGTCAAATCCATCGTCGGCAGTTCTTTCCCCTCCTGCGTCGGTATGGGCGCGATTCCTAATGCGGGCAATTCACTGGCCGCGATCGAATTCGTATTTGATTCGAACGTTTTCTCCTTTGGCTCTTCCTTTGTCGCTGTTTGCTCCGCCGTGTCGATAAAAGGCGTGTTCTTTGGCACCGCCGGTGGAGTAGGCATCGGGGCGAGATCCATAATTGTCAGCTCCACCGGTTTCTCGTCCTCGGGAAGCGAGGGTTGAAGTTTGTCCCCGAAAGAAGCGATGGAAACGCCGACCAAAAGATGCAGCAGGAGCGAAACGAATACCGCCCACAGGATTTTCTGTCGTTCGCTTCTAGGCTGCATCAGTCAAGGACCTCGTTATCGGGCTCACATTAGAACTAGCATCGCGCGCGCCCGTTCACTTCGCTCTGAGCCAAAATAAAGCAGCCTCCCGTCTATGTCATCCTTGGGTTGCCCTGTAGTGGCGGCCGTGTCGGCCGCAAGCGGATGCCAGTAACCCGTCTTCGCTCAGCTCCGGCGCGGGACGCACACTCCCTCTGGGAGCTATCCGATCGTGAAATTACGAAATCCGAATGACGAAAAAAGCTCAAGTGGTCAAATGATGAAAAGCTTTCATGCTTTGTCATTCCCTCGTCATGCTATGCCAGTCCGGCTCGGACCATTCGTGCTTCGTCATTATTTTTAATGAAACTGATCAATCGAGTGACTTTGCGATTTTCGCTTCCCTGTCATTCTCGCGTGATGAAACAGGTATTGCTGCGCGTAGCCACCATGTGCGCCGAAATAATTTGCAGCGAAATCCGCCAGC
>Ga0209058_1002935_pt1 | contig 13915 bp, 11 predicted proteins | sample GraSoiAngelo_147_FD_185904 | JGI IMG/M metagenome (GOLD analysis project Ga0209058, IMG submission 185904) | Grasslands soil microbial communities from the Angelo Coastal Reserve, California, USA - 14_1009_05_40cm (SPAdes) (version 2) | ecosystem: Environmental > Terrestrial > Soil > Grasslands ... | reverse complement strand
CTGCCGCCGAGCCCGTCATCGTTATCATAGTACTCGGCGGTAATCGTGTCGCCGTTGGCGACTTGAAGGAGTCCGTCACCTGGATTTCCGGGACCGTTCACCAGGTTGATGGACCCCGCGAATACCGAACTGGAGTTCGCGGTCTCCGTCACCGTGACGACTTCCGGCGTGGTCTCCGTGGTGCTCGTCATGTTGATGTCGACCGTGTCCGGAGCGCCGGGGTCCACGTTCAGGCCCGTGTCGATGACCTTGATGCCCACCGTTGCGTTGGACTGGTATACACTGCGGTCCATTCCGATGACGCCGCGGTTCGTCGAGATCCCACCGGACATCACGAGCGCGAACGACTGCGGTCCCTGAGGCACATCGAAACCGGATACCGAGATGGTCCACAGGCCGACCTGCACACCCGTGAGGACGAGGACGCTCTCGACGTTATTTGTGGCGTCGCGCCCCGCGGGATTCGGCGTCGATTCGCCCGGGTTCGAGCCCGTGTACTGGTTGCCCCGATACACCGTGCCATCTGGGGCTGTGATCGCGAGATCGAGATCGTTCACGAGACACACGCTGCACCCGGCGGTGCCTGGGAAGTCGGTCCATACGAGGGTGACTTCGACCGACTCCGAGGGGTCCCCGATCGCGAGGGAGTACGTGACCGTGTCGCCCGTGTTGATGCCTGAGCGATGGTCGTCGATCGACAGGCCGCGGGCATCGCCGGCAAAGAACATTGCGTCGTCCAAGGTGACGCGCCCGAACCCTTGGTCGAAGTTCGGGTACCGCGTCTCGCCGAAGGCATACGCACCCGTGCCGGTCATCTCGCGGCCGCTGTTGATGATCATCGACTTGAGGAGAGCCGCCGAGGGCGTGAAGCCGTTCGCGGGTTGCGGGCTACCCGTCGGGTACCATCCGTCCATGAAATACTGCCGGACCAGGGTCGCGGCTCCCGCGGTCGTCGGTGTGGCCATGCTCGTGCCGCTCAACTGGAAGTAGCTCGTGCCGTCTCCGAACGGGTCGGCGCCTTGGGCCGACCATACGGATACCCCGGGCGCCATGACATCGGGCTTGATCCGGCCATCTGCGGACGGCCCGCGGCTGCTGAAGTCCGCGACATCCTCCAGGCCCATCCCGTTGAACGTGGCGCCGGCCGCGATCACGTTCTTCGCTTCCGCGAACGGGTTCATCGTGTGGAGACCGACAGGTCCGCAGGCGCCCCCGCCGCAGTTCCCTGCCGCGAAGACGACGAGGAAGTCCTGGTTGTTCCAGATGAACTGGTCCGTGTCGGCGGATTCTTGGATGTACGCATTGCAGCAGCTTCCCCAGCTGTCGGAGTGAATCGAGGAGTTTCGATCCTTGGCCATCTGCCAGAGGTCGGTGACGGAGTTGAAATTGATCGAGTTGCCATCCGCGGAGAGGTCTTGCATCTCCAGGGACGCGTCGAATGCCTGGCCGTCGTGCGGACCGGTCGTACCGTTCGATCCGCTCGCGTCTCCGTTGTACACATGCCAGACGCCATCGTCGCCTCCGATCGATCCCGAGGTGTGCGTTCCGTGATTGATGCCATCGTCGTGGTTGTTGCATCCGCCCACCGGGCACGGCGGGCTGTAGTAGTCCTTGACCTTGCGGTGGTCGGGACCGGGAGTGGTGTGGTTCGGGTCGGCGAAGTCGGGGTGACCGAAGTCGAGGCCCGTGTCGCCGAGGGTCACGAGCTGACCCGTGCCGTAGATGCCGTGATCGTGGACCGGGGTCGCGAAGTTGACCGTGTCGCCGCTCTGGATGACCCATCGTGCGATGTCATTCGAAACGGTCGGCTGTACGAATCGATCGACGTACATGACTCCGGGTGTGCGCGCGAGCAACGGGAGGGTGCTCTTGTCGAGCTCGACCCGCACGGATCCCGACTGCCCGAAGCTGAAAATCGGCTGCACGCCGCCGAGGTAGGACACGACGCGGAGAATCTCCGACAGTCGGGACGGCTCGAACGCGGTGATTTCAAGCGAGATTCGTGAGACCGAAGAGCGAGAATCCGATGACCCCAGGCGGTCGAGTGAGACGGCGGTGCTTCGCTGGTCGAGGTTGTCGGCGGTTCGAGGGCTGGTACGCGGGCCGGTGGCGGCGAGGTCCGAGCTGAATGAACGCATGCTATTGCCGGTCGCGATGCTTGTCGCGCTGCTGCCCGGAAGCGAACGGTCCAAGGCACGCTGGGCCAGGAGGTCGTAGTCATCCGACAGGCGAGGGCTGAGCTTGTAAGCGGGCTCAAACACGCCCGTCCACCGGATACTCGCAAGGGCCGAAACGCGGTCCATCGTTAGCCCGTCGGCCCGCACGATGAACGTGTTGTAGGGAATGTAATAGAGGATCGTCGCGCCCGTCGCCGTGAGCTGGGCTTTCATCAGCGGCGTAACGGGGCCGTTGAATTGTGCGAGGTAATAGAGGGGCTGGTTCCTTGGGAGCGAGTTGTACTGGAGAGACGTCGGCATCGTTGGCATCGCCGCGAGCGGATCGAAACGGAAACTATTCACGACGATGAATTTCATGTAGTCCGGCATGGCTTCCGGCAGACCGATCCGCGGTCGTGACGAAGCCCGCGCGGGTGTCGTCACGATCGCCAAGGCTGACGCAACCATGACGAAGACCAAAACGAATGCGACGACGCGGCTCCACGACCGACGAGACACAGCGTTAGCTACTCCATCAAGCGAGCCAGCACTCATGCAAACCCCTCTCCCTGACTGAGCGGTAGGATCCTCCCTCCGGCACTCCTCCGAACCCTGGAGTGCCGCCCCCAACTCGGCGGGGGAATGGTTGTAGACATGATAAGGCTAACGAGGATGTTCGGACCGAAGTCCGGCGGAACGGAGCCGACGCTCGATGGCATCCGGGGAAAACGTCTCTAGGCAGGACAACCGTTCTTGAGCTCGAGCTTGCCGCGGATTGCCAAACGCTAGACAATACGGCGCGTCCACAAACATCACGGTTGCTCACATGGAGCCCGCGATGAAGGGAAGCGGCATAGTCGGCCTTTCAGTTCCCAGCCGCCCCGGTTAACGCCGTGAGAAGGGCGAAAAAAGCGAGAAGAAGGACTAGCCGAAGACCGCCCCGCACTTCAGGCAGTCGCTCCAGTACTTGCCCACCGGCGCGCCGCACTCCCCGCACTCCCCGCCGGTCGCCGTCTGGTCCGCCTTGATGACGACCAGCTCGGGATTCTTCAGCTTGTCCCACCGCGGATCGCGGACGAGGATGAACGCAAAGTCGTCGGCCCATGTCTCGAGTTCGAGGAACGCGAGCTTCCGGCCGACGAGGAGATCGTTGACTCCCTTCAGGAAATCCCGCGCGTCCTTGAACCGGACGACCTTCTCCTGCTCCCCCAAGATGAGCTTGACCTTCCGCAGGTTCAACTCCTGGTCCAGCCAGGTGGAATCCTTCGCGGCAAGCGTCAGCTTGAACGAACTGAGTCGCGGGTTAACTTCCTTCAGGATGGCATCGAGCTCGAACGCCTCCGGCACGCGGAAGCCGAGCCAGTCCGCGAGGACGCGGGTCACGGCCTTGTACGGGGCCGATCGGTACTCCGCGACGAATGCGGCCTCGCCCCCCGGGTATGTGGCAACGCGCTTCGCGAATACGCCCTTCGTCGGTGCGACCGTGAGCCCAAGGTCGACGAGTCCCGCGTGGGCCTCGTTCACGAAGACCTCCACCTCGCCCGGCTTCGGCGGTGCGGCTGGTGCCGCGGGTTTCTCCTCTGGTTTCTTCACGGCGGGTTCAGGCTTCGCGGCTTTCTCGGCCGGCGCGACCTTCTCCGCCGGTTTCTCTTTCGGCTTTTGTTTCGGCTCCTCCGGTTTCTCTTCTGGCTTGCCCTTCTCGGGTTTCTCTTTCTTCCAGAATCGGAGGGGCATCTCCTGCGGAAACCCGGATGGCTCGTAATAAGAGTTGTGCTCTGAGGACCGCAACCGAGAGCGCCCCTCTATCGACGCGGCTAAGTATGCGAGCCGCCTAGCTCCCGCGGCCGACCGGAACCTGATGACGTCAGCGCCGCGTATCCTATCATCCCAGCCCTTGCGCGAAGGATGGCCCCCGATCTCCGAGGAGGAGGTCGAGCTCCCGAGCGGCGCGCGGAAGCGTTGGATCCGGATGCACTTCGGAACGTCCGCGGCGGTCCTTCCCGTCACCCCGCAGAAGCAGATCGTCCTCACCCGCGAGTACCGCCATGGGCTCGGGCGGGTCGTCCACTCGTTGCCCGGCGGGACCGCGCGGAACGGGGAGTCGGCGGAAGCGTGCGCGCGGCGTGAATTGATGGAGGAGACGGGCTACCAGGCGCCGAAGTTCCTCGAGATGTATGCCGGGAACAACCTGACCGCGTACCTCGAGGGGACGCTTCATCTCTACTTCGCGAGAGACTGCCAGGCCACGGAACGGCGGCCGGATCCCGACGAGATCCAAGCGGTCGAGCGGATGAGCGTGACACAGGCGCTCTCGAGCGCTCGAGCCGGAGAATTCGAGTCCGCCGTCGTCACGCTCGCGATCCTGATGGCCGATGCACGCGGCTGGCTCGTCGGGTGAGAGACGCGGCTACGGGCCCGGTGAACGGAGACGATGCGTGGGCAGGATTCAACCGCAACTAACGGTGAATTCGGTCCACCCGCCGGGTATACACCGGTTCGGACTCGCCCATCTCCGTGTCGGCCGAACTAAAGCCTCGATGTTGAGCTAGGCGGTCCGTCAGCTCTCTGATGGGCTTGCAGGTTCCGGAGTCGACCCGCTCCGAGCACTCCTATCCTTTCTCGTGGTCAGCCTCGCGGTCCTGCTTGCTCCTCTTTCCAGGCTTCCTAGACGGAGCATCACTACGGTCAACCCCATGAACGACCGGCTCGGGTAACTGTGTCTCGTCTTCGTTGGGGCCGAACGCGCATCACACTCCTTGACTGAAAGTGATCCCTCATGCGCTGCATCGGTAGATAGGATCACGTCACTCGTTGTCCCGAGCTGTACTGGATGATTCGTTGAGAGTGCCATTATCTCCCTCATGGGCGACCGTTGCGAACCGACGCTCACGAGGCAATATCCGCGGGGACTGGCTACACAAGTTTTCAGATAGGAGGCTCCTAGCCGTATGCGGGCAAGTCGTTCGAACCTGCGCGGCGAAGATGCCTGTCCTTCGTAGTGATCGCTTGCCGGGTCATGCCGATGCTGGCGATAATCGTCCGCGCGGCAACATGACTAAGAGAATCAACACCGAAGTCAACGATATCCCGGCTTCGAAGGCGAGAATCAAGATGGGCGAGATTTCGAAGATGAGGGCAATTGCGATAGGTGCGGGAAGCTTGATGATCCGCATGAGAAGGCTGAATACTGACAAGGCTGTAGCCCTCCCGCGCGGACCGACTCCTTCGCCGATATAAACGGACGGCGCATTGATGTCGAGGAGGTCCACCGCCTGCCAGACGACGAACAAACTGCCGGCAATAACGAAGTCCCGTGTGAACATTATTAGCAATACTGCGACCCCTTCGGCTAGGAAGCTGATAATCATTGCCAAAGGGGGTCCGACCAAATCGATCAATTTTCCCCCGACTACGGAAAATATGGCCACGAGCAAAAGGTACGTTGAAAACAGCGCCCCAAAAAACTGCGTTGAGGCGCCGAGGAACTGAGTGAAGTATAGGGGCAGGAAAGGTGCCACGCCACCCTCACTGAATGCATCCAAAAGATAAACAAACACAACTAGACCTATTGGTGAGAGGAATGCGACGCGCTTCAACCGCGGAAGAAAGCTTCGCCACGGATTGGGCCGGGATCGGATCCCGAGGGTATTCTCCCGCAGGAAAACGAGTCTTCCGACTACGTTGAATACGAGAAAGATGAAACCGACAAAGAATACGAAAGACCAACCGAGCTGTTGGCTCCAAATCGATCCAACGAATGGCATCGGAATGGAAGCCAATGACGGTAGAAAGTAGGGTGAACTCATAGCAGAGCCTCTTAAACCCTTTCGTGAAGACTCGATCAGAAGAGCCTGAGTGGGACCAGTCGCTAGCGAGGAACCAAAAAGGACGATCGAAAATCCGAGTGCCGCCAATAATGCAGAGGTTGCCCCTAGTAGCAGAACGCCCAACGAGGTGACTGCTCCCGATGCCACAATCACAAGCTTTCGGCCAAGTGCGTCCCCGGCGAAACCTCCCACACTCAAGCCTACAATTGACCCAAGAGTGCCCAGTGCAAATACAGAGGCAATATCGATACTCGTCATCCCGGTTTGGTGCAAGAAAAGCGGAAACAGTGGCAACCACACGGAAATTCCAGATGTCAGGAAAATGCCGGTCAATGCGATTGTTCGAGCGTTTCCGGGCGGCAATACGCTCTCTGCAAGTCGCTCAATCTTTGACGTCGCGGCGACATTTTGTTCGCGTCGATATACCTTTCGAGATGCTGAACTTCGCTAACGACCACAGGTCCGAAGCTCAAATACGGATTAAGGATTCCGAATCCGCATCTAGTAGCAGTCAATTCCGAATCTGACCCGCGGAGCGGGTAGGCGAAAAGGCATGAGCGACACCGAGAAGAAACCTTGGGTGGAAGAGTTAGAAGGCCTTGAAAGGGAGGAAGCGCCGGAGATTCCGGATTGGGAGCCAAAACCGCACCGCCTCAGTCCGGGACCGATGTGGGGAATCACCTGAAAGGCTTTCTCTTCCCCTTTTTTCGGGGGGGCTGGACATCCCATCCCTGAAGCGCGTTATCTGGCACCTCACGAATCGTTGCAACCTTCGCTGCAGGTATTGTTACGTGTCAGCGGGGACCTTCAATGATGAACTCCCAAGAGAGAAAATGCTGGCTATAGCTGATCAATTGAATGAACTAGATTTGAGCGATCTCAGCCTTACTGGCGGAGAGCCCACGATGAGCCATTCCTTCGACGCAATTCTCGACAGGTTAAGGAAGGATATCCCCAAAGGGCTGAACACGAACGGAACAACGTTAACCCCCAGGTTGCTCAAAACCCTCTCGGCTAACGGCTTCGATAGGCTCACGATTAGCATGGACTCTGTTGTTCCCCTGGAAAATGACGCCTCCCGCGGCAGCAATTCATATGGGGCGATATCGCGAGGCCTGAGAATGGCATTGGAGGCGGGCTTTTGTATCGGGGTGCCGGTTCAGGTATCGAAGCTAAATGTCGATTCCGTCCCTTCTAGCATTCGTGAGTTCGCCCGAATGGGCGTCGACTCCGTGAAAATCAACTTCGTTGAAGACCTGGGATACGCTATTGGACAAGGACTCTCGCTCAGCATCTCAGAACGTTCCCATGTGCTGCGAACCATCCGCCCTTTGATCTCCGAAGTTGAGCATCTTTACGGAGTAAAGGTCGGCGTGGAATCGGGAATCCCCTTCCCAGAACTGTTTCAAATGTTTGAACAGAGCCCATGCTACTGTGGGCATCATCGAGTCATGATAAAACATGACGGAGGCGTGGTACCCTGTGATGCCATGGCCTATCCCGACGGTTACTCGAAACTAGGATTCCCGGTACGAAAGGTTCCAGATGACTCGCTCGCCGACATTTTCGCGCACGACCTACTCTTTCAACTCTATCGCGATGCCAGCGGCTATTTTCGCCCGAGAGGATGCGAAGGGTGTAGATTCTTCTCCTTCTGCAGAGGCGGGTGTAGGAGCCAGGCCTTCCTCGCCGCCCATTCCTTGTTCGTGCGCACGCCAACATGTTTCAAGGGCCCGCTCCAAGAAAATGTGGTGAACTCAAGTCAGGAAGAGGACCGGCTGTATGAGCGTCCTCAAGCTGCAAGATGTTGAGAGTGGCAGGACTTACGTCCTGAAATCCTTTCAAGAGCGACGCGATGGCCATTCCCGGCTTGCCAATGAATTGCGTTGGCTGATGAGAGGTGCGAAGCACCTACCGGTTCCCAGAGTCATCTGCTGGAGCGATCCGGGACAATTGATGATAACCGAGCATATTGCGGGGCTATCTGTCTTGGAGGCGGCCTCACGGGAGGACCCTGAACGCCTCGGAACTCTTCTCGGCAAATGGCTTGCCTATTTTCATTCTATGGGGCGAGTCACTTGTACTCGAGTTACCATCCTCTGTTCCTTGGATCTGGTTCTTCGTCGAGCAGTGGCGCGCGGACTTCTTCGTACCGGAGTTAGTGAAATGTACGATAGCTTGAATGCGGAGGTGCCTCTGGTTGGGGCCCCTTGGCGTCGCGCCACGTACAAATCCCTCCTCAAGTCGGATTGTCAACTCGCTAATTTTCTTATGGTCAATCACCAAATTATCGGGATCGATTTCGAGGAGGCGGGGATAGGAGATGACGTCGGCATCGATTTGGGACAGCTGGGGGCGTCTTATGTCGCGTGCACTAAACGCGAGCGCTGGAAGCCGTTCCTGGATGGACTTCAGCGCGGATGGGCTGATCATCTCGGACTGAGTCTTCCGGAGACTTGGACGTTCTGGCTCGGCTGGTACTGGCTGTACCTCCAGACAGACAACGCCGACAAGAGCCGGGAATTCCACTCGCTGTTCTTTCCCTCATCCACCACCGTGGGATGAGGTGATTCGCCGGCTAGCTTGCTCCTGTGTCCTGCTGGATCGCATGCAAATCGGGACCTAGTCTATCCTCGTCCGCTTGGAGAGCTCTTCAACGCGGCATGCCGACGTCAATGAAGTATCGGACCAGTCCGATGTAGGGTTTTCAGGGGTGGAGATTCAGAAAGCCGTACTCCCCGAGAACACTCCGCACGTCGGTGAAATAGGTCCTAAGGAAAGACCTCCCACGGTCCGTGACCTGCAACTCTTCGGTTGAGAGCAAGCCATTCCGACGGAGGCGTTCGATATGAGTGTTCAAGCAATTCCAGCTCAAGTACACTCGCGCCTGAAGACGGGTCTTGCGCACATGACCGTCTTCAACGCGTTGCTCGTCGAGTATGGCCATGAGGATGGCCGCGGCAATTTCGAGCTCGCTCCGGCGCTTTCGCACCGCTCCCTGACTTTTCGAGGCGCGGGTGGCGACTGCGCCGCCGACTGGTAAAAGAAATTTCCCTTGACCCTCCAACTCGAGAGACGGGATCATCCAGCCCCCTACGACGATGACGCAAGCAGGTTTGGCATCCCTTCCAAATCGTGACCGATATCCGCAATATATATTCTATGTTTACGTCCCGCCTCCTGCAGCCCTTGATTTCCACGATCGTTCCGGATGAGGGTGAACGACAGCTGACCCGCCCGAAGTTCGCATGGACATATCTTCCCGTAACTCGACTGAGGCCAGAACTTTTCGCGCTCGGACACACTGTCCAAGTTTCATTACAGCTCCGGGAGATACCTTAGAGATCCGCATCAGCACGCCAAGCCGACTCCGGGCATTCAACCGTGTCCATGCTAACATCGATGCGGAATGCCTGCTCATGCCGCGCGCGTAGCTGAGATGGAGCGGGGGTGAAACTCAGTGGGTGAATCCGAATGCGTGGGGCAGGATTTGAACCTGCGAACCCCTGCGGGACAGCGACCTCAACGCTGCGCCTTTGACCAAGCTGGGCCACCCACGCACGGGGCGCTTTCATCGCGGGCCTCGATATTAATCTTCCTTCAGCGAGACTTCGCGTCGGTCTCTGCACGCTCTCCCGCAAGATCCCGCAAAGGATTATTTGGCGCGGAGCCGGTAGGTGAGAAAGGAGATTCACATGCCGTCTCAACGCAAGGCGCGGGCCGCAAAGCGTCGCACGTTCGATGTGATCAACCCGGCGACGGGAAAGGCCCTGGCGACCTATCCGATCCTGACGGCACAACAGGTCCGCACGAAAGTCGAGGGCGCCCGCAATGCCTTCCGAACTTGGTCGCGACTCGATCCGAAAGAGCGCGCGGCGTACCTGCTCCGATTCGCCGAAGTCCTCCGGAAGCACAAGGCCGCCTACGCGGAGACGATGACCCTCGAGATGGGCAAGGTCATCCGCGAGGCGATCGCCGAGGTGGAGAAGTGCGCATGGGCCGCCGAGTACTTCGCGGAAAACGGGCCGGCCTTCCTGCAGCCCGAGCTCGTCGCGACCGATGCGTTGCGCTCCTACATCGCGTTCCATCCCCGCGGCGTCCTCGGATCGATCATGCCGTGGAACTTCCCGATGTGGCAAATCGTCCGGTTCGCGGTGCCGGCCCTCATCGCCGGCAACACGGTCGTCGTGAAGCCCGCGAGCGCCTCGCCGCAGTCCGGCTGCAACTTGGAAGCCGCGTTCCGTGAGGCGGGTCTCCCGGACGACGTCTTCCAAATCGTCGTCGGGGATCGAACCACGGCGACCGCCCTGATCCGCTCCCCCGTGTCCGTGGTCAGCTTGACGGGATCCGTCGGCACCGGGGCATCCGTCGCCCGCGAGGCATCTAAGGATCTGAAGAAAGTGGTCCTGGAGCTCGGCGGATCGGATCCGTTCATCGTGGCCGGTGACGCGGACTTGGACGCGGCGGCAAACGGCGCGGTCGCAGGACGGTTTGTCAACGGGGGACAATCGTGCATCGCCGCCAAACGGTTCTTCGTGGTGGATTCCGCGGCGGATGAGTTCCTCGCGAAGTTCGCGGAGAGAATGCGGCGACTCCGCGTGGGCGATCCGCTCGATCCGACGACGGACGTGGGGCCGCTCGTCAGCCAGACCCAGCGAGACGAGATTGAAAGCCAGGTGAAAGACGCGGTTGCGAAAGGCGCGAAGGTCGAGGTGGGGGGAAAGCGGAGCCGTCGGCCCGGTTGGTACTTCGAACCCACCCTTCTCAGCCACGTGACAAACGCGATGCGCGTCCTCCGCGAAGAGACGTTCGGGCCCGTCGCGCCCGTGATGGCGGTGCCGAACCTGCACACCGCGATCGAGGAGGCGAACGACTCCGAGTTCGGCCTCGGCGCGAGCATCTGGACGCGGAACCTCGGTCAGGCCGATGAACTCGCGAGGCAGGTCGAGTCCGGGATGGTCTTCATCAACGGCGTCGTCAAGTCGGATCCGCGGATGCCCTTCGGCGGCGTGAAGCACAGCGGCGTGGGACGCGAGCTGAGCCGCTATGGCCTCCTTGAGATGGTGAACATCAAGACGGTCGAAATCTTCCCAGGCCACCCGGGCCAAGCCGCGATCCAGAAGAACACAGAGTAGGGCCGATCCGGGGAAGCGCGACGCTACGCCTCGCAGCCGATCCCGTTCCCGTTGCCATCGAAATGATGCGGGTCGGGCGGGAGCACCCGGAAGTTCCGGTAGATGATGTCCGCGCAATCGAGGTCCGGAGGCGGGGGCGGGATGCATACGTCGGGATAGGCTGGGTCGCAGTCCGCAGGTGGCAGCGGCGAGGGAGATACACATCCCGACCAGGCCGTGCTCCCGAACTCGCTGACGGAGCAGAACACGTAATACGTCGTCGCATGGCCGGACGAAATCATCGCCCCATTTGCGTTCGTGCCATCGCAATAGACGACCGCGAGCAACCGGCCGTATGGATCGTGGCCGATCTGGAAGTCGTCCTCGTCAACGAGGGCCATCGAGCCGGAGCAGATGCCCGTCAGGTAGTCGCGGGATTCCGGCCCGCCCGAAGCGTTGAGTTCCGGGGCGTTGACGAGGACGAGGCGGATGCGAAGGCCTCCTTCGACGTCGAGGGTGTCTCCGTCAAGGACTCGCGTCACGTTTCGCTTGACGCAGAGACCGACGGACCGGGGACATGCCGATGGCGTCGGCTTCGGCGTCGTTGGCGGTGCGTTGACGCCGGATGACGGTCCAATCGAAAGGTGGCTGGCGACAAATACGGCAGCGATGACGACGACCGAGACAGTGATCGCAATCAGAACCGCGGATCGGCGACGGGAAATCATCCGACATAGATAGGCGGGTGGTTTCATCAACTCGCGGATCCGCGGCAACCGTGGGGAAGAACAAGCCGCCCGAATCCCCGGCCTTGCCGTCAGGAGAAGGGGAACGCTGAGGGGGAGATTCGAACTCCCGAGGGCCTTGCGGCCCACCAGATCTCAAGTCTGGCGCGTTGGACCGAGCTTCGCTACCTCAGCGCCTCGCCATCGTCCGATGCGAGAAATACCTTCTCTCCCAGGCTCAGTGGGAGGACCGCAACGGCTCGACATCGAGTTCGAACGCCATCACGGGTTGGACCAAGGTGTACGTCTCTAGGATGCGCGGATGGATCTCCCCGAATCGACCGATCTCCCGGCCGCCATGGATGACCGAGGCCGCGCGCCCGGGGATAAAATTCCCGTCCTCGACCGGATCGACATTCGCGGTCCGACCGACGTCGCGCATCAGGCTGAGGACCAGGGACTTCGCCTCCGTGAATGAGGCTTTGTGATGGATCGAGGCCGCCCCAATCCGTCGCACGTTCCTCGCCCCGAGGACAACGTCCGAGATCTCGAAAATCCGCTGCGGCAATTCGCGGTGCTTGTTCAACCGGAAGATGTTCATCAGCGCCGGCAGCATCGACGAACGGAGGCTCGTGAGCTCCTCGTTCAGCGGGTTCTGAATCACCACGTGGTCCGGGGTCTCGAAGCCGTCCTTCGTCGAGGCGACGGTGAGCGACATGACCTCCTGGTAGCCGTAGCCCACGAGGAGGACGCGGAGGGTCTCCGCGAAGTCATTCGCCGCAAGCGACTCGCCGATCGTCTGCCGTCGCGGCAGCCCTCGAGGATATCGGTCGTATCCGGAGGCGATCGCAAGATCCTCGGCCAGGTCGACTTCGTGCAGGATGTCGAGACGGTACGCCGGCGAAAGGACCGAAACACCGTCTCCGTTCGCGCGGGCGTCATGCCGCATCCGTCGCAGGCCGTCGACCGCCTCGGCTGGTTTGAGGGAGAGACCCAGGAGTTTGTTCGCGCGGCTCAGATCGAGCGAGTGCGGGCGGGGCGCAAGGTCCGGCGTCTCGAGGGTTCGGTCTGCGTATGTCGTGCGCACGGTCTGAATCCGTCCCCCTCGCTCCGCGAGCGCCGTCGCGAGGATCACCAGGCAACCGTTCACCGCCTCGAGGTCCGTCCCCGTGACGTCGATGAACAGGTTTCTCGTGTCCGGGGTGAGCTGTGTCAAAATCCCGTTGATCACGGGAGGAAAGCTCAAGACCCGACCGCGCGAGTCCGTGATGATCGGGAATCGCGGCTTCGAGGTGACCAGGTGGGCGTATTCCCGGCCCTTCTCGTGGTTCGAGAGAATCTGCCGGAGGTCCAGCTCCTCGGCCATGCCGAGCGGCGTGAAGCGGACGTCCTCCGGGAGCACGGCCTTGTAGGTGTACGGCGGGGTGACCTTGTCCATGTCGTGAATCCCGATCGCGACCTTCTTGCGATGCCGACCCACCGTCAGGTGGAGCTTCTCCTGGAGGTCGACGAGAGACCGCAAGAGGGCGTCCTCGAGTTCGAGCCCCCGGACGATGCCGCCGACCGCAAAGGGGCGCACGTCGGCCACACTGTGATCCACGACGAACTCGATCCCAGAGGATTCCAGATGATAAACCGGCAGGCCCACCTCGAGGTCGAGGAACCCGCGCAGGCCGCGGGCGATCCCTTCGACGGAATACAGGTCCGGCCGGTTCGGGAAGACGTCGAACGTCATCACGTCCCCCTGGACGCCTTCGGGGCCGGCCCCCATGAACGTGATCCGATCCACGCACTCCTCGATCGAGAGCGACTTGCCGACGAGCTCCACGAGGTCGTCGTGACGGAGGTCGACGTTCGTCAAGGAGAGCTCCGATGCCTTCTCGCTATTTATATCGTTTCAAGAGACGGAAAAGGAGAAGGACGGACCGTCGATTCCGGCATCGGATCGCGGGCGGTGACCACATGCAGAAGGAGAACACGATCGGAATCGCGGGCGTCGGCAAGATGGGGGAAGCGCTCGTCCGGGGCTTGATCGTCGGGCGCGTCGTCCCCACATCGAGGATCCTCGTCAGCGATGCGATCCCGGCCCGCGG
>Ga0209058_1002932_pt1 | contig 13919 bp, 12 predicted proteins | sample GraSoiAngelo_147_FD_185904 | JGI IMG/M metagenome (GOLD analysis project Ga0209058, IMG submission 185904) | Grasslands soil microbial communities from the Angelo Coastal Reserve, California, USA - 14_1009_05_40cm (SPAdes) (version 2) | ecosystem: Environmental > Terrestrial > Soil > Grasslands ... | reverse complement strand
CGGCGCTGTGAGCATGCTTTGGCTGAGGAATCCGAGAGTGGAAATTGTGATAGCGAGCGCAATCCACGCGGCGCCGCGCTCGCCGAATGCAATTCGAATCACATCGGAAGCGGGAGTGGTTGTCGCGTCGAGCCCGCCGGGGCCGAGCACGCGCAGGCACGCAAGATTCACAGCAAGATACAGAGCCACAACGCCACCCACGCCGATCAACAGGCCACGTGCTAAATCGCGGCGCGCATCTCGCATTTCACCCGCAACAAAAGTGGCGGTCTGCCATCCGCCGTAGGCAAAGGCGATCGGGACCATCGCGGCGCCGATACTTTTCAAAAGGCCAAAGGAAGCTGGCTGTCCAAGCAAGTCTCCCGATTTGAGTCCCGCAGCCGAGGGATGGCCAACCGCAAATCCAATTACTACCAGCGCCGCGATCGCACCAATTTTCAGCAGCATCAGCGCGCTTTGCACATTGCTGCCGGCGCGCGCTCCAAAACAGTTGATGCCAGTCAATGCAAGCAGTGCGATTGCGGCGATGGCGCTAGTATTCCAATTCACTCCTGTGAGTGCGCGAAAGTAAGACGCGAAAATCACTGACACCGCAGCCATGCCGCCCGTCTGCGTGACGAGAAGCAGTCCCCATCCGTATGTGAATGCGACCGCGGGATGGTAGGCGTCGCGCAAGTAAACATATTGGCCGCCTTCTGCGGCTGGCAGGCGCGTGGCAAGCTCAGCCCAGATAAACGCGCCACACATCGCGATCAAGCCGCCCACTACCCAAACGCCGAGGATCAGGAACGGCGTGTGAACGCGGTGCGCGACCTCGGAAGGATTAGCGAAGATTCCCGCGCCCACGATGCCACCCATCACAATCATCGTTGCGTCGAAAAGTCCAAGCTGACGGCGTGGCTTTGCCCGTTCCAGTTTTGTCATTCCGAGCGGAGCATAGCGAAGTCGAGGAATCTCTTAAAAGCATCTTGTAAACCCCGCAGCCACGCCCCTGTGAGGCGTCCGAACGGTGAGCTGCCCGATTGAGAGACGACGCACAGCGCCGTGGCTACAGCGGCTCGCGCATTCATCAGATGGCTTTTAACACGTCGGTTCGCTCGACGTTATACGCGAAGAGAAACGTAAAGGTGCTACTACGTTTTCACCTCGCGATCGGACCCAATTTGTAAATTCTACACTCCGGCGTCGCCTCTATCAGCATTGCCCTTTGGGCCAGATGCTGTGCAAATTCGGGATAAGATTCGAACCACCAAAACGTATTCGCGGTAAAAACAAGATGGGTCGCGCCGCGGCCACGCAGCCCCTCAACATCGGCAATCGCCTGCTGGCTGTCACTCGGAGTGCCAGCGTAAATCGCGTCTCTCTCGAGGAAGTGCCAACCCTTTCGCCGCGCATAGTAAAATATCGTCGGATCGCCCATGTCCGCGGCAACAATCAATGCATCCGGCGTTGTGATTTTGTTTAATTCCAGACCAGCATCGCGAAGTTGACGGGCCGACGATTCGTAAAGGGGTCGCACGTACGACCAGGAAAGAAAGGCAAACGAACTTGCGAGCAGGATCGACAATGTCGTCACGGCGACACGCGAAGCGATTTTTGATCCAAAAAAAGTGCAAGCAGCACCGGCAAATGCAGCGGTGATCGGCACCAGAGGAAGTTGATACCATGGATGGCGATTGCCGTAGCCCACGACGACGATGAAGAGGACGATCGCAACCAGCCACCAATGGAATAGGCGAGAGTATCTCGATCGCGGTGCTACGAACAAACCGATGAGCGCTATGACAGTCAGAACCGGCGTGAGGCTCGACGTCGCAGTTTGCCGCACAATGTGCCAGTACCACGAGAAACTTTCGATTCGAATTCCGCCGGCACCGAAGAAATGATGCGGATAAAATTCGTCGGCAATTTGGTGCGCATGCCAGTACCACGCGGCAGACGGCAGTATCCCGATGGCGGCGAAAAGAGCCAATTGTAGCCGCGGGCGTTGACCGCGGCGGCCCCACGCATGATGACCTCCACTGGTGCCGAGGTCGGCGCCCTCGGCTACAGCCAAATACAAAAGCGGTGCGACAATAATGATGCTGGTGATTTTGATCAGAAGCGATAAGCAAATCGCGATCGCGGCCAGAGAAAACAGCGTCCAGTTGTAATCGCGTCTCCAGCGAAGAAAAAAATATAAGCCGATGATCGCGAGGCTCAGCGAGGGCACGTCCGGCATAAATGAGCGACCGGCGAAAATGTTCAGTGGGGCGAAACTATAGAAAAACGTCGCCCAAACTGCTGCTGTGCCACCGAAGATTTCCCGGACGAGCAAAAAGAAAAATGGCAGCGAAACAGCGAAGAAAATTACAGCCTGGCTGCGTCCAATCCATTCGTGGATGCCAGCAAATTTGTAACAAATAGCCGCAAGAAACGGCAATATGGGAAATTCCGTTCCCACGTAGCCGGTCGCATTGCCAGCCCAATCAATCTGCGGATAAGCAAAACGAAAACCGTTTTCGAAGAAATTTCGCGCAATCGCCGCCACGTCGCATTGCCGCCAGCTCCAGTGATCAATGTAGGGTTGATTGATTAAGATGAGGCGCACCGCCACGGCGAAGATCCAGATCGTGATCGCAAGCTTCGTCGCTCCACCTGTAGCCGTCGCCCTATGGGTGACGCCGCCCGCGCGTGCGAACGAGCTCAGAGCCACGCTTCCCTGCAGGAAGCGGCTACAGCCGACGCGCTCTGGTATGCGCATCCTGCAAGCGTCTTGACAGCCGAGGTAAAGTCAATCGGGTACGGTAATCTCAAATCGCGCAAGAAAGGGTTAGCATGAAATCAGCGGCTCTCGTTTGTTCTCGGGCACACGCTGGATTTTTCGTGCTGACATTGGTTATCACCGTCGCGCTCGGGATTGCGCAAGCTCAGAACGAACCGATCCTCGTGCCTGACGCCGTCGATTACCAGAAATTGCTCCCGATTTTACCGGAACCGCCGCAAGGCTGGACCGCGGATAAACCGGAGGGTTCCACGGAAGACGTCGGCGGATTCAGAATCACAAACGTACATCGCGATTACCACAAGGGCGAAGGGGAGAAGGCGCCAACCGCGGCGATTAGCATACTCGATTCCGTTGCCAATCCAGATTATGTCAACGCCACCACCGCAGCGTGGAATAGCAACAGCGAAACCAGCGAAGGCTACGGCAAATCTGTCACCATCGACGGCAACCCCGGATTCGAAGCTTTCGAGAAAGAAAGCAAACACGCCACGCTCTGGGTTATGATTGCCAATCGTTATTTCGTCCAAATCGAGTTGCAGAATCAGGACCCGAAGGAATTGCAGGAATGGATCAAGCGCGTCGATCTGAAAAAACTGGCGGCGATTAAGTGAGACTGTAGCCGCCGACCTATGGGCGGCGCTTCGGGCAGAGACAACTCACCGCCACGCTTCGCACAGCGAAGCGGCTACAACCTATTTCTTCTGCGCTTCACCGGCCATTGGCACGAAGCGAACAGGCAACACCGACCGCCGCTGCAATTGGCCGTTCTTTTTTTCGAGAAGGTAAAGTTCCTGATTGCCGAAACCGCCCACCGGAATAATCATGCGTCCGCCCTCTTTCAATTGGTCGATGAGCGGCTGCGGGACGTGATCTGGCGCACAAGTCACCGTGATTGCATCGAAGGGCGCATGCTCCGGCCAGCCTCTGTACCCGTCGCCAACTCTCACATGCACGTTCTTGTACCCGAGACGTTGCAGCGTTGCTTCCGCATCTTTCGCCAGCGCCTCGATGATCTCAATCGTGTAAACGTCCTTCACCAGCCCAGCTAAAATCGCCGCCTGATAACCAGAGCCCGTTCCGATTTCCAAGACACGATCGCTCGCCTTCGGCCGCAGTTGCTCCGTCATAAACGCTACGATGTACGGCTGCGAAATGGTTTGGCCGTGGCCGATCTGCAACGGCCCGTCTTCATAACTGGCAGCGCGCGACTCCGGGGGCACGAATTCTTCCCGGGGCATCTTCGCCATCGCGGCTAGCACGCGCGCGTCGGTGATGCCACGCGTCATCAGTTGTTGCTGGACCATTCGCTGACGCTCGGTTCCAAAATTGGCGGTTGGCGCCGGTTTTTGTCCACAAGCCGTTGCTGCCAGCATGGCGACAAGCAGCCATTGTGAAAATCGTCGCATCAACGGGAATATAGCGCAGCGTCGCCTCATTTTCGCTGCGGCAAATTTCTTCGTGTCCTTCGTGTTCTTCGTGGTTAATTTCAGCGCCCCTTGATGAAGGAAGAACGCAAAACTTTGGATGAGCGCGCGCAAATGACCGACCTGGAGCGGCTTCGTCACTCTGCGTCGCATGTACTTGCCACGGCGATTTTAAAGATTTGGCCCGAAGCGCAGTTCGCTGCAGGGCCGCCGGTCGAGAACGGTTTTTATTACGATGTCGATCTTCCGCACCGGATTTCGCCTGAGGATTTCGAAAAGATCGAGACGGAGATGAAGAAAGAGATCAAAGCGAACCATCCATTCGAGCGGGTGGACGTTTCGCGGGACGAAGCACTCGCGCTCGGCAAAAAAGGTCGGCTTGCTGCACTGGGCGAACGAGCCGAGCCAAGCAAATACAAGCTCGACATCATCGAAAACATTCCTTCCGACGAAAAAATTTCGCTCTACCGCAGCGGCGATTTCATCGATCTCTGTGCGGGGCCCCACGTCATGCGGACGGGAAACATCGGCGCGTTCAAGCTCACGAACGTGGCAAGCGCTTACTACAAAGGCGACGAAAAGAATCCTCAGCTCCAGCGCGTTTACGGCACCGCGTTCAAAACCAAAAAGGAACTCGACGACTACTTCGCGATGCTTGAGGAAGCGAAGAAGCGCGATCATCGCAAGCTCGGCAAAGAACTGGGGATTTTTGTGTTCGATGATGACGTGGGACCGGGGTTGCCGATGTTTCTGCCGCGCGGCGCAGCAATCGCAGAGGAACTTGAGAAGCTCGCGAAAGAAACCGAGTTCGCCGCCGGCTATCAGCGTGTGCGGACTCCGCACATCGCACGCGAAAGTTTATACAAAAAGAGCGGTCACCTTCCCTACTATGCCGAGTCGATGTTCCCGCCGATGCGGCTGCAAACGGAATCAGGAGCGCAGGTCCAGTTAACCGCTTTTCGTAGCCGACTCGAGGCCACCGCACGAGATATGGCGAAAAAGATACTACCGAATTTAGAGAACATTCTTAAGACGGGAACGTTGGAAGACGTAGAGGTGGCATTCGATAAAGCTGTCGCAGAACTTTCTCCGGAAACGCGGGCCGAATGGAATAAAATCGCTCAGCAAACAGGCGAACTGGAGATATTGTTCGCGGCAGCGGGGATCGAGAATCGCTACTATCTCAAGGCGATGAACTGTCCGCATCATCATAAGTTGTTTGCGGCGGTGCCGCGGAGTTATCGCGATCTGCCGTTGCGATTGGCGGAATACGGAACGGATTATCGGTACGAGAAAAGCGGCGAATTGTTCGGGCTGATGCGGGTGCGCTCGCTACAGATGAATGACGCGCATCTCTACATGACGCCGGAACAGTTCGAAGCGGAATTCAATGCCGTGAACGAGATGTATCTGAACTATTTCAAGCTCTTTGGGATCGAGAAATATCTGATGCGTTTCTCGACGCATGACCCATCAGGGCTTGGCCAAAAATTTGTGAACGAACCGGAGCTTTGGAAACAAACTGAAATAATGACGAGAAATGTGTTGAAAAATTCCGGCATCAATTATGTCGAAGTGCCGAACGAAGCCGCGTTTTACGGGCCGAAGATCGACGTGCAAGCGTGGAGCGTGATCGGTCGCGAATTCTCGATCGCGACGAACCAAGTCGATTTCTCCCAGCCGCGCAATTTTGATCTTCGCTACAAAGACCGCGACAACGTCGATAAGATACCGATCTGTATCCATCGCGCACCTCTCGGCACGCACGAACGTTTCATCGGATTTTTGATTGAGCATTACGCCGGCAATTTCCCTCTCTGGCTATCCCCCGAACAGGTGCGCATCCTCACTATCAGCGATGATCCCAGGTTAATGGACTACGCGCGATCGATTTTGAACGAGCTGCGCGGTAATCAAGTCCGCGCGGAAATCGATGAAACCACCGACAAGATCAACGGCAAGATCCAGTGCGCCGAGCAAATGAAAGTCCATACCATGTTCGTGATCGGAAAGCGGGACATGGAAGCCAACGCGGTCAGCGTCCGCGTTCACGGCAAAGGCAATCTCGGCGCAAAACCGCGCACCGAAGCGATCGCGGAAATCTTATTGTCGATCAAAGAGCGGCGGCCATAATTCGCCCGTGAAGATCATCGTCGCATTCGGCGCCTTGTTAATTGTCTCGTCACTCCAAGCGGAGGGGAAGGAGATCATCAAAGACAAATCGCCGGATGGGAAGTTCGCGTTGCGGATGACTCACGGTGAAGAAGGCTGGGACACAGAAATCATTGAGACCGGAACGAAGAAAAAAGTTATCGATTTGGAATCGGTCGCAGCATCAGGAGATAAGGACCGAATTGTCTGGATGTCTGACTCCTCAGAACCAGTCGAGAGATACGGTGAAGAGGCAACGCTCATCTGGTCGCGCGATTCGCAGCGAGTTGCCTATTACAATTTGCATCGTCGCAATCGGACGATGAGCGTTTATTTTCGAAACGACTCCAGTTTTGAAGAGGTGGCGCTGCCGGAATTTCCAAAGTGCGATGAGATCAAAAATCAAGACCCCAAGGATGTTGAGATCGTCCATTTCGGCGTGAAGCCCATCTACTGGATGGACTCAGGCGCATTGTCGGTAAGCGTCGAGCACTGGTGGCGGATACCCGAAGGAAAGTTAAAGACGTGCGAGCCGACGATCACGATGACGTTCGACGCGCAACATCATGCTTCCGTCGTAAAGGTTGAGAAGCCGCGGGAGGAGATCGGCAGAAGAATCGAGTCACCTAAGGGAACATTTTTCGTCGAGGAGCTCGATGTGCCGACGAAAGACGACGAGGGCAACCCAGATGTCGATGACGAGGTCTGGATAGTGTCGGCGAAAGACCCGGCACAGCGCGAACGCTTGCCTGATTTTTATGAGAAGTCGGGTAGCGCGATCCTCCACGGTGTCTCCATTTCACCGGATGAAAATTGGATCGTCGTCGCTCAGCATTACGGCAGCCACATGAATTCCACTTTTCTCCTTCACCGCACCGAAGGGCTGAAATTTGCGCATATGTTTAACAACACGCTCGATCGCGAAGCGTGGCGGTTCTTCAGCAAAATCGAAGGTGTGCCGTTGGCGAAGATCGATGCGTATAAAGAACCTGCGACGCCGCTTGCGCCAGCTTCTTTTTACGACTGGAGTAACGACTCGGGCCGAGTGCTTCTGGGTCTTTCCGGCGGCCTAACGGGAAAGGAAGACGACGTTTACTACGCGGCAGAGCACAAGCAACCTGGAGTGGACAGCTGGTTCTTCTATTACAACACCCGCACGCAAAAATTCGAAGTCACCGAAAAATTGCGCAAAGCCAACAAAAACGCTCGCAAACGTTGGAAAAGCGCAGGCGATGATGAAGCACCAGAGGACGGTTTTGTTCCGCCCTCAGCCGAATCGATCGGTCACGAAGGACCGGACGCGCCGGTCGCAGAGCGACTCAAGAAATATGAGGCGGAACTGGCAGCCATGGTGAAGCGCCGCGCAGGACAACTCGATGGCGCTGATCGCGCTGAGTTCGAAAAGAAAGAAGCGGATTGGCGCGACAAGCTCGATGATGACGCTGCGCAAATTAAAGATCCGGCCAAACGACTAGGCATGCGCGCAAGATCGACATGGTACCATCTCATCAATGTGCGCGAAGAACGGCTCCCGGTTTATGAAGAGCCAAAGTCCGCGGCGGAGAAGTGAAAACGTTCTCGATCCTTTTTGTTTAATCCAGCAGCTGTGAGAGAGTCCATCGACGGCGACCAGAGCGATGAATAGAAAACTGAATCACGCCCTCGCGAGCCTGGTGCTTATGTATTCGGCGACGGCTTGGTCCCAGGAAGCAACGATGGCTACGATCGAGGGTGAGGATGGATACACGATCTCGGGTTCTATCGAATGCGGCGGTGAAGCAACTTCGACCATAAAGCCAGGTGAACGATTCATCGCACGTGAATTATCTCGCGGCGAAGGGGACTGGGTGGTGTATCTCAAGTCGGGAATCAGCGGCTCCATCCCTCGTAACAGGATTCGTCTCCTGCCGGATGAGCCGCTGGCAAAACTGAACTACGAGAGCTGCAAGAAAAAATGGCGAAAGTTGCAGTCTCAACGGATCAAAAAGACCGACTATGTTGCCTATCACGCAAAAAAGTATTATGGCGTGGCCAACTATTATAAGACCCTAGTGCAAGCCAGTGAAGGGGATGCAAAAGCATTCGAGCAATTTGATTCTCTCGGCCACATGGACGGAGAGGCCGGCGAAGCGCATGAACCGGATATGTGGGTGCTTCTCCATGTCGCCGGCGATAACAATTTCGCGAAGCTGTTCGCGGGGCAGTCTTCCGATTTTCGGGAAGGATACGGGGAATTTTTGGTACAATGCGGAATCCCATTTTTTTCAAATGCGAAGCCGTACATCAAACTACATTTCCCGAAAACCTACGCGATCCTTTACGGTAACGCCGCGCAACAAACCAAGGCCGATCAAAAACCGATTGAAGAAGTGAAGGCGAAGGCAGAAGCAGGCGATGCAGAGTCCGAGGTGGAACTCGGTCTCCGCTACACCAATGGCGAAGGCGTGGCGAAGGATCAGGTGGAGGCGGTGAAGTGGTTTCGCAAAGCCGCCGAACAGAATCTCGCCCGAGCTCAAAAGAATTTGGGCATCTGCTACGACAAGGGCGAAGGCGTGACGAAGGATCAGGTGGAGGCGGTGAAGTGGTTTCGCAAAGCCGCCGAGCAGAATTACGCCGACGCCCAAAATGATTTGGGCGCCTCCTTCTACAACGGCGAAGGCGTGGCGAAGGATCAAGTAGAAGCGGTGAAGTGGTTTCGCAAAGCCGCCGAACAGAATCTCGCCAAGGCTCAATTCAATTTAAACGTCTGCTACTACAACGGCGAAGGCGTTGCGAAGGATTATGTGGAGGCTTACAAATGGCTGTTGCTGGCGGCCAGGCAAGGCGATGAGGATGCCAAGAAGAACTTGACCGCGCTGGAAAGTAAGCTGACGCCGGAGCAGATTGCGGATGGACAAAAGCGGGCGCGCGAGTTTAAGCCACGCTAGGTGCGGTCACGATCTTCCCTTGTCTTGGAAACCAATTACTCTCACGACATGAAAGCGAATCGGTTAGTGTTCACGCTTCTGTTGCTGTCGAGTATCGTTGGCTTCAACTCGCTGGCCACTGCAAACGATTGAAAGGGTGAAGCCAAGTATAAACGATGACAAAAAGGGGCGAGCCGCCTCGACCCGGGATCGGATCCTGTTCGTGCTAGTGGTTCTTAGTCTCGTCTTCACTTGTGTCGGGCGACTGTTCCCGGCGTCGGAAATGGCCAGGCCAACTCAGAGCGCGCTCATGATTGTTATCGAGTTGGCGCTCGGCGTGGGTCTTGTTGGACTGGGTATCCGTATTTTGAAAGGGATTCCGCGAGGCGTTGCCGGACGCGGCATATGGATATTTTTGTTCGGGGCGGGGCTCGTCTGTTTTTTGGCGATATTTGGGATTCACTTAATCGGCGGACAACGAGTGAAGTCGCCACAATCGAGAAGTGTCTTGGTTGACCCGAGCATGAAAGCGCTCGCTGCCGAGATAGAAATAATGAACGTCCGACTGAACGAACTCAAAGCTCTAGTCGAAAAGGCGGCGGCGGACCTGGATAACACGCGCTGGGAGCGAACGGGACAGGCAACTCCGAACCAGCTCCGGAATCTTGGATTGGAGGATCTTCGGGAGTATCGTTCCAAACAACGTGCCCTGCTTGATTCGATCGATCGAGTTCTCCAATACACGACTGAATCGGATTTCGACGGAAAATTTGAACGGCTTTTTCGTCAGGCCGAGTCCCAAGGACTGACGCTTGACCGAAAGCGCCCTGACCTGCGCTCATGGCGCGTTCTCCGGCGGGAGCGTGGCGCCAGCTACGAATTGACCAGGATCGTCGAGGAGCACTGGGAAGAATGGCGATCGTTAGAATCGTTTCCGCCAGAGGCGGACCTCAACCCTTGGCAAAAAGAAATGAAGCGGCTGACAAGCGAAGAAACGTCGGCAGCCAACCAGCTGCACCAATTGTCCGACCCGTCGTCAAAAGCTACGTCGCCGAAAGAAACGAAGGATAAATGAAGGAGGCGATATGTTAGGAGAAAGCAAAGATGCAAAGAAAAACATGGTCATGCTGGAAAGTAAGCTGCTGACGCTGGAGCAGATTGCGCAGGCACAAAAGCGGGCGCGCGATTTTAAGCCGCGCTAGGTGCGGTCGCGATCCTCAATCAATAGGACTCTTTCTCCACAAGTTTGCTGTCGATCCGGTCGCGGGGACCGGTGAGTCTCAATTTGAATAAACCTGCGTGGTCACCATTCAACTTCCCACTCCTCACTTGGCGTATCGATCCTCGCACCCGTGACATCTGCAAGGAACTGAAGGCGCCGCAGTTCTTTCTCCGCGGCGGGAAAGCTCGACATGTACAATTTCGCGCCTTCGTCGCGATGCTTGATCCAATCGCGCTGCGCTTCACGTACCACCGGGATGCGGTCCTTATCCGCCTGTGCGAGGACCTGTGTGTATTTTTCATTTAATTGTCGATCCAACGAGTCGAATCGCGTTTTCAATTCCGCTTCACTCGGCAACGGATCGATCGGTTCGGCGCAAGCCAGCACCTTCGCTTTCGTCTTGTTCAGCTTCCGTAGATAATCTGTTAGCTCGAACTTTCCTGTGCGCGTGTTGAAATAGACGTGGCAGGTCTGCAGCGCTCTGTGACGATTGCCACCGCTCAATTGCACGAGCAAACGACCCGAATCGAAACTCCAGGCCGTGAAACTCGTTTGACCAATATCTGCATCACCTTCTTCGGCTGAATAATTTGCCTTGAGCGCGCCTTGCTTCACACAAAATGGCCAGACTCGATCGTTGAATGATTGATCTTCCTCTGTCGGCGCAATCTTGATGTGTTGCGGATCGATCCGATGAAATAGATCGCCGTTCGAAAAGCCGTGCGCCATTTTTCGCGTGCCAAAGATCCACTCGTCGTTAGGCGAAGCATGAAACTCGTCATCAAAAGACGAAACGCCTTCGAGCGGCGGCAACTCAGCGCGCTGAGCAGGATCTTTGGCCGAAATCACCCAGACTTTCTCGGCGTTTCGCTCGATTCGTATCGCGCCACCCGGGCTGGTATAAAGAACTTCGGTTTTCTCTTCTGCCTGCGCTGTTGCAGAGGGTGATGCTTGGGATGGACTCTCGGAAGCTCTGGGTTCTTCATCAGCGGCACGAATGGAAAAACCGCAACTAATGGCGTACGCGACAATTGCGACGAAGGTGAAAAAACATCTCATAGGTGCTCTCTGACTTCTCTCCCTGACATCCGATGGGTTTTGACGATCTTCCACTTGCCTTCAGCGTCGAACTTTAGAGTAAGAAGAAGATCGGCGTTGAACTCATCGAACATTTCGCCTGGTTCGTCTGTGGATCCCTTTTTTGGTGGTGAGCGCACAAGGGGCTACTGCGGTGATTGATTCGATGGTTTGGGGCGAAGACTTTGTCTGGGAAACCGTGCTGAGGTTGATACCAGCATTCTTGAAAGTCAGCTGTTGGTGGAACAGCCCATCAGCACCCCACTCCTCAAGTCGTCCAGCTTTGGGTGGCGCGCCCACAATTTGGATTGCTTGCTCACGCGAAAGGCCAATCTTCAACGCTCCGATTGCTTCATCGCGAATTTATTGAAATTCATCACTGCCTACTGCGGCAGACAGCGCGACCGCAGAGATCAATATAAGGCTTGAAATTTGGCAAAATTTCATTCGTGAGGCCTAACGCTTGAGACTCAGCTACCGCTGGCGGGAGCGAGCGTTGCTGCGGTTAAAAAGTGTTCCATAGATTCAAAGTGTAGCACCGGAGCGGCCAGCGGTTAGCTGGAGCGCCGTGTTAGGCGCTTTGATTCGATTGTTCTTCTGCCGCCGCAAGACACATGACATTGGAAAATAGTGAACACCAGAGGACTTTGTGATCTTCCACTCCAGTTTGTTGCCTCGGAGAGTAAGCACCGCCTCGCCGCTGCTGCTCTCATCATAGCCGCTCTGGAAATGGACGTGAGCGACACCGCCCGAAACGGTGCCGGTGATTGATGGTGTCCCGTCGCTGGGTAGAACAGCATCAATCCGCTTGCCTCTGTGTGCAATGGCTGTGTGATAGCCCTGAATGCGATTGCCGGTCTGGACAAGATCCAGCGAGAAGTCGCTGACATTGCCATTGGGGGAATCCCACGAACCTGTAAAGCTCGCACCGTCGCCAGCCAATGAGTCAGCGGTGAAGCCGAAGCACAGTATGAGCAGAATTAGGAAGTTACGCGGCATAAGCGCCCCTAACGACCAAGCTCAGCCGCGCGGGCCGCAGGCACGCGTCGGCTGCAGCCGCTGGTTACAAGGCAAATCATTTAGGGGTTTCCTCATTGGCTAATGCCATCGTCAAACTCGTTTTCGAAAGAAAAGATGGCCTTGGGAAAAAGACGGCGCAATTTCTCCTGGTCTTTGATTTTTAGATAATTATTTCCCATAAATATTTTTAACCCATTTAAATTGGATAAAGACTTCGGCAACTTTATGCCTCCATTGCCACATACTGAAAGTTCCCGAAGATTTTTTAAATTACCGACGAACGGCGGAAGTTCGTGAATGTCATTAAAGTCCAGCGCTAATCTTTTTAATTTTTGAAGTGAAGCTATTTGAGAAGGAATGCCCTTGATACCATTTCTACCCAAGTCCAATTCTTCAAGATTCTGAAGCTTTCCAATCATGCCGGGCAAGCTCGTGACCTTAGAAGGTGGGGTGGGTTTATCGGAGCCAATTTCTCTCGGGTCTAGTGCCCCGTAAAGTATGAGCACCTTTAAGTTACTCAAGTTACCCATTGATTCCGGCAGTGAGATGTTCATTCGACAACCATTTCCATTGTCAATAATTAATTTTTCTAACTTCTTTAAGTTTCCAATTTCGCCGGGAAGATCTTCCAAATTTTCCAGGCAAGAAATATCTAATTCCACTAAGTTAATCAAAGTACCCAATTGTGATGGAAGGTGTTTTACTGCGGGGTCATATTTCTTTATGGAGAGAGTTGTCGCTTTTTCAGGTGCGACAAAAGCTTGCTCAAAGCTATCGAACGACTCCGCATGCATAATGGAAGTCAAAGTGATACACATGCTTGCGATGAATAGATGGTTTTTCATTTCTCGTTCACCTGATTTGCCTTCTAACGAGAATTCGGCTATAAAAACCAGTAATTAATTGCAGATAAAATCTGTATGATCCGGTTGCCTTCGAGTCGCCCGATGGGTAAAAAGCCGTCCATGCCAGCATCAGTAACGCCTGTCGTTTCATCAGTCGAATCCATTCTCCCTGGAGATTTTCCGGCACCGAGGCTTCATAGTCTTTCATATATGTTTCAACGCTGATCATCTTTCTCCAGCATCTTCCCTTTCCACCTCTTTATCGGACATCCGGTGGGTTTTAACGATTTTCCAGTTGTCGGCGGAGTCGAACTTCAACGTGAAAAGGAAACCGGCTTCCAGTTTGCCCGACGTGCGTCCATAACAAGGCGCATAAAGGATTGCAGTATTAGCGTCGGTCCAGTTGCGCACCTTCAGAACGTCGTTGTCCGGCGCGCAATGGCGCGGGTTAAAATCCTTTGGCAAATGGCCCTTGCCAAGTTGCGCTAACTGCAAACCCTCCGTCTT
>Ga0209058_1002928_pt1 | contig 13926 bp, 9 predicted proteins | sample GraSoiAngelo_147_FD_185904 | JGI IMG/M metagenome (GOLD analysis project Ga0209058, IMG submission 185904) | Grasslands soil microbial communities from the Angelo Coastal Reserve, California, USA - 14_1009_05_40cm (SPAdes) (version 2) | ecosystem: Environmental > Terrestrial > Soil > Grasslands ... | reverse complement strand
AGAGCGTAACATCCCACTGGTCGGGCGGCCCCGCAGCACCCGACCAGTGGGATGTTACGCTCTCCGGCGTCTACCGCGTCTCGGCGGATCTCGGAACGATGTCGCTCGTCGTCGACGACATGGTCCGGCCCAACGGGATTGCCTTCTCACACGACGAAAAAATTCTCTACGTTGCAGACTCCCGGCGGCGCCATATTCGAGCCTACGAGGTACTGCCGAACGGCACCACGGCGAAGGACAGCAGCCGCGTGTTCGTGGATCTCGGCGGCGCCGAGTCCGGCGTTCCCGATGGTATGAAGGTCGACACTCAGGGCAACGTCTACAGCGGCGGCGCCGGAGGTCTTTACATCATTGACCCTCGAGGCAGGAAACTCGGCCGTATCGTCCATGGGCAGCCCGCCACCACGAACATCGCCTTCGGCGGCGATGACTGGAAAACGCTTTACTTCACCACCAGAAGCACTCTCTTCTCGGTCAATGTGAAGATTCCAGGTGTGCCGGTGCCGGCAAAGAAGAGAACGGGTTGACGTGGCGCATTCCCCTCCTCGCAGAGGAGGGGAATGCGCCACAGCGCGAGCCCGCGCGAAGCGCAAGCGCGATAGCGCGCAGCCTAAAAAGAGGCGCGAAGCCTCAATAGAAGACCGGGGAAACGTTGCGCCGGTCTGACCACTATTACGGCTTCGCGCTATCGCGCTCGCGCTTCGCGCACGTCTGCGCCACTTCGGTGGCTTCGCGGCATTCTTTGATAGCGCAGCCACCCCTCCTCTGCGAGGAGGGGAATAGGAGCTTTGACATGAAAAAGCAGATCTTCACAGTTTTCGCGGCAGTGCTACTAGTGGCTTTTTTCGGCGCGATTCCATCCGCCATCCCGCAGGCCGCCAAGCCAGTCCTCCCGGCTTTCGAGGTCGACCCAAAATTTCCCACGATGCCTGAGCATATGCTGCTGGGTGGTATCGGTGGCGCGACGGCGGATTCCCATGGCAATGTCTGGGTCTTTCACCGTCCTCACACGCTCGAGGAAGGCAACGCCACGGAAAATGGATACCTGCCGGCTCCACCCGTTGTCGAATTCAGTTCGGGCGGCAAGTACCTCCAGGGATGGGGTGGCCCCGCGAAAGGGGGCCCGTACGAATGGTTCAATCGGGGAGGACTGCATTCCGCCTTCGCGGAGTGCCCATCCTGCACGGCCGAACGGCGCCTGAATGGCGATGGACGTCCCGGCAGTGGGGAGCATGGCATCGCCGTTGATGCGAAGGACAACGTCTGGCTCACTGGTAACGGCGACGGCGATGGTCAAGTTCTCAAGTTCACCAAAGACGGAAAGTTTCTTTTGCAGATCGGCAAGGGCGGCGTGGTCGTCGACAGCAACGATACAACTCACTTGAGCCGGCCGGCAGGAATTACGGTGTATGACAAGACCAATGAGGTGTTTGTTGCCGACGGTTACGGTAACCGCCGCGTCATCGTGTTCGACGCCGAGACCGGTGCCTACAAGCGCCACTGGGGCGCGTACGGCAACAAGCCGGACGACAAGGCGTCGAAGGCTCGCCAGGCGACCGGTTCGGGACCGCAGCAGTTCAACACACCGCATGGCATTGAGGTCTCCAGAGACGGCATCGTGTATGTAACGGATCGGGCCAACAACCGCGTCCAGTCGTTCACACTGGAGGGCAAATTCTTGAAGGAAGGATTCATCAAGCGTGAATCGCAAGGGACCGGCACCGCATTCGGCGTTGCGCTTTCGGCCGATCCGGAGCAGCGTTTCGTTTATATCGCCGACGGATCAAACGAACGAATCGCGATTCTGGATCGCAAGTCTCTCGCAGAGATCGGCCACATCGGCAGACCCGGCCGCAAGGCAGGCGAGTTCTTCCATCTGCACAGCCTCGACGTCGATCCGCAGGGAAATATCGTGACCGGCGAGTCGCAGGGCTACCGCGTGCAGAAGTTCATCTACAAGGGCCTGTCGACGACGGCCCGATAGGATCTGCCATGCGACGCCGCGATATTTTGAAGGCAGCCGCCGGCGCTACCGTAACAACGGCATTTGGCCAGAACCGGCCCGCCGACGTAGTCTTACGTAACGGCAAGATCATCACGCTCGATCGCAGTTCTACGATTGCACAGTCCATCGCGATCGCCGGAGACCGTATAGTGGCGGTGGGGCCAAATGCCGCTATGGCGGCGGTCACCGCTCCGGCAACGCGCACCATCGACCTGCGAGGAAAAACAGTCATCCCGGGGCTGATTGATAGTCATGCGCACATGGACCGGGAAGGGCTCAAAAACGTTTTTCCTTCGCTCGGCCATGTGCGTTCGATCCGCGACATCCAAAATCGGATCTCCGAACTCGCTCGCCAAAAAGCCCCGGGCGAATGGATCGTGACGATGCCGATCGGCGACCCGCCTTTCTATTTCGATGTTCCCGATATTCTGGCCGAGAAACGCTGGCCGACGCGAAAGGAGCTCGATGCCGCGGCCCCGAACCATCCGGTATTCATTCGATCGATCTGGGGTTTTTGGCGCAGCACGCCGCCGCTCGTGGCCTGCGCCAATACCGAGGCGTTGAAACGCGCCGGCATTACGCGCGACACCGTCTCGCCACTGCGGGAGCTCGTCATCGAGAAGGATGAGAATGGAGATCCGACCGGGGTGTTCATCGAGGACGGGATGCAGCCGACGGCCGAGCTGATCTGGTTCCGCAAGCCAACGGAGTTTTCGCGCGCGGATCGCGCCCGCGGAATACCCGTCGCGGCCAAGGCTTACCATGCGTTCGGCACCACCAGCATCTTCGAGGGGCATGGAGTCGCCAACGAAGTGATCCGGGCTTACAAAGACGCCTACCGCGACGGCATGCTGACGATGCGTGCGGGCCTGGTCTTCAGCCCGGATTGGAAGACCGCCGGAAATGCGAAGCCCGGATCGTTGATCGAGAGCTGGGGCGGATGGCTCGGTGAGCCGGCCTCCGGTGACGACTGGCTCAAGCTGACCGGCATCTACGCCAATATCGGGCGGCAGCCGGGCGATGACGTGCGCGCCTCAGCCTCTCCCTACACCGGATGGGCCGGCTTCAACTACGATACCGGACTGCCGCGCGAGCGCTTGAAGGAGGTACTGATCCAGTGCGCCAGAAACGACATCCGCGCGGTTCTCAACTCGAACTCGCCCGGCGTTCTCGATCTTCTGGATGAAGTCGATCGGGAAGTACCGCTCAAAGGACGGCGCTGGGTCGTGGTGCACATCAGCGTCCTTTCGCCAAGGGATATAGAGCGAATCGTCCGCATAGGCCTCGTCCTGACATCGCACACGAATTCGAACATATATAAGGAAGGGCATACTTGGCAGGCGCGGCTCCCGCGAGAGCGGCAGCGGGAGAATACGCCGCTGAGGGACCTCATCGACGCCGGCGTCAAAGTCGGACTCATCACCGACAATGTGCCGATCTCTTTGTTCTGGCCGATCTGGGAATCGGTAGCGCGGCTTTCACGCGTGACCAATGAACGTATTGCGCCCGAGCAGGCGATCACTCGTGCGGAGGCGCTCCGCTGCGCGACTCAGAACGGCGCCTATCTCACCTTCGATGAGGACAGGAAGGGTTCGCTCGAACCTGGGAAGCTCGCTGACCTCGCGGTTTTGAGCGCCGATCCGCTCACGGCGCCGGAACCGGCGATCCGCGACATTACCGCCGACATGACCATGGTCGGCGGTAAGATCGTGCATCAAGTGTCCAATGGGTAGAGAAAGCGAAAATTCCCCTCCTCTGCGAGGAGGGGAATGGTTAGCTCAGTTCTTAAGTTAGGGAGGTTCGCATGAGTGCGATTCGAACGATTTACGCAAGAGTATTCGCGGTCACTGTCGCTACTTTCCTGGCGGCATGGCCGAGCGAGGTAGGCGCCCAACAACTTCGGATTGGTCCCTCCGACATCGGGGGTGTGGTGACCAGTGCCAATGGACCGGAGGCCGGCGTATGGGTCATCGCGGAAACGACCGGTCTGGGCACGAGGCGGTACGCCAAGGTTGTGGTCACCGATGATCAAGGCCGCTACTTGCTGCCCGCCCTTCCCTCCGGTGCGCAATACAACGTTTGGATCCGCGGCTTCGGTCTGGTCGATTCGCGGCGCGTGCCCACGAAGCCGGGCATGACGCTCAACCTCACCGCTACGGTCGCGCCCAATGCACGGGCGGCGGCTCAATACTACGCGGGCTCCTACTGGTGGTCGATGCTCAAGATTCCGGAAAAGGGCTTGTTCCCCGGTACGGGCCCTAAGGGCAACGGCATGCCACCGGCGCTGAAAAGCCAGGCGGACTGGATGGATGCCATCAAGCAAAACGGCTGCGGGAACTGTCACCAGGTCGGCTCCGCCATCATGCGCTCTCTAGATTATGCGGCCCTCGGAGTTAGCGAGAAGGATACACAGGCAGCTTGGATGGCGCGACTGCGCATGGGACAGTCCGGCACCGCCATGGTCGCCGGTGTCAACAGCCTGATGACGAATGATGGTGGACTCGTGGGCAGGTTAGCCAACTGGACCGACCGTATCGCCGCGGGTGAGTTGCCCAAACAGAAGCCGGACCGGCCTCAGGGCGTTGAACGCAATATCGTAGTCACGCTGTGGGACTGGTCTCGTCCCACGGCGTATCTGCACGACCTGATCGGCACCGACAGAAGGAACCCAACGGTTAACGGCTGGGGCTCCCTTTATGGCTCGATGGAGTTGAGTACCGACTGGGTGCCGATTCTGGATCCAGTGCTCCACATGACGACCGAGATGAAAATGCCGGTAAAGGTAGAAAGCACTCCGAGATCGTCTACCGTCAACAATGCTCCGGCGCCATGGCACTACTGGGGAGACCGAGTAATCTGGGATACCCAGGTCAACGCCCATACCAACACGATGGACAGCGAAGGTCGTGTGTGGTGGACCGCCACCAGCCGGCCGCAGTGGGAACAGCCGGCGTTCTGCCAGAAGGGATCGGATCACCCCTCGGCGAAGGCCTTCCCGCGGGAACGAGCTTCGGGTCCCGCGACCAACACCACCAACTTCGTCCAGAACGCCCGTGGTGTGACGATGTACGATCCAAAAAAGAAGCAGTGGGCTTTCGTTGATACGTGCTTCGGAACGCATCACCTGAACTTCGGCTATGACGCCGACAATACCTTATATCTTGCCAACAATGGCGGCCCGGAACTGGGCTGGGTCAACACCCGGGTATTTTTGGAGACGGGCGACTCCGCTAAAGCGCAAGGCTGGACTCCATTCATCGTCGATACCAACGGCAACGGCAAACGCGACGATTACGTCGAGCCCGATGCGCCGGTCGATCCCCGCAAAGACAAACGCTTCAACCTCGGCTTTTACGGCATCGCAGTCAATCCAAATGACGGGAGCGTCTGGGGATCGAATACGTCGGGTAGAGGCTGGATCGTGCGGGTGGATCTGGGTCCGAATCCGCCCGTGACCGCTTTGACCGAGGCCTACCAGCTTCCGCCAAATGAACTCGGCATTCGCGGGATGGACCTGGACAGCAAGGGCATCGCCTGGGCCGCAGGCGTGGGCGGTAATCTCATCAGCTTCGAGCGTAACAAGTGCAGGATCCGCAATGGGCCCACTGCCACGGGAGATCACTGTCCTGAAGGGTTCACGTTGTATCCGATGCCGGGACCGAAGTTCGATGGTGTCGAAGGCCCCTTGGGAACTGTTGCGAGCCCTTATTATGTATGGGTCGATATACACGATATCTTCGGTCTTGGCAAAGACACCGTAATCGTTCTCGAAAATCAGTCCGACGGCGTGCAGGCGTTTGCCAACGGGAAGTGGATCCACATTGCCGTCCCTTATCCGATGGGATTTTTCACCAAAGGATTTGAGGGACGCATCGACGATCCCAACGGCGGCTGGAGCGCCAAGGGATTATGGGCGACGTGGGGCGGTCGCGCGCCTTGGCACAGCGAAGGCGGCAGAGGGACTCCTCCCTATGTCGTCCATTTCCAGTTGCGTCCCAATCCGCTGGCGAACGCCAATTGAACGGATTCGAACAGCTGCTCACATCCGCAGGCTTCGAATCATTTTTTGAAAGGAGGAAACATCGTCATAAGTGACGCGCTTCTTTTCTTCCGGCTGTCCTGCGTTAGATCGAGAACGCGCATAAGATTCGTGTCATCGTCTGAGGAAGACCACGCTGTCGAATGTGGCCGCGGGCTAAGCTGCCGGCTCTGACTCCGATTTTTTCCTATCCGTCATGTTCTCGCTATCTGGAAGCAGCTTCCACATAGTGGTGAGCCGGGGATGGTTTGGACAATCAGGAAAGATTGTACCTGCGCCGATGACAATTTCTGAGCCGCAGCAGACGCTTTTATACACTCCGAATTTCTGGTTCACTTCGCTATTCTGCGGCACAGACTCCTCCTAACATCATATGGCTGTGTGTACGCTAGCACAAACATGTCAACTCTGCGTCGATGCCGACTCGTCTTAGCTCCAAAGCTCGGTGATCTTGCCGCCAACTGTGTGGATGATCTTGCAGAAGGAGTTGGGACACCGCACCTTGGTTTTGCCGTCCCTCTCATACATGACCTTCATGTTCATGCCACAGGGGCACTGCCCAAGCAACGACGGCGAACATAAAGTTGCGCTTCCTTTGCGCAACCCACGACAGGCTACCGACGACACCGCTTATATTCTGCTATCCTAAGTACACAGTACGAACCGCTTTTTTGGTACTAATCCATTCGGATTAGCCTGCACATTAGGCTATGGCGTGCGCAAAGCCGTCTGCAAATTTGCAGAGCCGCGTGTTCATATGCACCAGCCGGATTTCATAAACACTTTGTGTTTTCAATGAAGTACAGGCCTCAAGGCCGCGGCGTTTGAAAAGCTTATCCTTAGACCGGCCGGCGTCTTGCTTGTTCACGTCGTTTCGTGGGATTGACAACAACGAAGCAGATCTCGCCTCTTTGATCACAGCCCATCCCGTTCAGTTTTCTTGAACTCCTTGCCGTGGCATCAACCTCAAATATGATCCTTTGGAATCCCGGACAGCGTGCGCATCTTACGCCGAAGTCTGGCAGTGAAAGTGCAAATTCATCTTCATGGAGATTCAGATCCGGGCCGATTACGACGACATGAGCAAAGAGGCGGCGCGGATTGTTGCCGAAGCGATTCGCGCGAAGCCGCAACTCGTGTTGGGTGTGCCGTCGGGGAACACGCCAAAGGGCATGTACCGGGAACTGATCCGGATGTACCGGCAGAAGAATCGTCTCGATTTCTCAAAGGTGCGGTTTTTTCTTCTTGACGAATATATGGGCTTGCGACCGGGTCACCCAGACTCTTTTCGGGCATATCTGTGGCGTGTCTTTCTGAATTACATCAATGTGCGTCCGGCCAACGTCTATCTGCCGGAGGAGAATTACGAAAAAACTATTCGGCGTTCAAGAGGAATCGATCTATTGATATCCGGGATCGGAGTGAATGGCCACATCGCGTTCAACGAGCCGGGATCAACGCTGGATTCGCGTACCCGCATTGTCGAACTTGCCGATTCAACGATTGAATTAATGAAGATCAGTTTCTCCCCTCGAGACCTACCGCGCCAAGCGATCACGATGGGACTTGGAACGATTCTTGAAGCTCGCGGCATCCTGTTGCTTGCGTCTGGAAGCCGCAAGGCGCAGATTCTCGGCCGAGCGCTGACGGGACAGATCACGACGGATGTTCCGGCCTCCGTTCTTCGCCTGCACTCGAATTTAACGGTGATCGCGGACGAAGAAGCTGCAGCGATCTACCGGCGCAACTCAGTTGATAAACCGAAACCGATTGGGTGATCGTCACGCAGACTAGTCCGCCTATCACGATTTTTGCGACGGAAAGTAGTCAGGCCACCTCGCCGATCTGCGAGGAGGGAAATGCGTCTATCGCAATTTCCTTCTAACTTCCACTCATTGCGCGTACACCGCAAACTCCCAGAGGTTGCCATCGGGATCCCGGAAATACACGCTCGTTGCGGGTCCCCGCGCGCCGTTAACGTTACGTGGCGCACTGATGTGATCGACTCCGCTGTCCCGCAGATGTTGTTGTGCTTCTTGAACCGTGCCGCCCCAGACCAGGCAGAAGTCAGCGTCTCCGGCTAGCGGAATATAGGCCAGGTTGAATTTGTCGTTGGGACCGGTATCCTGCGTCTTGTTTTGCGGTCCCAGGACGTCTTGCTTGTGGATGTTGATTTTCTGGTTATCGCCGATCTTGATGGATACTTGCCCTTGTCCCCTGCGCCAGCCGTCTTCATTAATTAATGTGAAGCCGAGCCGCTTGTAAAACGCCAAGGCGCGCTCCATATCGGACACATTGATCACCAGATGATCGAACGACTTCACCTTGTTGGTCGAAGCGGTGTTCTTTGTTTGAGCCATCGCGGAGGGCAACGACCAGAGTGCCAGTACGACAATACTCGCGACCATTATGTGCATAACTTTTCCTCGGTGTTAAAGCTACTTGTACCGGCAGCATACTACATACGATCGGGAGCCACCGATCGTATGTGAGTCTGCACCGCCTTTGGCGCGGCGATTACGGGCAAATCCACCCCACACTTGTATTTGGGCACATCAGTGCTGCGATCTTGTCAGAGTTGCTAAACTCAACGGAAGCTGTCAGCCGGTACGAACGAGAGGTGGAAGTGAGTCCCAGCGAAGCAATCGCTTTTGTGCGGCGTCATGGAGTTGTGCTCCAAGGGGCGCGTGGTCCGGTTCCGAGCCTGGCCGAGGCGATCGCAGGCGGACCCATTCGAGGTAGTTGGTGGGGGCACGGCAAAGGGCGCGTGATATTCCATGCATCGCAGGCCATTAGTGAGAGCCCCGAGGTGTTGGTATGCAAGCTAATTGAGGACAAAGTCACGTACGTTCATCGGAGGCTGTGGCCCGCATTGGTCAAGCTTGCACCGCGGTTCCGAAAGAGCCAGCTTGCGAAAGTTTGGGATGAACACACCAAAAGTGGGGCGCACGCGTCGCAACGGATCGCCTTTCCTGAGTGGGTACCGAGCGAAGTTCTGAGGGAAGCAGAGGCCCTTTCAACAGCAGAAGCAGAGCAACTTCTATCAGCGCTCTTGACGAGACAGTCGGTGAAGAAACGGAGAATACGTCGCAGGAAAGCCGGCGGATTGTCCGAATGACCGATTTCTGCCATTATTCCTCCGGCCTGTCAGATCGGCAGGTGGAAGGAGCCGTTCATGAGTGTAGTGAGATTCGTCGCCGCAGCCTGTTTGCTGCTCATTACGCGGCCGCTCTTCGCCGAGGAGTGGGTCCGCTACGAAAATCTCGAGGATCGGTTTGCCGTCAGCGCACCTGGCCAGCCAGCAACCGAGAAGATCAAATGGAAGTCCGAGTACGATTCGATCTTCCCGGCAACTGTATACCGATGGCAACAAGGGCCGAATCACTACGCCACCACTGTCGTCGACTACTCCGACTCGGAAGCCATCTACACGGCAAATCACCACAGCCAGGACTTTCAACTCCCGATGTACTGGCAGATCGATATCCTCGGATCTGTCCAGTACGCTGCGACGCAGTACCGGCAGAAGCCCGGCGTGAAAGTGACATTTGACGCATTTCATTACATCAACCTCGTGACCGGACACGAGCTGCAGCTTACCAATCCCGACCAATCGCGAACCTATGTCGGCATTTATCTGCACGAGAACCGGCTGTACATCTTCGATGCGACAGTAGCCAAGGGTATGCCGCCGCCGCTGATTTTTCAGCAGTCACCGGAGTTTTTGGACGCATCGGGAACGTCGATTCGCTATCGGACCTACTACTTCAACCGGCTGCCGGAACTCCGCCTCCCCGGACGCGGCGGGCGCGGCGCCGGCGGTCCTCCTGGAGCAGGTCCGCAAGGCGCGCCTCCTGGAGGTGGCGGACCGATCCAGCGCGGAGCACCGCCACAGCAGTAGTGGAACCGTTGAACGGACAAGCGAGCGCCCGTGCGTTCCTCTTCGCGCTGAGATAAGCTATCGGAGCAGCAGGGCACACCATGGCAAACGAATTTACAGCAATCGTCGAGCAAGATGGTCCGTGGTTCATTGCATACAGTCCCGAGATTCCTGGCGCAAATGGCCAAGGTAAGACCAAAGAAGAAGCGTTGGAGAGCCTCGCAGAGGCGATCAAGCTGATTCTTGAGGACAGGCGCGAAGATGGTCTGCGTGGCATTCCGCCGAATGCGATCCGGGACAAAGTCACGATCAGGTGAAGAGGAGCACGTTGCTTCAGCATCTACGAAGGTACGGATGCTACTTGAAGCGAGAAGGAAAGGCCCATTCACTTTGGTGCAATCCGGGGACGGGCGCAGTCGAAGCCGTGCCCCGACACACCGAGATTTCGAATCAACTGGCCCGAAAAATTTGCCGCGGCTTGGGCATTCCGGAAATCGGCTAGCTCAAATCGGCCAGCCCGGAGCGGACCGCTGAAAAGCGCGGCCGCTCAACCGCAGACTAAGAAGGCACAGCTACGCCTTTTTTAGCGCCTTCAGTCCCGCGAGGATCTTATCCTTCGTGATGGGATGTTCTCGGATCCGGACGCCGCAGGCATTGTAGATTGCGTTCGCGAGTGCGCCCGGTGGCGCGCCAATGGCCGTTTCGGCGAAGCCCTTGGATCCGAAGAACCAGCGGGGTTCTAAGCTATTGATGAATACGTTGGTCTGTTCAGTGGGAAGATCCATGATGGTTGGAAGCCGGTACGACAAATAACCGACGGCATAGTGGCGCGTACCGGGGAATTCACGATCCCAGGGGACAGCCTCCGTTGCGACGGAAATACTCTGGACCAGCGAACCGCGCATGTCGGCGTCGGCCAGGAGCGGATTCGTGACGTTTCCCGCATCATGACAGTAGGCCGCTCTCAGCAAACGGTAGTCGCCAGTCCAGGTGTCCACCTCGACTTCGAGGAAACAAGCGCCGATGCCCCGGTTCATCGCCCTTCCGATAGATCCCGGATGAATGCACCGGCCGGTTTGCCGGATGGGACCCTTATTGGCCTTCACAAGGTCGGCGAACGTAATCCTTTTCTTCGGATCCTCGGCTGCGGAGACGACGCCGTCCCTGATCTGGAGCTTGGCCGCATCGATCTTCAGAACATCTGCTGCGCGCTGCAGAATATCTTTGCGAAGTTTATCCGCAGCGATATTGAGAGCGCCGCCTTGTAACTGCGTGGTCAGACCGCTATTCCAACCCGGAGCCGGCGGGGCAAGCTCGGAGTCGCCCCACGCCACGCGAATATGATCCAGTGTCGTGAATCCTAAAATCTCTCCGACCTGAATAGACATCGCCGTACCGTGGTTTGTACCGCTATCCGGCTGTGCGTAATGGAGGGTCACCGTACCATCGGCGTTCAACTCCACGACTCCTTGGTACGGGCCGCCGCCACCGCCGTTTCCGCCCGCTCCAACGTTGCCGCTCTGGTTGCCGGCGGTGCTCGCCAGCACTTTTTCGAAACCGGCCTCTCCTTCGTGGTATCCGACACGTCCGGCGTGGTGGTGGGACATGGCGACGCCGATTCCTTTTTTGAATCGACCGGAGTTGCCGCCGGGAACGGGATTCCGTTGATCCCATTCGATGACCTTCTTTCCTTCTTCGAGAACTTCCACGGAAGCGTACGAATCGTATGTCAGCGTCTCGTTTTGGCTCTCCGGCATTGGAGTTACCGTGACGCCGCCCTGGGCCTGAGTTATCTTTGTTCCCGGTTTCTGGACATTCAACAGCCTGAACTGCACAGGATCCATTCCGACGGCTTCCGCCATCTCATCCATCATCTGCTCCCAGCCGAACTTGAATTCCTGCTGCATATTGCTTCGGGAAGGACCTGTCTGGATCGAATTTGTTCTGTATTGGAATCCGATCTCCTTCCAGTTCGGGATCACGTGAATGTAAAGCTCGGATCTTCCTCCGCCACCTTGCTGCCCCGCTCCGGCATTCGAACCATTGTTCACATGGAACTCACGCTGGCACGCGATGATGCGCCCGTCTTTAGTGGCCCCAACCTTGAATTTCTGGATGTTCGCCGGCTTGACCTGCATCTGGGCGAGCTCTTGATCCTTCGGTAGCGTCAACCTGAAAGGCCGGCCGGTCTGTTTGGCAATATAGGCGATCCAGGGATTAAGTCTCGCTGCAGCCATCGCCCCGCCAAAAGAGCCGCCATTCCATTTGTTGATGAATCGAATGTTGGTCTCGGCAATGTCCAAAGCGCGCGCGAGCGACCCGCGTTGCGGATAGATTCCCTGCCCCATTCCGTAAAACGTGAGTTTGTCCCCGTCCCATTTGGCGACGCCGCCGACGGGCTGGAGGGGAACGGGGATTCCCGAACTGTATTGATAGGTGAATTCCTTGACAACGTCGGCCTGAGCGAAAGCCTTCTCGACATCGCCATACTGGCTCAAGCTGCGGATGACGTTTCCTCTTCCCCGGCGAAGGTCCGGCGCATCCGGAGCCATGATCTGTTGGAGAGTTGCTGCGAACGGAAGGACGTCGTATTCGACCTCGATCGCATCCGCGGCATCGTGAGCGAGGTCCTCGGAATCTGCCGCAACAATTGCGACAATTTCCCCCTGGAAAAAGAGTTCGTCGGGCAAAGGGTAGCTTTTCGGTGCATTTTCGCGCGTGAGTATATAAGCCACCCCCGGCATCTTCTCGGCCTTTGACACGTCGAGTTTCTTAACCCTCGCGCGCGGATGGGGACTGGTGAGCAGCCTTCCCCAAAGCATGTTGGGCAGCAAAATCCGAGTGGCGTACTGCGCCTTCCCGGTATACCGCGGAATCGCGACTTCGGGCATCGGCGGATGCGGCTTCCCAAGGAGATTCAGATTCTTCGGCGGGTAGCCTTGCCACTTCTTCGTAACGATCTTCGAGTCGCCTTCGACGAGCACGTCCTCTGGACCGTGACCGCCACCGGTGGAGAAATCCCGAACCATCGGTTGGTTCACGATGATCACATGTTCAGGTTTCGCCTCGATCTTTTGCTTGGGTTTTGGATTTTGGCTCATAGATCTCCCGATTCCTCCTAGTCGAATACCTCCGGAACCGAAAACGTCATGACGGTATTGCCGGCTGCGGTCGCGATGATGACCTCTTTGTGAAGAGGATCGAGAACAATTCCGATATCGCCCGACTGCCTGCCCAACGGAGCGGGAATTTTCACGGGCCGTTCCGTGCTTTCACCGTTCAGCGGGATATTCCAGATCTCGATATTGCCCCTGGTATGCGTCACCAGCCGCAACTTCGGAGCATAGACCTCAAACTGGTTGCCCATCCCGACTGGACCGCGAATGCTGGCTTTCGGCCGCGTATTCCCACTGGCGGTCCGCTCGAACACCAATATCTTTCCGCCGCCACGGCGCCCGGAAACCGGCACGAGCAGGAGATTGTGAATTGGATCGATGCGGAGGCAAGGCACATTACCGCCTCCCATGCTCTGCTCACCGAGGGACAATTCCGTATCGTTTCCCCCCAGAACGCGCTTGGGCGCGACATTTCCGTTGTCCAGCCGGTTGAAAGTCAGAATGGTTTGATCGGGAGTAGCGAGGAAGATTTCGTCGTGCACGGGGTCAATGCTCACCTTCCCGGTAGCTCCCACACCTTTGATCTGCGTCTTATTGCCTTGAATCACCCGGAGAGGCGCTTCCTCTCCATTCGCCGCGCCGCGGAACGACAGGATGGCCTGAGCCAGGGGGCTGGTCACGGCAATTTCATCGTGTATCCCGTCGAATGCGATGTCGTGCATCGTCCTGCCGAGAAGTGATTTTTGTCCTTCGATCGATCTGAGATACGGTGTGTTCTCCTTCGCCGACCTGGCGAAGATCGCAATCTGCGGATGGTTCACTCAGTTGGGCACCAGGATCTCCTGGCGAATCGGATCATACGTGACCGCCGCCGTCCTGCCGAAAT
>Ga0209058_1002926_pt1 | contig 13927 bp, 14 predicted proteins | sample GraSoiAngelo_147_FD_185904 | JGI IMG/M metagenome (GOLD analysis project Ga0209058, IMG submission 185904) | Grasslands soil microbial communities from the Angelo Coastal Reserve, California, USA - 14_1009_05_40cm (SPAdes) (version 2) | ecosystem: Environmental > Terrestrial > Soil > Grasslands ... | reverse complement strand
CTACGTGAAGGACGGCATCGGCCGCTCCGTGGTCGCGGGGGAGCGGGACGCCGTCAACCCGGCCGCGGTCGGCACGAAGGCGGCCGCGTATCATCGCTGGACGCTCGCGCCCGGCGAGAGCCGGACGACACGCTTGCGGCTCGCGAACACGCCGATTCCGGGCGACCCGTTCGGGCGGGAGTTCGACAGCACGTGTACCCGGCGCCTGGCCGAGGCGGACGAGTTCTACGCGACCGTGATCCCCAAGGCCCTGTCGGACGACGCCAAGAGCGTCATGCGACAGGCCTTCGCCGGGCTGCTCTGGTCCAAGCAGTTCTACCACTACGACGTCCGGCGCTGGCTCGAGGGCGACCCGGGGTCGCCGCCGCCCCCGCCCGAGCGGTGGCAAGGGCGGAACCGCGAGTGGCTCCACCTCTACAACGAGGACGTCGTCTCGATGCCGGACAAGTGGGAGTACCCGTGGTACGCGGCGTGGGATCTCGCGTTCCACATGATTCCGCTCGCGCTGATCGACCCCGACTTCGCCAAGGCGCAACTCGTCCTGTTCCTGCGCGAGTGGTACATGCATCCGAACGGGCAGCTTCCGGCGTACGAGTGGGCGCTCGGTGACGTGAACCCGCCGGTACACGCGTGGGCGGCCCTGCGCGTGTACCGGATCGAGCGACGGCTCCGGGGCAAGGGGGATCGGACGTTCCTGGTGCGGGTGTTCCACAAGCTCCTGCTGAACTTCACGTGGTGGGTGAACCGCGAGGACGCCGAGGGGAAGAACGTCTTCCAGGGCGGGTTTCTCGGGCTCGACAACATCGGGGTGTTCGACCGGTCGGCGCCGCTGCCGACGGGGGGCCACATCGAGCAGTCCGACGGCACCTCGTGGATGGGGATGTACTGTCTGAACATGCTGGCGATCGCGCTCGAGCTGGCGAAGGAGGACCCGGCGTACGAGGACGTGGCCTCGAAGTTCTTCGAGCACTTCGTCTACATCGCTCACGCCATGAACACCCTCGACCTCTGGGACGAGGTCGACGGCTTCTATTACGACGTGCTCCGCACCGACGGCGCGGCCTGCCGGCTCAAGGTGCGCTCGATGGTCGGGCTCATCCCGCTCTTCGCGGTGGAGACGCTCGAGCCCGAGGTCGTGGAGAGGCTCCACGGCTTCAAGCGCCGGATGCAGTGGTTCATCGACAATCACCCGGAGTTCCGCGAGCACGTCGAGACGGCGACGAAGCCGGGCGTGGGGCCGCGGCGTCTGCTCGCGATCGTGCCGCGTGAGCGGCTGCCGCGCGTGCTTGGCTATATGCTGGACGAGGCCGAGTTCTTCTCGCCCCACGGGATCCGCGCCGTCTCACGCTTCCACAAGGACCACCCGTACGTGCTCAGCCTGAACGGGACGGAGCACCGGGTCGACTACGAGCCCGCCGAGTCCACGGGCGGGCTCTTCGGCGGCAACTCGAACTGGCGGGGGCCGGTCTGGTTCCCGGTGAACTATCTCCTGATCGAGTCGCTCCAGCGCTGCCACCATTTCTACGGCGACGGCATGAAGGTCCCCTGCCCGACGGGCTCCGGCCGGATGCTCAACCTCTGGGAGGTGGCCGCCGAGCTCTCGCGACGGCTCGCGCGGATCTTCCTCCGGGGCAGGGACGGCCGGCGCCCTGTCTACGGCGGGACGGAGAAGTTCCAGCGCGACCCCCACTGGCGCGACCTGATCCTCTTCCACGAGTACTTCCACGGCGACACCGGCGCCGGCATCGGCGCGAGCCACCAGACGGGCTGGACCGGCCTCGTCGCCAAGCTTCTCCAGCAGAGCGGGGAGTAGCGTTACACTCCTCTCACGCCCGCTGCGTCGCCCTCTTGGCGACGGGTGAAGCCTCGGCGCTGCGGCCAGCGCCGGAAGTCGGGGAAGGTGGCCCCCGAGCCATCGCCGCGGATAGCCGCCGGAGTAACGTCCGGCCGGCGGGCTCGCCTCAGGCGCGGCCTTCCAGCGCCCGCTGGAGCTGGTCCAGATGGTTGTCGTCGTGCCACGCCATGACGGCCACCCAATCGCCGATCGTCATCCGGCCGCGCACGGCGTGAAGCCCGCCCCGCTGCCAGTGGGACGGGCCGAGATTCCGTAGGAAGGCTAACGCCTCCTCTCGCCGCTTGCGGAACGCCTCGAGCGCGCGCTCGGCGTCGCACCGGAGGTACTGGCGCTCCTCGGCCCAGCGATCGGCGAGGTCGGGGGCCGGGGCGAGCAGCTTCGGCTCGTCCATGGAGAGGATCGTCTGGAAACGACCCATGAAGACTTCCTCGGTGTCCCGGAGATGGCAGACGACCTCCTTGGCCGCCCAGTTCTTCGGGTCGGGCCGGCGTGACAGCGCGGCCTCCCTCTGGCCCTTGATCGCGGCGGCGAGGTCGGTGGCCGTTCGCTCCATCCGTTCCAGGTTCGCTTCGGGCGGGAGCTTCAGGCGCTCCTCGATCGTCACCATGACGGTTCTCCTCTCGGGCACGAGCTGGTAGAAGAGGCTCGACTCGCGCTTGTAGAAGCCCTCCGTGTGGAACGAGTCCTTCAGGCGGAGCCCCGTGTAGTCGACGTGATGCCCGACCTCGTGGAGCAGGGTCCGGAGGAAGGTGCGGAACGCGACCACGCGCTTCTGCTTGGCCGTCCGCATCCAGAGCTGGATCTTCGGCGGCTTGCCGCGCTCGTTGGTATAGAGGCCGTGGAGCTCGCCCCAGCGCGCGTGGGGTCGGGCCGCCAGCACCGCGACCTCGACCGGCGGCAACCCCATGGCGTCGGTGAGCCCGCGAATCAGCGCCCGGCTCGCCGCCTGGGTCGCCGCGCGGTCTTCCGCCTTCAACGCCGTCTCCAACGCCGCGACGCGTGGGTGGAGGTCGGCCGGCCGCTCCAGGCGGACCTCGGTGAGCGCGTCGCTCTTCCGGTAGATCGCCTGCTGCGCGCGCGTGAGCCGGGCGTAGTACGCGAACACCACCGCGCTTACGTGCCCGAAAAGCGAGGCTTGCGCTTCTCGAGGAACGCCTTCGCGCCCTCGACGCGGTCCTCGGTGGTGCGGAGGAGTGTCGCCAGGTCGTTCTCGAGGCGGAGCCCGTCGGCGAGCGGCAGCTCGAGCCCCTTGACGACCGCCTCCTTGGCGTAGCGGAGCGCCACCGGCGCCTTGTCGGCGAGCGCGCGCGCCAGCTCCCGCGCCGCCGTGAGCACGCCCGCCGCGGGCACGACCCGCTCGACGAGCCCGAGGGAGAGCGCCTCGCGCGCGTCGATGCGCGCGCCGGTCAGGATCATCTCGAGCGCCTTGCCGCGGCCGATCAGGCGCGGGAGCCGCTGCGTGCCGCCTCCGCCGGGGATGATCGCGAGGTTGATCTCGGTCAAGCCGAGCTGCGCGTCCTCTGACGCGATCCGGAGATCGCACGCGAGCGCCAGCTCGAGCCCGCCGCCGAGCGCGTAGCCCCGGATCGCGGCGATGATCGGCTGGGGGCAGCGGTCCATCGCCGCGCGGAAGTCCACGCGTCGACGGCTCTCGCGGAAGCGGACGGGCGCCTCGCGCTCGACGAACTCGCGGATGTCGGCGCCCGCCGAAAAGGCGCGTTCGCCCGCGCCCGTGACGACCACGACGCGCACCGCGTCGCTCGTGGCCAGGTCGCCGAAGCAGCGCGTGAGCTCGCGGCGCATCGGCTCGTTCATCGCGTTATGGACCTCGGGCCGGTTGAGCGTGACGGTCGCGACGCCGTCGGCCACGTCGTAGAGGATCGTCGCGTCGGTCATCGGCGGGGGCCTCCCAACACGCGGCGCGCGCGGAGCGCGGCGATCTCGGCATCCGTGTAGCCGAGCTCACCCAGGATCGCGTCGGTGTGCTGGCCGAGCGTCGGTGGTGGACCCGGATCTCGCGTCGGCGTCTCGGCGAAGACGAGCGGCTGGCCCATCAGGCGGAGGCGGCCGACCTCGGGATGGTCGTACTCGTGGACCAGGCCGTGATGGCGCACCGCCGGGTCCTCGAAGAAGTCGAGCAGCGGCTGCACGGGCGCCGCCGGAATGTCGTGGGCGGCCAGGACGTCGAGCCACTCGGCGCGGGATTGCTCGCGGAACCGCGCCTCGAGGATCGGCAGGAGATCCGCGTTGTTCTGGATGCGCAGGAGCCAGGAGCCGAAGCGCGGATCGTCGGCGAGGTGCTCGAGGCCGAGCGCCTTGCAGAGCTTGACCCAGAAGGACTGGTTGCCGACCGCGAGGAAGAACCATTGGCCGTCGCCCGCCTGGTAGAGGCGATAGGTCGGGTTGTCGCGGACCAGCGAGGGCTTGCTCGGGTAGTCGACGGCGACCCCCGACTGGAGCGCCAGCACGCCCCTCAGGAGTGAGGTCTCGACGCGCTGGCCCCGCCCCGTGCGCTCGCGCGCGAAGAGGGCCGCGAGGATGGCCTGGGTCGCCAGCGCCGCCGTGTAGTAGTCGGTCGGCGCCGTGCGGAGGTACTGGGGCGGCCCGCCGAAGCCCTGGAGCGTCATGAGGCCGCCGAGCGCCTGGAAGATCGGATCGAAGCCCGGACGCTCGACGCCCGGGCCCGTGGAGCCGAACGCGGTGACCGAGCAGTAGACGAGGCGCGGGTTGAGCGCGGCGAGCCGCGTCCAGCCGACGCCGAGGCGCTCGGCGACGCCGGGCCGCATGTTCTCCATGACCACGTCGCCGCGCGCCGCGAGCCGCTCGACGACCTCACGACCCTCCGGGGTCTTGAGGTCCACGCTGATCGAGCGCTTGCCGCGGTTCCACCCGAAGAACCCCGGTAGCTCGCGGAACGAGTCGCCCTCGGGCGACTCCACCTTGACGACGTCGGCGCCCAGATCGGCGAGCTGCATCGCGGCGTACGCGCCGGCGATGTAGCTCGTGAGATCGACGACACGGATCCCGTCGAGCGGCGGTGGTTGGGTGGCCACGGGGAGCGGCGCGGGGCTCCCGCGGCCTACGCGGCGACCCGCCGGACGATCAGCTCACGGTGATGGTCGGCGTCCCCGTACATCGCCTCGAGCGCCTTCGCACGCTTGAAGTAGAGGTGCAGGTCGTACTCCCACGTGAACCCGATGCCCCCGTGCACCTGAATCGCCTCGCCGCAGACGCGGCGCGCGGCGTCGCCCACGTACGCCTTGGCGACCGACGGTGCGAGCTCCGCGTCCTCGGCCTTCGCGTCGAGCGCCCACGCGGCGTAGTAGACGGCCGAGTGCGAGTTCTCGACCTCCAGGAGCATCTCGGCGCACTTGTGGCGGATCGCCTGGAAGGACCCGATCGGCTGCCCGAACTGCTCGCGCACCTTCGCGTAGCCGACGGCCATGTCGAGGCACCGCCGCGCGGCCCCGAGCATCTCCGCCGCCGCGCCGACCGCGCCGCGCCTGAGCAGGCTCGCCAGCAACGGTCCCGCCTGGCCGGGGGCGCCGAGGACGGCGTCGCCCGCCACGGGCGTCCCCTCCAGCGTGACGGTGACGAGACGGGTCGCCCCATCCATCACCTGCGCCGGTTCGAGCGTGAGCCCCGCGGCCCCCGGGTCCACGAGGAAGAGCGTGAGCCCGTCGGGCGTCCGCGCGGGCACCAGGAGCACGTCGGCGACATGGGCCCACGGGACGAACCGCTTCGTGCCCGAGAGCGTCCAGCCCGTCGCTCGCTTCTCCGCGCGGGCCTGGGTCGCCTCGGGGCGCCAGTCGAGATCGGCGTCGAGGAAGGCGAGCGTCGCCCGGGCGTCGCCGGTGGCGATCGCGGACAGCCAACGCTTTCGCTGCCCGTCGGTGCCCGACTCCTCGATCGCCCGGGCGGCGAGGACCGTCGGCAGGTACGGGCCGGGCACGGCGGCGCGCCCCATCTCCTCGAGGAGGATCGCGGTCTCGACCATGCCGAGCCCGCTTCCGCCGTGCGCCTCCGGGAGGGAGAGGCCGAGCCAGCCGAGCTCCCCCATCTCTTTCCACAGCGTCTCGCTCTCGCCCCGCGGGTCGTCCCAGAGCAGCCGCACGGTCGCGGGCGTCATGTGCTCGTCGAGGAAGGCGCGCGCCGAGTTTTTTAGTAATTGCTGGTCGGAGCTGAACGCGAAGTTCATGGCGTCACGCCTTCAGACGATCGGCGCGCACTTCCTTGGGCAGGCCGAGCACGCGTTCGCCGATGATGTTCTTCTGGATCTCGGAGGAGCCCGAGTAGATGGTTCCCGCGCGCGACCACAGGAACGCGGTCGCCCACGTGCCGGGCTCGCCCGAGGACGTGTCGATCTCCTCGAACTCCTCGCGCGCCGTCACGAGCTGGCCCCACGGCCCCAGGATCTCGAGCGCCAGCTCGTAGTAGCGCTTCTCGAACTCCGTGTACGAGAGCTTGGTGATCGACGACGCCGCGCCGGGGGACTCGCCGCGGTTCAGCGCGGAGAGCACGCGCAGCCCCGCGTAGCGCTGGACCTCGAGCTCGGCGTAGATCTTTCCCAGCTTGGCGCGGACGCGTGGGTCCTCGATGAGCGGCCGGCCGTCGCGCCGGAGCTCCTTCGCGGCGCGCACGAGCTGGTTGAAGGCGATCGCGTAGCGCGTGACGCGCCCGAGGGAGTTCGAGCCGCGCTCGAAGCCGAGCGTGGTCTGCGCGATCTCCCACCCCTGGTTCAGGCGACCGATGAGATCGCGCCGGTCGGCGCGGGCGTTGGTCATGAAGACCTCGGAGAAGAGCGAGGAGCCGGTGATCTGCCTGAGCGGGCGGACCTCGACGCCCGGCTGGCGCATGTTGAGGAGGAGGCACGAGATGCCCTTGTGCTTGGGCGCCTTCGGGTCGGTGCGGGCGAGCAGGATTCCCCAGTCGGCGATGGGCCCGCTCGAGGTCCAGATCTTCTGGCCGTTGACGACGAAGTGGTCGCCCTGGTCCTCGGCGCGCGTCTTGAGGCTCGCGAGGTCCGAGCCGGCATTGGGCTCGGAGTAGAGCTGACACCAGATCTCCTCGGCCGTGAGCATCTTCTTCAAGTAGCGCTGCTTCTGCCAGTCGGTGCCGTGAACGATGATCGTCGGCCCGATGAACCCGATCCCGAGTCCGTTGATGGCGGGCGGCGCGTCGACACGCGCCATCTCGTCCTGGACGATCGCCTGCTGCATCGGCGAGGCTCCCCAGCCGCCCAACTCGCGCGGCCACAGCATGCCGACGTAACCCGCCTCGTAGAGCTTCCGGTGCCACGCCTTGCGCTCGTCGAGCGTCTTGAGCTCGTGCGCGGGGACGTTGGCCCCGAGCCAGCGACGGACCTGGTTCCGGAACGCGAGGTCTTCGGGGGTGGGAGTCAGATCCACCGGGCGGCCTCCTCTCTCACAGACTCGCCTCGCCTGCGGCTGCGGCTCGCACGGCCAGATTCACAGACTCGCCTCGCCTGCGGCTGCGGCTCGCACGGCCACGAGATGGACGTTTCTAGCACGCGCGCGCGGGTGAATCAACGGGAGCCGTTCACGCCGGCGGGGGCAGGTGGTAGATCGCGGTATGTTGGACGTGGGCGACGGGACGGCGGCGGTCGCCGGCGACGATCACCAGGTCGAGCTCGACGAACTCGCGTCCCTTCTTTTCGAAGAGCGAGCGGACCCGGCCCCGCGTCGCGAGGGTCTCGCCGACGCGCGCGCCGCCCAGGTGACGCACCGCGCTCCCGACGTGGATCCACAGACCGAGCGTCACGTTACGGTCGAGGGCGCGGTTGGCCTGGTCGAGGAAGAAGCCCGGATGGACGAAGCCGCGCGCGCCGCGATAGAGCCCGAGCGCGTCCCCGACCTTCTCGAGATACTCGCCGGCGCGCGCATCGTCGTACGTGGCGACCGGAGTGCCGAGGGCGGCGAGGCCATCGAGGTGGGCGCGTGTCGCGGCGGGCCGCTCGGCGGGCACCGGCGCCGCCGGATAGAGCGCGAGGTTCACGGGTACCGGCGAGCCTGCCGGCACGGTCGCCGTCAGCGTGGCGCACTCGCCCGCCGCTGCCGTCGACGCGACGAGCGTGGCGGTCACGCGCCGCGCGTCATGCCCCACGACCGCCCCGGTGACGGTGACCTCTTCGCCGTCGAGCACGGGCTCCACGAACCTGACGGCGGCCGTGCCGCGCTCGAGCCAGGCCGCGCCGAACGCCGCGACGAGGGGATGGGTCAGGTAGGCGTAGACGATCATGCCCGGCACGAGCCCGCCGCGGAACCCGTACCGGCGCGCCACGACGTCGTCGTGGATCTGGTTCTCCGAGTTCTCCGGAGTGTTCCGCGCCTTGACGCGGTACTCGGGCAGCCTCACGGAAGCGTCGAGATCAGCTTCCGGTACTCCGCCTCGGTGAACGCCTTCATCGTTGTCGTGCGGACGTTTCCACCCGCGGCGAGCATGAGGATGAACTTTGCGGCCGTCTCGTCGCTCGGGGCCTCCATGACCGTGACGATGTCGTGGGCGCCCATCGTCAGATAGAACTGCTTCACCTCGCCGCCCATGTCCTTCAGCGTCTTCTTGGCGGCGTCGAGGCGCTTGGGGCTGTCCTTGATGTTCCGGATCCCCTGATCGCTGTAGTTGACGAGGGAGATGTAGGTCGGCATGGAGACCTCCTTCGTTCCGCGGTCGTGCCGGGTGGCCAAGTATATAATCAATGCCCGTTATGACGCGTGGCCTCCTGATCGCCCTCGTGGCGGTCGTCATCTTCGTCGTCGGCGTCCTTGCCTGGGCGGTGTCCGTCAACAATCAGCTCGTCGTGGCCGAGCAGAACGTCAACGAGAAGTGGGCGCAGGTGCAGAACGTCTACCAGCGCCGCGCCGACCTCGTCCCGAACCTCGTCGAGACCGTGAAGGGCTTCGCGGCTCAAGAGCGGACGGTCCTGGAGGAGGTGACGCGGGCGCGCGCGAGCGCCAGCTCCATCCAGCTCACGCCCCAGGCCCTCACCGATCCCAAGGCGCTCGAGCGGTTCCAAGCCGCCCAGAACCAGCTGTCGGGCGCCCTGAGTCGTCTCCTGGTGACTGTCGAGCGCTACCCCGACCTCAAGTCGAACGCGAACTTCCTCGCGCTCCAGACCCAGCTCGAGGGCACGGAGAACCGCATCACCGTGGAGCGGCGACGCTTCAACGAGGCGGTGCGCGACTACAACACACGCCTGCGCCTGTTCCCCGGCTCTGTGGTCGCGTCCATGGCAGGCTACCAGCCCAAGGCCTTCTTCGAGGCCACGGGGGACGCAGCCACCGCGCCCAAGGTGAAGTTCTAGCCTGCTTCTTCCGGCACTCGTCGCCGTCGCCCTCGTCCTGCCCCCCGCTCCCGGCGCTCGCGTCAACGACTATGCGGGGGTCCTGGCGGTCGGCGAGCGTGGGCGGCTCGAGGCGAAGCTCGCCCACTACGAGCGCGCCACGGGTGCCCAGATGGCGATCGCGATCTTCCGCTCGCTCGAGGGCGAGAGCGTCGAGGATGTCGCCAACCGGCTCTTCCAGCAGTGGCGGCTCGGCAAGACGGGGCTCGACAACGGCGTCCTCCTCGTGGTCTTCGTCCAGGATCGGAAGCTGCGCTTCGAGATCGGTTACGGGCTCGAGGCGGTCGTGCCCGACGCAGCGGCCGGCCAGATCATCCGCCAGATCATCGCGCCGAGCTTCAGAGACCGGCGCTACGCCGCCGGGCTCGAGGCCGCGGCGGACGCAGTCTACGCGCGAATCGCGTCGGGCGGGTCGGCGCCGGGTGAGCCACGGCGTCGGGTCGAGGGCGCTCGGCGTGGGCAAGGCGAGAGCGAACAGGCCGCCGATCTCTACGCGCTCCTCTTCCTCGGGCTCGCGGCGCTCACGATCGGCGGGATCGCCCTCCAGGCCGCGCGTCAGCGTGGCAGCTACTCCGCCGGGCGCGGCGGCCGGTGGTACTCTTCGGGTCCGGTCTTTTGGGGCGGCGGGGGCGGCTGGGACGGGGGCGGCGGCGGTTTCTCGGGTGGTGGGGGCGAGTCGGGTGGCGGTGGCGCAAGCGGGGGCTGGTAGGGCCATGGCAAAGCGCCCCAGGTGGACGCGGCGGTTCCTCGGCGAGCCGGACTTCGACGCGATCAGCGACGCGATCAAGGCCGCCGAGACGCGGACATCGGCCGAGATCCGGGTGCATCTGGAGCGCCGGCTGCCGCGCCGCTTCTTTGGCAAGCCCGTGGACGCCCTCGCGCGGGCGCGGACGCTCTTCACGAAGCTCGGCATGCACGAGACGGCCGAGCGGCACGGCGTGCTCCTCTACCTCGCCATCGACGATCGGAAGCTCGCCGTCGTGGGCGACGTGGGAATCCACGGGCGCGTCGGTGACCGCCACTGGCACCGCGTGCGCGACGGGATGATCGAGCGGCTCCGCGCGGGGGCGCCACGGGAGGCGCTCATCGGCGGGATCGAGGAGATCGGGCGGGCGCTCGCCACGCATTATCCGCGCCGGCCGGGCGACTCGAACGAGCTTGGCGACGAGGTGAGCGTGTCGTGAGGGTGGTCGTGCGAGCTGAGCGGCGGCCGCGGAGGCGCGGCGAGGCGCGCCGCGAGGCGAGTCTGTGAAGTTGTATGCTCGGGCCATGCGCCGTGCGATCGTCGGACTGCTCGTCCTGCTGGCGCTCCTCGTGGTGGCCGACGCCCAGATGGCACCCGCGCTGGGCCAGATGCCGCTCGAGATCAGGAAACCGGAGAGCCCGCCCGAGTCCAAGCTCGGGCGCCCGGTCGTCTCGCCGGCGCCTCAGTCGGAGGACGCCGTCCGTGAAGCCGAGCGCGGCGTCGCCGACCTCGAGCGCTCTGCACGCGACCGCAGGGCGCTCCGCGAGCAGACTCCGCAGTTCCCGCGACGTCCGGACCTCGGGTACGACGTCCAGAGCTCCATTCAGCAGAGGAACCTCAGGCGGGCGCTCCCGCGCTGATCGGCTGACCCAGCAGGAACTCCTGGGCGGCGGCCAGGCCGGCGCCGAGCCGCACGGGCACGCCGAAGTCCTTCAGCGCCATCTCGACTCCCGCGAGCCCGCCGAGCAGGTCGAGGTCGTTGAGGCTCCCGAGATGGCCGATGCGGAACACCTTGCCACGGACCGCGCCCAGCCCGACGCCGAGGGACAGGTCGAGCCGTCGATGGGCGTGGCGGACGAACTCGTCGGAGTCGAAGCCCGGTGGCATCACGACCGCGGTGAGCGTGTGCGAGTATTCGGCGGGATTCCGGCAGAGGATCGCGAGCCCGAGCGCGCGCACCGCGCGCCGGCACGCCTCGGCGAGCCGCGCGTGGCGGGCGAAGACGTTGTGTAGCCCCTCTTCGTCGAGCATCCGGAGCGCCTCCTCGAGACCGAAGAGGAGCAGCGTCGCGGGGGTGTAGGGGAATTCGCCGCGACGGTTCCGCTCGAGGACGGGACGCCAGTCCCAGTACGCGCGCGGGCAGCGCGCCTTGTCGCTCGCCCCGAGGGCCTTTTCGCTGATCGCGAGGATCGCCATCCCCGGCGGCAGCATGAGCCCCTTCTGGGGTCCGGTGAGCGCGACGTCCACTCCCCAGTCGTCGAACCGAAAGTCGATCGACGCCAGCGACGACACGGTGTCTACGAGGAGGAGCGCCGGGTGCTGGGCGCGGTCGAGCGCGGTGCGCAGCGCGGCGACGTTCGAGGTGACGCCGGTGGAGGTCTCGTTGTGGACGACGAGCAGGGCTTTGAGCTGGTGAGCCGCGTCCGCGCGGAGCCGCCGCTCGAGCTCGTCCGCGGGCGCTCCGTCGCCGTAGGGGACCTCGACGCGCTCGCACTCGACGCCGTACGCCTCGGCCGTCCGCGCGAAGCCCGTCGAGAAGTGACCGTTCACGCACGCGAGCACGCGGTCGCCGGGCGACAGCGTGTTCACGATCGCCGCCTCCCACGCGCCGGTGCCCGAGCCCGGGTAGAGGACGATGTGGCCCGTCCGCGTCTGGAAGACTCGCTTGAGCCCGTCGAGGCAGGCCCCGACGAGCGCCGCGAACCTGGGGCCGCGGTGGTCGATGATCGGCTGCGACATGGCCCGCACGATCCGCTCGGGCACCAGGGTCGGGCCCGGGATCTGCAGAAAGGGCCGTCCCGGCATGGCCCGAGTCTAGCATGCTAGAGTGACCATTCATGACGCGTGACGACATCCCGACGCCGGCCCTGCTGCTCGATCTCGACCGTTTCGAGCGAAACCTCCGCCGGATGGCGGAACACGTCGTGCGCCACGGCAAACACCTCCGCCCCCACGCGAAGACCCACAAGTGTCCCGAGATCGCGCGCCGCCAGATCGCTTCGGGCGCACGCGGCGTGGCGTGCGCGAAGGTCGGCGAGGCAGAGGTGCTGGCGCGCGCCGGGATCCGCGGCCTCCTGATCACGACCGAGATCGTGGTGCCGGCGGCCATCCGCCGCCTCATGCACCTGGTCTCCGAGGCGCCGGACACGCTGATCGTCGTGGACCACCCTGACAACGTCGCCGCCCTCGGACGCGAGGCCGCGGCGGACGGCGTCGTCGTCGACGTGCTCGTGGACGTGGACGTGGGGAACCGCCGGACGGGTGTGGCGCCGGGCGAGCCCGCCCTCGCGCTGGCCCGGGCGGTGGCCGCGCAACGCGCGCTCCGGCTCCGTGGGCTCCAGGGCTACGCGGGGCACTGCGCCCACGTCGTCGGCTGGAAGGCGCGTCGCGAGGCGTCGCTCGACGCGCTCCGGCCCCTCATGGAGACGCGCGCGCTCCTCGAGCGCCACGGCCTGCCCGTCGAGATCGTCGCGGGGGGCTCGACGGGCACGTGGGACATCGACGTCGAGCTGCCGGGGCTCACCGAGCTCCAGGCGGGCTCGTACTGCGTGATGGACCTCGACTATCGCCGGATCGGCGGACGCGGCGGCGAGCTCCTCACCGACTTCGAGATGGCGCTCACCGTGGTGGCGACCGTCGTCAGCGTGCCGACGCGCGACCGCGCGATGGTGGACGCCGGCCTCAAGGCGTTCTCCACCGACAAGCCATTCCCGCCCGAGCCCGTCGAGCGCGCGGGGATCGCGTATGCCTTCGCCGGCGACGAGCACGGCAGGCTCACGATCACCGACCCCGCGCGCGCGCCGCGTCTCGGCGAGCGCATCGAGTTCTTTCCGCCGCACTGCGATCCGACGATCAACCTCTACGACCGCGTCTACGCCGTCCGTGACTCGACGGTGGAGGCGGTGTGGGAGATCGCCGCGCGGGGGCGGTCGGACTAGCGCCGGGTCGATGAACTAGCGGAGGATCGAGAGGAGGTCCTGGAGCGCCTCCAGTTTGAAGTCTGCCTCGGAAAAGTCCTCGTGGCGCGTGGCGGGACAGGGAATCGTCGCGCACGCCATCCGCGCGGCCTTCGCCGCCAGGAGCCCGTTGCGCGAGTCCTCGACGACCAGGCACGCGTGTGGCGGGACGCCGAGCCTCCGTGCGGTCTCGACGAAGACGTCGGGCGCGGGCTTCCCACGGCCGACGTCGAGACCAGAGACGAGGGTCTCGAAGAGCGGCGCGATGCCGAGCGCCTCCACGGTCGCGCGGATGACGACCGGCGCCGAGGACGAGGCGACCGCGAGCCGGTACCCCAGACCGTGGAGCGCGCGCGGGACGTCGGGAACGCCGGGCATGGGCACCGTGCCCTCGCGCGTGAGCTCCACGAGAAGCTTCGTCCGCTGGCGGGTGAGCTCGAGGGCCTCCGGGGCGAGGCCGTAGCGGGCCCGGAGGATCCCGAAGACCTCGGGATCGGTGAAGCCGAAGAACTCTGCGTTCTCGCGGTCTGTGTAGGCGACGCCGTATGGTGTGAGCACCCGGCGCATCGCGTCCAGGTGCATGGGCTCGGAGTCCACCAGGACACCGTCCATGTCGAAGACGACCGCCGTGAACCGCCGTGGGGGTGGCGGCGGGGTCGTCACGCAGCGTCGCGGGAGGCAATCGGGGCGCGCCGGGTCACCAGAGCCGCCAGAAGGCGTCGCGGACCGCGGCCGCGCTCGGCGCGGCGAAGAGCTCCGCGCGGACCCGCGCGGCGAAGGGCAGGCCGTTC
>Ga0209058_1002920_pt1 | contig 13939 bp, 15 predicted proteins | sample GraSoiAngelo_147_FD_185904 | JGI IMG/M metagenome (GOLD analysis project Ga0209058, IMG submission 185904) | Grasslands soil microbial communities from the Angelo Coastal Reserve, California, USA - 14_1009_05_40cm (SPAdes) (version 2) | ecosystem: Environmental > Terrestrial > Soil > Grasslands ... | reverse complement strand
CCAGGCAATCCGGCCGCCTTTGCTTACCACCGTAAGAAAATATTCGGCCGCTATTCCCGCCGACGAAATCAACCTCCTCGATGTTTTCGATATTCACTTCATGCCGCCGATATTTTTCGATCAGCGCTTTCTTGTCGCAATGGTCCAGGACGTAAACGCGAAGACCCTGCTTTTTCGGTGCCGACAGGATAATTTCTTCGCAAGTCATGATATCCCGACGCGATGAACGATGCCTTTGTTGCGCAAATTTTCAGCAGCTTCGCTGAAGTAATCGCGCACATCGCTTTGTGAACGAATCCAATCAAGATAACGGTCGAGTCCTTCGCGTAGATCGACTTGCGGGACGTAACCGACAGCCCGAATTGTATCCGTCCCACTGATGAGATGCCGCATCTCGCCGGGCCGAAATTCGCCGTTAATTTCCGGCGCGATTCTAATTCCGAGCGCATCGGAAACGCGCTGCGCAATCTCGCGCACGGTCACGCCTTTCTCGCTACCGACGTTCACCGGCAGGCCATCCAGCACATCAGTCGTAGCGGCCAGCAAATTCGCGCGCGCGACATCCTCGACGAAAGAAAAATCGCGCGTCTGCTCTCCATCCTCGTAAAGGACCGGGGGCAAACTATTGAGCAGGCGCGTGCAGAAAATCGCGATCACGCCGGTGTAGGGATTAAAGATTGATTGGCGCGGCCCATAGGTGCACGAGTAACGGAGCGCCACGGTCGGGATCCCCACTTGTTTTCCCCAGAGCAGTACGAGTTTTTCCTGATCGACTTTGGTCAATCCGTAGACCGTTTCTCCGCCAACCGGCGCCTGCTCGGGCGTAGGCACGCTCCTGGTGGGCTCGTTGCAAATCGGACAGCGCACTGACCAATCGCCGCGTTGCAACTGTTCCACCGGCCGCACCCTGGGAAAAACGAGACCGTGTTTCGGGCACTCACCCGCGCCTTCGCTGTAAACCGCCTGCGAGCTCGCCACGATAACTTTTTTGATTGGGAAATTTTTTTCACGAATGACTTCGAGCATTTGCGCGGTGCCAAGCGAATTCACCTCCACGTATTTCGCCATCTCCGGCATGTAGCCGCCGTAGGCCGCCTGATGAAAAACGATGTCGGTGCCAGAAAGCGCGTTCTCAATCGTGGCACGATCGCGCACATCGCCCTGCACAAATTCGGCGTCGCGGTTGATCCAAGCCGGCCTGCCGCGTTTGTGGGTGTTCGGTTCGAGGTTATCGAGAATCCGCACGCGCCAGCCTTCGCGCACAAGCAAATCGGCAACGTGCGAACCAATTAGGCCTGCCCCGCCCGTGACGAGCGCACGCTTCATTCCCTTGTAGAGACGCTCGCCGCGGCGAGCGCCGGCCAGATCCGTTCACGCCCTTCGCGCGCGATGAGCTGCGACAGAAATTTCGTTGTCGCGGGAGCGATATCGCAGCGCGAATTTGCCCCAAGTAATTCATCGCATAGGCGCCGCAGGGCGGCACGATCATCAACATCGAAACAGCTCGGAAGGAGGTGAACGTTCAATCCGATCTCACGCGCGCGTTCCAGCGTCTGAGCAAAAACACGCTCCGTGCTCCAATCGATCTCCTGGAAAAGGCGGCGGTATAATTTTTTCATCCCAATCAAATAATAACCGCCATCATCGGATGGCCCGAGCACGATTCGATCGTCGGCGCCTTGCATCTGTGCTGTTGCCTCGCGAAACGCGTCGGCCGTCGCGGTGGGGCTATCTGAATTAATCAGGCAACAGGATTCGAAACCAACGTGCAGCAAATCGTCGGCGGCGTTGATCAATCGCTCGCCGAAACCATCGCCGCGTTGCAGAATCAAATCGAAATCAGGCGGCAAAATATCCGTATACTCTTTTTCGCTGCCCTCCGGGGTAAAAACGCCAACACCGCGGGCTATTGTATCTTGTTCCAGCGGTCGCAGACCCCCGCAAACGCTACAGGTCGCGCGCGAAATCGCATCGGCGATATCGCGCAAGAAACAAATATTCAAATCCGCTGCTTCCTCCGGAGTAAGCGGTGGTTGCAATCGTGTTTTCACAGCGCCCGCCCGCGGCGCTTTTGTCATGATCGCGAGTGCACAAAGGCCTGCTGAAATCTGGTTGCCCTGCTGCCGATCGAAAACGCGATGCATTCGCGCGTGCTCTGCGTTGATTGAACGCTCGCGTCAATCCTTTTCGCAGAGCGCGTACTGGTAACGGCCAACCCGCCAGGTTTTCATTCGCGACCAGGGCTGGGTAGCGAATAATGCACAAAAATGGGGATAGCGAAGGACTGTTGCCTTTATCGGCTCTCGATATTCGCGCGAGTATCCATTTACGCGGGCAACTGCCCGCATCGTTAACAAGGGAATCGACGCCGAAAAAGCGAAACGCGGCTCGGCCACGAAACATTTGCCTCCCGAATTCAGAACCCGAAATATTTCAGCAACAGCGCGTTCCCGTTCCGGCAGAATTGTGAAAAGACGAGACGTAACCAATTGGCTGAAGGAATTATCCGGTTGTGGAAGATTGAGGACATCAGCCCACTCAAAAGCACAGTTGTGCAAAGCCTTCTCCATAGCTTTCTCGCGTGCGTATCTCACCAGCTGTTTCGAGCTGTCGACTCCAAGAACCGAGATTTGCCGAAACCGGGATGCCAGGGTACGGGCATAAAACCCCGGACCACAGCCAAGCTCCAGCACTTTGGAACTGGCCGGTGGCTCTCCCGCCGGCCAAAACGCACGAATGATTCGCCCGGTATCATCGCGGAAAACTTTTTCGCGGCAAAAAGTGTAAATCCAGGCAGCTCGCTCAAACAGGTTATCAGCTCTCTCGCGCGCGTTAACAGGCTTTGGTTCAGAAACCGCGATTGTTGCAGCTGATGACAAAATCGGTTTGACGATTTGATTCATGTCGCAGTCCAGCACTTTGTTCACAGCCTCTCTGTTATTTTTAGCTGTGATTCAAACGAATTCTTCATCTTCATAGCACCAATAACATGGTATTCGCTGCTATTTTCCATCGCATGACTCAGGGATAAAGAATGTGAACAAAATCGGCGCAGGCGGCTGCAATTCGCCAACCAGCGGAAGGCAGGCGCTTTTTGTTGTGAGTTATTGGAAGTTGTTCGCTTCCTCTTGCGCAATCGTTTAACAGCATCAGTGTGAAAACTTCGCTCCTGCGCCAAGGACTGGCTGTTGCAGTTTTGAGCGGCGCATTTTGGTCTGGCCCGCTCCTTGTTTTGGCTCGTGAACCGGTGCCAGAAATTTCTCTCATCGATCTACAGAAGATCATCGCCAGCAAAAAGTTTGTGGATCTTACTCACGACTTCGCTCCAGGAATTCCGCGCTGGTCCGGTTTTCCCGACGAACAACGCAAAACGATTTACTGGTACGAAAAGCAGCCAGGCATGATGGGCAACGGGTTTTTTGCCGAGGTCTTTACTCATGTCGGTCAATGGGGTACGCACGTGGATCCACCGGCGCATTTTCATAAAGGCCTGCGCACCGTCGATCAAATCGGGCTCAAGGAAATGATCCTGCCACTGGTGTCGATCGACGTGCATGAGGAATGCGCAAGAAACCCGGATTACACGCTCACGCTTGAACGCGTGAAAAAATGGGAAACAGAACACGGAAAGATTCCGACAGGTGCGTTTGTTGCCATGCGAACCGATTGGTCGAGGCGCTGGCCGGACGCCGTGAAGATGGCGAACAAGGACGGACAAGGGGTCGCGCATTATCCCGGCTGGAGTTTGCCCGCGCTGAAATATCTTTATGAGGAAAGCAAAATTACCGCCTCTGGTCACGAAACCACCGATACCGATCCCGGATTGGCGACAACGAAAGATGATTATTCACTCGAAGCCTACATCCTCGGCACCAACCATTATCAGATCGAGCTGCTCACCAATCTCGATCAAGTGCCGGAGTTTGGCGCGATCGTCGTCATCAGTTTCCCAAAACCCAAAGGCGGCTCCGGTTTCCCCGCTCGCGTCTTCGCGATCCTGCCTTGACGCGTTCGCTTATGGGTTTGCGATTTGTTGAAATTGGAAAAAACGGACAGCCAACAACTCACTTCGGGTGCAGTTAGCCAAGACTCCAAGGCACACTTGCGAGAGAAGGGCGCAGCTTTACGAGACAGCGAGTTCACAGGTGAAAGGCAGGACGAGCGCCACGTTTGACGCTGGGACCTGGCGACCACCGCCAAGTGGGTTGACGGCTGCGCTGCGTGACCGTAATCCGGCATTCACACCATGAACCTGCTCGATGAACTTCAGGAGCGCGTCGTCTGTGGCGACGGCGCGATGGGAACGCTGCTGCTCGATCAGGGTCTGCCGATGGAATCTTGTCTCGAGGAGGTTTGCGTCAGCGATCCGGAGCGGGTGTGCGCGATTCATCGCGATTACATTGCCGCCGGAGCGCGCGTGATTGAGACAAATACCTTCGGCGCGAACGCAGCCCGACTCTCGCGTTTTGGTTTCGAAAATCGAGTGGGCGAATTCAATCGCGCTGCGGCGAAACTGGCGAAAGAGACTGCCGCGGGAAAAGATGTCTGTGTTGCCGGTAGCGTCGGGCCACTTGGAATCAGCGCGCTGGAAGCGGAAGAGCGCGGAATCGATCGGGGCCACTGTTTTCACGAACAAATCCAGGCGCTGCTCGATGGAGGCGTGGACCTGATTTTTCTGGAGACGTTCATGGATGATGTCGAGATGCAGATTGCGCTTGAGGCCAAAAACTCGCTGAGCGACTGCGCAATAATTTGCTCCTTTGCGTGCGAACCGGAAGGACGGCTGGCATCGGGCGTCCCAATCGTTGACGCGTTTCGCAAACTGCGCGGTCTGGGGGTGCAAATTACCGGCGTAAATTGCATGAACGGTCCGCACGCTACTGTGCAACTGCTCCAGCGAATTCCCCTCGATGGATTGCTCGCAGCTTATCCGAACTCCGGCTATCCGAAATATACCGATGGCCGTTTTATCTACCACGCTGCGCCGGATTACTTCGCCCAGGCGGCGCGCGAAATGGTCGCCGAAGGCGCGCGGTTGATCGGCGGCTGTTGCGGGACAACCCCGCGCACTATCGCGGCGATTTCGAAGGCGATCGCAGAGATGAAACCAGTGAAATCGAAGACCGTTCGCATCACTACGACCGCGCCGGCGCCGGCAAAAAAAGTCGCAGCTGTCGTTGAAGAAAGTTTGCTCGATAAAATCGCCGCCGGAAAACGCGTGATCATTTGCGAGCTCGACCCGCCAAAGACACTCGCCTTGGAAAAATACTTTCGTGGTGCGCAGGAACTCGTCCACTCCGGCTGCGACGCGATCACGCTGGCCGATAACTCACTGGCGATTTTGCGCGTCAGCAATCTGGCGGTCGGCGCGATGCTGAAAGAGCGATTTGGCATCACTCCGCTCCTGCATTTGAGTTGTCGCGACAAAAACGTGCTCGGTTTGCAGAGCGAGCTGCTGGGGATGGCCGCGCTCGGCATGCGTCACGTCCTGCCACTGACCGGCGATCCGGCCCGCGTCGGCGATCATCCGGGCGCCTCGTCAGTCTATGACGTAAACTCGATCGAATTGATTTCCATCATTGGAAAACTAAATGAGGGTTTCAGTCACGCCGGCAAGTCGCTCAAGGCGCGAACGCAGTTTGTCATCGGATGCACTTTCAATCCAAACGCGAAAAATCTTGATTCGCAGGTCAACCGGCTCGAGCGCAAAGTCGCCGCCGGCGCGCAATTTGCCATGACGCAGCCGGTGTTCAACGTGCGGCTGGTGGAAGAAACAAAACGGCGGACGGCGCACTTAAACATCCCGATATTCATTGGCATTTGGCCGCTGCTGAGCGCGCGTCAGGCCGAGTTCCTCCATCACGAAGTGCCGGGCATCATTGTTCCCGATGAAGTCCGAAAGCGAATGGCGGATTCGCCACCTGAAAATGCCGGCGCAATCGGAATGGAGATCGCGCGCGAGATCGTCTCTGCGGTCGGCTCAGAATTTCCCGGCGTTTATTTGATCACGCCATTCCTGCATTTCGATTCGACCTGCGAGCTGGCCCGATTTGCGCGCGAGATGTGACGCGCAGATGGTCTGGCGCTCTTGAAAAAAACAAACCGCGTCGCTTGGGTTCAATTCTTCGCCGTTCTCGGCGTGATCGCTCTCGTTATCGCGGCGTGGAACATTTTCCCGCTCCGGGAAATTCTGGCAACAGTCCAGCAACGGGTGATGAGCTGGGGCGTTTGGAGCGCAATTTGTTACCCGATCCTTTACGCCTGCTGTAACGTGTTGCTACTGCCGGGCGGGATCCTGAGTATCGGCGGCGGATTTTTTTTTGGCTTATGGTGGGGATTCCTGATTGTGCTGATTGGCAATGTGGCCGGTGCCGCCATTTCGTTTTTGATTGGCCGAACCATCGGGCGGCGCTGGCTGCAACGGCGTCTCGAAAGATCGAAGAGCCTTCACGCCCTCGAACCGGCGGTGGAACGCGAAGGCTGGAAGCTCATTCTTCTCAGCCAATTGCATCCGCTTTTTCCCAGCAGTTTGATGAACTATTTGTATGGCCTGACCAAAATTCGTTTTCGCACTTGCATGATTTGGATCGCTATCGGCCAGGCGCCAGGGCTTTTTCTTTATGCTTATCTTGGAACGCTGGGGCAGCTGGGGCTGCGCCTCGCTCGCGGCCAGACACATCCGCGAATGTACGAGTATTGGGTCTGGGGCGGCGGGCTGCTTATTTCCCTGGCGATCTTGGTGCTAATGGGCCGGATTGCACTGCGTGTTCTCCGAAGTAATGGAATATAATTATCTGGTCTGCAAATGAATACGCAATTTGATAATTTAATTCGCAACGCCTTAGGAGCGTGCCTGCAAGTTTATGCGCCGTATTCTAGATTTGCCGTAGGAGCAGCCGTTCAATGTAAATCGGCGGCCGTTTTCATCGGCAGCAACATCGAAAATATCTCCCATGGCCTAACGATTTGCGCCGAGCGAATCGGGATGGGTAGTGCAGTCGCGGCGGGACAACGCGAGTTGGTCACGATCGCTGTGGTTGCGGACACGATTGAACCGATCGTGCGTTGTGGTGCTTGCCGGCAATTCCTAGCTGAATTTTCCCCGGCTCTGATTATCGTTAGCGCAACGGTAGAGGGGGACCGCAAGGTCGAGAGCCTTTCTCATCTGCTTCCGGACCCGAAGCGCGGAATTCTAAAAAATGTTCACACTCCCTGATCGGATCGACGTCCTGATTGTTGGCAGCGGTCACGCCGGGATCGAGGCCGCCTTGGCAGCAGCGCGTCTTGGCTGTCGCACCATGATGCTGACACAAAATCTGGATACAATTGGGCAGATGTCATGCAATCCGGCGATCGGTGGATCGGCCAAGAGTCATATTGTCAAAGAGATCGATGCGCTGGGCGGCGCGATGGCAATTAATGCGGACGCGACTGGAATCCAATTTCGTGTGCTCAACCGGAGTAAAGGCGAAGCGGTTTGGGCTACGCGGGTTCAATGCGACAAGAAAGCCTATCAGTTTCGGCTAAAGGCTATCCTCGAGAAGACACCGAATCTTCGATTGTTGCAGGGAACAGCGGCCACGATTGTCGTTCACGACAGGAGAGTCCTCGGCGTGACCACGGATTTAGGCATGGAGATTCCGGCAAAATCGGTCGTGATCACGGCCGGCACGTTTCTGCGGGGGCTGCTGCATGTAGGCGAACAATCCAAACCTGGCGGGCGGATGGCTGACAGCGCTTCGAGTCTGAGCGACAGCATTCGGGCTCTTGGATTCGAGACGGGTCGTTTTAAGACGGGGACACCCTGTCGGCTAAATGGGAATTCGATCGATTTTTGTTCGCTCGAGGCGCAACAAGGCGATGAGCCGCCACCGCGGCTTTCTTTTCTCGAAAAGGTAACTACGCAGAAGGGCGATTCGTTTACCCTCAACTTCGACGAATCGGGCTTGTTCCACGTGGAACAGCTCCCATGTTGGTTAACGCATACGACTCCAAAAACCCACCATATAATTAACACAAATCTCCACCGATCACCATTATATCAAAATAGAATTAAGGGGACAGGTCCGCGCTATTGTCCCTCAATTGAGGACAAAATTGTCCGATTTTCGCATAAAGCGTCGCACCCCATTTTCCTCGAGCCCGAAGGTCGCCATTCCAGCGAAATCTATGTCAATGGCATCTCCACCAGTCTGCCTTTCGACGTCCAGTTATCGCTAGTGCGATCCATTCCCGGCCTCGAGCACGCCGAAATTATCCGGCCCGGTTATGCCGTCGAGTACGATTATTTCCCGCCGACGCAACTCCACCCGACACTCGAAACCAAGTTCGTGCAAAGTTTGTATTTCGCTGGTCAGATTAACGGCACCTCCGGCTACGAAGAAGCTGCCGGGCAAGGCTTAATTGCAGGAATTAACGCCGCATTAAAGGCGCAAAATCGCGATCCGTTCACGCTTCCGAAAGAAATCAGCTACATTGCAGTCCTGATCGAAGATCTGACAACGCGAGGGACAGATGAACCGTATCGAATGTTTACTAGTCGCGCGCAAAATAGACTGGCCCTCCGGGAAGACAACGCGGATTTGCGTTTGACCGAGCTCGGCGCGGGGATCGGGTTAGTCGGTGAGGACCGGATGGATAGGCTCGGTCGAAAACAGGAGACCATTGCTTCCCTCGAAAGCGCGATTGACGGTCTTCAAGTTAATGGTCGGCCGCTGCGTCAAGCTCTGAAAGATCCGCATTTCGACCTGGGTGAACTGCCGCTCGAAGTACTAGCCATGGCGCCTCGCTCAATCTGGCGCCATCTGCTGGTTGAAATGAAATACGCAGGATACCTAGCTCAACAAATGAAGCGCGTCACCCACGAACGGTTACGCGCCGATCGCACTATTCCCCTCGGTTTCGACTTTAATGTTGTTCCCGGCTTACGCAGCGAGAGCCGGCAAAAACTGGGAAGGTTTCGCCCAACTTCACTCGGAGCGGCACGACGCATTCCGGGAATAACCGCCGCCGATTTATCTATCTTGGATATTTGGCTAAATGGTAAACCGTTCTGAGTGATCTATTTCACCGCGGCTCTGATTGCTTACCTTCTTGGATCCATCCCATTTGGTTTCATTGCTGGGCGGATCGCCGGTATTGACGTCCGGCAACACGGGAGCGGTAACATTGGCGCAACAAACACCTTGCGTGTTCTCGGAAAGAAATATGGTTACGCCGTTTTTGTCGGCGATGTCTTAAAAGGTTTCCTGGCTGTTAGAATTGCGCTTTGGCTCGCCCAATTCGACCCGTCCGCCAGTTATCTCATCGGGATTCTTGCTGCTTTGTTCGTCGTAATCGGCCACTCATTCCCTGTCTGGCTTCGATTTCGCGGTGGAAAAGGTGTGGCCGCGGCCACGGGCGCATGTCTTGGTCTGTTGCCGGTGGCAACGTTCATCGCTGTTGCTGTGTGGATCGCCGTCTTCGTCGTCTTTCGCTTTGTCTCGTTAGCTTCCATCGTTGCTGCAATTGCCCTGCCCCTCAGCGCCTGGGTTTTGGGAAATGCGGCCGATCCCATGGTTTTAGGATTTAGCGGGTTGATCGCGGCGTTAATAATTTTCAGGCATCGCAGCAACATCGTTAGGCTGGCTCAAGGCCGCGAGCCGCGCTTCGATCGAAAATGAAACAAACCGTCATCATCGGTGCTGGAAGCTGGGGGACGGCGCTCGCGGCGCTCTGGGCAAAGGATGGCCGGCCCATCTCGCTTTGGGGCAACAACGCCGAGCGCATCAGCCGAGTGCAGAGCTCGCGAGAAAATACGGAATATCTCCCGGGCGTTCAATTGGCTGAGAACATTCGCGTCATGCACGAACTAACGGACTGTAGGGAGGCCGAGCTCATAGTTTTCGTTACCCCGTCCATCGTCTTGCGCGAAATCGCTACTCGTGTCCGCGATACTGGCGTAAGTGACAATGCGGTGCTGCTTAGTTGCACAAAAGGAATCGAGCATGGCAGCGGAATGCGAATGAGCGAAATTTTGTCGACGCTCTTTCCTTCAAATCCGGTGGCGGTTTTGTCCGGACCAAATCTGGCGGTAGAAGTAGTTCGTGGCCTGCCGACCGCGACGGTGATTGGATGTGCTAACGAGAATTATGCAATCGAGCTGCAACGCTTTCTCGGGAGCGAACATTTTCGCATTTACACCAGTAACGATGTGGTCAGCATTGAGCTGGGTGGCGCGCTGAAGAATGTTTTTGCAATTGCGGCAGGCGTGAGTGACGGCCTTGGCCTTGGCGACAACTCAAAAGCTGCGCTTGTCACCCGAGCAATGGCCGAATTGTTGCGTCTCGGCACAAAAATGGGTGGAAACGCACTCACCTTCTACGGACTAAGCGGCGTGGGCGATCTGATCGCGACCTGCTTCAGCAAACACAGCCGCAATCGGAGAGTGGGCGAACGGCTGGGCCACGCCGAAATGCTGGCCCAGATCCAGGCCGATATGAAGATGGTGGCAGAAGGAATACCGACGGCCAAGAGCGCATTTGAATGCGCCCGTCGCCTCGGCGTGGATACGCCGATCATCGATCAAATCTACGCCGTCCTTTACCAGGACAAGCCGCTCCTTTTTGCAATGCAGGAATTGCTCGGCCGTGGGCCTAAGCCCGAGCGCCTTTGAGTCGTTTTCCCACGAAACGCACTTTTGAATTGCGTTTTCAGCGCTGGATTTGTCTCGGACCATTTTTCCTGGGGCGTTGCTCCAGACTGGAAATGAGTCCGCGCCTTTGGCGATCTCATCTCGCGATCGGTTGCGATGGCGCCGCGATTTGCGAAAACCTTTCGGCAAGGATGCGAAAAGATGGTCGCGCTCCCTAGCTGCCGCGCAGTTTGCGGAAAACCCGCTCCAAGGCTTCAGGGTAAAGCACGTGCTCTACTTCCTGGATACGCGCGTGCAGTGATTCAGGGGTGTCGTCGCTCATCACCGGGATTCTGCGTTGCGCGATGATGTCGCCGTGATCGATCTTCTCATCCACGTAGTGAACGGTCACGCCTGTCCATTTCTCGTTAGCTGCAAGCGCCTGTTTCCAGGCTTCGAGGCCCGGGAACTTCGGCAGGAGCGACGGATGAATGTTGACAATTCGGCGCGGGAAAGCGGCCAGCATTTGTTCCTTTAGCACCCGCATGAAACCAGCCAAAACCACCACCTCCACTTCGGCATCTTGCAACATCTTGACCAGTTGCGCTTCGACCTTCGGCTCGAGCCGAGTCCGAAAATGTCCCGGCGGCAAGTAAGCATTCGCCACCCCGAACTCGCGCGCGATCTCGAGAATAGGCGCGTCCAGCACGTCCGAAATTACTACGGTCGCCTTCGCGTTTAACTTACCGTCGCGAATGCTTTGCAAGATGGCGCGACAGTTCGATCCCCTGCCGGAACCGAGAATACCGATCCTGATCATTACGCTTTCCCAATTCTCGTTAGCAACTGCGAGGTCGAATAACCTTTCTCGAACGGAATGATCTCAATCTTCGCTCCAAGTTTTGCCAAAACCGCACGCTCTGAGAGGTCCAGCGTATCGGCAGTATAATCACCACCCTTGGCATAGATTAACGGCTGCGCGGCCCGCAGGAAATTCGTAGCCCGCAGCTCGGGAAAAATCGTCACGTATTCAACCGACTCGAGCGCCGCCAGCACTTCCGCGCGATCCTGTTCCGGAGTGACGGGGCGGCCTTCGCCTTTGAGCTGACGGACGGAGCTATCCCCATTTAATCCCACCACCAGCACATCGCCGAGTTTTCGGGCAGCCGCCAGATAGCGCACATGACCGACGTGCAAAATATCGAAGCAACCGTTCGTCGCGACCACTCGCTTGCCCGTGGAACGCAGCTGTCCGGATTTTGCGGCCAGTTGCTCGAGACTAAGGATTTTCTTTTTCACATTGCTCCGACTACGCACCGCAATGCGCCCGGCAGCAACTCGAAAGTTGCCGGTTCGTTTCCGATCAACTCGCCATCAACGTTAAACCACATTCCGGGTCTTGAACTGATCGCGATTTTTTTGGCGCGACGAAAAATGATTGCGTCAGAGGACAAATGCTTACCGACGAGAATCTGCGCTGCCAAAATTGCGAGCTCGGCCGGCCCGCGCTCGGGAAGGAGCACGATATCGAGCAATCCATCCGTGAGGCCGGCTTCCGGCGCGATTGGGATTCCGCCAGCCACGTATCGTCCATTGGCGACAACCACATTGTAAAGATCAAGCTCGAGAGCTTCGGCGTCATCCAATGCCACCCGTGTGGCGTAACCACGCAGCTCGGAAAACGCAGCCGCAGCGCTGCGCAAATAGGCCAGCGGTCCCCACGTCCGCTTCATTTCCGGTGTGAGTTTCTCGTCCACCACGCCGCTGAATCCGCCTGAAGAAACGTTTATGAAATAGCGAATTTGATCGCTCGTCACGCGGACCAGATCGATGCCGCGGGTATTACCTGCCATGATCTGTTCGATCGCGGTCTCGAGATTATTTGGAACTCCGAGAGTCCGCGCAAAATCGTTACCGGTCCCGAGCGGTAAGAGCCCAAGAGCTGCATTGCATCCTCCCTGCGCAATCCCGTTCACCACTTCGTTTAAGGTTCCATCACCACCGGCCGACACGATCAGCTCGAAGTCGGCAGCATCACTGGCGAATTTTTCCGCGTCACCCGCCTGTTCGCTGACGCAGAAGCGCTCGGGGTTTAAACCGCGTAAAAGCTCTCGAATCGCGTCAATGTCCTTTACCCCGCCGGCGATTGGATTGAGGATGACGCAGGCTCGCATCGCACTGCGACATTGCGTCGCCTGGGCGAATGAAGCAATGCGCCCTTTTCGGCTTGCCTCGCGAGCGGATCAATGATTGATAAGCGCCCGATATGGCAAGCAGTTCCTCGGAGCCGTTGAGTGGCTACAAAATCTCGGAAGGCCCGGTGACCTCGTCATCGTTGCCTCGACCAGACGTAGAGGAATTGACCGGGTTGCCAGTGCACTTTGGCGAGCCGCTGCTGGTCGCGATCGCGCGCGATCCGCGGACCCTTTTTGTCTGCTGGAGCGTGGATTGGCCCGCTGCCTTCGCTAAAGGTCTACCGGCTGATCGCTGTGCCCATGTGCGTATTCGCCAAAACGGGAATGAGAAAACGGTCGCGGTCGAACCGATGATTGGGAGCTGTGCCATCGAAGAGCTCGAGCCCGGCGAGACCTATTCGGTCGAGCTTGGCTATTACGCGCCGCCGGAGACCTGGAACAATGTGGTTACCGGCAACAAAGTGATGATGCCGTTCACTTCAGAATCAGCGCACCAGATGATTGATGTCGCCACCGTCCCGTTTCATCTCACTTTTCAACGGATACTAGATGTTTTTCGCGGGTCGAATGCCGACGAACTTGCGCAAACGCTCGCGCAATTCCAGGAACGAGCGAACCGGTCAGAACTTTCGCGCGACAAAGCTGAAGTATTGCGCGCTCTCGATCTATCGCCGGAAGATTTGCAAAAGACAGCCGCCGCCCGCGAATCGTTAGCGAAAGCGGAGCGACTGCGCGAGCGCGGCGACAAACTTTTCGGCAGCACAAGTCCCGGTGAAGGTTTCGGCGGCAGTAGTTGGTGACGGCTCGGAAAATCTAAACAGGATTTTTGTTTCCTTGGTTTTCTTCTGGTGCGCCAGCACCGCCAACTAAACTTAATGAACTGAAAAGTGTTCATCATGTGAACTGAACGTCCAGCATGTAGTGAAACGGACAGTGCAGTAAGCAATTGCTGCGCTGAAGCTCGGTGGAGCGAACCTGTGAGCCGTAGCGCAAGCGAACCCGAATCGGCCTCGTTAAACCAAAAAAATGAGAGCGGCCAGACTTCCAGAAGGGTTGAAGCCAGACATCCGGTGTGAAGAGATGTTTGCGAGCAATGCCGGAGTTCTCCGGGGTGAAAGGGGACAGCGCGCAG
>Ga0209058_1002916_pt1 | contig 13954 bp, 8 predicted proteins | sample GraSoiAngelo_147_FD_185904 | JGI IMG/M metagenome (GOLD analysis project Ga0209058, IMG submission 185904) | Grasslands soil microbial communities from the Angelo Coastal Reserve, California, USA - 14_1009_05_40cm (SPAdes) (version 2) | ecosystem: Environmental > Terrestrial > Soil > Grasslands ... | reverse complement strand
TCGTCGAGGATTCCCTTCTCGACGGCGAGCAGCGGGTGGTTGTGGGTGTCCAGGGGCTCCACCTCCCGATACGACAGGCGACCGGGGAAGGGTATGCGGTTCACGTGGACGTCGAAGAAGGTCATGAAGATGCCGATGACCAGGCTCGGCCGGTCATAGGCGGCGTCGCGGAGGGCGTCGCGAAGCGAGTAGTATCGCCCCTTGATCTCGACGATGGGCTCATCGGGTTCGACCGTCTTCTGGTACAGGATGATCCCGTCCGCCGGGGCAAAGAAGAACGCGGTGTCCTGGTAGGTGGGACGGAACGGATCGCGGAAGAAGTGCTCATCAGAAAGCCAGGTGAGGGGTTTTGCCCGCACCGGCTGCACCTCCGAGTCGATCCATTCCCGAAGACTCTTGGCCATGAAGATCTCTGAAAGCCTGCCGGCTTGGCGTGCCGCAACAAATTGACATATGCGGCGCGGAACCGACCATCCCGACAGGAGGGGAGATTCCCGGGGGGGGCTGAATCACCCTAGCCGGCGGCAGCCGCCCGAAAGCGGCGCCTCGGTGACCCAGTTCAGAACGCTAGGGGTCGGCCTGGAATTCGGGGTTGAACGGGTCGAAGCCCGCCCTCATCGAGATCGTTGATTCGCCGGCGTCCGCCGTTGCTCAATTCTCCCAGATCCCCATGCGTTGCCACAGCGGCAGCGACCAGCGCGTGACGATGCCGATCTCCCGGCAAAGGTCGCGGACCTTGCCGAGGGCCTCCACGGTCTTTGCCCGGTGGCGCGGGTTCCGCGTGTAGGCCTCGGCGACCACCTCTTTCGGGATGCCGTACGTCCCGACGATCTCCGCCGACGGTCGCATCATGAGTTGCGCCATCGGCCCGAGGATGAGCGGCGCCTGGAGGGCGAGCGAGGCGCGCGCCGCGGGCTTCAGGTGCGGTACGTGCGCGCGCAGGTAGTGACGCGCGAACGACAGGTGGCGGGCCTCCTCCGTGACGTGGATGCGCATGATGCGCTCGAGCAGCGGGTGGATCGGGCGGCCGCTCGTGAGCTCCGTGCGCTGCACGTGGTCGATCGGGTCCTCGCCGCCGAGGACGAAGATGAAGAAGAGGGCAGGGAAGCGGCGCGCGGCACCGAGCACGCGGCGGGAGCCGAGCCGGTCCCAGAACCCGAGGCCGGGCACGTCGAACCCGGTGCGGGTGACGAACTCCTGGAACATGAGGGAGTGCTGCCCCTCCTCGATGACCTCGTGGTAGACGTAGCGGAACTCGGGGGCGCCGTTCGGGAGCCCGAGCGCGAACTCGAGGAGCCCGCGCTGGAGCACGTTCTCGAACTGGGCGCCGATCTTCATCTTGGTGGCGATCAGGTGGAGCCCGAGACGCGCCCGCGTGCCGGGCGGGAGGGCGCGATACCAGCTCGTGGCGGCGAGCGCGTCGTCCCCGAGCTCCCAGCGCGGGTCCTCGGGATCGATGCGGTGCTCCGCGCGTTCCCAGTCGACGTCGGCGTAGGCGTCGAAGTGCTTCACCACCGACTGGCGGCTGAGGCGGCCGAGGAGAGCCGCATACGGCTCCTTGGCCCGCGGGCGCTCTTCTCGAGGAACGGAACCGAGCGGGATGGCAGCCTCCATTTCGCGTCTCCTTTCCAGCGGCGTCCGTGGCGTGCGGCTGCGCCGTGGAGACGCACGGACCGTGCCAGGCAAGGCGGGGCTGGTCGCCGCCGCGATCTTCCCGCATTCACGGGCCCTGGCGCCGGCAGGTCCCGGGGCCGGGCGCAAGACCCGGACTGCACCGGGCTGCATGGCGCAGTAGGCATCCTCCCCCTGCGCGACGGGCACTGACCGCGGTATATACCTACGCTCCATGGCTGGCATCAGCCTTGCCATGGACCGCCAGGGGGCTCCGTGAGTGATCCCGCGACGTTCCAGCTGATCGCCGCCGCGCTGACCTTCATCCCGGCGCTCGTCTGGGCCGTGATGGCCCAGGCGATCTCGCGCTTCACCCGCAAGCGGGGCTCGAAGGGGACGGTGCAGCGCGTCCTCTTGGCGCTCACCTGCCTCGTGGCCATGCACTACGCGCTGTGGAGCCTCTTTCCGCTGCTTGCCTCGCATCTCCGGGGAGAGGGGAACAGGCTCAGCGCCGTCCTGCTCGCGGCGAGCGATACCAACGTGGTGGCGCTGATGGCCGCCGCCAGACACTTCGTGCTCCTGTGGCCGATCCGGGCCGAGGCCCCGAGGCGGGGCTGGCTGGCCGTCAACTACGGGTCGGCCCTCGTGGCCGCGACGTTCTTCGTGCTCGCGGACCTGAGGATCGTGCACCTGCCCGAGCACGGCTTGTTGGGCTTCTTCGCGCTCTTCACGGGCTACTTCGTCGTCCTCGCTGCGCTCTGCATGCAGGACGTGTTTCGTCTCGCCAGGTGCGGAGCGTGGCGGCCGGGGAGGCTCGCGGAGCACAGCCTCGCCGACGCCCTCACGGCTGCGCTCGGGTTCCTCTGCGTCCTGGCCGGGGTGCTGGCTCCCGGCGCCCGTGGCATCGACTTACTCTCGGCGTTGGCCGGCTGGGAACGCTCCCCGGCCGTCATGAGCTTCTTCGTGCTCCACGCGGCCGGCGGCATCCTGATCGCGGTCCCCTTCGTCGTCCGGGATCTCGGGGAGATCCTGCGGGGCGTCGTGACCACGGTCGTCATGATCGCCGCAACGGCGTCGGCGTACCTCGGCGTCCAGGCGCTCGCCGCTCGAGGCCTGGACCCGGAGGTCCGCCGCCTCGCCGACATCGGTGCGATCCTCGGGGTCGTCCTCGTCCTCATGCCCGCGCGATCGTGGGTAGGGTCGGCGGTCGATCGCTTCCTCCTTCGGCGGAGCTGGCATCGATGGGCCGAGGCGCAGGCGCTCCTGCACGCGCTGTCTCCCGACCTCGGCGTCGTCGAGTGCTGCCGCCGCGCACTGGCCGAGATGGCGCGGGCGATGCAGTTCCGCGGCGCGGCGGTCCTGCTCGCCGGCGGCGAGACCGTCGTGCACGGCGCCTTCAGGGTGAAGCCTCTCGAGCGGGTCTGGCCGCGCGATGCGACCGCCCTGCCGCACAACGCCTTCGGGCTCGGCCGGTTCCGCGAGCTGCCCCTCCCGCTCCGCGACGCGCTGATCGAGGCCGACGTCGTGGCGGTCGCGCCGGTCGCCAGTCCGCGCGGCCACTGGGGGCACCTCTTCGTGACCACCGACCTCCTCGGCGCCAGCTTCAGCGACCGCGACGACGAGGGGCTCGATGCCGTCGCGAACCAGCTGGCGCTCGTGCTCGACGCGGCCCAGCTGCTGACGCGCGCCGTGGCCGTCGAGCGCTCGCTCGCCCACGCCGAGCGGCTGGCCGCCATCGGCGAGATGGCGGCGCGCATCGCGCACGACATCCGCAACCCGGTGACGGCCGCGCGCAGCCTCGCCCAGCAGCTCGCCCGCGAGGCCGGCGCGCCGTTCGCCACCGAGCATGCGATCATCCTCGCCGAGCTCGAGCGGGTGGAGCGGCAGGTCGCGGCCCTGCTGCGCTTCGCCCGCCGCGAGGACTTCCGCCTCGAGGCGGTCGACGTCGCCGAGCTCGCACGGGACGCGGTGGAGACGCTGCGGCCGCGGCTCGAGGCGGCGGGCATCGGGGTCGAGCTCGACCTCGGCGCCGGCGTCGTGGCCCGCGCCGATCGCGAGAAGCTGCAGCAGGCGCTCGTCAACCTGCTCGAGAACGCGATCGACGCGCTCGCGGAGGTGGCGGCCCCGAGGCGCCTCGCCCTGGCGGTCGGCGCCGACAACGGCACTGCCAGCGTTCGCGTCGAGGACAGCGGTCCGGGTGTGCCCGCTGAGGCCCTGCCGCGTCTCTTCGAGCCTTTCTTCTCGCTCAAGGCCAAGGGGACGGGGCTCGGGCTCGCCATCGCCAAGCGGACGATCGACGCCCATGGCGGGCGCATCGCGGCGGCGCGCGCCGCCGGAGCGGGGATGGTGTTCCGGATCGAGCTGCCCCTCGCCCGGAGCGCGGCATGAAGGGCCGGATCCTGATCGTCGACGACGAGCGTGCCATCTGCCTCGCGATCCAGCGTCTGCTCGCCGGACGCGGCCACGACGTCGAGACCGCGCTGTCGGCCGAGGAGGCGCTCGAGAAGCTCGGCCGCGCCGCCTACCACCTGGTGATCACCGACCTCACGCTCCCCAGGCAGAGCGGCATGGACCTCCTGCGCTCGATCCGCGAGCGCAGCCCCGAGACGGCGGTGGTCATGATCACGGCGCACGGCTCGGAGCGGGCGGCGGTGGAGGCGATGAAGCTCGGGGCGGCCGACTACCTGCCGAAGCCGTTCGACAACGACGAGCTCGAGCTGATCGTCGACCGCGCACTCGAGGGCGTCGCGCTCCGGCGCGACTTCCGCCTGCTGCAGGAGAAGGTCACGGACGCGTACCGCTTCGAGCACATGATCGGCCAGAGCCCGGCCATGCAACGGGTGTTCGACGTGATCCGCAAGGTGGCCGACACCGACCTGACGGTCCTCATCCGGGGGCCGAGCGGCACGGGCAAGGAGCTCGTGGCCAACGCGCTCCACTACAACAGCCCCCGGCGGGCCAAGCCGCTCGTCAAGGTGAACTGCGCCGCCTTCTCGCGGGAGCTGGTCGAGAGCGAGCTCTTCGGGCACGAGAAGGGCGCGTTCACCGGCGCGGTCGGGACGCGGGAAGGCAAGTTCGAGGTGGCCGACGGCGGCAGCCTCTTCCTCGACGAGATCGGCGACATGCCGCTCGAGACCCAGGCCAAGATCCTGCGCGTGCTCCAGGAGCGCGAGTTCGAGCGCGTGGGCGGCAACCGCACGCTCCGCGTCGACGTGCGCGTCCTCGCCGCCACCAACCAGGACCTCGAGGCCAAGGTGAAGGCCGGCACCTTCCGTGAGGACCTCTACTACCGGCTGAACGTGGTCGGCGTCGTCCTCCCGCCGCTCCGCGAGCGCCCCGAGGACCTGCCGCCCCTGATCGAGCACTTCCTCGGCGCGGCCGCCGCCCGGCTCGGCCGCGGACCGAAGACGCTCGCGCCCGCGGCGTACCGGGCCTTGCTCGCTCACGAGTGGAAGGGGAACGTCCGCGAGCTCGAGCATGCGATCGAGCAGGCGGTCGTGCTCGGCTCGGCGCCCGAGATCGGGCTCGAGGACCTTCCGCCCGCAGTACGGTCGGCGGCCCCCGAGGAGGCCGGCGAGCGGCCCGGCCGCTTCCGCGAGGCGAAGCAGCAGGTGATCGAGCGCTTCGAGCGGCAGTGCATCGGCGAGGCGCTCGAGCGCCACCAGGGCAACATCTCGCGCGCCGCGGAGGAGCTCGGCATGTACCGGCAGCACCTCCAGACGAAGCTCGCCGAGTACGGCATCGACGCCGAGGCCTACCGGCACCGGGCCGAAAAGGTCGAACGGTGAGCACCGCGTTCTTCCCGGACGCCCGCTTCGCTCAGCTGGCGGTCGCGCTTCTCTGCTACGTCGGCATCTGCCTGAACGCAGCCGGCCTCTCCGTGTGGAGCGTGCGGCGCGAGCCCGCGCAGGCGCTGGTCACGCTCCTCTTCCTCGGGCTCTTCCCCTTGCCGCTCCGCTGGAGCTCGCCGGCGCTCGCGCTCGTGCAGTATGCCCTCGTGGTGCTCGCCATCGCCGGCGTCGGGGCGAACCAGGTCCGGTTCGCCCTCATGCGCCACCGCGAGGTGCGTGCCTACGCGGCCGGCACGAGCGCCGTGCCCCTCGGCCTGGCCGTCACCGTCTTGATCGCCGCCCCGGCGGTGCTGCTCGCGGGGTACACGATCCTGGACATGGCCCGGCAGCTCACGGCGGGAGGCCTCGCCGCCCGCGTGCCAGGCGTCGATCTGGCGCCCGCCGAGGCGCTGGTCGGACGCGCAGCGTCGCGCGCGCTCTGGGTGGTCGCCGCGTTCGGCCTCTACATGGGCGTCGCCGGCCTTCTCGATCGGACCTGGCTGCGGGTCGTCGGCCGTATCCGTCTCCTCAACGTGGGTGCCCGCTTCGTCTGGATCAACAGCTTGCTCGCAGTGACGAGCGTCGTCGCCCTCGCGGTGATCGTTGCCGCGGGCGTCCCGTCGGCGGCAGGGCGCGGGGCGTTCGTCGCGATCGTCGCCCTCAGCCTGCTCCCCGGACTGAACCAGCTCACCTGGGTCTACGATGCGGTGTGCCGGCGTGTCCTTGCCTTCCACGTGCTGCTCGGCGTCGGGGCCGCAACGGTATTCGGCGTGACGGCGTTGTTTGCATGGCTCGGGGCGGCGCCCGCCGTCGGGTGGATGGCGGCTCTCGCGGGTGTGGCGCTCGCCGCGGCGGCGCTTCCCGCCCGCGTCGACGAGGCCCTCGAGCGCTGGTTCTTCCCGCGCGCCGGCGCCATGCGCGCCCGCCTGCTCGCCATCGCCGCCGAGCCGCTCGTGGGCGCGACGCGCGCCGAGGCCGCGGGCCATCTCCTGCGCCGGGTGGTGGAGGTGCTCGACGGGGAGGGCGGCCTGGTCGTCCTGCCGGCGACGGCGACCGAACCTGCGGGGGCGGAAGCGATCGGTCGTGTCGACCCGGGGCCGCTGGGCGCCGCGCCAGCCAGCGCCGCCCGCGCCGTCGCGGACCTCGGGCTCGGAAACGTTCCTCACCCGATCGAGGAGCTGCCGCTGGCGCACCAGCTCCGCCTGCTCGAATGCGGCGTCATGCTCGCGTGTCCGCTCGCGGGCCGCCGCACCGAGGCGACGCTCCTCCTCGGCCCGCGCCGCGGCTGGCTCTACGATGTGGCCACCGTGCAGGCCCTCCGGGTCTTCGCGAGCCACGCCGGGCTGGCGCTCGAGAACCTCGCGCTCGCGCGCGAGCGGGCCCATGCAGAGAAGCTCGCCGCGCTCGGCGAGGCGGCGGCGCGCATCGCCCACGAGATCCGCAACCCGCTCGCCGCCGCGCGGAGCTACGTGCAGCAGCTCGGGGGGAGCAACGGAGCAGACGGCCTCGTCGAGCCGGCGGTGGACGAGCTCGATCGCATCGGGCGGCTGGTGACCGACCTCCTCGCCTTCGCCCGTCGCGACGAGCTGCAGGCCCGCGGTGACGTCGACCTGGCGGCCGTCTGCCGGCAGGCGATCGAGCAGACCGCCTCGCTGGCCGCGGCACGAGCGGTCGAGCTCGAGACCGAGCTCGCGTCGGCGACCGTGTCTGCCGACCGCGACCGCCTCGTCCAGGTGGTGGCCAACCTGTGCCGGAACGCGGTCGAGGCGCTGGGCGCGCGCGAGCCGCCACGTCGGCTGGCCGTGCGCTGCGCAGCCGAGGGAGGCGCCGGCGTCGTCGAGGTGCGCGACAATGGCCCCGGCATTCCGGCGGACGAGCTATCGCGGCTCTTCGAGCCGTTTCGTACCACCAAGAGCTCCGGGACGGGGCTCGGGCTGCCGATCGCGCGACGCATCGTGGATGCACACGGCGGCCGCGTCGCCGTCGAGAGCGCGCCGGGGGCGAACACGGTGTTCCGCGTCGAGCTACCGCTCGTGCGGTGAGGCTGCATCTCCCGTGCTGCGCCGCTGCAGCACGCACTGCGCACGGCGGGCTCTCGGCTCACGGTATCCCCGATGCCGGCGCGACGGCACCGCGCTTGCACTCCTGGATGGGCAAAAAGGAGGGCAGACGGATGACCACGGTTTTCGCCAATCTCCTCACGAGCGTCGGTGCTCAGCTGGCCGGAGTCCCGCCGGCGGCTCTCGCGCCGTTCCTCTGGAACGCCGTCCTCTTGGTCGCCGTGCGAGCGGCCATCCGCGCGCGTGACCGGCGGCTGGCGCCGCCAGCGACGGCCGGCGCGAGCCCGTCGACCGATGAGTTCCGCTCGGCCGCGTAGGTTGCAACGGCACCAACGTCGACTGCCCTGCCGACGCGAAGAGCACCGCCACGTGCCGGCCGGCCGCCGGCGACTGCGATCTCGACGATGGTGATCGACTCGCCGTTCGCGACGACCGGTCAACGCGGCGAAGCGCTGTTCGGTGTGGCGCCGGCTCCGTCGTGCGTCTTCGGAGCCCATGGCCGCACCCTCGTTTGCAAGTAGCGGCAGCCGGTGAATCACGGGCGGCGTGTAGTCCGCGCCGGAAGCCCCGCGCGGTAGGGAATCCTCCAGGGGGCGGCGGCGCCCGGCCCAGCTGATCGGGACGTCGCTCAAGTGTCCGCAGTATTCGGCCGAGAAACGCTGTTGGCGGCCGGCACGCTGCGGCCGATCCGCGCCCGCGAGCGGACTCGGAAGGAGAATGACGCTGGACACCACGCCCGACGAGAGCATGGTAAGGTCAGGCCGAGCCCCGACGCGGCGGTGGGGTCTGCCCCTCGCCATCCTCCTAGGCGCGGCCGTCCAGGTTGCGGACGCTCCCCAGGCCCTCGGCGCGATCGCGTTCGTCAAAAACGTCGGCGTCGACGCGATCGGCAACAACTCGACGTCGATCTCCGTCACCGTCCCGGCCGGAGGCGTGGCCTTCGGTCACACCGTGCTCGTCAGCTTCGCGATGGATCCGGCAGCGGGGGCGGTCTCCTGCGCGGACACGAAGGGAAATTCGTACAGCGCGGTCGTGGACTTCGCGAACGGGTCCGGCACGAGCGGCGTCCGCACCGTCGTCTTCGCGGCTCGCATCGTCACCGCGCTGGCGGCGGGAAACACCATCACCGTTTCCTACCCCTCCGTCGCTGCCAGCGCGGTCAGTATCAACGAGTTCTCCGGACTCGGATTCGTGGATCGCACCGCGTCCGCCGGCGGCAACAACGGTTCCCCTTCCTCCGGCTCGACTGCCGTCACCTCGCGGGCGAACGAGCTCCTCCTCGGCTCGATCGGTGTCGAGACGAAGAAGAACGATCCGTTCTCTCCCGGAGCCGGTTATACCGGGCTCCCCAATACCGGAACCGGCAAGTCGGGCAGTCCGAGCTCGAACGTCTCGATCGACCCCGAATACCGCATCGTGGCCGCGACCGGCAGCTATCTCGCCGACGGCACGACCGTCTTCGCACGATGGGCGGCGACCATCGCGACCTTCGGGGCCGCCTCCTGCGGCAACGGCGTCGTCGAGGCCGCAGAGGCGTGCGACGACGGCAACCTGGCAAACGGCGACTGTTGCTCCTCGGCCTGCACCATCGAGGCGGCCGGCACCGTCTGCCGCGCCGCCGCCGGCGCCTGCGACGTCCAGGAGACCTGCACCGGGTCGAGCGCGACGTGCCCTGCCGATGCGAAGAGCACGGCCGTCTGCCGTCCGTCCGCAGGTATCTGCGACGTGGTGGAGAGCTGCGACGGGGTCGGCAACAACTGTCCCGCCGACGGCTTCGTCGCCTCGGGCACCACGTGTCGCGCGGCCGCCGGCGTCTGCGACGTTGCCGAGAAGTGTACCGGGTCGAGCGCGAGCTGTCCCCCGGACGCGAAGAGCACGGCGGTCTGCCGGGCCTCGGCCGGCATCTGCGACGTGGCGGAGAGCTGCAACGGCGTCAGCAACAACTGTCCCGCCGACGGCCTCGTCGCCGGCGGCACCGTCTGTCGCGCGGCCGCCGGCGTGTGCGACGTCGCGGAGACCTGCAGCGGGTCGGGCACGACATGCCCGAACGACGCCAAGAGCATGGCGGTCTGCCGGGCCTCGGCCGGCATCTGCGACGTGGCGGAGAGCTGCGACGGCATCAGCGACACCTGTCCCGCCGACGGCTTCGTCGCCGCCGGCGTCACGTGTCGCGGCGCAGCCGGCGTCTGCGACGTCGCGGAGAAGTGTACCGGGTCGAGCGCGAGCTGTCCCGCGGACGCGAAGAGCACCGCCGTGTGCCGAGCGGCGGCCGGCCTCTGCGACGTGGCGGAGAGCTGCGACGGCGTCGCCAACACCTGCCCCGCCGACGACTTCGCCCCCGCCGGCACCATGTGCCGGGCAGCCGCTGGCGTCTGCGACGTCGCGGAGACCTGCGCCGGGTCGAGCACCACGTGCCCGAACGACGCCAAGAGCACGGCGGTCTGCCGGCCCTCGGCCGGCCTCTGCGACGTGCCGGAGAGCTGCAACGGGGTCAGCAACACCTGTCCCTCCGACGGCTTCGTTGCCGGCGGCACCGTCTGTCGCGCGGCGGCCGGCGTCTGCGACGTGGCGGAGTCCTGCACCGGGTCGAGCGCCGCGTGCCCGAACGATGCCAAGAGCACGGCCGTCTGCCGGGCCTCGGCCGGGATCTGCGACGTGGCCGAGAGCTGCAATGGCGTCAGCAACAGCTGTCCGCCCGACGGCTTCGTTGCCGGCGGCACCACGTGCCGGGCGGCCGCCGGCGTCTGCGACCTTGCGGAGACGTGCACCGGGTCGAGCGCCACGTGCCCGAACGACGCCAAGAGCACGGCGGTCTGCCGCGCGGCCGGCGGCGTCTGCGACGTGGCGGAGAGCTGCGACGGCGTCGGCAACAACTGTCCCGCTGATAACGTTGCCCCCGCCGGCACCACCTGCCGTCTCGCGGCCGGCGTCTGTGACCTCGAGGAAGACTGCGACGGGTCGGCGGTCAACTGCCCCGCGGACGCCAAGAGCACCGCCACGTGCCGGCCCGCCGCCGGTGTCTGCGACGTCGACGAGGTCTGCGACGGCGTCGCCAACAACTGCCCGTCCGATGACGTCGCCACGGCCGGCACCCCCTGCCGTCTCGCGGCCGGCGTGTGTGACCTGGAGGAAGACTGCGACGGCTCGCGGGTCGACTGCCCTGCCGACGCCAAGAGTACCGCCGTCTGCCGGCCCGCCGCCGGTGTCTGCGACGTCGACGAGGTCTGCGACGGTGTCGCCAACGATTGCCCCGCCGATGACGTCGCCGGCGCCGGCACCCCGTGCCGCCTCGCGGCCGGCGTCTGCGACCTCGATGAGGACTGCGACGGCTCGAGCGTCGACTGCCCTGCGGACGTCAAGAGCACCGCCGTCTGCCGGCCCGCCGCCGGTGTCTGCGACGTCGACGAGGTCTGCGATGGTGTCGCCGACGATTGCCCCGCCGATGATGTCGCCGCCGGCGGCACTCCCTGCCGTCTCGCGGCCGGCATGTGTGACCTCGAGGAGGATTGCAACGGCTCGACCGTCGACTGCCCTGCGGACGTCAAGAGCACCGCCGTCTGCCGGCCCGCCGCCGGTGTCTGCGACCTCGACGACGTCTGCGACGGCGTCGCCAACGATTGCCCCGCCGATGACGTCGCCGGCGGCGGCACCCCATGCCGCCTCGCGGCCGGCGTCTGCGACCTCGAGGAGGACTGCGACGGCTCGAGCGTCGACTGCCCTGTCGACGCGAAGAGCACCGCCGTCTGCCGGCCGGCCGCCGGTGTCTGCGACGTCGACGAGGTCTGCGACGGCGTTGCCGACGGCTGCCCCGCCGATGATGTCGCTGCCGCCGGCACGCCATGCCGCCTCGCGGCCGGGGTCTGCGACCTCGAGGAAGACTGCGACGGCTCGAGCGTCGACTGCCCCGCGGACGCCAAGAGCACCGCCACGTGCCGGGCCGCGGCCGGCGTCTGCGACGTCGACGAGGTCTGCGACGGCGTCGCCGACGACTGCCCCGCGGACGCCAAGAGCACCGCCGTCTGCCGGCCCGCCGCTGGTGTCTGCGATGTCGACGAGCTCTGCGACGGCGTCGGCGACGATTGCCCCGCCGACGACATCGCCACCGCCGGTACCCCGTGCCGCCCCGCGGCCGGCGTCTGCGACCTCGAGGAGGACTGCGACGGCACGAGCGTCGGCTGCCCCGCGGACGCGAAGAGCACCGCCACATGCCGGCCCGCCGCCGGCGCCTGCGACCTCGACGAGACGTGCAATGGCGTCGCCGACGACTGCCCTCGCGATGCGTTCGTGCCCGCCGGTACCGTGTGCCGCGACGCGACGGACGAGTGCGACATCGCGGAGACGTGCAGCGGCACCGACGCGGACTGCCCCGAGGACACCGGAAGGCCGGACAGTGATCACGACGGCATCTGCGACGCGGTGGACGACTGTCCCGCGACGTCGGACGGGAAGCAGGGGGACAGCGACGGCGACGGCATCGGCGACGCCTGCGATCCGTGCTCGAACATCGTTCCCGTGTTCGCCGTGAAGCCGAGAATGAGGTTCTCGCGGCTCACCGTTCCGGGCCGCGAGAAGATGAGGTTCAAGGGCATCATCACCGTGCCGGTGTCGCCGCCGATCGACCCGTCCACAAAGGGCGTGCGTGTTCTGGTCGACGACACCGACGGGTCCTCGCTCCTCGACACGATCGTCCCCGGCGGCTTCGACAGGACGACCGGGGTCGGCTGGAAGCGGAACAAGCGCAATACCGCGTGGCGCTACCGGAACCCGAGCGGGTTCGACAGCATCGTCCGGATCAGAATCCACGGGCGGCGCAAGATGCCCGGCTGGCTCAAGTTCGTCGTGATCGGACAGAACGGCAGCTACCCGATGTCACCGGCGCGGATGCCGGCGAAGGGCACGATGGTGATCGACTCGCCGTTCGCGACGACCGGTCAGTGCGGAGAGGCGCTGTTCAGCGCGGCCCCCGCTCCCGCGTGCGCCTTCCGGTCTCACGGCCGCACCCTCGTCTGCAAGTAGCCGCTGCGGCTCGCGGCACGCTGTGGTCCGCGCCGAGAGCCCGTGCTATGCGCCGTGCGATGATCGCCGTGAAGCCGATCGCGTACGTGCGCAGCACACTACCACGAATCCGTAGTATATTGAATTCATAAACATTGGATCAATGCGAGGCCGCTCGGGTGGTCGCGATCGGCGTGATCGGCCGGCCTGGCCGGGTGAGCGACGGAGCGTAAGGTGCTAAGGGTTGCCCACCGCGCCGGGATGGCGGAACTGGCAGACGTCGCGGACTCAAAATCACCGCAACCGCGGAATTTCTAACAGGTCGGATACCCTGTCAGCACGGTGGCCGTTCGGTCGCCACTTGGAGCGGCTGGCCGCGCCTTGCGTCACATGAAGCGGTTGTTGATTCCCATGATGTCCTCAGCTATGGGCTCACGCACGAACCGTTCAGCTGTGAGATCGACGCTCTGTATCGCCCTGCTCGTCGCAGTCGCCGCCGCGCCTGCGGTCGCGGGAGCGCCGCAGCAATGTGTCCGCCAGACGCTCGACGCCGTGTCGGCGGTGCTGGACGACCCTCACCTCCAAGGATCGAGCAAGGAGCGCGACCGCAGCGAGCGGGTCGCGAAGGTCATACACGAGTGGTTCGACTTCCGGGCAATGGCGCGGGAGTCCCTCGGATCGCACTGGGCGAGTCTCACGCCCGAGCAGCGGGACCGGTTCGTCGGCCTCTTCGCGCAGCTCTTCGAGCGCTCGTACGACCGCCTCGTGCTGCGCTTCCTGGGCGGCAGCACGACGACCTACGGCACGGAGTCGGTCGACGCGGAGCGCGCGGTCGTGAAGACCGCGCTCCACCGCAAGGGCGGCGACGAGTTCCCGGTTGACTACCGCCTCAGTGCGGATGGTGGCGTCTGGAAGATCTCCGACGTCGTCGTCGACGGCGTGAGCCTCGCCGGGAACTTTCGCGCGCAGTTCGACAAGACGATCCGGGCGTCGTCGTATGACGCGCTCGTGCAGCGGATCGAGACGAAGCTGGCCGAAGAGAAGTAAACGGCTACGCGGCCGCCCGCTTCAGCGGCGGCGGCTCGATGACGAGCACCTCCGTCGTGGCGCGGCGTTCGGTCCAGTGCAGCAGGACCGGAAGCACGATCAGCGAGGCGCCGAGCGTCGCGATCATGCCGAGCGTCAGCAAGAGCCCGAGCCCGAAAGATGCCACGGTGGGCGGCGATCATGAGGCTTCCGAAACCGGCCACGGTCGTGAGGCCGTTGACGAGCACCGCGAAGAACGTGCTCCGCGGAAGCCGCGGACCGCCACCCTGCCGCGCCTCAAGGTTCGAGGTAAAGGAGCTCGCGACTCCGGAATCGTTTCGGATCGATCCGGTAGGTCACGTGCCGGAACGTCCCCGGCTCGTGGCGAAGCTCCTCCGCGAGACGGTGCGCGTACGCCTTCGAGCGTCCAAC
>Ga0209058_1002914_pt1 | contig 13955 bp, 11 predicted proteins | sample GraSoiAngelo_147_FD_185904 | JGI IMG/M metagenome (GOLD analysis project Ga0209058, IMG submission 185904) | Grasslands soil microbial communities from the Angelo Coastal Reserve, California, USA - 14_1009_05_40cm (SPAdes) (version 2) | ecosystem: Environmental > Terrestrial > Soil > Grasslands ... | reverse complement strand
TCCTTCGACAGAGGAATGAGAGAGAGAGTCGCACCCACAATCTGCTCGCGCGCATTAAACGGTGGATTGCCGTAGGTCCGGTTCGCGAGATTGTCCTGGAGATCGTTGTGGATTCCAAAGCCGGCTCGCACCGCCCAGGTTCCCTTGCCGGTCGGATCCCACGCGATGCCCACGCGCGGCTGCAACAACAATTTGGCGTGATTCTCCGTCAGGCAGGAGTTGGCCATGCGCGGTTCCGTCGAGATCACAAAGTTTTTGTCGAACGTGTAGTTCCCACAGCGGCCCGCCACTTCATTCCAACCATTGGTCATTTCGTGCCGCAACCCTAGGCGCACCGTGAGATTCGAACGGAGCTTCATTTCATCCTGGAAATACCATGCGCCTTGCGTCGTCCGGTATCCAATCGGCGCCGGATTCCGGTTTATGGTGAACGGATTGGCCGGATCATCCTGAAGAAATCTCGCCATGGTCGGATAGCTGGCGCCCCCTGCTGAAAACTGAGCTGCCCCATAGGAGTTTTCGTGTATCCGCTGTATCCAAATACCCGCGCTGTAAGAGTGCTTGCCTTTGGTGAAGCGCAGGTCGTCGGCCAGGCTGTAGTACTCGTTGTTACCTTTAAGGGGGTTGTTGCCCGGCGCCGGCGTGACGGATGAAGGAGCGGTCGTGGTCGCGCCGCCTCCGACGACAATCGAGCCGGGATTACCTCCCGCGAGGAATATCAGGTTCTTCGGGATCGCAGGCCCGAGACCGTTGGGTTGGGTGACCATGCCTGCTATCGGACGAACCCAGCCCAAGGTCACGGAATTGACGACGGTGGGCGAGAAAACGTGCGTTTCCGTTATGCCCAGTGTTTGGCTGCGTATTGGAACGTACTGCGTGTAGTACGAGTCTAACTGCGGCGAGTCCCTCTGCCCATCGCTGAAGGTGTAGTTTCCGAAGAGTGTGTCTTTGGCGGAGAAGACGTAGTCCACGCGCGTCATCACAAAATCTTCATGAATCTTCTGCACCGCACTGTTGTAGTTGTATGCGGTCCCAGTGGGCAGGCCTTCCGGACTGGGTACCTCCCCGGCATTGGGCACCGGCCACCACAGGTTGGCATACGGCAGCATGCCCGGCTTCAGATTGGGGACCGGGACCAAGGCAGCGCGCGCGGCGAAGGGCGCGCTGGCCGGGCAGGCGCTGGGTGTGGCGAGGTAGCAAGGCAGAAGACCCTGGCGGGATGGCGCATCCGGATAAATCCCTCGAGTGCTCTGCGCCAACCGTTGCGTGAACCCTTCATAGTTTCCGAACACGAACATCTTGTCCTTCTTCAGCGGACCTCCGATGGTTCCCCCGAATTGATGCCGTTTGAACGGACCCTTTTCGTCCTCGAAGTAGTTCTTCGCATCGAGAGCGCTGTTACGGTGATACTCAAAGAGGTCGCCATGCCATTGGTTCGTTCCGGAAGTGGTCACAATGCTGACCTGCCCTCCGGCCCGTTTTCCATACTCGGCGCCATAGGTGTGCTCGAGGACGTTGTATTCCCTTACGGCCTCCACGCCTAACAACTGCGAACTGGCCCCGGAAGGCGTAATGAACTGGTGGGTCGCATTTCCTCCGATCCAGTCAACCCCGTTAATCAGAAACCGGTTGGTTTCCTGCCGATGGCCGGCCACCGAGAAGGCAGGAAAACCGCCCCCGCCTCCCATGTTCGAAGCGTTATTGACCACGCCGGCGTTGAGCTCCAGGAGCCGGTCGAAGCTCCGTCCATTCAGCGGCAGATCTTTGACCTGCTGCTCGGTGATGAGTCCAGACGTTGAACTCAGCGTGGTGTTCACCAGCGGAGCTTCCTCGCTGACTGTGATTTGCTCCGCGGTGCCTCCGACTTCCAAAGTCAGATCGATGACTGCTTGTTGACCGATGACGAGGTTGATGCCGCTTCTCACTTGCTGCTTGAAACCCGGCATCATCGTCGAGACCTCATACGCGCCCACGGGCAGCAACGGCACATTGTAGCTGCCGCTGTCGCTGCTGATGGCGGTTCGCGTCTGGCCTGTCTCGGTATGCTTGATGGTGATACTCACTCCCGGTATCAATGCTCCCGAGGTGTCTTTCACCACACCCACAATGGTTGCCGTGGCAGTCTGTGCAAAAGCCAGGCAGGTTGTTCCTAGTGCGATCAATACAACAATCGCTATTACGAATGTTACAAACGAACGCGGGCTGACACCCGTCCTCCTTACCATACACCGCTCCTTTCGAATACGAATTTACGAATCCGAAATTAATAAATATGGCAGACGTCCAGGACTTTACTTCCGGCTCTTGCTAGCCGTCTGTACGTTTACAAAAACAAATTCACGGCTGAAAACGGTCCCAGGAAACAAACTTTGTTTTATTTATTTATTTTGTCGACGACTATTAGCCACCGGTTTGCAGAATTTGTCAAAGAAAATCGAAAGAGCAAGAGAGCGACGCGCAAACTTCCCACCGCTATCTTCTCTTGCGCCGTTTTGGCCATTTGTAGCGAATGGTCGGACAAACACGGTGAAATGCAATACGCCAATCAGGGGTGAGCAGCGTCAGCTGATGCGCGATGGCCGTACCCGCGCTGATGCGGTCTGCGGGATCTCCATGAAATGTTCGCGGCAAGGCGTTCTCGATGGCAGCGATACGGGCGGAAATCCCCAGAACCTGTAAGTTCTCCGCCAACGCCTTTTCCAGCCATTGGTTGAATTCCATTCCATTGCCGTGCCGTTCAAATCGTTTTTCTGGGGATCGAAGGAAGAGGAAGAATGTGCTCATCTCTAGTGCGGCGTTTGGAAATGGCGTTGACTTATTCCATCCTCGCAGAAGAGGGGTGGCGAGAAGCGCGAGCCCGATCGGGCGAAGCCTCAATAGAAGTTCGGCGAAATCGAGGCCTCGCCGGTCTGACCACCCCGTCTGCGCCGCTTTCGGTGGCTGCGCTAGCAATAACTACGAGACACGGCACTAGAACTGCAGCTTCAGCGCGAACTGGATTTGCCGCGAGGGCGTGGCGGTACTTGTAATAACCCCGCCCGTGGGGCTGTAGTCGGCGCCCTGGAAAACAACTTCATTCGGATAGCCGAGGTTCGTGTGATTCAAAACATTGAACGCCTCGGCGCGGAACTGCAAATTCAATCCCTCACTGATTCTCACTCTCTTCAACAGCGAGGTATCGAGCGTAAACAGGCCCGGGCCGCGCAAAGAACCGCGCCCCACGTTGCCGAAGGTCCCTTGGGGCGGCAGCACGAAAGCTCTCGGGTCGTACCACTGGTCGGCTGTCCCCACAATCGGTTTTCCCGTAAAGTTCGGATTCCAGCTCGGCACGTCGGATTGACTGGCGTCGCCGGTACCGGAAATATTGGAGCCGGCCAGCGGCGTGAAGGGGAATCCGCTTGCCGCCCGGACGCTCCCGTTCCATTGCCAGCCGCCGATCAGCTTGTCCACGGCCCCAGCGGCGCCGCTTCCGAAACGCTGCCCGTTCCCAAACGGCAACTGATAGCTGGTGTAGGCGTTGAACTGATGGGCGATGCTAAAGGATGAAACCCCGCGGCTCAGCTCCTTCCGATAATAGGGACTGGGGAGATTGGCCGGCTCGTTTCCACCGGAGGGAGAGAAGTAAGCGGAATTCAAATCGATCGTTTTGCCCCATGTGTAATTCGTCTTAAAAGCGAACCCGCGGCTGATGCGCTTCGTCAGCGAGACATCCAGCCCATGGTAGTTCGCGGTACCCTGATTGATCCATTGAGTACCGTTACCCACGTTGGGGTTCGGCCGGTAACCCGGCGGATGGTACAACGTGCCTTTCGGGACCAGGAGCCTTCTCCGGGGAGGGGCAGGGTTTTCAGCTCCACATCCGGTAGCGCCGTTTGGGTCTATATAACCGAAGCAAGGATTGACACCCAAGGTCGTGCCGCCGCTGAGGCATCCCTGCGGGTTCTCGCAAACGATCGGGTAGATCGCATTGGCATTGACGAGAAACGGCGTGTGGTAGGACTGGCTCCCCACGTAGCCCACGGAAAGCATCAAGTCTCTCGCGAGCCCGCGTTCGATCGTTAGGCTCCATTGCTGGCTGGTGGGTGTACGCATGCCTCGATCGAAGCCGGCTGGAGCATAGAGCCCGCAGGCTGGAAGTGGAGGTGCCCCTGCGGTGCCGCACGTGGGCGCCAGCGGTGCGCTCTTCTGAATCGGAATGAGCGAGAGCAACGGACCGGTCGGCTGCTCGCGCGCGCTAAACGGTGGATTGGAGTAGGCCCGGTTCCCGAGGATATCCTGGAGATCGTTGTGGATTCCAAAGCCGGCTCGCACCGCCCATGTTCCCCTGCCGGTCGGATCCCAGGCGATGCCGACGCGGGGCTGCAGCAGCAGTTTGGCATGGTTCTCATCCAGGCATGAAGGGCCGCTAACCGGTTCCGTCGAGATCAAAAAATTCTTGTCGAACACGTAGTTCGTGCAGCGGCCCGTCACTTCGTTCCAGCCGTTGGTCATTTCGTGCCTCAAGCCCAGGCGCAGGGTGAGATTCGACCGCAGCTTCATTTCATCCTGGAAATACCAGGCTCCTTCGGTAGACCGGTATCCAAGCGCAACCGGATTCCGGATCACGTTAAACTGGCTCGGAATATCCTGAAGAAATGTCAGCATGCTCGCATAGCTGACGCCTCCTGCCGAAAACTGAGGGTTCCCAACATGGTTTTCGTGTATCCGCTGCGCCCAAACGCCTGCGCTGAAGGAGTGCTTGCCTTTGGTGAAGCGCAGGTCATCAGCCAGGCTGAAGAATTCCCGGACGTCGCGAAGGGGATTGACACCCGGCGCCGGCGTGACCGAAGACGGAACGACGGTGGCCGCGCCGCCACCGATGACAATCTGCCCGGGATTACCCGGCGGAAGAAATATCAGGTTTGCGGGGATTGCCGGCCCAGTGCCGTTCGGCTGGGTGACCGAAGAGGCATACGGACGGACCCACCCCAAGATCGTGGAATTGACCACAGTGGGGGAGAAGACATGCGTTTCCTGCACGCCGAGCGTTTGGGTGCGTAGCGGAACGGACATCGTGTAATAGTTGTCATTCTGCGGCGCATCCCTTTGCCCATCGCTAATCGTGTAGTTCCCGAAGAGAGAGTCTTTGGCGGACATGACGTAGTCCACGCGCGTCATCACAAAATTTTCATGAATCTTCTGCACACCACTGTTGTAATTGTAGGCCGTTCCGGTGGGCAGGCCGTTTGTGAATACCTCCGGACCATTGGGCACCGGCCAGAAATTGTTGGCAAACGGCAGCATGCCCGGCCGCAGATTGGGAACGGGAACGTTCGCTGTGCGGTCCGGGCAGTTGGCTGCGACATTAGTGGGATACGCGAGGTAGCACGGCAGAAGACCCTGGCGAGATGGTACATCCGGATACACCGAGCGATTGCTCTGCCCCAGCCGCTGCTGGAAGCCTTCGTAGTTTCCAAACACGAACAGCTTGTCTTTCATCAGAGGACCTCCGATGGTTCCTCCGAATTGATGCCGTTTGAACGGACCCTTTTGGGGCTGGAAGAAGTCCCGGGCATCCAGAGCGCTGTTACGGTGATACTCGAAGAGGCTGCCATGCCAGTCGTTCGTTCCCGACGAAGTCACAATGTTGACCTGTCCTCCGGCGCGTTTCCCATACTCGGCGCCATAGGTGTGCTCGAGGACGTTGTATTCTCGCACCGCGTCGACCCCGAGCAACTGAGCGCTGGCCCCGGTGGGCGTAACGAACACGGCGGCCGCTTGTCCCCCAATCCAGTCGACCCCATTGATCAGAAACCGGTTGGTTTCCGTCCGATGGCCCGCAACCGAGAAACCGGGATAAGCGCCGCCTCCCATATTCGAAGTATTGTTGACAACGCCGACATTGAGAGCCAAAAGCTGATCGAAGCTTCTACCATTTAGCGGCAGTTCTTTGACCTGCTGCTCGGTGATCAATCCGGAGGTCGAGCTCAGCGTGGTGTTCACCAGCGGCGCTTCCTCCGTTACGACGACTTTCTCTTCCGGGGCTCCGACTTCCAGCGTCAAGTCGATGACTGCTTGCTGGCCGACCACGAGATTGATGCCGCTCCTCACTTGTTGCTTGAAGCTCGGCATTGTTGTCGTGATCTCATATTCACCCACGGGAAGCAACTGCACAATATAGTCGCCGGTCTCGCTGCTGATTGCGGTTCGCGTCTGGCCAGTATCGGTATGCTTGATAGTGATACTGACTCCCGGTATCAACGCACCCGTGGTGTCCTTCACTACACCCAAGATGGTCGCCGTGGAAGTCTGGGCAAAAACCAAACAGGTTGGCAAGGTGGCCAATACAACAATCGCGGTTACGAATCTTCCAAACGAACGCAGACAGATACCTGTTCCCCGTACCATACTCCGCTCCTTTCGAATACGAACTTACGAATCCGAAAAATCTAATATGGCAGGCGTCTAGGCCTTGATCCGGGCTCTTCCTGGCCGTCTATGCTTTCATAAAAAAACGATTCCGCGCGCTGCAGCAGTTTCAGGAAACGAACATCCTCTTCAACTGTGATTTTTGTGAGAACTATTAGCTACCCGTTTGCAAGGTTTGTCAAGAAATCTGCGGGCGCTTGATCCAAACGACAGTGAGCTTCTTATGATCGGACGTCCACCGTGGGACTTCTGTAGGCCAGCACCTCATCGTCTACGGTCAGCAAGCGCAATCCCTCATGTCTTGCCTGAATGATCAGGAGCCGATCGAACAGATCCCGGTGTAGAAGTTCGAGCGTTTCCAGAGGCATAGTCAACGCTGACTGGAAGTGCCCTGACATCGTCGGCTGCCAGCCGCCTGGCAAGGCATTGAAGGGGCAGGGTGCGGTAAACCAGAACTAGTGCGTATTCCCCTCCCTTGCATCACCGCAAGGAGGGGAATACGCTCGATTCCAATTCGTTCACACCTTCAATAGACCGCCCCTACAGAAATCCGACGAACTCGGTTAGCGAGAGCTGTTCGGTTCCTTGCTTCCCACTAGAACGAGGCCAACCTTATTTATGCCGCTTTCCGCGATGACGAGGTTGCCGTCGCGCGTCGACTTCATATTGCGCACGACGCCGCCACCGCCCGGGATCGTCCAGCTCTGGAATTTTTGCGTCTTGATATCGAACCGCACAAGCACATTGGGCCGGATCGCGGATTCAACATACCAGATGGCGCCATTGAGATAGGTAATTCCGTAAGGTTGCGATTTTGGCCCACTTGGCGACGGCCAGTCAGTAACCTTGCCGGTCTTCGGATCAAGACGACCGAGATACCCGCGCGAATAGTCGGCGTACCAGATGATGTCGTCGGGGCTAATCGCAATGCGCCGAGGCCGGCTCTCGGGATTGGGAAGCTCGTATTCTTTAATAGCCAGCGTTTCGGGATCGAATTCGATGATCTTGTTCGTGCCAAAGTCGCAGACGAACGGGATACCCTTGGAAGTGAACACCATTCCGTACGGGTTTGCGCGCTCGGTCGGCGTCTTTTGAACCTTGATTTCTCCCGTTTTCGGATTGATCCGTCCGATGTAATTGGCGCCCTGCGCCGTGAAGAATACTGTGCCGCTGGGTGCGATTAACGGTGTATGCGGATCGCGGACGTCTTCGGGCAGCTTGTACTCCACCACGTCGCCTGTCTTTGGATCCAGTTTGCCGATATATCCCTTCGCGTTCGCGGTGAACCAGAGATTACCGTCCTTATCGAATGCCAGACCATGCGGACCGGACGCCGCTGTTTTCGCATGGTATTCCTTCATCTCATTGGTTTTCGGATCCAATCGCCCCAGCACGTTGGCAAACATGCCCGTCCACCAGATTGTGCCGCCGGGCCCCGGTTCCGGATCATGAGGGCGAGAACCGAGTGTTGGAACGTTCCATTCTTTGAAAGACACACTCATCGCTCCAGAAACAACCACGGGTTGAGGTCTCGGTTGCGGTGGATAGTTCTTGGCCAAGTATTCCGCGATCGCGTCGCGCTGATCGTTGGGTAAGTTGACCATGGTGCCGAACAGTTCGGCCCATTCTTGTTTCGTGTTTCCGCCGGAATTTGAGATCAGACCGAGTGCGTGACATTTCGTGCATTGCGTCTGGACTTCTTCTTTGCCTGGCCCGTCCGGCAATGCCACTTGACCACGACCCCCACCGCCTCGGCCCTGACGCGGATCCTGACTGCGGGCCGGCGCCGCCAGAACGCATATCAAGAAACCGAAAAACGCTACTGCCATTAGCGCGTGCGATTTTTTCAGCATGTTCCCTCCAAAGAATCGGTGCGGACCTAGTCTCGCTCGGGCTGGCAACGGTAGGCAAGTAATTTGTGCAGATCTGGCTCTGCTCCGACCCTGTGGCACAACAGTCTTGGCCGTACGCCGGCGAGGATGATGGTATCGTAGCTGCGAATCAGGATCTGTCCGGACTCCATACTCGATAGCCTCATGCGTACATCCGACTTCGATTACGAATTGCCTCCGGAGTTGATCGCGCGGGAGCCGGCGCGGCCCCGGGATTTCTCGCGCATGATGGTGCTCAATCGGAGGACCGGCGCCTGGGTCGACTCGCGATTCCGCGACTTGCCCGACTTCCTCGAACCGTCGGATGTTCTCGTCCTCAATGATACGCGCGTCATTCGCGCACGAACCTACGGAAGGCTCGAGCGCACTTTTGCTCGCCCCAATGAGACGACGCGCGAAATTGAAGTGCTGTTTGTTACGCCGGCCGGCCCGGACATCTGGGAAGTGCTGTGCCGGCCCGGCAGGCGGATCCGGGCCGGCGACCGGGTGATCTTCGAAGATGGTGAACTTGAAGGCATTTTCGGCGAGCGGCGCGATCACGGCTTGTGTGTCCTTCGATTCCGGCCCGGCTCGTCGATCGAGGACTTCCTTGAAGCGCACGGCCATGTTCCGCTCCCGCCTTATATCGAAAGGGAAGATACGGCGGCCGACAGCGAGGAATATCAAACAGTGTATGCGAAAACATGGGGTGCGGTGGCAGCGCCCACAGCGGGGCTACATTTCACAACGCCGATATTGGATCGGATCCGCGCGCGCGGGATCGAGATTCTTCAAATCACGCTGCATGTGGGCATCGGGACATTCATCCCCGTACGATTGGAAGATCCGGCCAAGCATGTTTTGAAAGCCGAGCGGTATCACGTATCTGCTGAGACGGCGTCGCGGCTCAATGCCGCGCGTAATCAGGGAAGGCGAATTATTGCCGTCGGCACGACAACAACTCGTACGTTGGAATACATCACCCACAAATACGGACAGTTTGAAGAAGGCACAGGTGAAGCGGACCTCTTCATTTTGCCCGGTTATGAGTTTCGCGCGATCAGCGGCCTTTTGACGAACTTCCATTTGCCGCGATCGACGCTGATCATGTTGGTCTCCGCGTTCGCTTCCCGATCGGCCATACTCGCCGCATACGGCCACGCGATCGGCGAGCGCTACCGCTTTTACAGCTACGGCGACTGCATGCTGATCGTGTAGCGGCGGTCCGCGAAGCGCAAGCGCGATAGCGCGCAGCCTCAATTAATAGACCGCCGCTACAGTATTCGCCTGAATGCCACGTCCGGCGTGGGTTTCAGCTCTGTGCGCGGGATGGACCCGGACTGAACCGGGTGCGCCCAACCTATTGATTCTTTTGAAAGTTGACAGACTATGCGTTTCAAGTATAATGCCCGACTGTTTAAACTTCGTAGCGTGTTGTAGTTGTAAGCGTTCGGTACAAAGGAGTCTGAGGGTGATGAGCAAAGAGCAGGGGAAGGTAAAGTGGTTCAACAATAAGAAGGGCTTCGGATTTATTGAGCGGTCTTCTGGCGGGGATGTCTTTGTCCACTATTCGGCCATAGTAAGCGATGGATACAAGACTCTGAAGGAAGGCGACAGCGTGGCGTTCACAATTACTGAGGGTCCAAAGGGTTTTCAAGCCGAGAATGTTGAAAAAATGGCGTAAGGATTCTAAGGCCCTGCGGCCGAAGCGGTCGCAGGGCCTTGTTGTGTTCGAGTTGTTACGCGAAGCGCAAGCATGGATGAATGCGCAGCAGTAAATAAATATTGATGGAGCAAAACCCGCCTCAGCTTTATCGCCTTCGGCCGGGCCTAGAATTCTCTCCTCAACAGCATCAAGGCAAGTCGTTCGTCGTGGTCAAGGATCCGGCGACGGCGCGCTATTTCCGCTTCACCGAAACGCAGGCAGTGATTCTCGAGCTGTTGCGCGATCCGATCGGCGCCCCCGAGCTGGCCTCGGCGGTTTCCGGGCGGCTCGGCGGCGCGGTGCCGCCGGCGACGATCGAAGGATTCCTGAAATCGCTCGAAGAGAAGTGGCTGCTCGACACGGCGTCGATCCGCGAAAAGCTCTCGACCGTCGAAAACCAAAAACTGCGCGACCGGCGCAACATCCTTTACCGGAAGATCGCCTCGTTCAATCCCGAAAAAATTTTCGACTGGCTCCTGCCACGAACGCGTTGGGCGTTCACGAAGGGCTTTAACATTTTCGGCGCTCTCTCGATTACGACGGGCCTCGTCATGAGCACCCTGCACCGCGCGGAATTTGCAAGCAGCGTTCAAAGCCTGTTCAATTTGCACGGCCTCTTATTCCTGTGGCTGGTCGTTTTCTCGGTCACCACGATGCACGAGTTCTCGCACGGCCTCACCTGCCGTCACTTCGGCGGGAAGGTGCGCGAGGTCGGCTTCATGCTGATTTATTTTCAGCCGGCGTTCTATTGCGATGTGAGCGATTCGTGGATGTTTCCATCGAAGCGTCAGCGCATGTGGGTGACGTTTGCCGGCGGATATTTTCAGCTCATCTTATGGGGTGTGTGCACGGTCATCTGGCGTATCACGGATACCGGTTCGCTGATCAATCAAATCGTCCTCACCGCGATCGTTTTTGCGGGACTGCAGACGTTGGTGAATTTCAATCCGCTGATCAAGCTCGACGGCTACTACATGCTCAGCGATTATCTGGAAATTCCAAATCTCCGGACCAAAGCGAGTGCCTCGGTGTGGAATTGGGTCAGCGGAGGCAACCCCTCGGGCAAGCCGTGGAAGGAAGCTCGCGCCCAGTTCATTTACGGCATCGCGTCGATCGCCTTTTCGACGACGTTACTGATCTACGTGTACTCGGCCTTGTATACTTGGACGACCTCCAGGTTCGCATTTGCGGGTCTGGTCGGGTTTGCAATGTTTTCCACCTACACATTGCGGCGCACTGCGGTCGAATCGATCGCGGGTCTGCGCGCCGTCGCCACGCGCGTCGCAGTCCGGAAGTACCGGAACGCGGGAATCGGGCTGGTGGCGGTTCTGGTGGCCTTTGCCGGCCACTGGGAGCTGAAGATCCCGGCCGAATTCAAAGTTGTTGCGCGCAACGAGTTGGCCGTGCGGACCGAAACGGAAGGCATCATCGTGGAGTTGCTCGTTCACGAAGGAAGCCGCGTGTCAAAGGGCGACGTCCTGGCCCGCCTGCGCGACTTCGATAAGCAGCAGAAGGTCTCCCAACTTGCCGGCGAGCTTCAGTCCAAACGCAGCGAGCTGGCCTTGCTTCGCGCGGGGGCGCGCGCCGAGGAACTGGACCGCAAACAGAAACTGGTCGAGACCAAGCGCGTTGAGTTGGCGAACGCCCGGCGGAATGAGGAGCAGCGCAACCAGCTCCTGCAATCGGTCGAGCGGAAGCGCTCCGAGTTTCAATTGGATCAACAGACGCTGAAGCGCACGACCGAGCTCGTGGACAATGGCCTGGCGCCGCGCACCGATCTCGAAAAAGCCCAGACCGCGGTGAAAATCCGCGAGCGTGAAATCGGAGAGATCGAAGCCGCCATTCGAGCTCTTTCGGAGACTTCCGACCGCGAATCGGATCTGAAGACCCGCGAGTTGGCCGAGGCCGAGAGCGAGTTGGCGCTGATGAAAGCGGGGAACCGGCCGGAGCAGATTCGGCAGGTGGAGGCAGATGTCGGCAGGCTCACGAAACAGGTTGCTATTCTCGATCAGGAGCTCGTTAAGACGGAGATCCGCGCTCCGATCGACGGCATTGTCGCGACACCTTTTGTCGAGCGCAAGCTCAATCAACATCTGAGTCCGGGCGACGAGTTGTGCCGGATCGTCGATATGGCCCGCGTGATCGTCGAGATGCAGGTTCCGGAAAACGAGTTGGCCGATGTCCGCCCCGGCAATCCCGTATTCATGAAAGCGCGAAGCCTGCCCTCGCTCGACCTGCAAGGCCGCGTGGACTTCATCGCGCCCGTAGCGCAAGCGGTCAACAGCCAGCAGATGGTCGTCGTCCGCAGCGAGATCCAAAACTACGATTTACTGCTGAAACCCGATATGACCGGCGTCGCTAAAATCTATTGCGGCGACCGCCGGATTGTGGACCTCATGACCCGCCGCATGATCCGCTGGATCCGCACGGAATTCTGGGACCTCCTCCCGTAACGGAGTATTCCGCAGGCCCCCGCGCATCAGGTGGGGCAGCGTCATAACTGCACGAAACCGATCCCGATAGAGTGATCTCAAGGACGGCTGGCCCGCCGGGATGATCATTTCGTGGAATTTTTCCCTCTTTTCATGGTCCCGAGGGTACATTTTTTACAAATTTTTTTTAAAAAGATGTATTTTTGGACCCATCTCAATGATCTTATGTTTGAGAAGCAAAAACTGACGATCCTTTGACTCGGAGTGAAAGACACTGAGTAAAGCCGTAACGCTAAAGCGACGCCACGACATATTGGGGCCACGCTCGTTGGGCTACCAAAGGTAGGAAGCCGGTCCGCCTAAGGTTCGGCGTATTCCACAGCGCCGGAAGCAGGAACGGAAGGTTTCGTGTTTACGGGAGACACATGAGTTTCCCTAGACTCGTCAGTCGGGCTGCATGGAGGCTAGCCGCCTCATGCAGCCTTTTTTGTTTTCTGCACCAAATTTGAAAACAAGGAGAACTGACGATGAAAGAGAACTACGGAGTAATTTGGACTGAACTTATTGAAATCGAGGAATTGGAAGAGAAGATAGCGCCCAGCGGGTCCTGGGCCAGTGACGATGACTAGGCTTCAATAGTTAAGTAATCTAGACTTCCCCTGAGATCGACGAATCGTAGTTGAGCTGGAAACATCAGACTAAAAGCTTGTGTTTCCCGACCGACTTCAAGTAATAATTGCTGCCCGCTGGAGCTCCGGGAAATAAGTGAGTTGGCAAGAGCAGCCCCGAATCTGTCGGTTATACGTGATTTTCGTGTGTCTAGGCTCTCTACCATTTGCTGCTTTGTGCCTCTCGGCGCAGAACGACTTCTCTCTTCGATGGGTTCTTCTTGGCATCACTTCAATTTTCCTCGCGACCGTAAACATTCGCCTACCAAAGCTCTCGACCGTCATCTCAATGGGAGATGTTTTCATCGTCATAATCCTGATGGAATTCGGCCCGGGTCCAGCGCTCCTGACTTACTGGGCCGACATCATAGCTGCACACACGGCTGATCTGTTTCGCCGGCACGGGCTTCGTTTAGCAAAAAAAACAGCTCCATATCGTTGGTGCTTTAACATTGCGTGTTGTGCGATATCGACATGGTCAATGTACGCAACGTACAGCATCGTCGGCAGTTTACGTCTTACGTACCCAATAAACCTCGTCGCGGAGTTACTCAGCATAGCAATAGCATGGTTCTTCGCAAACACGGGTACTCTTTCCGTTGCGCTTTCGTTGTCGATGAAACGCGGCTTCTGGTCAGTATGGAAAGAAGGCATCCTCCTATACTTGCTCAATTTTGTGGGATCGGCTGCTGCCGCGGGGTTAATCCGGATTTTTTACGAACGAACCGGCTTTCTGATCGTGCTTCTCTGTGTTCCAATCGCAGTCGTTCTTTATGAGCTCTATCACTTCTACGTTCAAAAATACGAGCAGGCCGAAAAGCATATTCAGGAGCTGAATAAGCTGTACCTTCAGACGATCGAGGCGCTTGCG
>Ga0209058_1002912_pt1 | contig 13961 bp, 11 predicted proteins | sample GraSoiAngelo_147_FD_185904 | JGI IMG/M metagenome (GOLD analysis project Ga0209058, IMG submission 185904) | Grasslands soil microbial communities from the Angelo Coastal Reserve, California, USA - 14_1009_05_40cm (SPAdes) (version 2) | ecosystem: Environmental > Terrestrial > Soil > Grasslands ... | reverse complement strand
ACGACGCACGTCTCGCGGTCGGCGAGCTCGCGTCGCAGATGTGCGCCGGCTTCGATGCGGTAGACCTCGAATCCGACGTAGCGCCAGCCCGCGCCCTCCGGCGTGATGCGCAGGACGCAGCCGTCGTGGTCGGTGGCCTGCCCGGGCACGAGGAGCCTCGTCACTCCGGCGGTCGCAGGTGACGGCGGGCGCGCTTGCGGCCCGCCTCGTACTCGTCGCGCGCCGCGCGTACCTCGGCGAGGCCCGAGACCTCCGCCGGCGCGACCTCCCACCACGATTCGTACGCGGGCACGCTCTCGTAGCGGTCGGTCTCGATCGTGATCACGTAGGGGCGCTCCGCGCGCCTTGCCCGGGCGAGCGCGGCGCGCAGCTCCGCAATGGTCCGCACAGGTTCGGCGACCGCGCCCAGGCTCGCGGCGTTCGCGGCGAGGTCGATCGGGAGCGTGTCGCCCTGTGGCCCCTCGCGATCGAGTCCGAGCGAGCCCGCCTTCCGGTAGCGGTAGTGCGTCCCGAAGCCTTGCGAGCCGAGCGATCGCGAGAGACTGCCGATCGACGCGTACCCGTGGTTGTCCACGACGACGACGACGATCTTGATCCCCTCCTGGATCGCGGTGACGAGCTCCTGCGCGAGCATGAGGTAGCTCCCGTCGCCGACGAGGACGAAGACCTCGCGGTCGGGCGCCGCCATCTTCACGCCGAGCCCGCCGGCGATCTCGTAGCCCATCGTCGAAAAGCCGTACTCGACGTGGTAGCCCTTCACGTCGCGCGTCCGCCAGAGCTTATGCAGGTCGCCGGGCAGCGACCCCGCCGCGCACACGACCACGTCGCGCGGACCCGCGGCGTCGTTCACCGCGCCGATGACCTCGCTCTGCGCGGGCAGCGGCGCGTGCCCGAGGGAGTACAGGCGATCGACCTCCTTCGACCACTCGCGTACGAGACGTCCCACCTTCTCGCGGTACGCAGGCTCGACGGTGTAGGACCAGCCCGCGAGCGCGTCGATCGCCGCGCGCGCGTCACCGACGAGAGCGACGCCGGCGTGCTTCTGTGCATCGAGCTCCGCGACGTTCACGTTGATGAAGCGAACGTCACGGTCCTGGAACGCCGTCTTCGATGCGGTCGTGAAGTCCGTCCAGCGTGTGCCGATCCCGATCACGAGGTCGGCCTCGCGCGCGACGCGGTTCGCGGCCGAGGTGCCGGTGACGCCGAGCGCGCCGAGCGCGAGCGGATGATCGAAAGGGAGCGCTCCTTTTCCGGCCTGCGTCTCGGCCACGGGTATACCCGTCGCGTCGACCCACGTGCGCAGCGACTCGGCCGCGCCGGAGTAGATCACGCCACCGCCGGCGACGATGAGCGGGCGCCTCGCCGTTCCGATGCGCTCGGCCGCGCGCACGAGGGCGGCCGCTTCAGGTACGCGCCGCTCGATGTGCCACGTGCGCCGCGCGAGGAAGTCGTCCGGCACGTCGAACGCCTCCGCCTGCACGTCTTGTGGGAGCGCGATGGTCACCGCGCCGGTGTCAGACGGACTTGTGAGCACGCGCATCGCCGCCAGCGCCGCGGGCACGATCTGCTCCGGCCGCAGGATGCGATCGAAGTAGCGCGAGACCGGACGGAAGACGTCGTTCACCGAGACATCGCCGGCCCACGGCACCTCGAGCTGCTGCAGCACGGGGTCCGGCGCGCGCGATGCGAACACGTCGCCCGGAAGTAAGAGCACCGGGATGCGGTTGACCGTCGCGGCCGCGGCGCCGGTGACCATGTTGGTCGCACCTGGTCCGATCGACGTTGTGCATGCGAACGTCGCGAGACGGTCGCGCATCTTCGCATAGCCGTGCGCGGCGTGCACCATCGCCTGCTCGTTGCGCGCCTGGAAGTAGCGGAGGTCGTCGGGTCGCTCGTGCAGCGCTTGACCGATGCCGCCGACGTTCCCGTGACCGAAGATGCCCCAGCAGCCGGCGAAGAAGCGCTGCTCGATCCCATCGCGCTCGACGTACTGGTTCGCGAGGAATCGCACCAGCGCCTGCGCCATCGTGAGCCTCACCGTGGAGTGCGTACAGTACAACCTCCGACGATGAACACACCGCGCATTCGCATCGGCACCGCTCCGATCAGCTGGGGCGCATGTGAGATCCCGAACTGGGGCGATCAGCTTCCATACGCGCAGGTCCTCGACGAAATGGCTGCGTCCGGATACGAGGGCACCGAGCTTGGCCCATGGTCCTATCTCCCCGCCGACCCAACGACGCTCCGGCGCGAGCTCGGTACGCGCAGGCTCTCCCTCGTGGGTGCGTTCTGTCCGGTGACGCTGCACGACCGCGATCGAAGCGCCGCGTCTCTGCAGACTGCTCGCGAGACGGTCAATCTTCTTGCGGCCGCGGGTGCGCCGGTGCTCGTCCTCGCCGATGCGGGGGATGAGCGACGAGCGGCGATCGCCGGCCGTGTGCCCGCGGATGGGTCGGCCGGTTTCAGCCACGGCGAGTGGCGGCGGTTCAGCGACGGCGTGAACACGGTCGCGAGCTACGCACGCGAGCGCGGACTCGTCACCGCGTTCCATCCGCACGTAGCGAGCTACGTCGAGCGGCCCGAAGAGATCGCGCGTCTCATGCGCGACACCGATCCGACGCTCGTGGGGCTGTGCCTCGACACCGGGCACATCGCGTACGGCGGCGGCGATCCGGTGGAGATCGCACGCACGCACGGGCATCGCGTGCGGCACGTGCACCTCAAGGACCTGCGACGTGAGGTGCGGGCCGACGCGCTCGCGCGGCACCTCGATTTTCGCGATGCCGTCAGCCTGGGTGTGTTCGCGCCGCTCGGTGACGGGTCCCTGGATCTGCGCGGCACGCTCAGCGTGCTGCGTGCGGCGGATTATGCCGGCTGGCTCATCGTCGAGCAGGACGTGCGACTCGGTGTGAGTCCGATCGCGGCGCCGCTGCGCGACGCGAAGCGCAGTCGCTCGTACCTTACCGAGGTGCTCGCGGCGTGACCGTCGACGCGTACGTCCTCGGCCGCGTTGGCGCGGACCTGTACCCGCTCCAGATCAACACGCCGCTCGAAGACGTGCGCACCTTCGAGAGGTTCGTGGGCGGCTTCGCCGGCAACGTGTCCACCGGCCTCGCGCGGCTCGGCGTGCGGACGGGCATCGTGTCCGCGGTCGGCGACGACGGCCACGGCCGTTTCATCCGGCGCTTCCTCGAAGCGGAAGGCGTCGACTGCTCCGCGCTCCACGTGCACCCGACGCTTCGCACCGCGCTCGCGTTCTGCGAGGCATGGCCCCCGGACGATTTCCCGATCACCTTCTATCGCACACCGACGTGTCCGGATTGGGAGCTACGGCTCGCACAGCTCCCCGCGGACCTCGCGACGACCCGTCTGCTCTACGCATCCGGGACCGGCCTCGCGCGCGAGCCGAGCCGCGCGACGACCCTCGCCGCGCTCGAGCGGTGCCGCCAGCGCGCGATCTTCGATCTCGATTGGCGCGAGGTGCTCTGGGAGGACGTGCGTGAGTATCCCGAGCTGGTCTGGCGAGCGGCGTCGTTCGCGATGGTCGTGATCGGCGGCGCGAGCGAGTTCGTCGCGGCGGCGCTTGACCCGCGCGATCTCCTGAAGCGCGGCCCGAGGATCGTCGTCGTGAAACGCGGCGCGCAGGGCGCGACGATCGTCGATGCCCGCGGCTCACGTGATATCGGGGGCGTCAACGTCCCGGTCGTGAACGGGCTCGGCGCGGGCGACGCGTTCGGCGCGGCATTCGGGGCGGCGCTCCTCGCTGGCCGCGATGGCGATGAGGCGGTGCGCCGGGCCAACGCGGCCGGTGCGATCGTCGCCTCGCGACTCTCCTGCAGCACGGCGATGCCGCGCGCGTCGGAGATCGAAGCGCTGCTGGACGGCGGCAGTGTCGTCGATGGTGCCGTCGTCGCGCGGTGATCGAGCGCATCAGCTCCTCGCGTGGAGTGGTCTGCGGACTGGCGCTAGATCACCGCGACAGTCTGCGCGTCGCCGCACGCAGGCACGGCTATCCCGACGATGCCAGCTCGCTTCGCGCGCTCAAGGTCGAGCTTGTGCGGGCGCTTGCGCCGTTCACCACGGTCGTTCTCCTCGACGTCGAGCTTGGCCTCGACGCCTTCTCCGAGCGGGGCGACACGCCGCTCGTCGTGCCGCTTGAGGCGCAGGGTTACGAGTCACTCGGCGAAGGCCGCATCACCACGCTGCTCGGTGATGTCGATCCGATGCGCGCCGTGGCGCTCGGCGCGATCGGCTGCAAGCTGCTCCTTCCGTACCGGCCGGATCTGGCGGATACAGCGCGACGCCAAGAGGAGATGGTCGCGCGCGTCGTGGCCGATTGCCGCGCCGCAGGTGTGCTTTCGATCATCGAGCCGATCGTGTATGGCGAAGTGCCTGAGCTCGGCGCGGCCGTGGCCGAGACCGCGCGTCGCCTCGCGCGCCTGGGTCCCGACGTGCTGAAGCTGCAGTACCCGGGAAGTGCGCGGCTGTGCGAACTGCTCACTCGCGCCTGCAGCGCCGTGCCGTGGGTGCTGCTCGGCGGCGGCACCGACGAGCCAACGTTCCTCGCCCAATTACGCGACGCGATGCGCGGCGGTGCGCGGGGTTACATCGTGGGTCGCACCGCGTGGGATGCCGCCCTCGTCGAAGACGATGGCGAGCTCAGCCGTGCGGTCTCGGAGCGAGCAGCCTTCCTGGCGCGCGCGGTGCAGGTGGCCGAAGCGGGCTGAGACGAGGGGAACAAGCGGGCCGCGTCCGCTGTTCCAGCGGCAGCACCACTAGGAGGGCACGATGCAGGTCAAGGAGCTTGGCCACCTCGTCCTTTATGTGAAGGATCTGGCGCGATCGCGCCGTTTCTACGGTGAGTTGCTCGGCTGGAAAGAGATCACGCCGGAGGGCGGGATGCAGTTTCCAGCTGCGGCATTCACGTCGGGGCGCACGCATCACGAGCTGTTGCTCATCGAGGTCGGCCCGAGCGCTGCGCCAGTGCCCAAGGGACGGCGCCTCGGGCTCTATCACTTCGGACTGAAGGTCGGCGAGACCGACGACGAGCTGCGCGAGGCGCGTGACGTGCTCCAAGCCGCCGGCGCCAAGGTCGTCGGCGCCTCGGATCACGGCGTGACGCACAGCCTCTACATCGAGGACCCCGACGGCAACGAGATCGAGCTGTACATCGACGTGCAACCGGCACGCTGGAAGGACGATCCCTCGGCGGTGTTCGCCGAGATCAAGCCGCTGCGGCTGTAGTCCTCCCCGACAAATGGAGGAGACCTGTGAATAACACGGACCTCGCGATGCTGGTCCTGCGCATCGCGGTGGGCGTCGTCGTCGCGATGCATGGCTTCATGAAGCTTGGTTGGGTCGGCAAGGGTGGCTCGCCCGCCGGGACCGCCGGCTGGTTCGAGAACTACCTCGGCTTCAAGCCGGGGATCTTCTGGGCGTGGGTCTCGATCTTTGCCGAGTCGCTCGGCGGCATCCTTGTCGCGCTCGGCCTGTTCGGGCCGTTCCCGGCCGCGGCGGTCACGGCGGATCTCGTCGTCGTGACGATCGCCGTACACGTGCCGAAGGGATTCTGGACGGGCAACGGTGGTTGGGAGTTCCCGGTGCCGCTGGCCGCGGGTGCTTTCGCTGTCGCACTCGTCGGCAATGGGCTGTATTCGCTCGACGGGATCCTCGGCCTGACGTACCCCGACACGCTCGTCGGCCTGTGGTGGATCGCGATGGCGGTCGGCGTGGTGCTCGTGCTTCTTCTCCGGGCGATGTTCGCGCCGAAGACGGCAACCAAGCCGGCCTAGCACACCGCCACCGACGATCACACCCTGCGCGGGTAGACGCTGCTCGGGATGGTCAGACGCGTGGTGCCGGCCGCGACGGCCTGAGGCGCTTCACTCGCGCACCATCCCGAAGCGTTGGTTCTTCGCGCTCTTGCGCACGAGATTGCGAAGCCGCCTCTGGAACTCCGCCGGTCGTCGGCGCGCGCCCTCGACGAACGCCACACGGATGCGTCGATACGCAACGGGAAAGCGCTGGAAGTGCTTCCATGCGGTCCCGTCGCGCTTGAGCGCCGCTTTGATGTCGTCGGCGACGACAAGTCGCCGCGCGCGCAGCGTGCCGATCGCCTTGAGGCCGGCCGGCGTCATTCGCCCTTCGCGCACCAGGCGTCGGGCACGTGCCAGGTTCATCTCCGACGTCTTCGATCCCGCGCGACGCGGTGTGAAGCGCTGCGCGGTCCGATTTGCGTCGACCTTCTTCGCCGTGCTGTCGATCCAGCCGAAGCAGAGCGCTTCGTCGACAGCGTCGTTGTACGAGATGCGCGGCTTGCCGGTCTCTTTTCGGTAGTACACGAGCCATATCTCAGAAGACGTCTTGTGGTGTTTGCGCAGCCACGCCCGCCAGTCGCCGACGCGGTGGACATGGAGCATGCGTGTGATCTTCGTCCAGCGATCATGACTCACGCGGTCGTCGCTCGCGCCGCGACCGCATCGGGCGCCGGCGTCCCAGCTCGAAGACCGACGGCCCGAGCGAAGAAGAGCGTTCCCGGCAGCAGCATCGCGACGCTCGACAGAAGCCCAAGTGGGATCCCGTACACGTTGCCGATCGCGCCGGAGATCGGGCCACCGCCGACCTGACCCAGCGCGCTGGACACACTGGTCGTGGAGAGCACCGTCGCGCGAACGCTCGCGTCGGTCCGCCGGATCAGCCAGGCGTTGAACAGCGGATAGAAGGAGGCTCGGAACATCGAATTGATCAGGTACGGCACCAGGGCCAGAGCCGAAGATGGTGCGAACACGAACGCGGCCTGGCAGGCGATGCGTGCGACCTGCAAACCCACGAGCATGCGAGACACGACGTGTTCGTCGACGCTCCGCATGAGGCGGCGCACGAGCTGCGCGGTGACGACGATCAGGACCGTGCACACCAGCGAGAGCACGCCGAATGCGACGACCGGCGTGAGGCCGAGCGGCGGGAAGTTCAGATCGAGAAGCAGGTGCGCGTCCGACAGGCGGTCCCAGCCTTCGCTCGCCGCGCCCCAGAAGAACTCCGCGGCGAGCAGCGCGACGAGCAGGGTGCTCGTGCGGACCGCCATCATGCCGCGACGCGCGGTACCCACGGTCGCGCGCCAGGTCCGGATCTCGTCGCGACGTGGCTGATGGCGCTCAGGCATGACGAAGATGAGCGCCATCGCGAGCGCGAGGCCGAGTCCGCCGCCGAGGACGATCGCGAGGCGCAGATCGATGGTCGCGAGCAGGACGCCGACGGGAAGGCCGACCAGGCCCGCGACCTGCGTGAACTGTGTTCCGCGGAGGAACAGCGCTTCGAGGCCGGCGTCGCCGCACTCTCCGGCGACCCAGGCTTCGACCGCGCCGTGCGTGAACGCTTCTCCGAGGCCACGCAGGATCTCGAAGGCCGCGATCACGATGAACAGGGGGATGAGGCCCTGCCCGATCCACGCGACAGAGATGATCCCCGTGCCGGCGATCACCGACACGCGGCGGCTGAAGGTGTCGGCGAGCACCCCCGTCGGGATCTCCCAGACGAAGTACGAGGCCTCGAGCGTGGTGCCGACGAGCACCAGCTGGAGTGGACCGAGGTGCGCGACGTTGACGTAGTAGAGGAACCAGGCCGCGTTGATCAGCGACCACGAGAAACCGCCCCACGCTCCGAACAGCAGATAGACGGTTCGTGCGGACAGGCCGAGACGATCAGCGAACAAGGGAGTCTCCTCATGCGCAAATTGAGATGCGGCGGAGGAGTGCGCCGCGGTGGTTGCGTCAGCTCAAGCGGATGATCGCGGGGTCGAGCTAGGAGCGGACGCGGAGCGGCGCACCGTTGTGAGCTGTCATTCGGGTGCGCCTCCTTCGGGTGGTGTTGGCCACAGTACCACCCGCCCATCCGCTGCCCGGGTGCGAGGTGCACGGCCCCGTCGCTTGAACTTGCCACGTCATGAACGCTGCCCGTAGCGTCGGAGTGGTGGACGCGGCGTATGACATCGAGGCGAGCGTGCCAAGGGCGATGAGCACGCAGCACCCCGACAACGTCGCGACACCGATCTTCAGCCGCGACTCGCTCATGAGCGCCGAGGATGAGGTCCGCGAAGCCTTCTACGCCTTCGCCCACCTCGGATGCGACGAGCAGATGTGGGACTTCGAGGGAAAGGAGGTCGACAACTTCGTCGTCCAGAAGCTCCTCGCTTCGAACGAGCAGTACTTTCGAGCGAATCCTCTCGGCGAGCGGCTTCGGCTGACGCCGCGAGTGCCAAATCCCCGGTTCGAGCGCGTGCAGGCGAAGGGGCTGCTCGAGGTGCTGCACAGCCTTCCGCGTCACGCCGATGCGGCCCGTCTCTTCTTTGGAGCGTCGCGGCCGCCGATCGTCGAGCTGATCTTTCCGATGACCACCTCGGCCATCGAGCTGGAGCGGATCCGCTCGTATTACCTACGGAACGTGGTCGAGGCCGCGAATGCACCGATCGTTCCCGGCGATATCTCGGTGGCCACCTGGTGCGGAGCGTTCGAGCCCGCGAGCGTCGGTGTCATCCCGCTGATCGAGGACCTTCCGTACCTCCTTCAGCCCGAAGCGATCGTCGCCGATTACGTAGCGGGCAAGGGCCTGCCGTATCAGCGGGTGTTCATCGCCCGATCCGACCCGGCGCTCAACTACGGTCTGATCGCGGCGGTCCTTGCGTCGCTCGTGGCACTCGACAAGCTCGACAGCCTGGAGCAGCACCTCGGGATCCCGATCCTCCCGATCATCGGCTGTGGCAGCGCGCCGTTCCGTGGCGGACTGCGGCCGGACTCTACGGAGCGCGTCCTGGCGACATATCCGAGCGTCCAGACGTTCACGCTCCAGTCCGCATTCAAGTACGATTACCCCGCGGAGCAGGTGCGCCGAGCGATCGAGACGCTGCGTGCGACGCGACGTGGTCCGCCGGTAAAGGTCGCCGATGACATGCGACTGCTCGCCCTCATCCCACGCGCCGCTGATCGATATCGCGCCGAGGTGCGTGAGATCGCCGCACTCGTGAACCAGATGGCGCCGCACGTCCCGCGCCGACGTCTTCGCAAGCTGCACATCGGCCTGTTCGGCTATTCCCGAGAAGGTGAGGATATGTCGCTTCCGCGCGCCATCACGTTCTGCGCGTCGCTGTATTCGGTCGGGCTACCGCCGGAGCTGCTCGGATTCGCCGCGCTCGACCGTGGCGAATGGGAGTACGTCAGAGAGCGCGTACCAGGTCTCGCGTGCCATATCGAAGAAGGACTCGCGCTGCTCGATCCCGAGACCGAGTCCCGGCTGCCGCCGCTCGTTGCTGAGAGCGTGCGGGCGGCGCGCGAGCGGTGCGTTGCTGAGTCGAATGAGGAACACCTGGAAATCGTGCGTCAGATTCGCGCGCGCTTAGGCGACGGTCAGATGTATCTGTTGCCTGAGCTGATCGCGCGCGCGGGCGGCGCGCGGCGATTCCTCGGATAGACCGGCTCGTGACTCGAGCCAGCATTCCCAGAGCGGGAGACGAGAATCGAACTCGCATCGCTTGCTTGGGAAGCAAGCACTCTACCACTGAGCTACTCCCGCGTGACGTGAATTCTAAGCGGACTCTCGAATCCATTTCGACCAACTGAATTGCTGTGCCGTTCGCAAGCGGTGGCAGTTCGCGCACCTCACATCACACTTGGCGATCTCGCTTAGCAGGGTCGACCATGACGCCCTGCTTAGCATCGCTCCGACATTACCGACCTTGGTCGTCCCTTCGCGGTGATCGAATTCGAGCACGACGGGATCTGTCTCACCGCAGTCGACGCAGGGATGCCACGCAAGATAGGTCATCAGCCAGGACCAGTAAGTGTCGCGAACGTCGCGACGAGCCCGCACGCGTGATGTGTACTTCTCGCGGTTCTGCTCGTAATGCCGCCTGCCGTAAGCCGAGCGACATGCCCGGCAAAGCGTTCCGCGCCGACCGGTTTGCTTGTTCTTGATGGGGAACTCAGCGACCGGTCGCTCGAGACCGCAACCCGTGCACTTCTTCGTCTCGCTGGCGATCCCGCCACGCGATGTTTCGGCTTCGTCTGAGGGAATCACGCGTTCGAGCCAGGCGCCCTCAGTAAGCGGACGACCCGCGACTTTCTTCCAGGTGAACTGCCGGGCCGTTCTTCGGAGATGGCAATTAGCGCAGCGTACGTCGCATTTTGCGATCTCAACGAGCACCAGGCGCCACGGCTTGCGCATCGCGAGCTCGCTCACGTTGCCGTTCTTCTTTGCTGGCTCGCGGTGGTCGAAGTCAAGCATCACGGGCTCGGTCTGGCCGCAATCGACGCAGGGGTGCGCGACGAGATATGCAAGCATCAAGACGCGGTTCTCGATCCGGTACCTGTTCATGCGCGCGACCTCACGTTTGATGTAGTCGTGGCGATTCGCGAGGTAATGAGCGCGCCGATACGCGGCTTGGCACTTCCGGCAGTGCCGCTGTCGTGTTCCCTTCGCGATGTTGTCGAAGGCGAACTCCGCCTCAGGCTTGGTCTGGCCGCACATGTAGCAGGTGAGCACGGTCGCCTCCGAGGGACCGTGGCGAACACCTCAGGTCGGCCTCTAGAACACATGTTCTAGCAGGATCCCGACGCCGGTGCAAGGGAATTTCGCGCGTCCGACTCTTGTCATGCTTCACGCATGCGCTTTGACGAGGACCTCGAGATCGAACGCGCGATGGTGATCTACGCCCATCCCGACGACGCCGAGTTCGGCGTGGCCGGCACGGTCGCGAAATGGGCGAAGGCCGGAGTCGAGGTCACGTACTGCATGGTGACGAACGGAGCGTCGGGTTCGCAGGATCCGGAGATGACGCGCGAGAAGCTGCGCGAGATGCGCTACGACGAACAGAAGCGAGCCGCCAAGATCCTCGGCGTCACCCACGTCGTCTTCCTCGGCTACGAGGACGGATATCTCTACCCGACGCTCGAGGTGCGCAGGGACGTCGCGCGCCAGGTGCGGATCCATAGACCGGACGTGATCATCGCGATGGACCCTCGCTTTCGCGTCGCCGACGAGGGCTACGTCAATCATCCCGATCACATCGCCGCGGGCGAGGTCGCGCTCCGCACGATCAACCCCGACGCGTCGACCCGCCAGATGTTCCCGGAGCTCTGGCGTGACGAGAAGCTGGAGCCACACAAGCCGAAGGCGCTCTTCCTCGAGACGTTCGGCGAGGGCGGCATGGTCATCGACATCAGCGACACGATGGACACGAAGATCAAGGCGCTGCTCGTCCACAAATCGCAACTTGGACCGGAGGCTGCGGGGTTCATCCGCGAGTGGAACAAGCGCACCGGCAAGGCCGCCGGCTACAAGTTCGGCGAGTCCTACAAGGTCATCCGGCTCGACCGCGAGCCCGCTGCCGAGGCGAAGCCGCGCCGCCGCGCGCGGCCGGCAAGCGCGGCGTCCAAAGGTGCTGCGCGAGCGCGACGTTCCGTCCCGCGAACGTCACGCCCTCGCGCTGGAGGCGCGCGCGCTGCGAAACGAAGTGGGGGGCGAGCCCGCCACTCGCGTTGACGACCCGGTGGCATGGCACGGTCGGGTCATCGCAGTGGTGCAAGGCGAGGCCGGCGAAACGCGCCGCGCGCGCGTAACCCGCGACCATCGCCACCATGCCGTACGTCGCGACGCGACCACGCGGGATCCGCTGCACGACTTCGTATATGCGCTCGTACCGCTGGCTGCGCACTAGCGCGCCGGCGCGACCCGCGACAGCTCGCGGACGCGCCGGATGAGCACGACGAGCATGGCGTGACTCGTTTCAGGACGCTCGCGGAGGATCGTCTCAAGCTCGCGCCGTCCGATCCGCAATGCGCGCACGGTGCCGCGTGCCACGAGTGAGGCACTGCGAGGCTCGCCGTCGAGCACGGCCATCTCACCGACGTAATCACCGCGCTTCCGTCTGGCGATCTCCGCGCCGCCGGTGACCACGCCCACTTCGCCTTCGACGATCACGAGCAGCTCGTTGCCGGCGTCGCCCTCCCGCGCGATCAACGTGCCGTCGTCGTACAGCTGTTCTCCCGCGACCGCAGCGATCTGCTTGAGATCGCCGGGCGGGAGCTCGGCGAAGAGCGGTACCTGCCGCAGGAACAAGATTCGCTCCATCGTCGGCAGCGTCGCAAGAGTCTCCATCGCGGCACCTCCATGGGGTGTGGGTCGAGCGGTCGCGAACGTGCAGACCTCGCGGATCCACGCGTCGGTGTCGGCGCGCAGCTCGGCCAGGTCCGTTGGTCTGTCGGCTGGCGAGAGATCCTCGAAGACAGCAAGAAGAGGTCGCACGAGCTCGCGATCGCCCATCGCCTCGAGCGCCTCGACCGCATTAGCGCGCTGGACGCGCTCGCGGCTGCGCAGGCCGGCGAGCGCGGCCTCGTACGCATCGTCTGAAGCGAGCGACGCGAGCGCCCCCAGCGCGACCGCGCCGTGTGTGCGCGCGGCGCGAACGAGTGCGTCACGCGCGAATGCGGTCCGCTCGTCCTCGCCGCGCAGTCCGCGCGCAAACGCGTGATAGCGCCCAGCGTCGGCCGCGCGTCGCCGCGCGACCTCGCGCACCCGTGCGGCGACGGCGGCCGTAGGCATCCGTCGCAGCGCGTCGAGCGCGTCATCGACGGCGACGCCGTCTTCGACCGCAGCGATCGCGATCTCGAGCGCCGGTGTGCCCACCGTGACGAGGGCGTCGGCGGCGGCGCGACGCACCGCCCGATCCTCGTCGCGGATCGCGGCCGCGAGAAGAGGCAGTGCCGCTGCGCCCGCCGCGGGTAGCGCGCGCACGGCCGCCGCGCGCACCCGCGAGTCCGTATCCCTCGCGAGGTCCATGATCGCCTCCGCCGCAGCGTGCTCGCGCGAGCTCCCGAGCCCGCGGACGGCAACGAGCCTCAGCTCCGCATCGCCCGAGTGCAGTAGCGCATCGAGCGTCGGCCAGGCTCGGGGCTCGACCTCGAGAAGTGCGGCGGCGCAGGTGGCGCGCACCGCGGGATCGACGTCGTCCAGATGTGTGCTCAGGAGGGGCGCCTGGCGGCGCGCGAGTGCGTTCGCCGCCGCGCGGCGCACATCATCGTCGTCGTCATCGAGCGCGGTGATGAGCAGATCATCGTCCTCGGCGAGCTGACCCAGTACCTCGACCGCGATGTGTCGTGTTCGCGGATCGGGATCCCGCGCGGCGGCTCGCGCCGCCGAGACGGCCGCGGCGTCGCGTCGGTAGCCACCGAATGGCTCTTCCTCGCCGGCGAAGACGATCGGTTGGCCGGTCCTCAGCGTTCGCACGAGCGCCCTCGCGTATTGGCGCGATGCACGCCACCAGATGTACGCGGTGACGAGTGCCGCGCCAAGACCGATGGCGGCAAGCTGGGCCGCGTCGAGCGTTCGGTCGCCGACCAGCAGCACGGCGCCGGCGATCACGATGCCGGCCTGATCAGGCACGCCGTTCACGAAGGCGCGCACCTGATCGCGGCGCTCCCGCGGGATCACGTTGAACACCGACTCGTAGGCCGGGCTCGCGATGCCCTGGAGGTACATGAGCTGAGCGAAACGGAAGGCGACGAGAGCGCTGAATGCGGTCTGCGTCACGAGCAGCGTCGCGAATCCAGTCGCGTAGAGCAACGGGAAGACGAGGATCGCGGCCATGATGCCGAGGCGCGCGAAGAGCCGGTTCGCGACGAAGAGCGACGCGAGGAACGCGGCCCCGGTCGACGCGCCGCCGAACAGTCCGAAGAAGCCCGCCAGCTGTTCGGCGCTCGGATATGCCCGCGTGGCCGCCTTGGCGAACGGAAATGTGAGCGAGAAATAGAGCACGGCGAAGAGCACGGTCGCCGCCGAGACGTCGCGCCAGAGCGGAGAGGAGCGCACGTATCGGTAGCCGGCCTGCATGTCCTGGATCAGGCTCACGCTGCGCGCGGGCGCGACGACGTGCCGTGCGAGCAGCGTGCGTGCGACGAGGTACACGAGCACGA
>Ga0209058_1002911_pt1 | contig 13962 bp, 10 predicted proteins | sample GraSoiAngelo_147_FD_185904 | JGI IMG/M metagenome (GOLD analysis project Ga0209058, IMG submission 185904) | Grasslands soil microbial communities from the Angelo Coastal Reserve, California, USA - 14_1009_05_40cm (SPAdes) (version 2) | ecosystem: Environmental > Terrestrial > Soil > Grasslands ... | reverse complement strand
TCGGAGTGTCGCGTCCCGCTCATGAACGTTGTGCCGCGCATGACGTATCCGGGAACAGATTCGGCGATAACGTCCTCGCCACCGAGGCCGTTTTGTGCAGATAAGACTGCTCCTCCTGAAAAATGGTCTTTCATAGGAGCGACGGCTTCGGACGTCTGCGTCGCCTTCGTGCAGACAATTCCCAGGTCGCACTCCGGAATGTCGGCCGGATTGGTCGCGGCGCGGGGATACGACGTGAACTCATGCTTCCCAGTCACACACAATCCTTCTTTATTAATCGCTAAGGCATGTTCATCACGGCGAACAAATGCGTAGACTTCAGCCACCCGGGCCAGGTATGCCGCATATAAACTGCCGATCGAGCCGCAACCGATAATGCAAACCCGCATACTTGTTTTACCGTGGACCCCGCGGGTGCTCGACGCGCACCACAGGCGCCTCGGTCCCTTGCCGGGCGCGTTCGAATGCTTGAAAAATGCTATCGCCGGTATTGTGTGAATCCGTGACGACGATACCGCGTGGATACAGCGCATCCTGCAGGGCGGCTGAGAGGGCGTGAAGCGGCGCCCCCCCGCCTTCTCCCATTCCTTTCGCGCCGTTATATGAAAACGGCGACGGGGATTCGAGGTGCCCATAACGCAGGTCCGGCATGTTCATGGGCGTGATGGGCGTGTAATCGCTGAAGGTGCTCGTCAGCATGTTTCCTTCGGAATCGTAGCGGCAGTCTTCCATCAGCGCGCCGCCGATGCCGTGCGCTGTTCCTCCGTGAACCTGTCCTTCGACAATGAGCGGGTTGATGGCCCGGCCGCAATCGTCCACGCAAGCGTACGCGAGGATCTTCGGCTGAAATGTTTCGCTGTTCACTTCAAGCACGGCGGCGTGCAATTGCGCGGCATAGGTCAATGTGAGATTGCCGTATTTGCGTTTGACGTCGGGAACTTCGAAAGGAGCCTTGTAGACGTACCGGCAGTTGAGCGTGATGTCTTCGAAGGATTGCGGCAACTCCGCGTTGTTGAGGTTAACGAGATTCGCCAGTCCCCAGTAGTTGATCGCTTTGTCCGTATTTTTGACGGATACCTGCGGCCCCTGCGCGCCGACTCCAAATTCCAACTCCTCTTCCTGGGCCTTCAGGGCGAAGGCGGCTAAGCGGCTCATCTCCGCTCGCAGCTTCAGCGCGGCTCCATGAATGGCCGACAGACCCGTCACGGCGAACTGGCTCGCGTAAGTCCCCGTGTGGCCCGTGTAGACGTTCTGCTCGGTGTCAAATCCCGGCCTGACGTTCAGGTGTTCCGGGTTGATGCCGAGCACATCGGCAACAACCTGCGCCGCCGTTGTCTCATGGCCTTGTCCCTGCGGCACGGACCCCATGCTCAGGACGAGTTCACCGTAGATGTCCAGCTTGATGTTCGCTGCCTTGGACTGGCCTGAATACGGCGCATACGCATTCACGATGCGTGCCTGGCCGAAATTGTTTGTGCCCGAGTCGAGCGTGGTACCGATTCCAAGACCGATCATTCGGCCTTCTGCGGCAGCTTCCTTCTGTTTTTTCTTCCATTCGTCCCACCCCACCAGTTCCTTCGCAACCTCGAGCATCTTCGGGTAATTTCCCGAATCGTAAACGCAGCCGTTTGGTGTCGTGTACGGGAATTGCTCGGGCAGGATATAGTTCCGAAGGCGCATGACGTCGCCGGGAATGCCCAGGGCGTGACCACAGATGTCGAGAACTCGCTCGAGAAACCACAGGTGCTGCATTCTCGAGTACCCGCGATTAGGACCGACGGGACATTTGTTGGTTACCACCTGTGAAAAATCGATCCGGATATTTTTGAGACGGTTAACGCCGGGCAATACCTGCGCCCAGATGATGCAGCCCAGCGGCTCATAACGCGGATAAGCGCCGCAGTCGTCGATGTGACGGGACTCAATCGCCGTGATGACGCCATTCGCATCCAAAGCGACTCGGGTGTCATAAAACGTCCGCTCGTTTCCGTGTGCACTGGCCAGCATGTGTTCGGTGCGGGTTTCTGTCCACTTTACCGGCCTCCCTCCCGTCTTGCGCGAAGCCAGCGCACACAAAGCCATGTAAGGATAGCTGGTGATTTTGATCCCGAACCCACCACCAATATCGATGCTCCGCATGCCGATCTGATCGATGCGTACGCCGAGCGCCGGAGACAAGAACTGCGCTGCGAACGCGGGGAATTGCTGGTTCGAGAAGTACTGGATGCGCTTCTCTTTGATATTCCATTGCCCGACGACAACGTTGTTTTCCAGCGGCGTGCTCGAGAACCGGTGAAAATGCAGGCGTCCGATATGGACGATGTGCAGCGCCTCCTGGAATGCCTTATCGACCTCCCCGAATTCGAAAACGTCATGCCACATTCGGTTCGTCCCGGCTTCATCGTGCAAGAGTGAATCACTTTGGAGCGCATCCTCGGGAGTCATGACCACAGGGAGCGGATCGTATTCGACTTCGACGAGTTCGGCAGCATCTTCCGCCGCATGACGCGATTCGGCAACGACTGCCGCGACGGGTTCGCCCTGATAGCGAACTTTATTTATAGCAAGTGCATAATCCTCGACTTTTTGTCCCGCCCCCGGTCCGATTTCCGGAAAAGGATGCGATATGGAGGGAAGTTCCGCACCTGTCAGCGTACAGACAACACCGGGTGCCGCGGCCGCCTTCGATACATCGACTCGTGTGATCCGAGCATGGGCATAGGGCGATCGCACAAGCTGGAGATACAACATTCCCTCCAGCTTGTAGTCGTCAGCGAAGACGCCCTGTCCCTGAACGAGGCGGGCATCTTCCAATCGGGGCAACGGCCGTCCTACCCATTTCCCTGCAGTCTTTGATTCGCCTACAAATGTTTCTTTTTTGCTCAAGGACACTCCTCCACTAACTGCGCACGGGTTGTTTATCGTTCGTCAGAGCGGCTTGCAATCCGTCGATCAATTTCATCAGATTCTTTTTCGCTAATGGCTCCAGCAGTCCTCCCGCAAGAGACACCAAACGCCCCACAATCTGCGCTTCACCCCGCCAGTCCACGCGCGTGCCGGCGGGAACATCCGTGAGATCGAACGCCGCAGTAACCGTGACATTGGCTCCGATGACGTCGCCCCTGCCGGTATATGCCGCGCGCGTTGGCGGCGTCGCTTCAGCCAAGACCATTTTGATCTTGGCATCGCCGCGTATATGTGAAATGCCGAGGCTTAAAGTCACAGTGAAATGGTCGGCAGCCTCCTTCGCGAGTGCCTTGAAGTCGGGCAGAATGGGGCAGAAGCGGTCGGGATCCGTCAAGAAAGTGTAGACGTCCTGCCGCGGGTTCTTGACTGTGAAATCCCCACTGAACCTGATATGCATTTATTGTGTTCCTGCCGCGAGCGTATCCGCTGCAGAGCGTACAGCCTTAAAAATATTCTGATAGCCGGTGCACCGGCACGTATTCCCTGCGAGGGCCTTTCGGATCTGATCATCCGTCGGACGCTTGTTCTTCGACAGCAACGCGTATGACGACATCAGGAAACCCGGCGTGCAATAGCCGCACTGCAGACCATGACATTGCACGAACGCTTTTTGTAGCGGGTGCATGTCGCCGTTGTGGCTTAGACCTTCGACAGTCTTCACGTCTGCTTCATGAGCCTGAAAAGCAAATAGCGTGCACGACTTCACCGGCTCCCCGTTGAGCAGAACCGTACATGCTCCGCAGTAGCTGGTATCACAACCGATATGCGTGCCGGTCAGGCCGAGTGTTTCACGCAAAAGATCGACCAACAGTTGCCTGGCTTCCACTTCTCTTTGGTGAACCTGCCCATTGACAGTGACTCGTATTTGAACGCGCTCAGATCCGACCGACATATTCATGCGATACCTCAACCTGTTCGCCACGACTTCGAAGCAGCGAAACTTCTAGACCTTTTTTCACCACATGCTTCACGAGCACCTTCTTATATTCCGCCGATCCACGCATGTCCGAGTGCGGCGCGGCTGCCTCCATCGCTGCTTCGGCTGCGGCGCTAATTCTCTCCTTCGTGAGTTCGCGTCCCCGCAACTCTGCCTCGGCTGCGGTGGCGTGTAGCGGAACGAGTCCCACGCATCCCAGATAAATGTGCGCCTGCTCGCAGGTGGAGCGGTCTGCCATGGTCAGTTGCACGGCAGCGCTCGCACTGGCATATACGGAGGCGCATCGTTTGAACGCAATGTAAGCTCCCCCGGAATTTTTAGCAGGGACTTTCACGGCAACCTCGCGCACCAGCTCCCCATTCGCGAGCGCAGTCGTGTAAGCGTCTTTGAGAAAATCGCCCAGCGCGATTGTCCTCTGCTGTTTCGAATTTTGAGTGCGCACTTCTGCCGACAACGCCAGCATTACCGGAGCCCAGTCGCCGGACGGATCGGCTTCGGCCAATGATCCCCCGATTGTGCCTCGGCTTCGGACCTGCGCGTCCGCGATACCGGCGGCGCAGTCGTGAAGAATGGGTATCAATTGGGACAACTCTGAGTCCGCAAGCTGGGCATGCCGGGCGAGCGCGCCGATTCGCACCACTCCCTGTTCCGATTTAATGCTGGATAATCCCGGAATCGAATTCAGGTCCACCAGCAACGCCGGACGCACAAGGCGCAGTTTCATCAGCGGAATCAAGCTCTGACCGCCTGCAAGAGGTCTTGCTTCGTCTCCCGCCTGGCTAAGAATGGAGGCTGCTTCCTCCAACGTCGCCGCACGGTAATATCGAAATGCTGCTGGGTACATTGAATCCCTGTCTCCTCAAGAGTACGCGGAAAATTGATTGCCTTCCCATTTTCCCGTGGAGAACCCCTGCCAGGTGTGAGGCGCGTACTTGGAAGGGTGCGGCCGGCCATCCTGGATACGGACCGTCCAATCTTCACTCAAATCGATCTGGGCAAATGCCGGTAACGAGCGATATTGAGCGCGCTCATATTATGCATCGGGTAGACCCTTGTCAATCTTCGCGATAACGGTGTGTGATAGCCTGCTGAAATATTGATCGCGCTCAGGAATTTCTCGTTGACAGCAAGTACACATGGCAGCATTATTTTCGACAAATTTTAAAGATGCAATCATGATTGTGAAGCGCAAAATGAAAGCCGCAGAAACGAACCGCTGGTGAGATGATTAGTCGAATTAAAAATGTTGTGAGCTGGGGCGCCATCGCTGCCCTGGCGGTTGTTGCCGGACTGCACGCGCAGGCGGGCGGCGGAGCCGATGCTGTTGGCCTGAGTCTGTTTTTCAACGATGGTACGATGAAGCCGCTAACCTTCTACGGGAACCCGCCCCGTTATCTCAATGAAATCGACATCGTGACGTCGACGCCGCCTGAAACAACCGACCGCGGTATCGATTCGTTGATGAAACTCGGCGAACTCTCGAAGCTCGACTGGACCGGCGTGAAAATCGTGGACGAGGACTGGCGCCAGTCCGGCGACGGCATGTATCAGCGGCAGCGGTTTTATCGAAATGCACACTGGATGAATGCTCCGAGCGACTTCGTGCTTTACGCTACAGACGCAGGCGGACGCCGGCTGGGCGCGACTTTGACGGCATCGGCTGGACGAGACGACCGAATGTCAAACGACGACGACTTTTTCGTACGACGGTTCACGGTCCGGCAGATTGCCACAGGCTGCCGCAAAGTTGGCGATTGCACCGGCGCTCGTTTTGTGTCGCAACAATTGGTGCAAGTCAGGCACAACCGGAACGCCCGAAATCGAACGGTACTTTTGCCGCCCGAGACCGCAGGCCTTCAATTGGAGTGGAATCAGAACCGCTCTTCCCATTACACGGTCGCGGTGAAACATGCGAGCCCGCAAAGCATTCCTTACGGTTACGGCTTCCAGGTGGAGTTGTCCGTCGTCTCGGCGCCGAAGAACGGCCGCCTTTACATGCCCGGTGAAGCGGTGAAGCTCCAGTTCACGTTTCGGGATGGAAAAGGCAATCGTCTCCATCCGGCGGGTTCCCTTCCGACCTACGGACAATTCATCCGGGACGAAGCCAGGAACGGCCTGGAGTACTACGATAGTCCGCGATTGAACTCGACCGTGTATTACGCGCTGAAACACCGTGAAGCGAATATCCTGGTCGGGCTATCGGGACCGGCCAACAAGCTTCGCCAATCGAAATCTACCTTGGACGGCAAACAGTTATTCGAACCTCAGGCAATGGCCGAGAATGTTGCGACGGATGGCTACACCGGCGTGTTTACCGGCGTGCCGCCGTTCTTCGTCTCCCTTGGGGGCCGCACCCGCTGGGATGATCCCGTTTCCGACACGGTGACGTTGACTCTCCCAAGAGACGCGCAACCCGGAACGTATGTTGCCGCAATTAAAGCGCGGCGGAATTTCGGCGGCGAAGCGTTGAACCGTGCTGCGACAACGACCGTGCAAGTCGGGACGGTCACGCCGACGACGTTTACGCCGGCCACTGGAAAATGCGAGAACTGCCATCAGGGCCCGTCGGGTTTCGATCGTATTCTGCACGGGGTAAACGACCGTCGCGCGTGTTTTGCATGTCATGTGGCGCTCTCATTTGAGAATGACAATGCGCTCGAGGTTCGTGTGCACTCCATCCACAGCCGCTCCCGGCGGTATGCGGCAGATCCAAAGAATTGTTCAGTCTGCCATCTTTCTGCGCCGGCCGGCCTCGCGAAAGGTTGGCTCTCCGGCGCCGGGTTTTGATTGTAAGGAGGCAAGCAATGCGTTTGGTGACGTTCGAAACTGCGGAGGGTGAAAGGCGAATCGGCGCTCTCACAGCCGATGATCAGGTCGTGGATCTGGGCACGGCGGCTGCCCTCTACTTGCGCGACGTCGAGAAAGAAGGCGCTTATTACCGCATCGCCCAGGCCCGGCTTCCGAATGATATGCGCGGACTTTTTGAAGGCGGAGATCAGAGCCTGGCGCTGGCGCGAAACGCGTTCGAGTACGTCCAGAAACTCGGCGCTCGAGCCAAAGGGCCGTCGGGCGAAGTTGTCTTGCGGCCGAGAGGTTCAATCAAACTTCGGGCTCCGATCATACCCAAAAAGTTTTTTCATACTGCGGGCAACTTCCGCGAGCATCATGTCGAAGCCCAGCGGGCCGGCTTTTCTCATCCCGTTCTACCATGGATCGTCTTCTTCCAGAATGTGGACGCGATTATCGGACCGGATGAGCCGATCATTTTTCCGGAGCATCTGACGCAGGAGATTGACTACGAACTCGAACTCGCAGTGGTACTGAAAAAGGCAGGCAAACATTTCTCGGCTGAGGAAGCGTCGGACTACATCGGCGGCTATGTCATCTTCAACGATGTCACGGCGCGTGATATTCAAAGGCGTGAGATGAAATCCGGCGTGTTCAGTTTCTGTAAAGGTATCGATACATTTTGTCCGGTTGGACCGTGGATCGTCACCGCCGACGAAATTCCCGACGCGCACAATCTCGATATGGAATTGCGGGTGAACGGCGAGGTCCGCCAGAAGTCGCATTCGAAGAAGATGTCCGTGAAAATTCCGCAGATCATTGCTCATTATTCCGCCATGGGCTACAGCGCGGGTGACATCGTTTCAACCGGCACCGTGTCCGGGGTTGCGGCGTTCAGCGCGGATCCGAAAGCGTGGTACCTAAAGCCCGGAGACGTCATCGAATGCGAGATCGAGAAGATCGGCATTTTGCGCAATCCCGTCATTTCGTGGCAGCAAGCATACGGCGACAAATTCCCCGTGGCCGCACCGACAGGAGTCAAGTAATCGATGACGACTCTGATGACTACGGACGGCGTAAGCATCACTCTCGACGACGAAACGATCACGGCATTTCGAAGCGCCTTGCGCGGCGACTTGATCTTGCGTGATCACGCCGCTTACGAGAGCGCGCGGCGTGTCTGGAATGGCAACGTCGATCGGCGGCCCGCGCTCATCGCGCGGTGCGCAGGCGTCGCCGATGTGCAGCGAGCCGTGAGCTTCGGCCGGACGCACTCGCTGAGGCTCTCTATTCGCGATGGCGGCCACAGCGCGCCGGGTTACGGCACCAACGATGGCGGCCTGGTGATTGATATGTCGACGATGAAGGGCATTCGCGTGGACCCGGCTTCACGAACGGTGCGGGCCGAGGGTGGAGTGATCTGGCGGGAATTGGACCACGAGACGCAGGCGTTTGGACTCGCCACAACGGGTGGTACCGTTTCCAATACCGGTATCGTAGGGCTCACGCTCGGTGGCGGCCTAGGTTGGTTGATGGGCAAACACGGACTCACGATCGATAACCTGATCTCGGCCGACGTCGTGACGGCGGATGGGCAGTTCCGCAAAGCCAGCGCATCGGATCATCCCGATCTGTTCTGGGCGCTTCGCGGCGGCGGCGGCAACTTCGGCGTCATCACATCCCTGGAGTACCGGGTGCACGAGGTCCCGCAGGTGCTGGGCGGTCTGGTCCTCTATCCGCTGGACCAAGCTCGTGACATGCTCCGCTTCTACCGCGATTTCTGCGCCACACTGCCCGACGAGGCCGAGGCTTATGCAGCGCTTTTGACCGCGCCACAGGGGATACCGGTGGGCGCGATGATTCTCGGATACAACGGCCCGATCCCGGACGGGGAAAAGATTCTTGCGGGGGCCCGGCAATTCGGCAAGCCCATCGCGGATCTCGTCGGGCCAATGCCGTACACCGCGAGACAGATGATGTTGGATGACCCGAACGCTACGCACGGGCTTCAGCGCTATTGGCGCTCTGCCTTGACCGAGCGCCTTTCGGACGAACTGATTGATCTGCTGGTAGAGGGCGCCTCGAAATTCAGTTCTCCGCTGAGCGCGATCATCTTCTTTTATATGCACGGCGCAGCTGTCGGTGTCGCACCTACCGACACGGCGTTTGCCGCCAGACGAACGCAATGGGATTTCGACTTGATCGGACAATGGGTGAACGCGGCCGAGTCGGCCAGCCACATCGCGTGGGTAAAGTCCTTATGGGATAGGTTGCAGCCACATCTGCTGGGCACAGCCTACGTGAATCACCTGTCGTCGGACGACCGGCCGGAAAAAGTACGCGCGTCGTTTGGCCAGAATTACGACCGATTGCGCCAGGTCAAACGCGTGTACGACCCGACGAACCTGTTTCGGTTAAATGCCAACATCGCGCCGTGAGGATCGTCGCGTTCCGGTCAGAATTTTTTAGATGTTTGGTTTCTAAAATGAGCACACTCAATTTAGCAAGAACGATCGCTAGGAGAAAAATTCCTCGAAACGCAGCGGAGGAGAAATGAAATTTTCTTTCCTAAGGATGTTGATGATTGCGGCGGTCGGCCTGTTATGGGCAGCCGCGCCGGCCGGGGCCGCCCAACAAGCGGGATCCGACCGGGCGGCTCGAATCCGTGAAGAAGCGTCGAAGCCGACGCCGCGTTTGGCCGACGGACATGCGGATTTGTCGGGTAATTGGTCGGACCCGCCGGCGCCCCCGCTTGAAATCGTGCGCAGCGCCGATGGTAAGACGCTGACCGTGCTGGACCTGGATGCGCCTGAGCTGGATGTGAAAGGGCAACCGGGTTTCAAGGCTCGGGCCGCAGACAGGTCGCGGCGGCCTCCTTACAAGCCGCAGTTCGTAACCAAGCAGCGCGAGCTGATGTTCACCGCGAGCCTCGCTGACCCGGGAATTCATTGTTATCCACTTGGAGTACCACGGCTCGGTCCTCCAACGGAAATTGCTCACATGCCACACGTCATTTACTTCATGTATGAAGGTGGCGCCGCAAGACCCGGGCAACGGGACTTCCGCATTATTCCCATCGGAGGAAAGCATCAGACGGATCGGGATCCATTTCCCAATGGTGATTCCATCGCCTACTGGGAGGGAGACACGTTGGTGGTGGATGTCGTCAACATCGATCCGGATACTTGGCTGGACAATGACGGCGATTTTCACGATGAGAATTTACACGTCATCGAACGTTTCACGCGAAAAGGCGACACTCTGGAATACGACCTCACCATAGAGGATCCCACTCTCTTTACTGCTCCATGGAAACCCGTTTACGCCGGGGCCCGAGTCAGGCTCGGCAGCAGACTCGGCGCAAACGCGCTAATGTTGCGCGAAGGGGTCCACGACAATGAGGAAGACTATGCTTGTGTCGAACGGGACCGGGAGCACAAGGTCAACAACGATCGCCAGTAATCTATTTCGCAGTCTTCGGTCCGTATCAGAACGACAAGCGAACGGCAAACTGCATCTGTCGCGGGTTGAAGATCGCCCGGGGCGTTCCGTACGCCGGATTAGGTGACCCTTCCCGGTTCGTTGAGCGCGCAACGCACCCGGCAGCCGCTGGGTTAAACGGACAAAAATCCTCAGCTCCATACGTCGTGTTGAAGAACCGCACGTTGAGCGTGTTGAAGAGATTAAAGCTTTCTGCGATAAATTCCAGCTTCGTACGCTCGTCGATCGAAAAGCTTCGGGCAAGGCGCAGATCCAACGTCTTCAGCGAATCGCCTACGAAAGTGTTCCGAGGTTCGATACCTACGCGATCGTTCACGCCGAAAACGTCTCCATTGGCGTCGAAGCCTGCGAATTTGGTAAAGCGGTGCGGGGATTCCAGCGTCAGAATCGTGCTCAACATGAAGTTGCGCGTCACTTTCGGAAAGGTGGCTGGAGTACTGAAGGTAGCATTTCCAGTGAAACGATGGCGCGCATCATCGGCGCTCAATGCACGCTCGGCTCGGAGATTCTTCGTATCTTGCGGGATCAGCACGAAGCTGGGGTTCGGACCATTATCCAAACCTTTCCCCAGCGTATAGCTGAGGTTCATCCCGAAGTACCTTCCGGCCCGCTTCCCCAACGTGAGAAACATGCCGTCGTAAACGGAGTCCCATTGAGAGTCGGCCTCGAAGTACACGGCAAAATTGGGATTCGCTGTGCCGGGCAGGCCCGGTGCGCCGCAAATCGCGGCCGGACAGAAATAGGTGTTTTTAGGGCCGGTTTGCCCATTCGAGTTGTGCAGCACTTGAGTCCCGCTGGGTCTGGGTTGGTTCACATTCAAGAAGCTACCAAGGCGCAAACCCCGCACGCGAAGGTAGGAGGCGGTCAGATTCCATGTGGGGTAGGGTTCAATTTCAACACTCGTGCCAAACTGATACGCCAGCGGAGCCTGATGATCGCGCGCAAAGCGGACGATCACGGCATCTCCAAAAAATCCGCAGCTCGAGAGAAAGCCCGAAGGACAGCCAGCCGCTCCCGCACGGACCGCATCCGGATAGGTGCCGTTGCTGGGCGTTGGGTTGAGCAGGTTTGGGCGCCCCAGCAGATTGTTGAGCGCCAGGTTGGTGATGAATGGGGCGCTGGCGAAAGCAAACAACCGCGTCGTGGCGTTCAAATCGTCCTCTTTGGCTTCACGAGTGGGGAATTTGCCCAGCGTGCCGCCGCACGACGGAATCTGGCACGCAAGCAACGGCGAAGGAATCGTACCGTGAAAGAAGCCACCGCCGCCGCGGATGACGGCCTTCCATCCACCGCCGGCGTTGTAGGCAAACCCAACGCGCGGGTCCCAGTTATTAAGGTCGTTGTTCAGCGCTTTGGCGGGCCAGGTTTCCCATTCGTATCGGAGGCCGAAGTTCATCGTGAGACGGTTCGTGATTCTGGCTTTGTCCTGAATAAACAGTCCGTCATACGTGTGGGTCAGCACGCCTTTCGCCTGATTTCGCACTGCTTCGGAGATGGCGCCGCCGAGATACACAGAGCGGTTGATCGTCGGCTCCATGAATGTCGGTGCCTGGAATCGCTGGAAGAAAATGACAAAAGGGGTCCCGTTTATCAAATCGTTCAGCGATGCAAACGTTGCCTCGAAGGGGTAAAAAAGTGGGAACGATTCCGTCGTCCGAACCCAGTTGAAGTTTCCGCCGAAAGTCCAGGTGTGACCTCCACGCACATGCGTGACGTTGTCCACGATTTCAAAACGCGGCTCCTTGTAAAAATCCGGATTGCCCCGGTTGACACCGATGGCAAACGTGTTAGCCACTTCAAGGTGCGGTTGCGTACTGACGACCGGAAAATCGAAGCTACGCCGTGCATACTGCGCGCGCAGTTCGTTCACCAGTGTCGAACTAAAAGATGAAGTGAGATTTCCCACCACTGAATGGTCCTCGAGGTCGTTATTTTTGAACGCGGAGGGCAGATCAAAACCGTCATTCAAGGGTGAGACGTTGGCGAACCGCGCATTGTTGAAGAAGTAGCGCACCGACACGCTATGTTGCGGGCTGACGATGTGGTCCCACTTGCCCAATACATTATCGAAGTTGGAATCGCGCAGGACGTTCAGATTCTCCGCCGGCAGGCCGAAGTTCGCTTTGGCGGCGTTGATTCTGGCGATGTTGCTCAGGATGAAAGAATTGTAGAACGGCGCTTCCATCCGGCGCTGTCCTTCGTAGTTCAGAAAGTAAAAACTCTTTTCCCGCCGAATGGGTCCTCCCAGCGAACCTCCGAACTGGTACTGCTCGAGCGTCTTGTTGCCGGGCTGGAGGATGCTGCGGGCATCCAGCGCGTCGTTGCGGAAGAAGCTGTAAAGCGAGCCGTGTGTCTGGTTAGTGCCGCTCTTCGTGATGATATTCACGATGCCGCCCACGGCGCGACCGAACATTGCGCTGTACTCCGCATTGATGACGCGGAATTCCTGCACTGCCTCCTGGGACGGAGTCGTCTTCTGAATTCCGGATGCGGTCGAGATGTTATCCGCGCCATCGATAGCCACGAAGTTGTAGTGAATATTCTGGCTGGCAAAGGAGATCTTCGTTACCGGCTCGACGATCACGTCGGTTGACCCCGAGGTTGTATCGCCGATCGAGACACCCGGCGCCAAGAGTACGAAGTCAATGAACTGACGCCCGTTCACCGGCAGATTGACGATCTGGTTTGAGTTAATCACCGTGCTCACCTGCGTGCGTGTGGGCTCGAGCACTTCCGCTGAAGCCTCGACAGTCACCTGCTCTTGCACGGCGCCCACCGCCAGACTGAAATCCAGTGAAGCAATCTGGCCGATTTGCAGCGTTACCCTTTTGGACTGCCGGCTGAATCCGCCCTTTTCGGCCGTCACCGTGTACTCGCCCGCCGGGAGAAGCGCAAATCGATATTCACCCTGATCGGAGCTGCCGCCGGAGCGAGAAGCCCCGGTCGCCGTATTGACGACGGTCACGACAGCTTCAGGAACCGCTGCCCCGCTGCTATCGGTCACTCGACCTTCTAGCGTGGCCGAAATCGTTTGTGCGTAAACGGTGCTGGTCGTCAGGAGCAGCAATCCGCAGTTCAACATGAGGCGTGTTAGAAAACCAGCGATCTTCAACATGAGATGATCCCTCCTGAAGCGTGAACGGACACGCGACTTTTATCGAAGTCGCCTGCCTAGTGTCAACACGTGGTAGAGTGCGATAAAAGACGAGGAGCGCACGGAATGGCTAAAAAGATTCTCAGCCGTCTTGGCGTTATCATGATCGCGTACTTAACATTCGAGGAGAATGTCAAAGGGTCGCTGGAGCCCGGCAAACTAGCTGATCTCGTCGTTCTGTCCGATGACATCATGACCTGTCCGGTAGACAAGATCCTGGATCTGACCGTCCTCATGACGATGGTCAATGGAAAGATCGTCTTTCAGCACAAGGAGTTTCAACCCTGATCCACATGGTTTCGAATCGATTGCAGCACATTGTCGCGCGTGATTTCGGGTTTGAGAGATCAGGCTTGGTCCAATTTCAAAATCTTATTAGGGGGACGTATGCCAGTAACGAGACCGGAAGATATGGCCCAATCCTTCGCCGAAGCTTTCAATTCGGGGAACGTCGATGCGGTGCTTGCGTTGTACGAATCCAACGCCGTACTCGCGGCGCCACCAGGACAACTCGCAAGCGGAATAGATGCGATTCGAGAAGCACTCCAAGCTTTTCTTGCGTTGAAAGGCAAGCTCGCAATCGAATCGCGTTATTGCATCCGCGCAGGTGACACGG
>Ga0209058_1002909_pt1 | contig 13964 bp, 14 predicted proteins | sample GraSoiAngelo_147_FD_185904 | JGI IMG/M metagenome (GOLD analysis project Ga0209058, IMG submission 185904) | Grasslands soil microbial communities from the Angelo Coastal Reserve, California, USA - 14_1009_05_40cm (SPAdes) (version 2) | ecosystem: Environmental > Terrestrial > Soil > Grasslands ... | reverse complement strand
GAGCTTGATGCCGTTCCTGGTGATGGTGAGCGCCCGCGCCGCGCCCGGCTCGTGATACGTGCCGGGCTCGACCTTGATCGTCGCACCCGGCGGGGCGGCGTCGATCGCGTCCTGGATCGACATCCCGGGACGCACCGTGATCTTCGCCGCGGCCGCGACGACGCTGCCGCCGGGTAGGAGCGCGACGGTGAGGGAAAGGGACAGGCAACGGATGAGGCGCACGTCGATCATGGACACATCATGGATGGATACGGGTCGGACCGTCAACGCAGCACTTGGCGGCAGACGACGCCGTCTACGGCCTCGGCACCAAGGAGGACGCCTCTCCGCGGGAGATCGGCCGGCGGGCCGCGCAGGTTCCCCGGGCAGGCCTGAGCCGCCCTCCTAGTCCTCGATCCCCCGCGCGATCACCTCGCGCCCCTTCGCCCCGGGCGACGAGACGACGCCTTCCCGCTCCATGCGCTCGATCATGCGCGCGGCGCGGTTGTACCCGACGCGCAGCCGGCGCTGGAGCCAGGAGATCGACGCCTGGCGGTGCTCGGTGACGAGCCGCACCGCCTGGTCGTACATCTCGTCGGAGAGGTCCTCGCCGTCCTCGCCCTCGCCCTCCTCCCCGTCGCCGCCCTCGAGCAGCTCCATCTCGTAGCGCGGCTCCTCCTGCCGCTTGATGAAGTCGACCACGCGGTGGACGTCGCCGTCGGACACGAAGGCGCCGTGCAGGCGCTGCACGCGCGCCGTGCCGGGCGGCAGGAAGAGCATGTCGCCCTCGCCGAGCAGGCGCTCGGCGCCGATCGCGTCCAGGATGGTGCGCGAGTCGGTGCGCGAGGTCACCTGGAAGGAGATGCGGGCCGGGAAGTTCGCCTTGATGAGGCCGGTGATGACGTCCACCGAGGGGCGCTGGGTGGCGAGGATCAGGTGGATGCCGGCGGCGCGCGCCTTCTGCGCGAGACGCGTGATCGACTCCTCGACCTCGCGCCCGACCATCATCATGAGGTCGGCCAGCTCGTCGATGATGATGATGATGCGCGGCAGGTGGTGGTGCGGCAGGCTCTCGGGGGACGCGGGCGCGTCCTTGTCGCCCGCGGTCTCGCGCAGGAGCCGGTTGTAGCTGTCGATGTTGCGCACGCCCTTCTCGTGCAGCAGCCGGTAGCGCACGTCCATCTCGCGCTCGATGTTGCCGAGCGCCGCGGCCGCCTTCTTCGGGTCGGTCACCACCGGCACGAGCAGGTGCGGGATGTTCTCGTAGATCGACAGCTCGAGCATCTTCGGATCGATCATGATGAAGCGCACGTCGCGCGGCGAGCTCTTGTAGAGGATGCTCATGATCATGGCGTTCATCGACACCGACTTGCCGGTGCCGGTGGCGCCCGCGACGAGGAGATGCGGCATGCGCGCCAGGTCGGCGACCACCACGTTCCCGGTCGTGTCCTTGCCGAGCGCGAGGGCGAGCTTCGAGTCGGCGTGCTCGTACTCGACGCTCTCGATGAGCTCGCGGATGAGGACCTTCTCGCGGCGCGGGTTGGAGACCTCGATGCCGACCACGGGCTTGCCCGGGATGGGGGCCAGCACGCGGACCGAGAGCGCGCGGAGCGCCATCGAGAGATCGTCGGCCAGCGTCACGATGCGGTTCACCTTGACGCCCGCCGCCGGCTCGAACTCGAAGGTCGTGATCACCGGCCCCGGGCGCACCGCGACCACTCTGCCGATCGCCTGGAAGTCGGCGAGCTTCGTCTCGAGGATGCGCGAGCTGGTATGCAGCGCGGCCTCGTCGAGCGGCTGCGCCGTGCGCACGGGCGGGTCGAGCAGGTTGTGCGCCGGGAGGCGGTAGGTGTCCTCGGCGAACAGCTCCTCCTGCAGCTCGGAGCGCCGGGCGCGGCGGGGCGGCTCGGGGCGGTGCTCGGGCTCGCGGATGATGGGGGGTGGCCGGTCGGCGGGGGCCTCGGGCGGCGGATCGAGGGCGTCGTCCAGGAGGATGGGCAGCTTCGCCCGGCGTGCGGGCCCGGGTTCCGGCGACACCTCGGCCGGGGACGGACCGCGCCGCAGGCGGCGCGCGCCCGCGGGCACCGTCGCTGCCACCCAGCGCGCGGCCCGGCCCGACGCCTCGATCGCCGAGACGCCGGTCGCGAGCACGAACGCAACCACCAGCACGACGGCGAGGAGGAGGAGGGCCCCGGGCGCGCCCAGGAGGTCGCCGAGCGCGACACCGGCGAAGCCCCCGAGCCAGCCGCCGCGCCCGCCGCTGAGCAGCCCCGCGAGCGCCGCGATGCTCGCCACCAGGAGCGCCGCGCCCACCAGCCGGAGCCCGCCGAAGCCAGCCGCCCCGCGCCGGAGAAGCGCGACGGTGAAGTAGCCGAGGTAGAGCGGGAAGAGGTACGCCGCCACGCCGAGGGCGCCCCGCGCGGTCCCGGCGAGCGCGTGCCCCACCGGCCCGCCCAGGTTCGCCTGCGGCGCGTCGGGCGAGAACGAGAGGAAGCTGAGCGCGAGGAAGACCGCCACCGCGCCCGCCGAGATGGCCTCGGCCTCGCGGATCAGGTGCGCCGCGGGCATGGCCGGCGGCCGCCGGGTCGCCATCAGGCCACCGCCGCCTCGATCGACCTCATCACCCCCCCCGCCCCTCCGAACCTGACGTCTCTACTACATCTCCATCACGAAAGGGAGGATCACGGGCCGGCGGTCGAGGCGCTTGAAGTAGCGGCGCAGCGCGCGCCGGATCTCCTCCTTCACCTCCGCAGGGTCGGTGCGGGACTCGGGGTTGAGCGCGACGAGCGCCTCCATCACCGCGCCGCGGGCCGCGTCCAGCACCTCCGGGCTCGCCTCCTCGCCCACGACGCCGCGCGACACCAGGTCGGGGCCCGCTACGATCTCGCCCGATCTCTGGTGGATGGCGAGCACGGCGAGCACGAGACCGTCCTCGGAGAGATGGCGGCGGTCGCGCAGGACGACGTCCTTGACGTCGCCGATGCCCTTGCCGTCGACGAAGACCCGCCCCGCAATGACGCGCTCGGCGCGCCGGGCACCGGCGTCGTCCAGCTCGAGCACGTCCCCGTCCTCGAGGAGATGGCAGCCCTCCGCCGGGACGCCGACCTCCATCGCCAGGCGCTGGTGACGCACCAGGTGGCGGTACTCGCCGTGCACGGGCACGAAGTGCCGCGGGCGGACGAGGTTCAGCACGAGCTTCAGCTCCTCCTGCGAGACGTGCACCCGCGCCACCCGGTCGTGGACGACGACCGCGCCGCGCCGGTAGAGGTGGTTCATCAGGCTCGAGATGGCGCGCTCGTTGCCCGGGATGATGCGCGAGGAGAGCACGACCACGTCGCCCGGGTCGAGCCTGACGAGCGCGTGGTCGCCCATCGCGATGCGGACGAGCGCCGAGGCGGCCTCGGCCTGGCTCCCGGCGGTGATGAGCGCGACCTGCTCGCGCGGGAGGTCGCGCGCCCGGGCGAGGTCGACGAGCGTCCCCTCGGGGACCTGGAGGAGATCGAGATCGCGCGCCACGCCCACGTGCACGACCAGGCTCCGCCCCACCAGCGCCACCTTCCGTCCGAAGCGGGCCGCGAGGTCGATCACCTGCTGCATGCGATGGATGTGCGACGAGAAGGTGGTGACCAGCACGCGCCCCGTCGCCTGGCGGAAGATCACCTCCAGCTCCGCGCCCACGCTCCGCTCCGAGGGCGTGATGCCGGCATGCTCGACGTTGGTCGAGTCGGAGAAGAGGAGCGCCACACCCTCGGCGCCGAGCTCGGCTAGCCGCCCGATGTCCGGGAGCCGCCCGTCGAGCGGCGTCTGGTCGAGCTTGAAGTCCCCGGTGTGGACGACGATGCCGACCGGGGTGCGGATCGCGAGCCCGACCGAGTCGGGGATCGAGTGCGTCATCGCGAAGGGCTCGACCGCGAACGGCCCCACCCGGCACGGCTCCGCACCGTAGGCGGCGAGCGTGGGCGAGATGCCGTGCTCGCCCAGCCGCTCGCGCACGAAGCCGAGCGTGAGCGGCGTGCCGTAGACCGGCACCGCACGCTCGGCGAGCACGTAGGGCAGCGCGCCGATGTGATCCTCGTGGCCGTGGGTCAGGAAGATGGCCCGGAAGCGCTCGCCCAGGCCGCGGAGGTAGGTCACGTCCGGGATGGCGACGTCGATGCCCGGCATCGACGCATCGGGGAACATGACGCCGCAGTCGATGGCGATCGCGGTGTCGCCGTGCTCGAGGACGAGGAGGTTGAGACCGATCTCGCCCAGCCCGCCGAGCGGGATCACGCGCAGCGGCGCGCCGGTGCCGTTGCCGCCGCTCATAGCGCGGCCGCGGTCGGGGGATCCGCCGTGCCGGCGCGGGCGCCGAGCTGAGCCACCATGAAGGCCCGTACACGCTCGATCAGCTCGTCCCGGTCGGCGCCCTCGACCGGGATGGGCGCACCGACGATCACCTCGATCTCGCCCGAGGCGGGCTGCCAGGAGCCGCGCGGCAGGAGCTCGCCGCTCCCGCGCACGGCGATCGGCACGATCGGGAAGCCGGTCTCGAGCGCGAGCATGAAGCCCCCCTTCTTGAAGGGGAGGAGCGGTCCGTCGAGCGTGGCGCGGGTGCCCTCGGGAAAGATCATGACCGAAACGCCCTCGAGCATCTTGGTGCGCGCGGTGCGCAGGCTGGCGATCGCCTGCACGTGGTTGCGGCGGTCGATGATGATGTGCCCGCTGTGCTTGAGGGCCCAGCCGAAGAGGGGCACGCGGGTCAACTCGACCTTGGCCACCCAGCGGAGCTGGAAGTCCTCGAGCGCCTTCACCATGGCCAGGATGTCGAGCTGGCTGCGGTGGTTGGACATGAAGACGTGGGCCAGCGACGGGTCGAGAGGGGCGAGCCGGGTGGCCCGGACGCGCAGGCCATAGATGAGCAGGTTGAGACGCACCCAGAGCTGGCAGATACGATAGCCGGCGCGCTGGTCGAGGACCGCGAGCGCCACCACCACGGGCGCGAGGATGACCGTGTGGATCGCGACGAGGACCAGCTTCAGGGCGGAGAGAAGGACCGAGGCGGTGCTTCCCACCTCCCCGCCCCGCACCTCACCCCGTGAAATAGCTGGCACGATTCCCGTCGACATTAGCGGGGCGGCCCGGCGGAAGTCAATTCAATGTGCGGCGGGGCAACAAACGCGCCCCGCTCCGTTGACTTCGTCGCGCGGAGGCGCCTATCGTCCCCGGACCACGGAGGGCGGGGCCATGTCGGTGAACAAGGCGCTGTTGATTGGCAATCTCGGGAAGGATCCGGAGGTGCGTTTCACGGCGAGCGGGCGCGCGGTGGCGCGCTTCCCGGTCGCGACCAGCGAGGTGTGGACCGATGCCGAGGGCCAGCGCCAGGAGCGCACCGAGTGGCACAACGTGGTGGTGTGGGGGAAGCAGGCGGAGACCTGCGGCCAGTACCTCGCCAAGGGCCGGCAGGTCTACGTCGAGGGCTCGATCCGCACCCGCCAGTACGACGACAAGGAAGGCAACCGCCGCTACATCACCGAGATCGTCGCGCAGCGTGTGCAGTTCCTGGGCGGCGGGGGGCGCGGCGCCGAGGCGCCGCGCGGCGTGGCGGCCGCCGAGGAGCCGCCGGTCGGCGCCCCGGCCGCGGCCGAGGACGACGACATCCCGTTCTGATCACCACCGCCCCTCCTCCGCCATGCTCGCCCAGCGGCCGCGGCCGATGACCACGTGGTCGAGCACGCGGATGCCGACCAGCTCGCCCACCTGGCGCAGGCGCTGCGTGATGGCCGAGTCCTCGGCCGACGGCGTCGGGTCGCCGCTCGGATGGTTGTGGACGAGGACCAGGGCGGCAGCGGCCGCGCGGATCGCCGGCACGAACACCTCGCGCGGGTGGACGAGCGCCGCCGTGAGCGAGCCCTCGGAGACCCGCACCTCGCCCTGCACGCGGTTCTTGCCGTCGAGGAGGAGCACGTAGAACACTTCGCGCTCGAGCTGCGGAAGGCGGCCGCTGAAATGCCCGTAGACGGCCGCCGCGTCGCGCACGGGGCTCCCCGCCGCGAGCGGCTCGGCGGCCGCGCGCCTGCCGAGCTCGAGGGCGGCGCGGACGAGCGCCACCCGGCGCGGCCAGAGGCGGCCGAGCGCGGCGCACGCGTGGCGATCGAGCCGGTCGAGGCGCGCGAGGCCGCCGGCGGCGCGGAGCATGCGCTCGGCGAGATCGAGATCCGCGTCGGTCTCGGTCCCCGCGTCGAGCACGAGCGCGAGCAGCTCGGCGTCGCTCAACGCGCCGCCACCCGCGATCAGCAGCCGCTCACGCGTGCCGCGCCGGGTCTCTGCCCGTGCCTCCTCCTCCACGCCACCCGCAGTAGCAGCGGCGGCGAGCCAGAGGGATACCTTGTCCCGCCATTCACGCGCGCAGCAGCATCACCTTCAGGTACTCCCCCTCCGGATGGGAGAGGAGGACCGGGTGATCGGGCGGGTGCCCCCACTCCGCCACGAGCTCGACGACGCGCCCGGCGTCGGCCGCCGCCGCCGCGACGACCTCGCGGAACCCCGCCCGCGGGAGATGCTGCGAGCACGACGAGGTGAGGAGCCAGCCGCCGGGCGCCAGGCGGCGGAGCGCCTGCAGGTTCACGTCCTTGTAGCCGCGCAGCCCGGGCGCGAGGTCGCGCCGGCGGCGCACGAAGGGCGGCGGGTCGAGGACGATCAGGTCGTAGGGCCCGGAGCCCTCGCGCAGGAACTCGAAGACGTCGGCCACGACGAAGCGGCCTCGGGCGGCGGGAAGGCCGTTTTCGGCCCACGCCTCCTCGGCCAGGGCGAGCGCCGGGCGCGAGGTGTCGACCGACACGACCTCCGCGGCCCCGCCGAGCGCGGCCCTGATCCCGATCGCTCCGGTATATGCAAACGCGTTCAGCACGCGGCGGCCCGCGGCGAGCGCACGCACGCGCGCGCGGCTCTCGCGTTGGTCGAGGAAGAAGCCGGTCTTCTGCCCGTGCAGGACGTCGACCAGGAAGCGCGCGCCGTCCTCCTCGATCGGCAGGCGCGGCGGCGGCTCCTCGCCGGCGAGGACGCCGCGCGCGCCCGCGAGCCCCTCCTCCGTGCGCACCGCGCCCTCGCTGCGCTCGAAGATGCCGCGCGGCGCGAGCCGCTTGCCGAGACCCTCCACCACCGCCGGCGCGAGCCGTGCCGCGCCCGCGGTCAGGAACTGGCAGACGAGGAAGTCGCCGTAGCGATCGACGACCACGCCCGGAAGCCGGTCGCCCTCCCCGTTCAGCACGCGATGGGCGCACAGGTCGGCGGGCAGCGTCGCGCGCCTGAGGGCCAGCGCCTGGTCGAGGCGGCGCTCGACCAGCGCCGCCTCGACCGCCTCCTCCTCGAGCGTGAGGACGCGGACCGTGATCGGCGTGCGCGGGTTGCAGTAGCCGGCGGCGAGAAAGCGCCCGCTCGCGGCGTGGATCGCGACCGGCTCGCCCGGCTCCGCGCCCTCGAGGCCCGCCGCGATCGCCCCCGAGAAGATCCACGGGTGCCCGCCGCGCACCGGCCTCTCGCGCCCGGGCTTGAGCGTGATGCGCCGCACTAGGAGTTCGTCCGGGTAATCATGGTGGCTGCGGCGAACGATCCGGGGGCTGCGAGCGGCGCGCTCGCTCCTCCCCCCTGCGGCGGCCAACTCCCGGCGCGCGTCCCGCGCGCCGCACCTCGTCGGTCGTCGCTGCGCTTGCCGCTCTCGCTCCCCGGCTCGTTCGCCTCGCTCACCATGATTACCCGGACGGACTCCTAGCGCTCGCCGGGGCGGACGAAAGTGCCCGAGCGGCCGCCCGCCTTGCGCACCAGGCGGATCGTGCCGAGGATCATCTCGCGATCGACCGCCTTGCACATGTCGTAGAGGGCGAGGCCGGCGACCGCGACCGCGGTGAGCGCCTCCATCTCGACGCCGGTGCGTGCCTCGACCGCCACGCGCGCCTCGATCAGTACCCGTCCGCCGGCGCGGTCGGGCACCAGATCGACGGCGACGTGATCGAGCGGCAGGGGGTGGCAGAGCGGCACCAGCTCGGCCGTCCGCTTGGCCGCCATGATGCCCGCCAGGCGTGCGACGCCCAGCACGTCGCCCTTGGGCAGCGCCCCGGCGGCGATGCGGGCGAGCGTCGCCGCGCGCATGCGCACCTCGCCGCGGGCGACGGCCTCGCGCCGTGTGACCGGCTTCGGCGACACGTCGACCATGCGGGCGCGCCCGCGCCGGTCCGTGTGGGTGAGCCGCCGCGCGCGCGCCATCGCGTGCGCGCCTATACCAGCCTTCCTTGGGCTCGCGCCACAGTCTATGGTGCGCTCATGACCATTCCACGACGGCAGCTCGGACGCCTCGGCCCCACCGTCTCCGCCATCGGCCTCGGCTGCATGGGCATGTCGGAGTTCTACGGCGCGCACGACGACCGCGAGTCGATCGCGACCATCCACCGCGCGCTCGACCTGGGCGTCGACTTCCTCGACACGGCCGACATGTACGGCCCCTACACCAACGAGGAGCTGGTCGGGCGCGCGATCCGCGGCCGGCGCGACCGGGTCGTCGTCGCCACCAAGTTCGGCATCGTGCGTGGCGAGGACCCGACGGTGCGCGCCATCAACGGCCGCCCCGAGTACGTGCGCGCCGCGTGCGACGGGAGCTTGAAGCGCCTCGGCGTCGAGACGATCGACCTCTACTACCAGCATCGCGTGGATCCCAACACACCGATCGAGGACACGGTGGGCGCGATGGCCGACCTCGTGCGCGCGGGGAAGGTGCGCTGGCTCGGCCTCTCGGAGGCGGGGCCCGAGACGCTCCGGCGCGCGTGCGCGGTGCACCCCGTCACCGCGCTCCAGACCGAGTACTCGCTCTGGAGCCGCGACCCGGAGGAGAAGATCCTCGCCACGTGCCGCGCGCTCGGGATCGGCTTCGTCGCCTACAGCCCGCTCGGGCGCGGCTTCCTCACCGGGCAGATCAAGCGCTTCGCGGACTTCGCGCCCGACGACTACCGTCGCCTCTCGCCCCGCTTCCAGGGCGAGAACTTCCAGAAGAACCTCGACCTGGTGCGGCACCTGGAGGCTCTCGCCGCGCGCAAGGGCTGCAAGCCCTCGCAGCTCGCGCTTGCCTGGGTGCTCGCCCGGGGCCCGGACGTCGTCCCCATCCCGGGGACGAAGCGGCGGACCTACCTCGAGGAGAACGTGGGCGCGCTCGCCGTCACGCTCACGCCCGAGGACCTGGCGGCGATCGACGGCGTCCTGCCGCCCGGCGCCGCCGCCGGGCTCCGCTATCCGGAGGCGATGCTGCGCGCCGTCGCGCGCTGAGCCGGTTGCCGCCGCGCTGCCGAGTCCTTATATTCCCCGCCGCCTCGCCATGTCCGACGCGAACGCGCACCGCCTGCTGATCCTCGGCTCCGGCCCCGCCGGCCTGACCGCCGCGCTCTACGCCGGGCGCGCCAACCTCTGCCCCACGGTCGTCGAGGGCTCACAGCCGGGCGGCCAGCTCACCATCACCACGGACGTCGAGAACTACCCCGGCTTCGCCGACGGCATCCTCGGCCCCGAGATGATGGAAATCTTCAAGAAGCAGGCGACGCGTTTCGGCACGCGCTACCTCTACGGCGACGTGACCGCCGCCGATCTCGCGGCTCGCCCGTTTCGCTTGACGGTGGACGGCAGGGAGCACCGCGCCGAGACGCTTATCATCGCGACCGGCGCGACCGCCAAGCTCCTCGGCCTGCCGTCGGAGAAGAAGCTCATGGGCTACGGCGTCTCGGCCTGCGCCACCTGCGACGGCTTCTTCTTCAAGGAGAAGGACGTGGTGGTGGTGGGCGGCGGCGACACGGCGATGGAGGAGGCGAACTTCCTCACCAAGTACGCGACGCGCGTGCGCGTGCTCCACCGCCGCGACCAGCTCCGCGCCTCCAAGATCATGCAGGATCGCGCCCGGCGGAACCCGAAGATCCAGTTCGTGTGGAACGTGGTCGTGCAGGAGGTCCTGGGCGAGCCGCAGAACGGCGGGGTCACCGGCGTGGTGGTCGAGGACACCCGCACCCACGAGCGCCGCACGCTCGAGACCCAGGGCGTCTTCGTCGCCATCGGCCACGAGCCCAACACGGGGCTCTTCGCGGGCCAGCTCGAGATGGACGAGCGCGGCTACATCGTGACCCGGCCACGGACGACGGAGACGAGCGTGCTCGGCGTCTTCGCCTGCGGCGACGTCCAGGACCCGAGCTACCGCCAGGCGGTGACGGCGGCCGGCACGGGCTGCATGGCCGCGATCGACGCCGAGCGGTTCCTCGAGGCGCAGCACGGGTAGGCCAGGCTACCCCGCCGCGCGCCGGAAGAACTCCCGCCCCCGCCGGTTCGACGTCGACAGCTCCTGGAAGAGCAGCCCGCGTACGATCGCCGCGAAGTAGAGCACGACGCCGAACGCCACCGCGCTGAGGAGCCCGAGTGGCCCCGCCGGCAGCTGGAGCACGCCGAGCACGCAGGCGAGGAGGACGAGGTTCGCCGGGAACCACTCGATCCAGTTCTCGCTGATGAACTTGTAGCTCTCGACCAGCACCTCGGCCGCGGCGTGGCGGCCGACGTAGACCAGCTCGGGGACGGCGTTCAGGAAGACGAACACGGCGAGCCCGAACACGATCTGTACGAACGGGACCGGCGCCAGGACGTAGGTCCAGATGAGCTGGAGACCCCAGAGGACGAAGCCCACGTTGAGGAGATCGCCGAAGTAGGTCGCGAAGCTCGTCGGCACGTCCTCGAGACGGATGCGGCCCGTCTGGATCACCTGGGCGACGAGCGCGAGCCACGAGCTGAAGCACGCGACCAGCGCGAGGTAGCGGAGCAGGCCACCCACCAGGCCGAGCGGCGCCGTCACCACCGCGACCATGCCGAGGAGGACCGCGTAGACGATCACGACGAGCCCGACCCACCAGTTGCGGAGCGCCAGCTCGGCGCCGCGCCGGAAGACGCGGGCGTAGAGCGCGGCCGTGTCGCGGAGCCACCCGCCGGGGAGGCCGAACGCCATGGCCTACGGCCGCACCGCCACGCCGCGCTCGCGGAGGTACGTCTTCGCCTCGCGCACCGTGTGCTCCCCGTAGTGGAAGAGCGAGGCGACCAGCGCCGCGCTCGCACCGCCGGCGGTGAGGCCGTCGTACAGATGCTCGAGCGTCCCCGCCCCGCCCGAGGCGATGACGGGGATGCCCACCCGGTCCACCACCGCGCGCGTCAGCTCGAGGTCGTAGCCGAGCCGCGTCCCGTCGCGGTCCATGCTGGTGAGCAGGATCTCGCCGGCGCCCGCGCCCTCCATGCGCGCCGCCCACTCGACGGCGTCGAGCCCGGTCGGCGTGCGCCCGCCGTGCGTGAACACCTCCCAGCCGCACGCGGGGTCGTCGGCCGCGCGGCGGCGCGCGTCGATCGCCACCACCACGCACTGCGACCCGAAGCGCTCGGCCGCCTCGCGCACGGAGCCGGGGCGCGCGACGGCCGCGGTGTTGATCGACACCTTGTCGGCACCTGCCTTGAGCAGCGCGCGCACGTCGTCGACCGTGCGCACGCCGCCCCCCACGGTGAGCGGCATGAAGACGCGCTCGGCGGTGCGTGCGACCACGTCCAGGATGATTGGGCGCTCCTCGTGCGAGGCGGTGATGTCGAGGAAGGTGAGCTCATCGGCGCCCTCGGCGTCGTAGCGGGCGGCCGCCTCGACCGGGTCGCCCGCGTCGGCGAGGTCGACGAAGCGCACACCCTTCACCACGCGCCCGCCCTTCACGTCGAGGCAGGGGATGATGCGGCGGGCGAGCATCAGGCGGCCTCCGCGACGGCGAGCGCATCGGCCAGGCGGACGGCGCCCGTGTAGAGCGCGCGCCCGATGATCACGCCGGCCACACCGAGCGCGGCCACGGCGCGTACGTGCTCGAGCGCGCCGATGCCGCCCGCGGCGATGACGGGCACGCCCGCAGCGCGTGCGACGGCCCGCGTGCCCTCCAGGTCCGGCCCGCGCTCGGTCCCGTCGCGGCCGATGTCGGTATAGATGACGGCGGCGGCGCCGAGCTCCGCGGCGCGCGCGGCAGCCGCGGTCGCCGTCGTCCCCGCGCCCTCGGTCCAGCCCGCGACGCGCAGGCGGCCGTCGCGCGCGTCGAGGCCGATCGCGACCCGGCCGGGATGCGCGCGGCAGATCGTGGCTGCCCGCTCCGGATCCTGCACCGCGACCGTGCCGAGCACCGCGCGCGTCGCGCCCGCGGCGAGCGCCGCATCCACCGCCGCCGCGTCGCGGAGCCCGCCGCCCACCTGCACGGGGATGCGCACCGCGGCGCAGATGGCGGTGACCAGGTCCGCCTGCACCGGCCGTCCGGCGCGCGCGCCGTCGAGGTCGACGACGTGCAGCCAGCCCGCACCCGCCGCCTCGAAGCCGCGCGCCACCGCGACCGGGTCGTCGCCGTACACGGTCTCGCGCTCGAAAGCGCCCTCGAGGAGCCTGACGCAGCGGCCGCCGCGGAGGTCGATCGCGGGATAGACGATCATGCGAGCTGGCGCACGAAGTTGTCGAGCAGCCGGAGGCCCACCTGCTGGCTCTTCTCGGGGTGGAACTGACAGGCGAAGACGTTGTCGCGCGCCACGCTGGACGCGAACGCGGGTCCGTAGGGCGTGGTGGTCGCGACCAGGGCCGGGTCGGCGGGCACGGGGTAGTACGAGTGCACGAAGTAGACGTAGGCGCCGTCGTCGATCCCCGCGAGCGCCGGCACCGCGCGCACGATGCGGAGCGCATTCCATCCCATGTGCGGGACTTTGCGCTCCGGATCGGCCGCGAAGCGGACGACGCGGCCGGGCAGGACACCGAGGCCCGCCACCGGCCCGAACTCCTCGCTCTCCTCGAACAGGAGCTGCATGCCGAGGCAGATGCCGAGGAAGGGGCGGCCGGAGCGGATCGCGTGCTTCACCGGCTCGACCAGGCCGAGCGCGGTCAGGTTTGCCATGCAGGCGCCGAAGGCGCCGACGCCCGGCAGGACGACGCCCGGCGCGGTCGCGATGCGCTCGGGATCGCGCGTCACCTGGGCTGCGTGCCCCAGGCGCTCGAAGGCCTTCTCGACGCTGCGCAGGTTCCCCATCCCGTAGTCGACGATCGCGAGCGGGCGCATCGGCTACAAGGACCCTAGAGGAGACCCTTGGTCGAGAGCACGCCGACGACGCGCGGGTCGCGCTGCGTGGCGAGGTCGAGCGCGCGCGCCAGCGACTTGAAGGTCGCCTCGACGATGTGGTGCGGGTTCCGGCCCGAGGCCATGCGGACGTGGAGGTTCATGCCCGCCTGGTTGGTCATCGCGAGGAGAAAGTCATTGACCAGCTCGACGTCGAAGCTCCCGATCTTCGCCTGCTTGATCCTGACGTCGTAGACGAGGAAGGGCCGGCCCGAGAGGTCGACCACGGTCGTCACCAGGGCCTCGTCGAGCGGCACGGTCGCCTCGCCGAAGCGGCGGATGCCGGCCTTCTCGCCGAGCGCGTCGCGCAGCGCCAGACCCAGGGCGAGCCCGACGTCCTCGACCGTGTGGTGGTAGTCGACCGCCAGGTCGCCCGTCGCGCGCACGGTCAGGTCGAAGAAGCCGTGCTTCGTGAACAGCTCGAGCATGTGGTTCAGGAACGGGATGCCGGTCTCGACCTGGTAGCGGCCGCGGCCGTCGAGGTCGAGCTCGAGACGGATGTCGGTCTCCTTGGTCTTCCGCGCCACGCTCGCGCGGCGTCCCCCGGCGCGCGTCGGCGCCCGGCCAGCACGCCCTGCCACTAGCGTCCTCCTCTCCGGTGCGGGGTCGTCGGGCGGTGCGCGGCGGCGGGGCGAGGCCGGGACCCGGCGCTCACGCTCGCGCCGACGCGGATCCCCCTCACGGGCGCAGGGGTGTGCGGCGCGAGAGATCGCTTCGGGCCCCGGCCCCGCCCCGCCGCCGGGCCGCGTGGGGACCCCACACCTGCGAGCCGCCGCTCGACCGCGCGCCCGTGGGCATCGAGGCCTTCCAGGCGCGCGAGGC
>Ga0209058_1002906_pt1 | contig 13967 bp, 10 predicted proteins | sample GraSoiAngelo_147_FD_185904 | JGI IMG/M metagenome (GOLD analysis project Ga0209058, IMG submission 185904) | Grasslands soil microbial communities from the Angelo Coastal Reserve, California, USA - 14_1009_05_40cm (SPAdes) (version 2) | ecosystem: Environmental > Terrestrial > Soil > Grasslands ... | reverse complement strand
TTCAGGGCAGCGACGGGACGAGTGGGACGGTGATCGATCTCGGCAATGGATTCAGCACCTATTCCGACTCCCACGGGAACAGTGGCACCATCGTCGACCTCGGCGGCGGGTTCCAGACCTACCAGTTCAGCTCCCCGGGCGGACAGAGTCAGTCCGGCTCGGTGTTGAGCTTCGGCGCCCCCACCCCGCCGCAGGTGGTCACGCCGGCGATAATCCTGCCCATCAGGCCGCACGGGCCGATCCTGCAACCCGGGGCTGTCGTCCCAGTCCTCCCGCTGACGCCGGGTCTTGGCGCCGGCAGAACCGTCACGCCTGGCGTTGTGGTGTTTGGCAGCGGACGAAGCCGGTAAGGGCTGGCGAAGCTCAAGCGGTCTGGACCAGCGGTCACGCCTTCTGCTTGTTCATGTCCTGATCCGCCTCCTGCAGAAGGATCGCCGCTGACTCAGGCGGGACCCGGCTGATCGCCACCCCTGTTCTGCACTGGACCGTCACGGGCAGTCCGAGCCGGTGACCGATCTTGTCCAGGTTCGCGCGCACGCGGCCGATGAGCCGATCCACGTCCTGATACCCCGCATCCATCAGGAGCACTGCAAACTCGTCCCCTCCGTACCGGGCCACCAGATCGGTGGCGCGCGTCGATTCGCGCAGGATCGCGGCTACTGCTCGCAGGGTCTCGTCCCCGACGGCATAGCCGAAATGATCGTTGATGGTTTTCAGGTGCAGCACATCCATGATCAGCAGGGCCACGTCGGTGCGGCGGCGGCGGGCCCAGGCGGCGAGGTTCCGGTACTGTTCATAGAAGGCCTGCTGGCTCGCGAGCCCGGTCAACGGGTCCGGCGCGTAGAGGATGAGCAGGCCGTCGGTCTTGTACACTCTCTGGGCGAGCACCCGGCTCAAGGCCACCGCGAAGCCCGCCGAGCTCTGCAGCGCGTGCAAAAAGTCCTGCCTGGGAAGATTCAGGCAGCGTGTCTGCTCTGCGGCCACGACCGTCGCCGAGCGCGTCTGGTTCGTGAGAATCCCCACCTCGCCGACGATTTCGCCGTGCCCTAGTTCGGCGAGAAACCGATCCCCCAACGGACTCTCGGGCCCCGCTTCGACGACACGGACCTGCCCGGAGAGCACCACAAAGACATGTTCGGCCTGCTCGCTCTGCTGGACGACCACCTGCCCCGTGAGATAGTCCTGTGCGGACGCGCGCGCCACCAGCGTCAGGAGCTGCTCACGATCGAGCGCGCGGAACAGCGGCATCGCGGCCAGGAGGTTGGCATAGCGTACGGCGGTGGCCGTGGAAGTCTTGTCCCCGCCTGTGGCGACGGGCGCGCGCTCAGGTTCCCGCGCGGCCGCGGCGCCGGGATCGGTCGTCACGCGGGCCTGCGCCCGATCCGCCGCGGGCGCGCGGGATAACCAGGCGCGGATCCGTGTCACCAGCATCGGTGGGCTGAATGGCTTCACGAGGCAATCGGTGGTCGCCGGGTTTCCGATGCGGGGATCGCTCTCGGTGTCCAGCGTGTCGGTGAGAAGCAGGACCGGCAGGTTTGGCTGTCCAAGACGGCCGCGGAGCAGCCCGATCAGCTCAGTTCCTTCGCTCTCCGGTAATTGCGCGTCAATGATCGCCAGGTCCGGGGAGAACTCCGCGGCCTGAGCCACGGCGGCGCCTGCGTCCGTCGTCGGGAAGAGCACCAGGTTCTCTTCCGTCAGGATCTGCCCGATTGAGGCGAGGTCGGCCTGGTTGGCGCTCACGATCAGGACGCGCCCGCCGGTGATGGGCCGGCGCCGCAAGGCCGACCGACCGGCGACGGCAGGCCCCGCGCCCCTCCCCCGCACGTCGAGCTCCAATCCCTCCGCGGCGGCAAAGACGTCCAGGCTCGCGCGGCGATCCGCGACCCGGGCGCGGGCTGCAGACTCGAGCCGCTCCACCGCGGCATCGTCGTGCTCGGGATCGTGGTGGAACAGCGCCAGCCGTTTCGCCCCGGCCGCCAGCGCGACGTCCGTCGCGTATTCCACGGTGCTGTGCCCCCAGCCGACTTTGGTGCGATATTCCCCCGCGCTGTATTGCGCGTCGTGGATGACCAGGTCCGCCCCCTTCATGAACGCGATGTGGTGCTGATCGCCGGGATGGTGGAAGGTCGTGCCGGACGGCGTCCAGAAGGGCTCGTGATCGGTCACATAGGCCACGGTCGTGCCGCCGCTGGAAATCCGGTAGGCAATCGTGGGCGCGGTGTGGTTCAGGTATTGCGTCTCGACCAGCACCTCGCCCAGCCGGAAGAACCCTTCCTCCAGGCCGGTAAAGTGGATCCGGCTGCGCAGATCGCGGAGGGTCACCGGGAAGTAGGAGTACTGCATCTGCCCGGCCAGGGCCTCCTCCACCCCGCGCTTGAACCCAACCGGCGCGTAAATGTTCAACTCCGCCTCAGGCAGGAAGGCCGGGGTGAAGAACGGGAAACCCTGAATATGATCCCAATGGGTATGGCCGATAAACAGATGGAGCCGCAGAGGCTGCGGCGCGGATTGCTGGAGGTGCAGCCCCAACGCCCGGGCGCCGGTCCCGCAGTCCAGCACGATCACCGTGCCGTCGTCGGTGCGGACTTCGACACAGGCCGTGTTGCCGCCGTACTTGGCGGTGGACGGGCCGGGTGTGGGGATGGACCCCCGAGTTCCCCAGAATCGTACGTGCATCAGTCTCTCGTGAGTGCTGTCGGAGCGGGAAGCAATCCAGCCGCTCAGTTCTCGGGCGCTTCCACGATATGGTTCTCGAACCGGGTGCACCCTTCGGCCAGCAACCGATTGGTGAGCATTTCCCCGGGCCACTCGATCGGAAGATCCGCGGTGAAGACCCAGACATCGGGCGACGTCCAGGCCGGACCGTGATCCTCCGGCAGTTCGGGGTCAAACAGGTCCGTCCAGACCGGCATGTAGACGCCGTTGCCGCACTGGGTGTGCAGATGCACGATGGTCCGGCTCCGGACGCCCGGTTCCAGGTCGCGCCATACCGCCGCGGTCTCATCCGCCAGCCGGTGGAGCCGCACGGCGTTCTGCGCATCGAACATGGCGTACGCGGCGTACACGGGCGCCTCCAGCACGTGCGGCGCGGAGGCCAGTTCCCCGCACTGCGCCACCAGCCCTTCGAGCAGCGCCTGGCGATCCGGCTCCTCGATGGACTCGGGCAGTCCGGGTTCCGGCGATCCGATCAGCTCGAAGATCAGAAACGCGGTCGCCTCGACGGGGGGATGCAACCGGGAGGAGAGCAATTGGCGGCGCTGGGAGTCCGCGAGCGAGGTGATGTGTTCGTGGAGCCCGTGCAACGTCAGCAGATCCAGCGTCGCGTCCGTCAGCAGCCGTGGCTCCACCATCACCACGGTTCCGTCCGACAGATGCAGGTGTTTGCGGAGCAGGTCGGCGGTGGCGAGGGGATCGATCTTCAACCGGAGCGGCTCGCTGAGGTTGGCCTGGAGGGGCAGCTCCAACGCAGCCATGACCGCGTAGGTGGGCTTCTCGTCCGTCTCGCCTTCCATCACGACCGAGCAGGCGGCTTCCGCCAGGAGATCGAACAGCCACTCCGCCATGTCCTCGCCGAGGGCCGCCATGACCGTGAGCAGGTCCTGCTCCCGGTCCTGTTCCAACATGGCCTGCAGCGTGTCGATGGCCACATCGGCGTCCCCGTGATCGTGACGACGGGCGTTGATGAGATGGATCAAATCGCGCGTCAAGGGATCGGGCCGATACCAACTAGGCATACGCTCCCCTCCACTCGTTATTCACGATCCATTCTACGTGAACCGTCAAGAGGGTGTCCACGACAACTTCGTCACACCAGTCTCTATGTTGCCAAACTTCCGTTCCGGTGGCAAGCGCCTACTCGCCAATTACTTTAACGAGGACCCGCTTGCGACGACGGCCGTCGAACTCCCCGTAGAAGATTTGCTCCCAGGGGCCGAAGTCCAACCGTCCGCCGGTGATGGCCACGACCACCTCGCGTCCCATCACCTGCCGCTTGATGTGGGCATCGGCGTTATCTTCGCCCGTCTCATTGTGCTTGTACGTGCCGCTCTGCGGGGCGAGTCGTTCGAGGAACGCCTCGTAGTCCTTCAGCAAGCCCTGCTCGTCGTCGTTGATGTACACGCTGGCGGTGATGTGCATGGCGTTCACCAGCACCAGTCCTTCGCGGACGCCGCTCTTCTGCACGGCCGCTTGTACCTGTGAGGTGATATTCAGATAGGCCCGCCTCGTCTTGGTCTCGAACCAGAGCTCTTCGCGGTAGGATTTCATCCTTCCTTCAGCGGTCGGGTCCAGCAGCCGGATCCTGCGCGCATTCTGCCCCAGCCGGAGGGAAGATGCAAGACAATCCGAGTCCCGGAAACGGGCCGGAACCGCCAGGACAAGCCGGAACGAGGATAGAATGCCGGCCGGATTTATCATATAATACCGTTCTCCCGCTCAGGCGGGAACATCCGATGCCGAACAGTTTGCAAAAACCGCCGCGCCTTTCTGCCAACGCGCTGACCGTGCTCCGCCGCCGGTATTTGGTGAAGAATGCCGCCGGCAAGCCGATCGAAACGCCCGCCCGGATGTTCCGCCGGGTGGCCGGCAACGTCGCCGAAGCCGAACGCCGATACCCTGACGGCGAGAAAAACCTTCCGCACGTGGCCGAGGCGTTCTACCACATGATGAGCCGGCTGGAGTTCCTGCCCAACTCTCCCACGCTCATGAACGCGGGCCGCGACCTGCAGCAACTCTCGGCCTGCTTCGTGCTGCCCGTCGAGGATTCGCTGGAATCCATCTTCGACGGGGTCAAGCATCAGGCGCTCATTCATCAATCCGGCGGCGGGACCGGCTTTTCGTTCAGCCATCTCCGCCCGAAGCACGATCGTGTCTCCTCCACCAGCGGCGTGGCGTCCGGGCCGGTCTCCTTCATACGCGTCTTCAACATGGCGACGGAGGTAATCAAGCAAGGCGGGTGCGTCGTTCCAGACACACTTGTGAGCACCAACCGCGGAATCGTCCCAATCCGTGAGTTGGGGCCGAGCGATACGCGAGCGGGCACCTGGTACCCGCATCCCATAACCCTCTCTGTCGCCACTGATAACGGGCAACGACTTTCAGACGAGTTCTACAATCACGGCGCCGCGCCCATCCGTCGAATCCGGACCCGAAGCGGATATCACCTCGCCGCAACGCTCGAACACCGCATTCGCGTGATCGACGATGAGGGCGACTACGTCTGGAGACACATGAAGGACCTCAAGCCGGGGGATTGGGCGGTTTTGCAAAAGGCTCATTTGCTGGAACCTGACGACGACGCATTACCGGTACTTGCTAAGGAACCGCACCATAACGCACGTTCCGTCCGTCTTCCGGAGCGAGCTTCCGGGGAGCTCGGCGAGTTTGTCGGTTATCTTATCGGCGACGGAAGCTTCAATAGATGCCGTACAACAGGCCGGTTGATCCTCACTGTATGCGACAAAGCACCAGAAGTAGTCGAATGGCTGATGCGTGTCAGCCGTGATTTGTTCGACCTCAAGCCAGTGGCACTCAAAAAGCCCGGCGACGGTAGCACGAACTACTTTCTGACGGCCACGACATTAGTGAATTGGCTGAACCAGCTTGGCATAGAGAAAGACTCGGCCCTCTCGGCTCGCGTTCCTCGACTCATCTTTCGCAAGGGAATCCAGATGGCTCATGGGTTCCTGCGCGGCCTGTTTACGGCGGACGGCACAGTTTCGGAGGACGGCTATCCATCACTGTCATCCGTCTCTGAGTCTCTTATCGACGATGTGCAACAACTTCTGCTGGCAGTTGGAATTCCCAGTTGTGTCTCGGTCACAACCAATCGGTCTACGGCGTTCGGCAAGAACCCTCTTTATAAGTTGCGCATCACGACGCGCGCGGGTCTAAATTTGTTCGCCAAGAACATCGGGTTTCTTGACGTCCGACACGAATCACTGCTCGAGCGGGGCCTTGATGGAGCTTGGGAGTTCAATGATGTGATTCCTCATCAGGAACAGCTCGTCGCATCGCTGTACGAAGGCCCGGGGCGAGGATCAGGTCCCATGCGCGGTCCGAGGGGTGCTAACCGAGACCTGTACCGAGCTATTCAGCACTATCTGCCGAACGTATCGGCCCCGCGAAACTTGACCAGATCTCGATTGGCAGTACTGGCTGAGGACCATAAGGAGATTCGTAACAGTCCTCTTACTTGGTTCCTGACCAACAATCAGTTCTACGACCAGATTGAAGCCATTGAGGAGGGTGAGTCATCGACTCTCGACCTTTCCGTTCCAGACAATCACACCTACATTGCTAACGGATTTGTCAGCCATAACACTCGCCGGGGTGCCAACATGGGCATCCTGCGCGTTGATCACCCGGACATTCTCGAGTTCATCGCCGTCAAGCAGGATTCCAGGGAACTGACGAATTTCAACCTGTCGGTCGGCATCACGGACGCCTTCATGCGGGCGCTGGAGCAGCGCCGGGACTACGCGCTGGTGAACCCGCGCACCGGCCGCACCGTCACCCGGGTCAAGGCCGCCGCGGTGTTCGACCGCATCGTGGAGGCGTCCTGGAAATCGGGAGAGCCGGGCGTGGTCTTCCTGGACACGATCAACGCGCAGAACCCCACGCCTCACATCGGCCGCATCGAAGCGACGAATCCATGCGCGGAACAGATGCTGCTTCCGTACGAGTCCTGCGTGCTCGGGTCGATCAACCTGGCTCGCTTCGTCACGGGTCCGACGCAACGTCCCCGCATCGATTTCGACCGTCTGGCCGGCGTCATCCCCACCGCGGTGCGTTTCCTCGACAACGTGATCGACGTGAACCACTACCCGCTGCCGGAGATCGAAGCGATCACGAGAGGGAACCGCAAGATCGGCCTGGGAGTGATGGGATTCGCCGACCTGCTGATCAAGCTGAACATTCCGTACGACACCGACGAGGCGCTGGCCACGGGCGACCGCGTGATGCGGTTCCTGTGGGAGCAGGCCCGGGCCGCCTCCGCCGACCTGGCGCAGGCGCGCGGCGTGTTTCCCAACTTCAAAGGCAGCCGTCTGGAATCCGAAGCGCAGCGGCTCCGGAACGCCACCGTGACGACGATCGCGCCGACCGGCACGATCAGCATCATCGCGGACTGCTCGTCCGGCATCGAGCCCCTGTACGGCGTCAGCTTCACCAGAACGGTGATGGAGGACGTCCGCCTGATCTCCCTTCACCCCGCGTTCGTGCAACGGGCCCGGACCGCCGGCATCTATTCGCCGCGTCTCATCCGGCGGATCGCGGCCCATGAATCCATCCGGGGCCTGGCTGAGATTCCTTCGGAACTACGCCGCCTCTTTGTCACCGCCCATGACGTGACACCGGAGCACCACGTCCGGATGCAGGCGGTCTTTCAACGATACAGCGACAGCGGCGTGTCGAAAACCATCAACCTGCCGGCCACCGCCACCAAGGCCGATGTGGCCTCGGCCTTGCGGCTGGCTTACCGCCTGGGTTGCAAGGGCCTGACCGTGTTTCGGACGGGAAGCCGCGGCAAACAAGTCCTCTCCTGCGCGAACGTGCAGTACTGTTAGACAGGTTAAGGTTGAGGCTGAGGTTAAGCAGGTTCGATGTTCGAGGTTTCCTAACTACGAACCTCGATCGGGGAACCTGGAACTCTTCGACCTGAACCTCAACCTTAACCTCAACCTGACACCATGGTCCGACCGCCCGCCGTCGCCGGCCAGTTCTACAGCGCATCGCCTGAGCGCCTCGATGCCGAGGTGGCAGGCTACACTCAGTCCGAAGCAGTCCCTCACGCCGCCGTCGGCGTGGTGACTCCTCATGCCGGATTGATGTACTCCGGACACGTGGCAGGAGCGGTGTACGCCCGCGTGCTCCTCCCCGAGACCGTCATCCTGATCGGCCCCAACCACACTGGCTTCGGTCCCCCGGTCTCTGTCTATCCGGACGGCTCCTGGCTGATCCCCGGCGCCGAGGTGGCGGTAGATCGCGTTCTCGCGGGCGACATTCTTGCCCGGTACCCGCGGGCCGAGGCGGACGTGTCGGCCCACCAGTCGGAGCATTGCCTGGAAGTACAGTTGCCGTTTCTTCGACGCGCGCGGCCGGGCGTTCGGATCGTTCCGATCGTGCTTGGCGCGACGAACGAAGAGGTGTGCCGGGAACTGGGGCACTGCCTGGCCGCCGCGATCACGGCGCAGGCGGTGCGCGAAGGCCTTGCAGCGCGGGCGCTGCTCATCGCCAGCACCGACATGAACCATTACGAGCCCGACCGCGTCACCCGCGACAAGGACCGGTTTGCGGTCGAGGCCATCGAACGCCTGGACCCCGCGGGGCTTCTCGCCGCTGTACGGATGCACCGGATCACGATGTGCGGCTTCGCAGCAACCGCGACTGTCCTCTACGCCGCCCAGATCCTGGGCGCCACAGGCGCCTCGCTCATCCGCTACGCTACGTCGGGCGATATGAGCGGGCACTTCGACCGAGTCGTCGGATACGCCGGCTTGACCATCACCTGAGAAGAAACCACAGCGGTCCCGAGCGGCGTCGCGACCCTCGCGAGCCAATTGACAGGACCTCCCGACGATGGTATGTACTTGCCCCGGTACCGCCCTCACGTGTGACCGGGGAAGCGGACGTTCGATGCTCGGACAGTCGGGCCATTCAGCGACGGTGAGCGACCTCCTGGGATGGAGCATCCTGCTCGCCCGGGAACCAGACCTGGACCTGGAATTTGAAGAGCAGCCGCACAAACACCCGGTCAAACAACCTGCTCCGAGAACACCGAAGCAGCCGGGAGGGAAGCGGGGCCTGCTGATCGTTCTGCTCGTGATGGTCATCGCCGGCGGCGCCTACTTCTCGTCGGATCCCGCCCTGCTGCTGGAGCTGATCGATCAGGTGATGGGCAACCTTCCGGTCGCGCCAGCGACTCCCATTCCTCCCAGACCCCCCACCTTACCAGCGACGCCACCACCGCCATCGGCCGCACCCTCGACACCCGCAGGGACGGCGCCCCCGGCCTCTCCAGCCATGACGAAGCCAACCGCCACGCCGGCACCCGGCTTGCCATCCCCGCTCTTCGTTGAAGGGCAGCGCGTCATGGTGTTTGCCGATCCGGCTCTCCCGCCCGGACCGGTCCCACTCACCATTGAAGCAGGGGGAACCCGCAGCAGCTTCACCATCCGCCCGGGCGCCACGGTGACCGTGGTCGACGGTGAGCTCCGGAACAACGCATGGGTCTATGCGGTCCGGACTGAAGATGGAGCTCAAGGCTGGATTCAAGAAAAGCGGCTGAAGGCGAAGCCATGATGGCCCTGCCGGCCCTCCCCTGAACGTCTCTCGCGTTGAAGCCTGTGCTATAATACCGCCTCTCTTGACGGACTCAACAATTCTACGCGTCGACCCTTCAAACGTCCGGGGATGTGTCTCGCTCGACTTGTGACCTACGATGCTCCGCGCGATCATCTTCGATTTTGACGGCGTGGTGGCGGACAATGAGCCGGCCCACTTCGCCATGTTTCAGCGAGTGCTGGGCGAGATCGGTATCCCGCTCACCGAACGAGAGTACTTTGCCGACTACCTCGGCTACGACGATAAAGGGTGCTTTGCGGCGGTCCTGGCGGCTCACGGGCGGCCCGCTCCGAAGGCCCTGGTCGATGACCTCGCGGCACGCAAGGCCCGCGCCTACTTCGAGCACATCCGCCGGCACCTGGTGATTTTTCCGGGCGTCCGGGAGTTAGTCCGTGAAGCCGCCGGCCGGTATCGCCTCGCGATTGCCTCCGGAGCGCTTCGGCACGAGATCGAGTTCATTCTGGAACAGGCCGGCATCCGGAAGGAGTTCGAGCATATCACCAGTTCGGAGAATGTCGCTCGCGGGAAGCCTGACCCGGAAGGGTTTCTCCATGCCCTGGCCTCGCTCAACCGCCGATCCTCCGGGGGACACGTCGGTCTGACTGCCGAAGACTGTCTGGTCATCGAGGACTCGATCCCCGGCATTCGGGCCGCCCACGCTGCCGGCATGAAGGTACTGGCGGTCGCCAATACGCATACCGCTCAGGACCTACACGAGGCGGAGGCGGTCACCAAGTCCCTCGAGGAGATCAACCTGGCTGAACTTGAAAGCCGGCTCTATGGAACGGGGGAGTATGACTAGCGGGTCCTGTCGCCGACCGCTGGTCTCCCGTTACAGGAGCCTCGGCCGACGAAGGGCGGAACGGGGCGGCCAGGCTAATCCCCCGTGCTCGCGCATCGCGCACTTCGGAAAGTGCTCGCTGGACGCGCGCAATAGGGGATCAGCCAGGCCACCCCGTTTAGTGGGCCACGCGATGGCGAAGCGCTTAGTGCGCATCCCTTCCGCCCTCGGCTGTATAGATGCGCACAGATCGGCGCCACCCGCTAGTCAGACGAGAGAAGGGATGAAAATGAGGGACAGACATTTATGAGGATCTGCTCGTTGTTGCCCGGTGCGACCGAGGTCGTGGCGGCCCTGGGGCTGGCCGACGATCTCGTGGGGATCAGCCACGAGTGCGACTATCCCCCGGAAGTCCGGCACAAACCGGTGCTGGTCCACGCCGCCATCGACCCTGAGCACACATCCGGTTTCGACATCGATCGTCAGGTTCGGGCGACGTTGGAGGCCGCACAGCCACTCTACACACTCGACATCGTTCGCTTCGCGCAGGCCCAACCGGATCTCGTCATCACCCAGGACTTATGCCACGTCTGCGCCGTCACGCCGGACCAGCTCCAACACGCCATCGGCGCCCTGCCCACCCCGCCCCGCGTCCTCTCGCTGAATCCCGGGAATCTCGACGAGACCGTGATGGACGTGGAACGGATCGGCGAGGCGACCGGGCGTGCGGCCCTGGCGCGCGCGCTGGCAGCGCAGCTCCGCGCCCGCCTGCAATCCATTCGCGCGCGGGTCGCGTCTGTACGCCAGTGCCCGCGGGTCGTATGCCTGGAATGGCTGGCTCCTCTCTACGTGGCCGGCCATTGGGTCCCCGAGATGGTGGCCTGTGCCGGGGGCGACGATGTCCTGGGCGTTGCCGGCGCGGCATCCGCACCGGTGACGTGGGAGCAAGTCCTGGCTGCGGCGCCCGAAGTGCTGCTCTTCATGCCCTGCGGCTTCACCGTCAGCCGGACTCTGCGCGAACTCGACCGCCTGAGCTGCGACTCGATTTGGCCGGGCTGGCAGAATCTGCCGGCGGTCCGGGATGGACACGTCTTTGCCGTGGATGCCTCAGCCTACTTCAGCCGCCCCGGCCCGCGACTCGTGGACGGAGTGGAACTGTTGGCCGCGCTGCTCCATCCATCCCTGTTCGGCGGGGTCACACCCTCCGAGGCCTGCCGCGTCAACCTGAACGAGCACAACCCCACTGTACGCACGCGATGACCCCGTCCGAAGCTCAAGCCTATTGCGCCGCCGTCACCAAGCGAAGCGGGAGCAATTTCTACTACTCCTTTCTCTTCCTGCCCCCGGCACGCCGCGACGCCATGTACGCGGTGTACGCCTTCTGCCGGGAAGTGGACAGCGTGGTGGACGACGCGCCCCCCGGCAGCGACCCGCGCGAGCAGCTCCAGCGCTGGCGCGACGAGCTCAACGCGGCCTACCTGGGGATTGCTACCTTCCCGGTGACCATCAGCCTGGCCGAGCACGTCCGCCGCTTGGAGATTCCCCAGAAGCTGTTCGAGGACCTCCTCGCCGGAGTGGAAATGGACCTGACCACCCGGCGCTACGCCACGTTCGACGACCTGAGGCTCTACTGTTACCGGGTGGCTTCGGTGGTCGGGCTGATCTGTCTCAAAGTATTTGGCACCCGCACACCGCTGGCCTCCGAATACGCGATCAACCTGGGTATCGCGTTCCAGCTCACCAATATCCTGAGGGACCTGGGGGCTGATGCGGAACGGGGACGGATCTACCTGCCGCAGGAGGACCTCACGCGCTTCGGCTACCGTGACCAGGATCTGCTGACGCGCACCTATTCCCCGAGCTTCCTTGAGCTGATGCGATTTGAATGCGAGCGGACCCGCAAGTTCTACGAGGGCGCGCGTCGCGCGGCCCAGTTGTTGCCGGCGACGGACCGCCGCGCACTCACCGTCGCCGAAATCATGCGCGCCGTCTACGCCCGGATCCTGGGACGGATCGAGTCGTCCGGTTACCGGGTCTTCGGGCCCCGCATCAGCCTCGCCCCGCCCTACCGCCTGGCGATCGCCGCCGGGGTGTGGCTCCGGTCGCGCCTGTTGCTCGCGCGGAATGCTCCATAACCCAACATTCATCCATCGTCGTTCCGCGCTTCGCGCCCTGTGCCTAGCATGATGCGTCCTTCTGTGCTCATCATCGGGGGCGGCCCCGCAGGGCTTACCACCGCGCTTCGGCTGAGCGCGCGAGGGTACGCCGTGACGCTCCTGGAACAAGGGGGTGAGCTGGGCGGCCGGCTGATCAGGTCTGCCGCTGACGCCATTCCGCCCGTCTTCCTGGGATGCCACCGGGCCTCCCTCTCCTTGCTGAAGACGCTGGGAACGGCCCGCCACGTTAGATTTTCCAAGGGGATCAACCTGGAGTTCCTCCTCCGCGGCGACCGGACCGATCGCCTGCACCGTCCGTGGGTGCCAGCTCCCTTCCACGCCCTTCTGAGCCTCGCGACGTTCCGAGGGTTGCCGTTCCAAGACCGGTGGCGTGCCTTGATGTTGCTCGAGCGAACCTGGGAAGGCGACCCGGCGCTCCCTCCCGACCTTGAGAGCCGGACAGCCGATGAATGGCTCGCGGACCGCGGGCAATCGGAGGCCGCGCGAGCCCTCGTCTGGAGCCCCCTCGCTCGCTTCCTCCTCGGGGACGACCTGACCGTGGTCTCGGCCGCGATGCTGATCACGACGCTCGCCCGGTGTTTCCTCTCCGCCCGGCGCAATTCGGGAATCGCCATTCCCGCCCACGGGATGCGCCACCTGCTTCTGGAACCAGCTCGGGCTCAACTCCTTCGGTCCGGCGCCACCATTCGCCTGGGCACCGCGGTGAACCAGATTCGATTTGATGCCCAGCGCGTCAGCGGTGTTGACCTCCAGACGGGAGGGACCCTCGCGGCAGAATGGTATGTGGCGGCACTTCCGCACCGGAGCCTCTACAGGCTGCTTCCGGAAGGAGCGCTCGCCCGTTATTCCTACTTTCAGCAATTGACCGGGTTGACCGATTCGCCTGCGCTGACGGTTCACCTGTGGCTGGATCGCCCGCTCCCAGGTCCTCGCCTGCTGCTGCTACCGGGGAAAACCTACCACTGGATGGTCAGCCGACCCGACGGCGGACCGACGCTCGTGTCGCTGGTGGCAACCGGCAAGGTGGATGTGTTGGACAGACCGGATCGGGAACTCCTTGAGGTCGCACTCCATGAGGTCAGGGCGGCGTTCCCGGCCCTCTCGAGCGCCAGGACGCAGGAGTACCGGATCGTGAGAGAACCCCATGCCTTTCTCTCGGTGAAGCCGGGGACCGCCGCCTTGCGGCCGCTCCAGCAGAGTCCATTTCTAAATCTCTGCCTGGCTGGAGACTGGACCGACACTGGGCTTCCCGCCACCCTGGAAAGCGCCATCCTCAGCGGAGAGCGCTGCGCCGATGCGATTCACATGAAGATGGAGGAGGGCCGATGAAGACGCCGGATTCCCATGCGAAGGTGCCTGCCGGGAAGGAGGTCGTCACGCTGGCGGGCGGATGCTTCTGGTGCCTCGAAGCCGTGTACGACCGGATGAAAGGCGTGGAGTCCGTCGAATCCGGCTACATGGGCGGACAGGCGCCAAACCCGACCTATGAGCAGATCTGCACCGGCCGAACCGGTCATGCCGAGGTCGTGCGGATCACTTTCGACCCGAAGATCGCCTCCTATCGGGACATCCTCGAAGTCTTCTTCGCCATCCACGATCCGACCACCCTGAACCGTCAGGGCCACGATGTCGGCACACAATACCGCTCGGCCATCTTCTACCACTCG
>Ga0209058_1002905_pt1 | contig 13968 bp, 16 predicted proteins | sample GraSoiAngelo_147_FD_185904 | JGI IMG/M metagenome (GOLD analysis project Ga0209058, IMG submission 185904) | Grasslands soil microbial communities from the Angelo Coastal Reserve, California, USA - 14_1009_05_40cm (SPAdes) (version 2) | ecosystem: Environmental > Terrestrial > Soil > Grasslands ... | reverse complement strand
ACCACCTGAACGCGCTCCGATACTTCGAATATCACCACGATTATATTGGGGTCAGATTCCTTGAGCCGATTGGCGACCTCGACCGCGTCGATTCCTCTCCTCTTCGCCGTCTTTGCTAGTACGAGTCTAACGGTTCCGAGACTGATTGCTTTCTTCTCCAATTGTTTGACGTGTGTTTCCATGGCCTTTGCGTGAACTTTTCCGATTTCTTTCTCTAGAGAATCTCTCTCTGCGACTATTGCCTTGATGGACTCTGGGAGCTTGTCAGGTGTCGTTTTCAGGAGTTCGCTAGCCTTTGCGAGTGCTTCGCTCTGCTGGTTGAGCCGTTTCAGCGCGGGCTCTCCGGCAGAGAAGATGATTCGCTCGACGCCGTCCTGCAACTTGCTAACCTTCTCGATCTTGAAGACTCCCAGCTCCCCTGTTCTCTTGCAGTGTGTGCCTCCACAAGCTTCCGCGTCCCAGCCCTGGATTCTTACTACTCGGATCTTCGAGCCTGGGACCGCTCCGCCCTGGTAGAGCCTGTAACCGTACTTTGCCTCTGCCTTCTCACGAGCCATCCATGCAACTTGCACTGGTAGGTCGCGCAGAATGACTTGGTTGACCAGCCGCTCGATCCTTTCCCTCTCTTTCGCACTGATCTCCCGGTAGTGCGTTACGTCTAGCCTGCTCGACTCCACTTCCTTTTGCGCACCTGCTTGCCAGACATGCTCGCCGAGCACTCTCCGCGCCGCCCCGATCAGAGCGTGAGTGCCAGTGTGGTGACGCATCAGGTTCACACGGCGCTGCCAGTCAATCTCTCCCTCAACCAGATCGATTTCTTGATCGATAGGTTGGTCAAGAAAGTGAACGATGATATTTCCGAACTTTTGGACGTTTGTAACTTTCAGTTTCCTGTCGCCAGACCGTAACTCACCGTGATCGGCGGGCTGACCACCTCCCTCGGGATAGAAGCAGGTCTGGTCCAGCACGATAGCGTTTTCTGCGACTTTAGCTAGCATCTTCGCTTGGAAGCTGGCCTGATAGGCATCGTCGTAGTATAACGCCCGGGTTGCTGGTAGATCCTTTAGCTTCTCCTCCCATTCAGGGTTGGACGAGGACGCCTCAAGGCTACTAGTCGGCTTGGAGTGTCGTTCAGCGACTAGCGTCAAGAAGTTCTCGGGAACGTCGACATCTACTCCGACCTTCTCAGCGCTCTCCCTTACGATCTCTGGAGCCAGTCCTTGGGAGTCATAGAGCAGAACGAGCTGCTCCGTGGGAATCTTACGAATACCTTGACTTGAGAGTTCCCTTGAAAGCCGCAGTACCACTTCTGATCCCTTACTGATCGTCTCCTCGTATTTCTCAACTTCAATCCGCAGACCCTCCAGTATCTCTCCTCTCATCTCTCGGAGCAGGTGAAACTCTCCACCCCACAATTTGATCTGTCCTTCGATAATCGCCGGAAGCTCCGGAAGGATTCCTAGCTGTCGGGCCAATCGTGCGGCTCGGCGGATAATGAGCCGGGTCAGGTAGCCTTCACCCACGTTGGATGGAACGACGCCTTCAGCTAGGAGGAAGGAAATTGACTTTGTATGATCGGTAATCGCGTATGCGGCTTCTAGCGTCTGGACGATGGAGCGAAACGCCTCCTTGTCGAGGCCAATCTCGCGTGCTGTCGCTTCAACATACGCATCTCTGGAATCTCGACTGGAGGCCCCATAGATTCCAGCCGACCTAGTAAGAGATGCCAACGTACTCTCATCGAGGTCAACCTTTGCCATTTCCACAACCTGCGTGAGTAGGGGGCCATAGACTGCGTGGAATCCGCTAGGTGAGCCTTGAGACAGCCAGGCCCATCTTTCCATCCCATAGCCTGTGTCCACTGTCCTGATTGGCAGAGGTATGAGTTCTTCTCCTTGGACTTTGTATTGCATAAAGACAAGTGTCGAGATCTCTAGTCCTGCAACGATTCCTTCGAGGTCCGGTCCCGCGTTTCCTCCGCCTGACCAGAAGTGTTCTTTGTAGGTGATGGATTCAGAGGGGACACCTATGACATCGGACAAGAGTTTGTGGTGATAACGGACAGTGTCGTCTTTCCAATAGATTTCCTTGTTCGGATAATTGAACGCGTGTGCTCCACCCATCTCAAATATGGACATGTGTCGTCCCGCGGCGCCAACCTGTTCGATGTCTGTGAACCGAATGCAGGGCTGACTGATGACCAACGGGTTCGCAGGAGGGGGCATACTTCCCTCTGTCACGTAGGGTTGGAAATCGTAGATCGACGCCCCCACGAGGTAGACATCATTACGCCATCGTGCTACGATCGGATAGGGCTTGATTCTAGTGTGTCCTCGCTCCGCGAAGTAATCCATGAACTGAATTCTCATCTCCGCTAGAGAGTAGGGTCGTTTTGTAGGGGGTGTTCCAATGAACGAGTAGGGTGCGCACGGAACTTCGCCGCAAGTCGTCTGCTCGGAGGCCGCCCAGTAGTTACTCCCACATGATAGACATTTTCTTCGATTGAATCCTATTTCTGTGAAATACGGGAGGGCGAATTCTTCCGGGTTTATCTCTGGCATCTACCGTACTCCTCCAGGAGTGCTCTGAAAATATAGACGCTTAGCTGGGAGAATCGCTCTAGAGGAGTATCGTCTCGAGGAGAAGACTGTGCGGAGCTAAACCGCGAACCTCCTTGCTCACTCTCTAACCGAACAGAGCCCCAAGTCCTGCCAGGGCTTCCTCTTCCTTCTTCTTCTCTTCTTCGGCAGGTTTCTTGTCTTCCTTCTTCGCCTCAGTTGGTGTTGCCGGTGCCGCGACTGGGGCTGCCATAGCACTGGCAGACTTTAGAGCTTCGTCGATGTTGACTTCGGAGAGTGCTGCGACTAGGGCCTTGACTTGGGCTTCTTCCACTTGACTGCCCGCTGCGGTTATGACTTTTTTCACGTTTTCTTCTGTGACAGGCTGCGCTGATGAGTGCAGCAGGAGTGCAGCGTAAACATACTTCACTGGACTTTTTCCTCTTTTCTCAGGATTGATTGGATTTTAGCCGAGCGTCAATTCCTACACTTAAGGGTTTCCGGGTGTCGCGCTGGAAATCTTCTGGTTCAGCGCGTTGGCGTTCATCATCGCGCGTTTGAGAACTGGCTCAATGGTACCACTTTCGAGGAAGCCTGCTTCAACAGCGATGGCTAATGCTTCCCTCATTCCCTTCCCTAGGATTCTTGGGGCGTTCTCGGGAGTCACGTAGCCAGCATCGATTGAGATGCTGAACGCATTACTCACAGCTTGGAAAACGTCTTTTCGATAGGCGCTTATGTCGAGGACAAGATCGTCGGATCGGAGTATTGTTCCGTTGTCGTATGCGGTAGAAAGTGTGAGCCCGGCCTCCATTGGCTTGAGTCCGAGTTTGGAGAGTACTGAGGCCATTTTTGGTGTGATGAGATCTCCTCTTCTAGCTACCACCGAGTCTCTTGCAACCCATATGCTTCCCCCCTCGATTCTTGTCTGGACCTTGATTTCTCCGAATTCGCTGATCACCGGTCCAGGGGGCAGTCCAGTGTTTCCGGCGGGAACCATGATCTCGCCAGTTGCAATATCTCCAGCTTTCGCGGGGACCCTGACTTTGCTCTTTTCGAGCAGTACTATCAGAGAGTAAGGATTGACATCTGTGAACAACAGGATGTTCGACCCTTGGAGGTCCTTGACGAACTCCCCGACTCTCCCGTGGCTGGGCTCTGATAGCTCCACTGATTTTCTCAACAAGTTGTTCTTGGTCACTACCATCGCTACTCTGTCCCGTAGACGCTTACGCAGTTCGTGGATCTGCGATGAGCGGACTTTGGTCAGGTCAGCGGCCGCTATGACTGGATACTTTTCCAGTAGAACTTGGAGCTGGGTTATCGCTTCTTTCTTCCAGGCTGCTACTTTCCGGGTTGTCGACATTGTCTTACGCCGCCGTGGTCAAGGGTATCTTTACTAGTGGTCCCATTGAGGTTTTGATCGAGACGGCTTTGATGTTCTTGGGACCCTTCTCCAGTTTTGCCTCCAATCGCGAGATTACCGTTTGGATGTTCTGCACTAGGACGTCATCGGGCATGTCCTCAGTTCCGACCTTCGCCTGGATTACAGGTTGATCCTTCATTTTTAGCCGGACGTTACGGCGCTGGCGTTTGATGATATCGTCGATGGGTGCTGTTGGTGGAATGGGTGTTGGCATTTTGCCTCTAGGTCCGAGAATTTGTCCGAGGGTCTTTCCGACTTGCGGCATCAGTGGGGCCTCTGCGACGAAAAAGTCGTAGCTCTGAGCTATCTTCCGCGCCTGCTTTTTCTCCCGTCCTAGCTTGTCCAAGTCCTCCCTGCCGATGACAATGTCTGCGCCGGCATTTTTTGCTCTAACAGCTAGGTCGCCGCCAGCTATCACTGCTACTTTGGAATCCTTGTCTGCAGCTGTCGGAAGCTCAAGGTTCTCGTTAATCCTCCCCTCAGGCTTTTTCAGGTCTATTTCGCGAAGCTTGACTGATAGTTCAATGGCCTGCGTGAATTTCCTCTTCGGTGTCTTGCTTCTCACGTCACTCAGTGCTTTCGTAATTGATTCCTTAGACAGTGGCATCTTACCGTTCTCCTACTCTAACTCTTTCAGCGCAGCGTCGTACTGACCTGCGTCGAGGTTCTTGATGAACTCTTTTGGTTCCTTAGCGTCCACTGTCACGCCCATGCTCACACATGCACCAGCGACCTCTTTTACAGCCGACTTTAGGGTTCGCGCGTAGCTGTCGGTCCGTTTCATCTGGGCAATCTTCACGATTTGTTCAGGAGACAAGTTGCCGACTTTGGTGGCTTTGGGTGTTGCTGATCCCTTCTCGACTCCCAACTCTTTCACTATCAAGGCAGAGGTAGTCGGTGTGCCGATCTCAACTTCGAAACTCTTGTCTTCCACGTTCACAAGGATCTTCACCGGAACTTTCATTCCCGCGTAAGCCCTGGTGAGCTCATTAATCCTGTTCACTATCTGCAGGATGTTTACTCCCAATGGTCCGAGTTGCGGACCGAGCGGAACACCTGCCGTGGCTTTGCCGCCATCTATTATTGCGTCAACTGTTTTCTTGTCGGCCAGCTTCCTCAGCCTCTCCTCTACTAACGAGCTTCACATAGTCCGCGTGCACAGTTATGGGTAGTGTTGCAAAACCCTCTTCCAGGAGCTCAATTACAACTTCTTGCTTGACTTTGTCGACGTGGGTGATCTTCGCTTTCAGGCCTCTGAATGGTCCACCGACGACCTCAACGAGGTTACCGACGCTTAGCTCTTCAATAACGGGTTTGGTTACAATGAATCTCTCGATTGCAGCTAGAGAGACGACCCCTTTTGTTCTGGTTCGCGCGTGTCTTGTCCCAGCTATCGCCTCGTCAACAAAGTGTGGTCCCATTGCCTCGACGAAGATGTAGCCTTTGATCACTTCTGGTGCGAGTATTGCGACGATGGGTAGTTTCTTGGGTTGGATCCTGCTGGCCATGAGGTCCACTACTGTTCTCTCCTGTCCGCTGGTCGTGCGGACTGCGTATATCGAAGTCTTCTGAGTTTGGGTCGCCACAATCCTGCCCTTCTATGGTCCAGCGGCAGCTTGGCTAGCCGGCAACTTGTATAGTCCGACCACCCAGAAGAGGATTCTGAGCACGAACCCTATGCCCCCGACAATACCTACACCTATCAGGATGATCTTGATGTTGAGTTTCGTTTCTTCCCAGTCTGGCTTTTGGGCTACGTGAAACAGACGTCTCGCCGATTGAAGGAAGGTTCCAATGCCCATGACAAGCCCTCGATTATGAACCGGAGTTCGATGGGACCGGCCTTCCCTATTTTAACCATGCTAGCCCGTGCGTTCTTCGCATCTTCCAGCCGCGATGTTGATTGACGCCGCGTCTCCTTGAAATGCCATGATCGCGGAACTCCCAAGAACATTCGATTCACGGTTCTTTACAAGATGAGTGAAAGAAGTCCTCTAGCTGTGTGCAATCTGTTTTCAGCTTCATCCCAAACCGCTGATTGGGGGCCATCGATGACGTCGTCGGTTACCTCTTCACCCCTATGAGCAGGCAGGCAATGAAGGAATATCGCGCCGGGCTTGGCGTGCAAGAGAAGCCCCCGGTTGACTTGGTATTTCGGAATAAATGTCGACAGTCGGGTCTCTTTCTCTTTCTCCATGCCCATTGAAACGAACGTGTCCGTATAGACCGCGTCTGCAGCCCTTACCACTTCTTCAGGGTCCTCCACAATGCTAATTGATGATCCAGACGTTTCACCGGCCTCTTTTGCGTGTTTGACCGCTTCTGGGTCAGGGCCGTAGCCCAGAGGCGTGGCGACAGCAATGTTGACTCCAGTCTTGGCGCATCCTATCAGGAGGCTGTTGCAAACATTGTTTCCATCGCCAACGTATGCTAGTTTTAGACCCTTCAGTCGTTTCTTGTACTGAATCAGCGTTAGGAGGTCTGCAAGTATCTGGCATGGATGATGCTTATCGGAAAGACCATTGACGACGGGCGCGTCCGCATTGTCCGCGAGAACGATTAGGTCGTCGTGGGAGTAGACCCGTGCCATTATGGCGTCGACGTACCTGTCCAAGACTTTAGCAGTATCCGAAATCGTTTCTCCTCGTCCCAGTTGCATCTCGTTCCAGCTCAGATAAGTGGGGTGGCCGCCGAGTTGGGCAACTGCTGTCTCGAAGGAAACCCGAGTCCGTGTTGACGGTTTCTGAAATATCAGGGCAACAGTTTTTCCCTTGAGCCGTTGTGGAACTCTCTTTCGCTTTGCCAAAATCGCTGCGCGCTTTAGGATCAGATCGATTTCCCTAGGAGATAATTCGACTAACGAGAGAATGTCTCGTCCTTTCAGGCCTGCCAAGGTGTTCGAGGATTCTCCGTGACTGTTTATCCGTCGAGGACTCTTCTATTATAAGAACCCGCTACGCGATGCCGCTATTCCAGCTCGAAATTTGAAAACGGGTTTAAATCTCGCCAACCATACTCTTAACGATAGACGGAAAATGGTTGACCTGGAAATTACGTACTGCCAACCTTGCGGACATCAGCCAAGAGCGGTAGACATGGTCAGTCAACTACTCGCAATCTACGGCCTGCCTCTAAACCGGAAACTGACGATCTCACTGAAGCCAGCAGACAAAGGAGTCTTTGACGTAGTCCTAGATGGCCAACTCATCTTTTCGAAGCACCAACAAGGTCGCTTCCCGACCGTGGACGACCTCAAGAAACAACTCGACCAGAAGCTTACGATTCCGCTGGAAACCGCTCAATAAATATGCTAACCGCCTAAGGCCACATTACCAAGAAGCGTCAGAATGCGATATCTCGTTAGTCTCCACCAACTAGGTTTCTTACAATAGTCTGGGGCTGGAACGGTTCCAGATCGTCGTATCCCTGCCCGGTTCCGACAAGAGTCACCGGCCTACCCATTATGTAAGACAACGATATCGCGTTACCGCCTTTGACATCGGCGTCGAGTTTCGCCAGAATTATCCCATCGATCTTGACTGCTTGTGAGAAGACCTTGCCCTGCTCTACGGCATCGTTTCCGGTGAGTGCGTCTACGACTAGAATTGTCAAATCGGGTTTCGTAACTCGGACGATCTTTCTCATCTCCTCCAACAAATTCTGATTTGTCTGCATTCGCCCCGCGGTGTCGATTAGAACCGCGTTGATCCCATGTGCTCGCGCATAATTGACCGCATCAAACGCCACGGCGGCCGGATCGGCCCCGTATTGATGCTTGATCAATCTCACCCCAATTCTTCTCGCGTGTTCCTCAAGTTGTTCTATTGAACCCGAGCGGTACGTGTCGCTGGCAGCTAGGATGCATGTTCTCCCTTTTCTCTGGAGAATGTGAGCCAGCTTCGCAATGCTCGTTGTCTTTCCCGTTCCGTTGATCCCTACAAATACTATTATCGCCGGCTCTCCGGCCTTCTTCTTCGCTTCAACTAGTTCGAAGATGTCAAGTCTTCCGGCCCTATCTAATACCGATAGTAGTACTTCGCTCAGAATCGCCTTGACTCTTCCCCGGGGGTCCGAAAACCTCGCAATCTGAACATCTTTCAACTTCTCCTTCAATTCCGTCGCTACGTAGTCGGCTACAGAGACAGCGACATCATTCTCCACTAAGGAGAGCTGGAATTCGTCTAGAACCTTGTCGAGATCCTTTCCTTGAAGCTCCGTTTTGGTCACGCGGTCGTAGAAGTTGGAAAACTGGACCCTGAGCTTGTCAAACAATCTCTACCGGCCCACCGCCCTTCTTGCGAGCGAGGTCCTCTAGGCGGGCTCTATAGTCCTCGGTCTGATTAATGATCTGATTCAACTGTTGCGTAACGTTGATCCGAGCCTTGTCCATATCGGACGCTCTCATGTTAAGACCCCTAATTGAGTCATCTACGGTTTTTTCTATGCAGACTCCCGCCCCAACTCCAATTATGACGTGCTGAGGATCTTCGAGCTTCGCTTTGACAAATGAGCCGGAGCCTATAGGAATTAGCATTTCAGCCTCCTGTCCAGACTCCTTTGTGCCTTCCAGAGTTTGCTTGGCGGTCTGCGTTTCGGAGAGGGCGCCTGTCACAATGTCAAGTCTCGACGAGAGAACTCTAGCTGACCCTTCTAGCATCCTGATATCCACAAGTAGCTGGCGCATTTCCTCGTCTAGGTTTCGAGGGGCGGTCATCTGCTTCTTCGAACTTGCCATCAAGCCGCCTCTGGTTCCGGTAATTCCTCAATCTGTTTGATAGTTATTTCGAACTTCCTTGCCTTGTGCCGGCTTCCCATGTCAGAGTAGAGGTGTTGTAAGGCGTCTTCTTTCTTGATTGCTCTGATCTCTTTTCTGAAGGGGAGGTTGTCTCCGCCCTTCCGCAATTCGCCTGTAATCTTGAATCGTCTTACCTGACTCAGTGTGGTAGCCTTGCTCTAGAAGATCCGAGTTCGCGAATGGGCGGTACTTAACCTAATCCGTTTGGAAAGCGTTACTTAGAGTGATAAGCTCAGAGCCCAATGTATGCGACCCCACGATCGCTCCTCTGGAATTGACCACCAGTCCGGCTTTGGGATATGGAACCCCAGAATTTACGGTCCCCTTGGATACTGGAACTCCTAGAACACTTGAGATTGTTCTACTCTCGTTGTCGGTGATTATTGGATTCGCTAAGACCCCCTTGTTTGATGCAGTTGCCAATGCGCCAACGTGTGGAAGTCCTCCTATAGTAGAAGGTCTGACAGGGACTTCTAGTGTCTCTTCGAGTACTGTCACCGTTTTGTGTTTGAGTCGCGGATCGATTATGGCACCGTGATCGTTGCAGAGTATTATGTTGCCCAGTGCTGTTCGGTTCTCTCTTACGATCTCGATATGTGCTCCTGTCGAGCGGAGTTGCTTTAGTTCATCCTTCGTGGTAATGTATGGGACTAGGACAGCGTTGGAGTTACCTGCGACATAGATTCCAACAAGTCTAGATTCTGCAATTCCAACCGCGCAGGGGTCTACGCCCAATATGTCGTGGAAGCTACTTATCTTCTTGTGAGAAATGCCGGCCGGCAATATTGCAATCTTATCATTTGCGAAAGAGAAAATTCCTACGTTCGGGTCCCCGAAGATGTCAGAGAGAATGATAGGCACTGTTCATTTTCCCTCACCGGGAAACACGATAACCTTGCCTTCCTTGTCTTTGACAACGCGGATCCTAATCTTTCGAGGTGGTTTGCTGATTCCTCTATTCCAGAGAAGACTGTTTGTCTCTTCGCTTAAGGAGACGTTATCTGTTTTCATTCTCTGGGCAGCGTATTGTCTAACGTATCTCACTGCTCTGGGCGTTCGTTTCTCTCTCGGAGCCGTCCAAATACGCCTTAGATTGAGATCGTAGAATTTCTCCTCAACAATCTCGATCTCCTCCTCTTCCTCAGCAGCTTCTTCAACTACCGGAGCCTCCGGTACTTCGGGTATTTTCGCCTCTGATTCGAGCCCTACCGTTTCATCTTCTGTGAGTTCAGCCTTGTCTTTCTCGGGCTTAGCGAGTTCGGTGTCCTTTGATGGTTCTACCTCAGTGTCGTCTTCAAGTGCGACTTCTTTTTTCGTCATCTACATCACACTTTGATCCTTGTCTCTCGCCAGTGTCGCTGCTTCGGGTTTCTCTTGACTTTGCCCTCAGTCTTTGCTACTACCCAGGAGGGAACAGCTTGGGCCTGTTTCAAGGCATGCGATAGATGCTTCTTCTTTCCCGAGGGTTTGTGGCGGGCCATCTATGCTCTCCTGATTTTGATCTCTTTTTTCTGTGATTGTAATTGGACCAGTGTTTTCTTCAGTTGTTCATCGGTTATCTGTGTTTGAAGCCTCCCTGACTGGGCAAGTTGAATTAGTTGCATTTCCAATTCCTCGGCGAACTCCGGCTTCACCATTCGAATATTGGCAAGTCGCTGCCTTGCCTCTGGCGTGAGAATTTGGCGAATGATTGATTGTTTCTGACGCTCCACTTGTTGCTGAGCCTGTGAACGGCGTTGTTCATCATACGCTGACCTTTGCATCTCGGCCATTCTTCGTCGACGTAATGCTTCAAGCTCTTCGTCCGTGTAGTCTCCATTAGACATTAACTTGGGGCCTCTTGAGGCCGAGCTTTCAATTCCTTGACAACTTCAGCTGCTGTGCGGTTGAGGAGCGCGATTCCTTCCCTAGTTAGTTTCCGGCCCTTTTTCCCATCCACAGCGACGAGTTCAGCCTTCTGAAGCTGTTGCAGTGGTTCCCTTATTGCGGAACCTCCCGCCGGTACGTGATGAGCTGGCCGGTTTCCGTGACTCACACGTCCTCCGTACTGGACTCGCAACCGTGACACTCCAACGGGGCCTCGGACATACATTTTTCGGAGAAGTGAAGCACATCTGAAGTACCACCAATCTGGGTTCTGGGGAGGCCTCTCCTTGTGAGCTCCCGTCTTCGCGAATTCCGTCCAGGGCGGCGGAGTGATGTCGCTCACACTTTCTTTCAGATGCTTGGCTAACCTGTTGATAAATTCCTCGGCGGGGACCTCGAAAACTGTGGGCAATTCTGGTAATGTCCTCAGCGGTTCTAGATTTTCGTCGGGAAGGCGAGGGTGGCGTAATATAAGGCTTCATCGAAAAATGCGCGAGTTTACTGGTTATCTATACGGGTATCTTCGAATTGCACCGCAACCAAGACAGGAGATGATGATTCGTGAATTGACAGGGCGAAGTCTGATTCGCGCGTTCTTCCCGAGAACTAGGGGCTGGCCGCAGTTCTTGCAGAGGTAATGTTTTTTCTCTCGTGGAATCCTGACCTTAGTCCGCTTTGAAATCTTCTTGGCGAGTCCAACATACCTCGTGGACAACTGAACATCCTGAGGAAGAATCTCCTCAGCTTGGCGGAGAAGGATCTCTATACGTTCATGTGCCACTGTTGCAACTGCTGATCGCATCTTCCCGTAGTTTCGTCTCGTGGGCCTACTTCCCATGAAACTCATAACCTAGCCCAGGCACCGTATGATTGGTCTGCATTGGTCCTGTCACTAGTCCTCGCAGAGTCATCCATAGAGCTTGTGCCTAATGAACTGGTCAACCACCCTGCCATATTGAAATGGGCGCGAAAAAAGAGAAAGGACCCTCATACGCTCGTGTTGGACCAGACCTACCATCACTCCGCCATACTCCGGCTGGGACCGCGTGAAACCGCGAGAGGACGTCCAGACATTCCCCATCTCTCATTGCTACTCGCGCTTGGTTCACCACTTAACCTGTCAGGGGGACTGAAATGCTACGTGCATACTAGAGATAACAATATCATTAAAGTCGATTCGAGGGCAAGACTGCCAAGAAATACTGACCGGTTCACTTCGTTACTCGAACAACTCTATCAAGAAAAGATTGTTCCTCCAACTGGACCCCCGCTTCTGTCAATCAAGCCAGGGTCCATTGGAAATTTGGTCGACGAAATATCAGGACAAGTGATCGCACTCACAACAACGGGGCTTCCCAAAAGTATGGACCAAGTCGCTTCGAGATTGATTAAGCATCGCAACCCCGTATTGTTGGTGGGAGGGTTTCCAAGGGGACACTTTTCCAAAGAAACACTCTCCAAAGCGAAGGAATCCTACCGAATTCACGGTCAGCACCTGGACGCGTGGACGGTTGTCGCGAGAGCTATCTATGACTACGAGAGAGCGATTCCGTTAGGAGAACCTCATTCCAGAAACTAGCCTTATGTAGACCAGGTCGGAATTTCTCTCTTGATTGATCTACTAATGTCCTCGGACTTGGAACTTCAGAGACAAAAGCGAGCTCTGGAACTCCGCCGGAGGATGCTACAATCGCAGGCCAAATCGGTTGCGGCTCCACAGCGTAACCCAGCCGAACCTCCTCGCGACGTCGTCCGGAAACTCTTGGCTGGCAGGGGACAAGAAGTGATGGAGACTGCAAGAAGATACTATCCTGCTGAGATTGAACGATTGGAGTCAAGTATCGCCGCTCTCGTTGCCGACGGAAGACTGAAGGGCCCCATCTCGGGAGAAGAATTGTATGCTTTCCTCAGGCGGCTCGGGCTCGCGTTCAGCATGGACGTAAAGATCAGAATAAAGGAACACGGCGAACTCAAGAGCATCGAAGATAAACTTCGAAAATCGTCTACTTAGCTGCTGTCTCGTGACTCTTCACGGAATCTTCGTGGACAGTCCACAGGGGCTGTAGTACTCTAGCATGAGTAAGGTGGGCACGGAAGACATTTTTTCGTTCTTCTGGTCATAAAGACCGTTCGGCTTTGGCAGCATATGCAGGCGCCTTCAACGTCCCTCTGAAGTGCAGCCCGGAAGAAACCAAGCATTTTGTTGAGCCGGCTATGAAAGAAGCTGAAACCTCCAACTTCGCAGGAGCATTAGAAGTAGTTAACGATGGTTTGAATGCCCATCCCGCATCTGAAGGGCTTCTATTTCTTCGATCCTACTTTTGCTACAAGATTGCAGATAGTATTAGCAGTGAACTTAGCACGTTGCCACGACCAATTCAGCCTCTCGGAGAGGGTGTGCTGATGGTTGATGGCGCGATGACGAACCAGATGCTCGGGCGGTTCCAAGAGATAGTCAAGGTTCTAGGAGACGCTGAAGAGGCGATAAACGAGATACTGCAAGTGAATCCGCGTAACAATGAGGTTACTGCGTTTAGATCCTATATTGATAGCAAACTGCAAAAGCTTGGGCAAGAGTCGGAAAATATGCGGATGACGTTCACAAACACGCCTAACATCGCTGGCAATTTCTGCGTAGGATGCAGGAAGAATATTTCATTCGACACACAAACGGTGGTCTTTCGGAAAACCTCTTCTACTCAACTGGAAGTCTGGCATCTCCCCTGCTTCAAGCAGCTGGGCAACAAGAACTAGACTAACTTGGTTATTACTGTCGGCAGCGGGCCATGAGCTGATTCTATGACTAGCTTGGTTCCTTCCTTGGCAAAGTCTCTCTGCGCATAACCCAAACCTACCACGGTTTTCAGTCCAGGGGAGAATGCAGCGCTAGTCACGTAACCTGCTTCTTTGCCACTTGCCTGAAGCTTCGACTTTCGGACTGGTACAAGATCGGAATAGGTTTGAAACTGGACAAGGTTCTTGTTTACCCGGCCAATGTGAGTGGCTCGAGCCACGACCTCCTGACCGAGATAGCATCCTTTGGTGAAGCTGATCGCGTCTTTGTATCCAGCTTCTAGGATTATTGTGTTCTCGTCCACGTCGACTCCATACCTTGGGTACCCTGCTTCAAGTCTGAGAATCTCGATAGCATCTTGCCCTACCGGGGTGACTCCTTTGAGAAGGAAACCCTGCCAAACTGCCTCAGCCTCGTCATTTGGAATTATGATATCGTATCCGGATTGACCGGTGCGGTCGTGGACAACGATCATGGTAGGGCCGATCATCTTGTGTTGCAATGGTTTCATGTCTGCAAATGCTAGGCC
>Ga0209058_1002901_pt1 | contig 13980 bp, 10 predicted proteins | sample GraSoiAngelo_147_FD_185904 | JGI IMG/M metagenome (GOLD analysis project Ga0209058, IMG submission 185904) | Grasslands soil microbial communities from the Angelo Coastal Reserve, California, USA - 14_1009_05_40cm (SPAdes) (version 2) | ecosystem: Environmental > Terrestrial > Soil > Grasslands ... | reverse complement strand
ACGGCGCGCACGGCACGGGATGGCGCACCACGGCCACGCCGCCGAGCGGCGCGGTCAGCGCCGGGTCCGTCGGCCCGAACAGTGCCACGACCGGCGTGCCGAGCGCCGCCGCGAGGTGCGCAACGCCGGTGTCGCCCGAGACGAGCACGGCGATCTCCGTGAGCACCGCGGGAAGGAGATCCGGACCGTCGCGCCCGACGAGGCTCACCGCGCGTGTCTCGCGCAGCACGTCCGCGGCGGCAGGCGCGTCCGACGGCGCTCCCAAAAGCACGGGCACCACGCCCCGCGCCGGCCCGCGTCGACAGAACTCGACGACGCGCTCGCGCGCCCAGACCTTGGCCGGCCCGTACGCGGCGCCGAGGTGGACGCCGACCCTGGGCTTGCCCTCCGGCGCTCCGCTCTCACGCAAGAGCTCACGGGCCCGCTGCCGCGTATCGGCCCGGGGTCCGGGCGGCGTCAGGCGAGGCTCACGCGGCGTCGTGGTCGCTCCGAGGTGAGCGACGAGCAGCAGGTACTCGTCGACCTGGTGGAGTCGGGGCGCGGGTAGGGGCAGCGCGTCGGTGAGAAGCCAGCCGCGCCCGTCCAGCGCGAACCCGATCCGTCGCCGGCCACCCCAGTACACGGCGGCGGCGGCCGCCTCGAATGAATTGGGGAAGAGCACCACGGTGTCACCCGCGAAGTCGCGAACCGTGTCGGCGAGGCGAAGCCGGCCGCTCCACGAGCGCGGGTACCCCACCAGTACGTCGCCGAGCCCCTGACCGGCGAGCAACTCGACCCACGGGCCCGCGAGCAGCACCTGAGCCTCCGGAAACGCCTCGCGCAGCGAGCGGAGCGCCGGCACCGCCATCACGGTGTCGCCGAGCCAGTTCGGCAGCCGCACGGCGATCTTCACGGGCAGGCGCGCTGGAAGGCCTGCCGCCAAGTGGGCTCGCCCGTCTGCAGGACGAGCCGGATACTCAGGACGTAGAGGGCCCGGCGTGGCAGACGAAGGCGACGCAGACGGACCCAGTCTTTCTCGGTCGTGATGAGCGCCTCGACACCGAGCTCCGCGGCCCGCGCATCGAGTCGGGTGACGTCGTCGGTCGAGTACCAGTGATGATCGACGAACTCCGACAGCTCCGCCACGACAGCGCCGGTGCTCGTGAGGGTCTCGGCGAAAGCCGCGGGGGACGCGATACCGGCGAATGCGGCGAGCCGCTTTCCGCCGAGCTCGGCGAGACTGACGGATCGCATCCGGCCCGCCTCCCAGCACTCCGACGGTACGAGCGTGGCGGTGAGGACGGGAACTCGCGGAGCGTGCTCGTCGACAGCTTCGACCACCTCGCGCGCGTCCCCCAGACCGAGCGCGCCGGTGGCGACGACGAGGTCGGCCCTCGCGAGCGAGGCGAGCGGCTCGCGTAACGGCCCGGCAGGAAGCAATCGCCCGTTGCCCCAGGGCCGCCGCGCGCGCGTCATCACGATCTCGAGATCCTTTCTGAGCGTCCGGTGCTGAAACGCATCGTCGAGAACGATCGCGGTCACCCCGAACTTCTCGATGGCGACTCGCGCGGCATCGTGACGGTTCGAGCCGACCACGACGGGGATGCCCGGCAGCCGACGCGCCAGAAGGAACGGCTCGTCACCCGATTCCTCCGGGTCGAGACTGATCGAGGCGGCGTCCGCAACGATCTGGACGCCGCGTGTGCTGCGGCCGTAGCCGCGGCTGACGACCGCCGGTCGATGGCCGAGGGCGGCGAGGGTTTGGACGGCCACCTCCACGGCCGGGGTCTTCCCGGTCCCTCCCACGGTCAGGTTTCCGATGGAGACCACGCGGCACGGCAGAGCGCGCGATCTCAAGATTCCCCGTCCGTAGAGCCATTCGCGTGCCCCGAGCAGGCCGCGGTAGCCACCACCGGCGACGGCCAGCACCCGTGCCGGCCCAGACGCGAAGCCCTCCTCCCAGCCGCGGACGAAGCGTTCGCGGGACCTCATGAGCGCACCCCGGGGTAGAGATAGCGACCGATGAGATCGAGCGTTTCCCGGACTGCGCCGTGGCGGGACGCGACGGCCTCGTACCCGGCATCGCCAAGCTTCGCACGAAGGTCCGGATCGGCGAGCAGCCGTCGGAGCTCGCGGGAGAGGTCGGAGGCGTCTCGGACGACGAGGGCGGCGCCGACCGACTCGAGCAGGCTCGTGGACTCGCGGAAGTTCGTGGCGTGGGGTCCGACCAGTACGGGTTTGCGCCTCTGCGCGGCCTCGAGTAGGTTGTGACCGCCCACCGGCACGAGACTCCCCCCGACGAACACGACGTCGGCGATGGCATAGAGCGTCGCGAGCTCGCCCACGGTGTCGAGGACGACGACGGGCGGGACGGGGACTGACGTGCTCGTCACCGCAAACGGAAGCTCGCTGCGACGGATCGAAGGCCAGCTGCGTCGGGCCAGGAGGGCGAGCACTTCGGCCGTTCGCTCCGGATGTCTCGGCGCGATCACGAGCACGAGCTCTGGAAACTCGGCGAGGGCGGCGCGGTGGGCCTCCAGGACCGGGTCCTCCTCGCCCGCGTGAGTGCTTCCGGCGATCCACACGCGCTGGCCGGGGCTGAGGGCGAGGAGCCGCCGCCAGAGGTCCACGGTTCCGGCCGGGTCGGCGACAGGCGCGTCGACCTTGATGTTCCCCGTGACGACGACCCGTTCCGGGTGAGCCCCGAGCGCGATGATGCGACGCGCGTCCTCGTCCGATTGCATGGCGAACACTCGGACATCGGCGAGGACGGATGTCAGGAAGCGCCGCACGAGCCGGTAACGACGAAAGGATCGATCCGAGATTCTCCCGTTGGCGATCATCACCGGCACGCCGCGGGACGCCAGAGCCCGCAAGGTGTTCGGCCAGAGCTCGGTCTCCATACAGATCAGGAACGCCGGATTGATGGACGTCGCGACACGCCGGGCGACCCAGGGAAGGTCGAGCGGAAAGAAGCGATGGGTCACGAGCCCGGCAAACCGCTCACGGACGATCTGGGCTCCGGTGTTCGTGACCGTCGTCATCACTACCGGCAGCTCCGGATGAAGACGCCGTAGACCTTCGATGAGCGGCGCGGTGGCGATCGCTTCGCCAACGGACACCGCGTGCAACCAGGCCGAGAGTCGGCCCGCGCCGATCGGCGCGTCCCCACCAAGCCGCGCGCGGGCGTTCAGCGGCACACCCCGAGTGAAGCGCCTCACCAACGCAAGCGGCACCCAAAGCGTGACGAGCCCGATCAGAGCCACCGCGGTGTAGAGAGCGTACATCATGCGCCCACCAACCGGTCTGCCGCCGCGGTGACCTCATCCAGGCTCCGCTCGACAACCTTGCGGACGCACTCTCGGTCGGCATCGCGCGCGATCGTCGTCGCGGCACCGAACACCAGGGCGGCGCGGGCGAAGGGTGCCGGAACCAGGAACGCGTCCCAAGTCGCAAGGCGATTGGCCGGTCTGGCGGCGAATCCCAGAGGAACCACCGGCGCGCCCGTCAGGCCCGCGAGGGCGACAACGCCGGGCGCGAGCTGACCGCGCGGCCCCCGCGGGCCGTCGGGCACCAGGGCCACGTCCCGACCGGCCCGGACGGCCGTCACGAGAGCACGAAACGCCGTCGCACCGCCCCTCGACGACGACCCCCTGACCACGTCAAGACCGAAGCGGCTCACGTAGCTGCCGACGAGGCCACCGTCGCGCGATCGGCTGGCCAGCACGCTGACGGCGCGGGCCCCGTGGGTCCGCCGCAACCGGGCGTTGAGCCAGGGCACCATCAAGATGCGCCAGTGCGGCACCAGAGCATCGACCCCCTCGACGCGCAGGCGCAGCGTCGCCCCCAGGAGTCGCACCAACGTCGCGGCGACAGGTGGCACCAGCGTGAACCGAGGATCCATCACAGACTCGCCTCGGGCGCGGACACCCTGCGGCTTCGCACCGCCATCAGGCGGCGCCCGCCTGGGCGAGGACGAAGCGCGCGGCGCGCGTTCCCACGCCGGGTTCTCCGAGCGTCCCAGCAAGCTCACCGAACGCCGCGCGTTGTGCCTCACGTGCGCCGGGGTCGGTCAGAAGGTGTAGGGCCTCCCGGGCGAGGCACTCGCCCGTCGCCGTCTGCCGGTACAGCTCCGGCACGACGGCGCGCCCGAGCGTGAGGTTCGCGAGACTCATCCACGGGACACGAAGTACGAGTCTGGCGATCAGCTCGCTCACGGCCGACAGACGATAACAGACGATCATGGGCGTTCCGAGTAGTGCCGCCTCCAGGGTGACGGTGCCTGAGGTGGCGAGGAGCAGATCGGCCGCGCGGATGACGGCATGCGTCTGACCACCGAGGATCTCGACGGGCGGACCACCGTGGAGGTGGTGCACGGCGAGCCGCCGGTCGATCGTGGGCGCCAGGCCCAGCAGGAACCGGGTTCCCGGCACGGCGGCCAGCACTTGCGCCGCCGCATCCCGCATCAACGGCAGCATGCGAACGATCTCCTGGTGGCGACTCCCTGGCAGGAGCCCGATCACGGGGGTCCGGTCCTCGATCCCGAGCCCGCGTCGCGCCTCCTCACGGGTCGGCACCGCCTCAAGCTGGTCGAGCAGCGGATGCCCGACGAACTCGACGGGCACTCCCGCCCGGCGGTAGAGAGGAGTTTCGAACGGGAACACAGCGAGCACGAGGGAGACGAACCTCCGGATCGTCTTCACCCGGCCCCCGCGCCACGCCCACACCTGAGGCGGAATGAAGTACACGACCGGGACGCCCGCGCGCTGCGCGGCGCGCGCGAGGCACAGATTGAACTCGGGAAAGTCGATCAGGACGAGCACGGCCGGGCGTTCGACGCCGCGGAGCGCGGCGCGTAGCCCGCGGTAGGCGCGGTAAAGGCGCGGCACCTGGCCGAGCGCCTCACTCCCTCCGACGACGGCGTTCGCAGTCACGTCTACCAGGAGGTCCATTCCCGCTGCGGCCATGCCCGCACCGCCCATCCCGAAGAGTCGCCAGCCCGGGTCGAGCCCACGCAACGCCCGACACAGACCGGCGCCATGGAGGTCGCCGGAGGCCTCGCCCGCGACGAGCATAATCGCCTTCGACCGGCCGGTCATCACTCCACGCCCACCAGGGCCATCCCGGCTCCGTTCGCGATCCGAAGGCACGCCTCCTTGTCCAGGACCAACACCCGCTCCGCCTCGACCGCGACGACCGTCGCGCCGCCGGCCGTGGCGATCTCGATCGTCTCCGGACCGATGGTCGGCATGTCGAATCGGTAATCGTGGTCGCGCGCCGCCGCCTTGACCACGACCGCTCCGACACCGGCACCGGTGATGCCGCGCCGGATCGTCTCGGTCGTGCCTTCGATCGCTTCCACGGCGGCCACGGCGCCGCGCTTGACCACGACGGTCTGACCGACTCCCGCGTCGGCGACAAGCCGCGCGACTGCAAGTCCCCGGCGCACGTCGGCCCACTCGGCGTCGGTGGGCGCGCGGGCCGACCAGCAGCCGTTGTCGCCCAGCCAGTCGCCGAGGAAGGGTCGCTGATCGAGGAGGGTGATATCCATCTGGCCGAGGGTCGCGACCACGGCCTGCACGAGGTTCGTGTCGACCATCGCTCCGGCCGCCGCCGTGATCTCGGCGAGCGAGGGATCGGGACGGTTCCCGCGCAGGAAGTCCTGAATCCAGAACTTCCCGGAGAACAGCACGGCGCCGACGCGTTCGCGCTCGAGCGCGGCCAGCACGACACCGACCTCGTTGAGGCGGCTCGGGATCGTGCGTTCAGCGTGGGCGCTCACACCGGGCACCTCGCCGAACGTGAACGCCACGACGCGCCAGCCCTGGCGCTGCGCCTCGCCCGCCATGCGCGCCGGTAGCACGCCGGCGCCGCAGATCAGGCCGAGTGATCGCTCCACGGAAGGTTGTTCGAGTACGCCGCCTCGCAGCGGCCGTCCCGGATCATGCGCTCGATCTCGAGGGCCATGGCAAGCGATCGCAAATCCTCGGTCTCGGCCAGGACGACTGTCTCGCCAGCACGCGCGCGTCGAACGGTCCGGACCAGATGGAGGATCTCGAGCTTGAGCGGGTTGTCTTTGTGCACCTGCACGTGCTCGACGAAGGAGGCTCGCCGGTAGCGGATCGACTCCCGGTTGAGCGTGTACTCCTGCGCCGCCCGGCGATGGATCCGAATGTCCTGCTCCGCGTAGTCCAGGACGACGTAGGCGTCCGGCTGCGTGATGGCGAGGGTCCGGATCTTCTCCTCGGTGGCCCGGCTGGCGGTGATGAGCGCGATCGTCCCGGACTCGAAACCGATCTGGACGTTGGCGATGTCGGTCACGGCGGAGAGCACTGAGGATCCCATCGCGGTGAGCCGCCGGGGCGGCGAGTCCACGAGCCCGAGGACGATGTCGAGGTCGTGGATCATGAGATCCATCACGACGCTGTCCTTCTGGACGCGGGGCGTGAAGGGGCCGAGGCGCCGCGACTCGATGAGGATCGGGCGATCCACGATCTTCTTCAGCTCCTGGACCGCACCGTTGAAGCGCTCGACGTGGCCGACATGCAGCACGGCACCGCTGCGGCGGGCGATGGCGAAGAGCTCGCGCGCCTCCTCGAGCGTGGGAGTGATCGGCTTCTCGACGAGGACGCCCACGCCCGCCTCCAAGAGCTCCGCGGCGACCTGGAAGTGTTGCTCAGTCGGCACGGCAACGCTGGCGAGGTCGACCACGCCGATCAGATCGCGATGGTCGACGAGCGGGCGGGTGTCGTAGTACGCCGCCACGTGGGCGGCCCGCTCCCGGTCGGAATCGACGACGGCCGCCAGCTCGATGTCCCACAACTCGGCGTAGGCGAGCAGGTGGTACTGGCCCATGTGTCCTGCGCCCACGACACCCGCGCGCAGCCTCCGGTCGTCCGAGCCCATTTACACCGGCTCGCTTTCCGGGCGCGGGACCAGGCGCTCCCCGGCCCCGAGCGCCGAGCCCCCTCGCTGCGCGGCGCCGCAGATCCCGCGCCGAGCGCCGGTGATGAAGTCGAGCAGGCCGATCACCGGTGCTGCTGCCGGCAGCTCCCGGCGGATCCGCTCGACGGCCCGCCGCGGCGAGAGCCCGCTCCGGTACAGCAGTCGATACGCGTCCTGCAAGAGCCGGCGATCAGCGGCAGCGATGCCGGCACGCCTCAACCCGACGATGTTGATCCCGTGGGCGGTGACCGGGTTTCCCTCCACCAGAACATAGGGAGGCACGTCGGCGTTGACCCTCGAGAGGCCTCCAACGTACGCGTACGCGCCGATGCGTGTGAACGGTACTATGCCGACGAAGGCCCCGATCGTGGCCCGCTCGCCGATCTGACAGTGTCCGCTGATTGCGGCGCCGTTGATGATGATGGCGCCGTCGCCGACGCGACAATCGTGGGCCACGTGGCTCGTGACCATGAGCAGGCATCCCTTGCCGATCTCGGTCCATCCTCCGGCGCTGGTCGCGCGGTGGATCGTCACGTACTCTCGGATCACGGTGTCGGCGCCGATCCGGACGCCGGACGGGGTGTCGTCACAATACTTGAGGTCCTGGGGCCGTCCGCCCAGCAACGACCCGTGGCCCACCTTCGCGCGCTCGCCGATCTCGACGCGACCCTCGAACACGCAGTGGTGTCCGATCTCGGCATCGGCGCCGATGGTCACCTCGGAGCCGACGACGGAAAACGCGCCGATCCGGACGCCCGCGCCGAGCGTCGCCTTCGGATCTACCACGGCCGTCGGATGCACGCCCTCAGGCATCGCCAAGGCGACCTCCCGGCCCGCGCCGCGCTCGGTGAGCTCGAACGGCCCCCGCTGGCGTGTCCATCAGGGCGACTTCTTCGGCGCCTGCTGGTCGTACGCACGAATGATCTCGTCGGTCAGATCGGCGTCCGGCGACGCATAGAGGACCGAGGCGCCTCGCTTCTCCACGACGAGGTAGTACCCGCGCTCCTTGCCGACCCGCTCGATGACTCCCGACAGCTCCTGCAGGACCCGCTGGAGCAGCGTCTGCTCCTTCTTCTCGAGCTCCTTCTGGAAATCGTCCATCTGCCGCGCGGCGTCACGGCGCTTGCGCTCGAACTGCTCCTGCCGCTCGCGCCGAGCGTCGGGTGTCATCAGCGCCCCCTTCTTCTCGAGCTCGTCGCGCAGCTTCTCGAGTTCCTGGCGCTTACCTTCCATCTCGCGCTGCATCACTGCCTTCTCGCGCTCGAGCTGCTCGCGGGCCGCCACGCCCGCCGAGGACCGGGCCAGTACCCGCTGCACGTCGATATACGCGATCCGGATCGCCGACCCGGAGGCGGGCGCCGGAGACGCAGTCGGCCCCGGCGCCTGGGCGACGACCGGGGACACGGCCACACCGAGGAGCACGGTCACCACGATGATTGCGCCACTCCATTCCTTCATCCAACCCTCCTAGAACGGCGAGCCAACAGAGAAGTGAAACGCCCCCATCGCCTCACCCGCTCGCCGGTCAAGATTGAAACCGTAGTCCACGCGGATCGGGCCGAACGGCGACTGCCATCGTATACCTCCGCCCGCCGCCTTGCGAAGGTCCGTGGGATCGAATGAGGTGCTGAATCCGTAGACGTTGCCGATGTCGAAGAAGCCCGCCAGCCGGAAGGCAAAAGGCAAGGGGATTATGTACTCGACGTTGCCGAGTATTTCGCTCGTTCCGCCGGTCTTGAATCCGGTCTCGTCCACGGGCGAGAGGCCGTGGAATTTGAAGCTGCGGATCGAGTTCGGACCGCCGAGGAAGAAGCGCTCGAAGAGCGGCAGCGGTTCGTCCGCCCAGCCGAATCCGTACCCTCCCTCCGCCCGCACCGCAATGATGTGGCCGAGCCAGATCGGCTTGAAGTAGGTCTGAAGCGCCGTCATCTTGACGAACTTCGAGTCGCCGCCAAGCCCGGCGAAGTCCAGACTGAGCACCGTCTGCAAGCCCTTCGTCGGTGCGGCGATCACATCGCGGCTGTCGCGGGTCAGTGACCCTCCGACGGCGGAGGTCAGCGTGATGCCCTGCTGGTCCTTCAACGCGGGCGACGCGAAGTCATCGATGTTTCTGATGTCGTCGCGCGACACCCGGTATCCGAGGTGCCAACGCCAGTACTCCGCGAAGGGGTGACTCAGGCGCAGATTCACGCCGGTGGTGTCGTACGTGTAATCGGTGTAATCCCGGATGCTCTTGAAGATGTCGAACCCCGCCGAGAGCGGGCGGTCGAAGAGCCAGGGTTCGGTGAAGCTGATGGTACCCTGCTGCGTCTTGGCGCCGGCGCGGATTCGGATCGCGGCCTCCCAGCCCCGGCCGAGGAAGTTGCGCTGGGCGAGATCGATCGTGCCGACCAGCGAGTCGACCGATGAATAGCCGCCGCCGATGCTGAAGAGCCCCGTGGCTCGCTCGACCACGTCGACGTTCACGACGATCTTGGTCTTGTCCGCGCCGGGCTGCGTCGTGACCGCCACGCTCTCGAAGAAACCCAGGTTGACGAGCTTCTGCCGGGCCCGCTCCCTTTTCTGCAGCGTGTAGAGGTCCCCTTCGCGCAGCGGGAGCTCGCGGCGCAGGATCTTGTCCTCGCTCCGCACGTTGCCGCTGATATTGATCCGCTCGACGTACACCTCCGGCCCTTCCGAAACTTCGAAGGTCAGGTTGATCTGGTTGGTCGCAGTCAGCTGATCGCGCTTCGGATTCACGTCGGCCGAGGCGCGGCCGATCGTGCTGTAGAGATTCAGAATCCCCTGGACACTGTCGCGGACCTTCCCCACCGAAAAGACGTCGCCGGTCTTCAATTTGATCTGCCGGTAGATCTCGCGCTCCGGTAGGAGCGTCACGCCCGTGATCTGCACCGTCCCGACCGTGAACTGGGGGCCCTCCACGACGACGACCGTGATCGTCACGCGCGCCCGCTCGCGATCGATGGCGATGTCGGTCGATTCCACCCGAGCCTGGATGTAGCCGTTGTCGTTGTACGCAGCGATGATACGGTCGACGTCCGTGTCGAGGCGCTGGCGTTGCACCTTGCCGCGCAGGATGAAGTACTGCCGTTCCTTCGTCTCCATCGCGTCTTTGAGCTGGTCGTCCGTCAGTCCCTTGTTCCCGCGGAACACGATCGTGTCGATGGTCATCTGGCGCCCCTCGACGATGCTGAAGACCAGGCGCACATCACCGTCGCTGAACTTCTCGACGTTCGGGGTGATCTGAACCTCGAAGTACCCCTCGTCCTCGTAGTAGTCGCGGAGCTTCTCCACGGCGCGCTGTACGTCGACGGGGTTGTAGACGCTACCCAGTTTGATGTCGATCTTCTCCTGCAGCGTCTCCCGGTCGGCCTTCTTGTGACCGACGAAGTCGACGTCGCGCACGAACGGACGCTCGGTCACCACGAACACGACCTTCACCCCGCCCTCGAAGTCTTCGACTCGTAGTTGGACGTCGTCGAAGAACCCGAGGCCGAAGATGGCGCGGATGTCCTCGGAGAGGAGGGAAGGGTTGAACGTCGAGCCGACGGTGCTCTTGACGCGGCCGAGAATCACGGCGTCGTGGACTCGCCGGCTGCCCTCGACTTGGATGTCCTTGACGACGATGGGGGGGGCCTGAGCCGGCTGCGCCCGCGCCATCGCGGCGGGGAGCAGGCTCGCCGCGAAGACGACGACAATGGTGAGACGCACTGGTCCCGCTATTGTCACCGGCCTCTCAGGCGTGTGGGGACGGCGTGCTAGTGCTCTGCAAGCTCGAGGGGCGCGTCGGCGGCCTGCGCTTCGCGGAACGTGAAGCCCGCCCCGTCGACGTCCACCTCGATGCGAGCGCTCTCCGCGACCTGACCTCGGACGATCGCCTCGGCCAGAGGATCCTCGATGTGCTTCTGGATCGTGCGCCGCAGCTGCCGCGCGCCGTACGTCTGGTCGTACCCCTTCTCCACCAGCGCCGCTTCGGCTGCCGGTGTCAGCACGAGCTCGATGGCCTTCTCGGTGAGCTGCTTGTTGATCCGACCGATCATCAAGCGGATGATCTCTCTGATGTGGTCGAGGGACAGAGCGTGGAAGACGATGATGTCGTCGATGCGGTTGAGGAACTCCGGCCGGAACGCCCGCTTCATCTCCTCGAGAACACGCTCCTTCATCTTGTCGTAGGACGACTCGTCGCTTTCCTGAAGGAACCCAGGGGAGACGCGCTTGCCGATCAGGCTCGTGCCGAGATTCGAGGTCATGATCAGGATCGTGTTCTTGAAATCCACGACGTGGCCGAGCGAGTCGCTGAGCCGTCCATCGTCCAGCACCTGGAGCATCATGTTGAAGACGTCCGGGTGCGCCTTTTCGATCTCGTCGAACAGCACGACGGAGTACGGTCGCCGTCGCACTTTCTCGGTGAGGAACCCGCCCTCTTCGTAGCCGACGTAGCCGGGGGGCGCGCCGAGGAGGCGCGAGACCGAAAACTTCTCCATGTACTCCGACATGTCCACGCGGATCAGCGCATTCTCGTCGCCGAACAGGTACTCGGCGAGGGCCCTGGCGAGCTCCGTCTTGCCCACGCCGGTCGGCCCCAGGAACACGAACGATCCCACCGGGCGCTTCGCGTCCTTCAGCCCGGCGCGGGACCGGCGGATCGCGCGCGCGACGGCCGCGACGGCGTCGTTCTGGCCGATGATCCGCCCATGCAGCGCCTCTTCCATCCGGGCCAGCTTTTCGGACTCTTTCTCCTCGAGCTTTCGAAGCGGGATCCCGGTCCAGCGGGAGACGATGAACTCGATGTCCTCCTCTTCGACCGACTGGGTGCCCTTGCCCTTGTTCTTCTCCCACTCGCGCTTCAACTCCTCGTCACGGTGGCGGAGCACCTTTTCCTTCTCGCGGAGCGACGCCGCCTTCTCGAACTCCTGCGCCTCGAGATACATGTCCTTCTCGCGGATCACCCGCTCGAGCTCTTTTTCGATCTCTTTGAGCTCAGGCGGTGGCGTCAGCGCCATCAGGCGCGTCCGCGACGACGCTTCGTCGATCACGTCGATGGCCTTGTCGGGAAGCTGGCGGTCGGTGATGTACCGGTCGGCGAGGTGCACCGCCGCGGAGATCGCCTGCTCGCTGATCTTGACCCGGTGGTGGGCCTCGTACTTGTGCCGCAGGCCCCGGATGATCTCGATCGCCTCCGGCACCGTCGGCGCCTTGACGATGACCGGCTGGAAGCGCCGCTCGAGGGCCCCGTCCTTCTCGATGTACTTTCGGTACTCGTCGAGCGTCGTCGCCCCGATTGTTTGGATCTCGCCGCGCGAGAGGGCGGGCTTGAGCATGTTCGAGGCGTCGATTGCGCCCTCGGCCGCGCCGGCGCCGATGAGCGTGTGGAGTTCATCCAAGAAGAGGACGACGTTCTCCGACTGACGGATCTCCTTCATGACCGCCTTCAACCGCTCCTCGAACTGGCCGCGGTACTTCGTCCCCGCGACCAGCGCGCCGAGGTCGAGTTGGAGCAGCCGCTTGTTCACCAGCACGTCGGGTACGTCGTGGCTGACGATCTTCTGGGCGAGCCCTTCGACGATCGCGGTCTTGCCGACCCCGGGCTCTCCGATCAGCACCGGGTTGTTCTTCGTGCGACGAGCCAAGATTTGGATGACGCGCTCGATCTCTTGCTCACGGCCGATGACCGGATCGAGCTTGCTCTCCCGAGCCAGCTGAGTCAGGTCGCGAGCAAACTCGTCCAGCACCGGTGTCTGGGAGCGCTTCTTCGGTCTCGGATAGTACTGGTCACCCAGGAGCGCCAGCGTCTCTTGCCGCACCTCGTCGAGCCTAGCGCCGAGTGACTCAAGGATCTTCGCGGCGATCGACTGCCCTTCCTTCATGAGGCCAAGGAGCAAGTGCTCGGTCCCGATGTAGTTGTGACCGAGCTGGCGAGCCTCTTCGATCGAGAGCTCGAGAACCCGCTTGGCCTGCGGCGTGAACGGCACTTCCCCGAACGTGAGCGTCTTGGGGAACCCGGCGAGGGCCCGCTCGACCTCCGCTTTCACGGTCTCGAGCCGAAGCCCAAGTCGCTGGAGAACTGCAGTCGCGATGCCTTCGCCGTCACGGATCAGGCCGAGGAGGACGTGTTCAGTACCGACGAAATCGTGGCGGAACCGCCCCGCCTCCTCCCGCGCTAAGATGATGACCCGTCGCGCCCGTTCCGTGAATCGTTCAAACACTGGCGTTTCCCACCCCTTCCGCAGGTCGCGGGATGCGGATTTTTCTTTCGGCGACGCCTAGTTACCGGACTGCGAGCTCAGTATAGCCCACCGTCTCCACGGCCGCCAGCCTTTTTTCTCCCGGGCCGACTAACTCCGCGAAACCCTTACCCGATCGCATTCGCCCCGTCCAAAATCTCGCGCGCCCGGCCTTCGACGAGGCGATACCCCCGCTCGGCCTTTCGCGCAAGGTCCGGGTTGTGGGTCGCCACCAGAAAGGCGAGGCCCCGCTCCGCCTGAAGTCGCAGGAAAAGATCGTAGATGACCTCGCTGGTCTTAGGGTCCAGGTTGCCTGTCGGCTCGTCGGCAAGGATCACCTTGGGCCTGTTGATGAGTGCCCGGGCGATCGCCACCCGCTGCTGCTCGCCGCCCGAGAGCTCACCGGGTCGGTGGCTCATCCGGTCGCCGAGCCCAACCTCCGCGAGAGCGGCCGCCGCCAACTCTCTGACCTCCCCAAGAGGCTTCCGCTCGATCAGCGCAGGAATCATCGCGTTCTCAAGCGCACTCATGTCGCTGAGCAGGTTGTAGAACTGGAAGACGAATCCCACGTCGCGGCGCCGGTAGCGAGCCAGCCCGGCCTCGCCCCAGGCGGCGAGGTCCTCTCCCTGGAAGAGAACGCGCCCGCCCGTCGGCCTGTCGAGCCCGCCGAGCAGGTGTAACAGTGTCGACTTCCCAACGCCCGAGGCGCCGATGAGGGCGACGAACTCGCCGGCGCCAATGGCCACGCTCGCCCCTCGAAGCACGCGGACGACTTCTGGTCCCGTCCGGTATTCCTTCTCGAGCTCCTCACCGACCAGCAGCACCGCCGCCG
>Ga0209058_1002900_pt1 | contig 13985 bp, 17 predicted proteins | sample GraSoiAngelo_147_FD_185904 | JGI IMG/M metagenome (GOLD analysis project Ga0209058, IMG submission 185904) | Grasslands soil microbial communities from the Angelo Coastal Reserve, California, USA - 14_1009_05_40cm (SPAdes) (version 2) | ecosystem: Environmental > Terrestrial > Soil > Grasslands ... | reverse complement strand
GTTGGATGCAGAGCTAAGCGGCGCCACGACGCTTGCGGTTGTAACTCTCGGGCGCGGCAAGGAAGTTTGCGATGTGGCGGTACACCTGCGGGTTGAAGGCGAGGCCGACGTGCGTGCCGGGCACCTCCACGTCGGTACCGTCTTCATTGATGCAGCAGCGCCAGTCCACGACGCCGTCCGTCGTCGTGTAGATAGCTAGCTTCGGCATGGACGCTGGAAAGTTCGCCCGCACGGACGTGACGAACTCGCATGCGCACTCGCCACTGTAGCAGTTCGGCATGATGGACGGCCCGTTCCGCCGCTGCCGGATGCGTCCCCTCACGAGGAACGCAGTCTGGAGGACGAACGGATGCACGCGGACGCCGCGGAAGGGAGAGGCCATGGTTGTCACCGAGGCGACGAGATGCGGCCAGCGGGTCGCCGCGCCGCGGGCGATCACACCACCCAAGCTATGCCCTACAAGATGCACCTTCCCGCCGGATTCCTGGTAGGCGCGGTCGATCGTCTCGCGGAGGCGCATCGTCAGCACTTCCGGGCAGTCCGCGTTCCGGCCGATGCCCGAAAGGTACGGCTGGTAACCGATCCGGCCGAGCCAGCCGTACATATCGCCCAGGTACTGATCGGAGCCCATAAAGCCGGGGATTATAAGGACGGCTGAGTTGTCGCCGTGCGGGATGCCTATTCCTAGATAGACGGCCGAGATGCGAAGCGAAAGCCAATCGATACCCAGCAACGCCTCTCGCCAGAGCGGAAGGGAAGCGCTGGCTTCGAACTCTTCTTCAAGGTACTTACGCCTTTTCGCCATATAGCACCCTCAAAGGACCCTGTCGCGGTTCTATATTAACAGAGGCTGCTTTTCCCGCTTAGAAAAGTCAGGGTTAGGAGGTTCCCATTCGGCTTTGACGGTATATAATGCCTTTATCGCTTGCGGGGGTCAACCGGACCGGCAGGTTGTCAGCCCATGATCAAAGCGCCCGTCCGGGTGAAGGGAAGCGACGATGTCCCAGGACAATGACAAAAGGCGCCTGAGTGCGCAGGACGCGTCGTTCCTCTACATGGAGCGGCCGGAAGCGCCCCTGCACATCGGCTCGATAGCGATCTTCGAGGGTACTGTACCTTACGAGCGCTTCGTCCAGAACATCGCATCTAAGATCCACCTCATCCCGCGTTACCAGCAGCGGGTAGTGCCGGCGCCGTTCAATATCAGCCATCCGACCTGGGAATGGGACCCCGGCTTTGACCTGCACCGCCATGTCATGCGCGTCAAGCTGGACACGCCGGGAACAGATGCGCAGCTCATGGCGCTCTCGGCGAGGCTTTTCGAAGGCATGCTCGACCGCAACAAGCCGTTGTGGGAGATCTACCAGGTCGAAGGGCTCGAAGGGAACCGGACGGCGATGGTCTCGAAGGTGCACCACTGCCTCGTGGACGGCGTCTCGGGGATCGAACTGCTGATGATCGTCCTTGACGTGTCGCCGGACCCTGCGCCTTCCCCTCCGCCAGCCGTTGTCGACGCTCACCCGCCGATTCCACCCGCGCCTAGCCGCTTTATCGACGCGATCTTCGATAACATGACCGAGCGCCTTGACCGCCTGAGCGACCTCCAGAAGAGTACTGTCGACTCGATGCTCACGGGCGAAAGCCGTACCCGTTCCGCGCTGCGTAGCCTCGAGGCAACGCAGCCCTACATGGCGAACCCCGTAGCGCGGGCGCCTTTCAACAAGCCGCTAACGCGAGAGCGCCGGCTAGCCTGCAGCGAGTTCTCGTTCGCTGAGATACGTGGCATTCGGGCTTCCTGCGGCGGCACAGTCAACGACGTCGTGCTCACGGTCCTCGCCGGAGCGCTCGGACGCTACCTCGAGATGCACGGCGAGAGTACCCAGGACCGCAATGTGCGCATACTGGCGCCGGTCAACGTCCGTCGAGAGGACGAGCGCGGGAACCTAGGAAACCGTGTCTCCATGCTGCTCATTGAGGCGCCGGCAGGTGAACGCGATTCTGTTACCCGCCTCAGGACCATAACCGAGACGACCGAGAAGCTGAAGCGACAGAACGTCGCCTCTGGCACGGAGATCCTTAGCGACTTGCTTGGCGGGGTACCGCCCGCCATTCAATCGCTCGCAGGGCTGTTGCCACCGCCGCCCAATAACCTGGCGAATCTCGTCTGCACGAACATTCCCGGGCCGATGATCCCACTGTATAGTGTTGGCCACCGCCTGCAAGCTCATTACCCGATGATGCCGCTCGCCTGGGAGATGGGCGTCGGCTGCGGGGTCACGAGCTACGACCAGAGGCTGTACTTCGGCCTCATGGCTGATCCGAACGCCGCTCCTGACGTAGCAAGGCTAAAGGAGTTCTTGGACCAGGCATTCGTTGAGCTCCGGTCGGCCGCCGGAGTCGATAGGTCAGATCTCCCGCGGGTGGGCGCCGCGCCGCAGCCCTCGAGGGGGGGTGGCCGCAGGCGGGGATCCGCTGCGCACGCCGCGGGCGAGCGCATGGCGGCGGACGCCGGTTAGTCCACTTACAAAGAGACCGCCCGATAAGGGGCGGCCTACTCTTGCCTTCCTGAGCCTTGCTTTCTAGTTTCGAGACCTGCCCTGAGCGTCGTTGTTGAAGCCGGCGACGTCGTAGGACATTATCAGCAGGTCGTGCGTCTGCCCATCACGGGACATCACGTGGTCAGCGAGCAGGGCCTCCGGCCGGAAGCCAAGTCGCTCGAACACCTGGCGGGCGCCGCGCTGATCCGTCGGCATCTGGGCGGTGATCTTCTTCAGCGAAAGGTCTTTCGCGATCGCGAACGCTTCGTTCGTCAGCCTCTTGCCGAGGCCCAGTCCTCGAAAGTCTCGGGCGACGAGGACACGAAGCTCGCCGACGTGGCGCGTCCAGAGGGCGTCGTTCAAGTGGATGCTCGCGTAGCCACCTATCTTGCCGTCCGCTTCGGCCACAACCGTGATCGTGCGGCCGCTCTTGATGTAGTTGATCCAGGCGTCCACTGTCTGCGGCTGGGTAATATCGGTGCGCAGAAACATCAGGTCGTCATTGGGCAGCGTGCGCGCGAAATCGAGGATGGCCTCGCGGTCAGACGGCTCCATGAGCCGGAATGTGAGGCGCACTCCGTCAACGTTGGTTGTCCAAGGGTAAGTCCTCCGGACGCTGGTAGCTACGTCAGTCATTTATTTCCCCCTAGTGGGCGCGTGTTGCGAGCGAAGCATATATCACAAAGACGCGCGATTGCAACAGAAATGGGTAGGAAATGAATATGTAATGTTTTTCCGAGAAAGGTTAGCCTACCTCGGCGTCGCTGGCGAACCAGCCGGCCTGCCCCGGCGCCTCTTCCACACCAACGATGATGCGCGTAATCCTGGACGCCCCGGAGGCGGAAAGCGCCGCACGGATGCGCCCGTTCAGCCACTCGGCGAGCCGCTCTGCGGTCGAATTATCGATCGGCAACAGAGCCACGTCGCTTTTCGGCAGCACGTAGCGCCTGTCACCGAACTTGATCTCATATTCGGCACCGCGCTCCGCGATACTGAGAGCAGCGCCCTTCGTGGGCAGCAGGAATCGGTGGTCCAGCTCCTTGCAGATGGCAGCGATCATGCTCTTCGCCTCGCTGAAGTCGAGCACCCACGAATCACTAGTCAGCTCTCCCTCAATCTCCACGAATACATCGTAGTTGTGGCCGTGGATCGGCTCGCACTCCCCGCCGAAAGTAGTGAAGTGCGCGGACGCGAAACGCAGGGTATTGCGTTCGAGGGTTATGCGGTGGGTCATCGCCGGGACGGGCGCCGGGCTTTGGTTGACACTTCGGCCAAATACCATATCATGTATCGTGCCGAAGAGCCTGATTCGGGATTAACCGCTTACATGCAGATCGACTGGCAACGCGCCATCAACGATATCCTCGCCAAGAAGCTGTCGTGTCCACGTTGCGGCAGCTTTACGGACGACGTATTCGTCGGCTACCTGCGCACGCCCGAGGCGTCAGAATGGGCGCCGCTGTGCGAAGGCTGCACGAAGCGAGAGAACTGCGACGCGCGCAAGTTCGTCTTGCTCTGCGAGAACTGCTCTACCGAGGTGCGCCTACGCGGGCGCCGGGTGGACGAGGACGGCTTTATGCACTCGCTTCTGGAAGAGTGCCGTCGCAACCTCGAAGAGACCCTCGACTACCTCGCTGACTTTTGGCGAGAGGACCTCGACATCGATCCGGAAGAGATGGACAAGCGGCTGGAGGAAGTAGACCCGGACCTCTTCGAAGAAGAGAACAACTGGCGCCGCTACCTCGAGGAGCAGTACCTGAAGATCCACGCCTGGTTCCGCGAGCGCCGCTCGCCCGTCCCGAACCCGGGCTGGCGCTCCGAATATGTCGAGGATATCGTCGCCCTGGGTTACCCTACCGCCCTCGGCGACTAGACCTCTTGGCCGCCGTCCTGCTGCTTTTCGACTCTCGGGGCGGGCTCACCGAACAACTGGCCGAAGCGATAGCTTCAGGTGTGAGTAGCGTTCCCGAGGCGGCGCTCAAGTATCACCGTCTGGAGGAAGCCGGCGTCGGAGAGCTTAAGGAATGTGACGCGCTGATCCTCGGCTCGCCCAACTGGAGCGGCATGACCGGCAAGCTAAAGGACTGGATCGACTACTCGGGCGACCTCTGGGAGAGCGGTGAGCTGGCAGGCAAGGTAGGCGCCGCTTTCACCGCCGGATACTCCCGCTCGGCAGGGACAGAGGCCACGCTTCTCCAGCTGCTGCACGTGCTGTTCGCACACGGCATGCTCGTCGTCGGGCTGCCCTGGTCTGAGCGGATGCGTGTCTCCGGCTCCTACTATGGTGCGACGGCGCACGGTCAGGTTACGGAGGATGACCGGCACCAGGCGCGGGCGCTTGGGCGGCGCGTTGCCGGGACTGCTGTTAGACTGTTCGGCGCCGGTACGCCTTCCTGAAAGGAGCGACTCATATGCTCTACCACAGCCCCTGGTTCAGCCTCGCACCGTACGCGGAGATTCCGCTGACTCAGCTCCTGGCCCCCGCCGCAGAGCGCTTTCGCGATAAGCCGGCGTTCCTCACGCCCGAGGGCGAGAGCTACACCTTTGGCGAGGCGTGGCAGGCGAGCCGCCGGCTGGGCCGGGACCTCCAGGACTCCGGGATCCAGAAGGGTGACCGGATCGCCATCCTCTCGGCAAACTGCCCCGAGTACTTCGTCGCCTTCTATGGGACGCTCTTCGCCGGCGGCGTTGTCACCACGCTCAACCCCCTGTACAAGGAGCGCGAAGTCCTTCACCAGCTCGAGGACTGCGGTGCACGCGCCGCCTTCGCCATGGGCCCGCTTCAGCCCCTTGTCCACGGCGTTCGCGAGCACCTGCCCGAGTTGCGACACGTCTTCGCTATCGAAGATGTCTGGTCGCTTGCCGCCGACGCGAAGGGCGATCCAGACCCCGTCTCGTTCAATCCGAAGGAGGACCTCGCCGCTCTGCCCTACTCCAGCGGGACCACCGGCCTTCCAAAAGGCGTTATGCTGAGCCACTACAACCTGGTCAGTAACGTCCGGCAAACGTTGTCGACCGGCATGAGCAGCTCATACTCGGTACTGCTCGACTTCCTGCCCTTCTATCACATTTACGGAATGGTCGTCCTCATGGCCTGCGGCTTCGCCGCCGGCGCCACGCAGGTAATCATGGGCCGCTTCGACCCAACACTCTGCCTGGAGCTTGTCCAGAAGCACAAAGTGACCAACCTCTTCGCGGTTCCACCGGCCCTCCTGGCCCTCGCCAACTTCCCGGGCACGGATAAGTACGACACTTCGAGTCTCAAGATGATCATGAGCGGCGCCGCTCCCCTGCCGCCGGAGGTCGCGCAGGCCTCAGCGCGCGCGCTGCGCACGGTCGTCCTCCAGGGTTACGGGATGACGGAGACAAGCCCCGTCACGAACGTCAATCCGATGAACCGCATCAAGGACGCGACCGTCGGCCCGCCCATCGCCGATACGGTCGAGAAGGTAGTCGCGCTCGATGACGGCCGCGAGCTCGGCGTCGGCGAGGTGGGCGAGCTGCTGACGTTCGGTCCGCAGGTTATGCAAGGCTACTGGCAGCGGCCAGAGGAGACCGCCGAAACGCTGCCGGGCGGCGGCTGGATCCGGACCGGCGACATCGTCCAGTGTGACGAGGAAGGTTACGTGACGATCCTCGATCGCAAGAAGGAGATGATCAAGTACAAGGGCTACCAGATCGCCCCGGCCGAGCTTGAGGCGCTGCTCATGGAGCACCCCGCGGTCATGGACTCAGCGGTGATCCCCAAGCGCGACGCCGAGTCCGGCGAGGTCCCGAAGGCCTTTATCCTGCTTCGTCCGGGCCAGGAAGCGACTTCGGATGAGCTCATGCGCTTCGTCGAAGAGCGGGTGGCGCCGTACAAGAAGGTGCGCGAAATCGAGTTCGTCGCGGCGATTCCGAAAACACCCTCGGGCAAAATTCTCCGCCGGGAGTTAATCGAGCAGGAGCGGGCGAAGACGGCCAGCTAAGGAGCATCGCTGCTCCACATCCGTAACGCGGCGCCGGTCTCGTTCGTCGTTAGTGTTGCATATCGCGGGCAGTTGTCTCGAACATCCTGCCCATAGGGTCGCCTCAGGGCGGCCCGGACAGGGAGCAACCCATGACAGAAAAGATCTTGGCGGTAATCACCTCGTTGATGGGGCTGGGCGTCGTCGCTGCCATCATCGGCGCGATTACGCTGACGGCCCTGGCCGCGACCGGTGGCCCAAGCGAGACAAACGGCTGCCGCAGCGATCAGGCGAACGCCTCCGGTCAGCGCGAGGTCCGCGGGATAAACAACGAAGACGTGCTCGCGACCGCTTGGCAGACCAAGTGGTCGACGTTCGACCAGCAGCTCGACGCGGGTCAGCCGGCGAGCGTTTCGTTCACAGAGAGCGAGTCCACCTCCCGGGCGACCCGCTATCTCGATTCGAAGGAAGCGCCGCTAAAGGACCTGATCATCTGTTTCCACGACGGTGAGGCCGAAGCGTCTGGCAAGGTGAAGCTGCCCGTCCTGGGCGACCTCCCCGCCGTCGGAGGAGCGTTCGAGAGCCAGATGCTGGCCCGCGGCACGATTGACTTCAGCGGCGCGCAGCCGAAGATCACGATGACGAGGTTTGAGGCCGGCAATCTACCGAGCTCCGCCGCCGATCGGCTCAAAGGGCAGGTCGAGAACATGATCAACGATCGGCTGGATGACCTGAACCTCCAGCACAAGTACACGCCGACGTTCAGCGAGGGCGCGATCGAGATCAGCGCCACACCGTAGCGGTCAGGCGGCCTCTTCGCGAAAAGCTGCGCTATTTGCGCTGCAGCGACTCGAGCAGCCGCTGCGAAGCAGCGCTGATCTCGTCGACCGCCGACTCGAACGCCTCTTCGTTCGCCCGCGATGGCTTGCGATAGCCGCTTACCTTCCGAACGAACTGAAGGGCAGCCGCGCGGACCTCTTCTTCGCCGGCGGTTTCGTCACCGCGAAGCGTCTTGATGCTTCGGCACATTTGTACTGACTTCATGCTAGGCAGCATCCCGCAAGCCTGTCAACGCAGTGTGCCACCGACCCGCAGAACGACGCCGAATTTGCGAAAGAGGCGGGCCTAACACCGCCTCTCGCTTCACCCGATTCGCTTATTCCCGCTAAGATTCGCTGACTAGCAGCACTCGCCCGGCCCGCAGACCGAGCCCTGAGCGGAGACGACGGGAATCGGCTCGGGCAGACGCCCGCCCGTCTGGGCGAACGGCTTGGCATCGACACCTCCGGGCTTCCGCGCCCGCACGATCGCGCTGATGATGCCGAGACGCTCGGCACCCTCTTTCGCGTAGCGCTGGACCAGTTCACCGAGGCCACCGCTCGCAGCGTCGTCCGCTGTATACTCACGGACGGCCTCGACTTCGATGTCGCCGAAGCCGGCGGCGCGAAGCTTGGCGCGGTACTCGTCCTCAGAGAGCGCCCCGGCGACACAGCCCGCCCACAGCTCGAGGCTCCGCTTGAGCTCGGCTGGCATCTTGCCGCGCGTCACGATGTCCGCGACGGCAAACCGCCCACCCGGCCTTAGCACGCGATGGGCCTCGCGCAGAACCGCGTCTTTGTCCGGCGAGAGGTTGACTACGCAGTTGCTGATGATTACGTCAACTGACGCATCCGGCAGCGGCATGTCTTCCATTTCGCCCTTCAGGAACTCGACATTCCTCACGCCGGCCTTGCGCGCGTTTTCCCGCGCAAGCTCTAGCATCTCATCCGTCATGTCCAGCCCGTAGGCCTTGCCTAACGGCCCGACACGCCTCGCCGAGAGCAGCACGTCGATGCCCCCGCCGGAGCCCAGGTCGAGGACGATTTCTCCCTCGATCAGAGCCGCGATCGCGACCGGGTTGCCGCAGCCGAGCGAGGCCACCACGGCCTCCTGGGGTAGGTCCCGGATCTCGTCGGTCGTGTAAAGGTGCGAGCTGATCGCGTTGCTGTCACCCTCGCCACCGCAACAGCCACCGTCGGCGGCGTTCTCGCGGGCGCGGGTCGCCGCCTTACCGTAGCGCTTTCGCACCTCTTCTTTAATCGTTTGCTCAGTCGCCATGGTGCCTCCTTATCGACAAACTTCTATATTGGCTTGCTTTTCCAGAGCGATGCCATGGCTTCCAGCTGGCCATCGCCCGCCGTTATACGCAACCGCAGCATTGGCCCGCGCTCAATCTCCCATCCGATCCCCGCGCAGCAGATGCGCTCCGCGTCCACGAACGCTGAGAGAGTCTCAGCCGCGTGCTCATCGAATTCGACCAGCAGGGCGCCGGTGGTTCTCGCAACGCCGCGGACGTGGGGAACCAGCGAGTCGACGCCCGGTGCTGTCGTGGGGCGCGCGCCAAGATCACATTCGAGGACTTCTATGATGTCATCTCGGTCGGGTGAACTTCGCTCGCTCATGCCACTTCCGTCAGATCCCTGACCGCCCCCAGGACCGCCTTCTGGTTCACGCGGTGGTACACCCACTGTCCGCGCCGCTCAGAGCTCACGAGCCCGGCCGCACGCAGGACCTTCAGGTGGTAGTTCACCGTCGGCTGAGACAGACCGAACACGGGCACGATATTGCACTCGCACAGCTCGCCCATTTGCGATATCCCCTTGAGGATGCGCAGCCGCGTCTCGTCGGAGAGCGCGCGGAAGACGGCGGCCGCTTCCTTCGCACCGTCGTTCTCTTCCGGGTGGAAATGCCGCTCAGGGATCTGGCAGCAAAGCTCGGTTGCGCGCTGGACACTCATTTCGGTCGTCATCACGAGGAGCATAATACGGCAGCTTATAGAAGATTGTCAATATCCCCGCGAAAAGTAACAGCATCGAAAATGACGCGTCTACTCACTGGGATAGATATGGCAAAGACGGAAGAGACCTATCGCTGCGGCTACTGCCAGAAGCGTCTCCCGTTCGACGCGGACGAGACGCTGAGGCATGTTATCCGCCACTTCGGCGAGTTCCGCTACCTGCCGGTATACCACCGGCACCTCGAGCGGAAGGGCCACGACGAGCTCGGCGCCCACCTGCTCACGCTGCGCGCGGCCAAGAGGCTGGCCCGCGCCTAGCCGTTCGCCCGAGAGCGCGCCCGCGTCCCAAGACGGACGCTCTGATGTCCCCTGCTCGGCGGACATGTTAGCGTTAGTTCCCGCTATGGCAGAAGCCGCTACGCAGGCCTCGAGCGCCATCGAAAGTCCGGGCGAAGAGAGCCGGGGCGCGGTCCTCGCCGCGATGGCGGCGAACCTCGCGATCGCCTGCGGCAAGCTAGTCGCCGGGGCGCTTACGGGCAGCGCGGCAATGTTCGCCGAGGCCGGTCATTCCATCGCCGACACCGTGAACCAGGTATTCCTTCTACTCGGCATCAACCTCTCGCGCACCAAGGCGGACGAGACCCACCCGCACGGCTACGGCAAAGAGGCGTTCTTCTGGTCGTTCCTCGCCGCGATCTTCATCTTCGTCGCCGGCGCCGCCTTTTCCTTCTTCGAAGGCACGCGCACGCTCATTCAGGAGGAAGCGCACGAACGCAGCTCTTTCGACCTCATCGTCGCGTTCGGCGTCCTCGGGATGGCGTTCTTGTTCGAGTCGTTCTCTTTCACCGTCGCGATTAGCAGCCTGATCGCGGGCGCCCGGCGACGCGGTTGGAGCATTATCCGCTACCTCCAGCGCTCGCCCGACCTCACGATCAAAACCGTGTTCTTCGAAGACTCTGCGGCGCTCACGGGTCTTCTGCTGGCCGCCGGCGGCCTCGCGCTTTCCGAGATTGCCGGCAACGAGGTCTGGGACGGCATCGCCTCAATCTCCATCGGCTTTGTGCTCGCCGCCGTTTCGCTCATGCTCGGCATGCAGGCGCGCCGCCTGCTCCTCGGCGCCGCCGCGAGTGAAGAGGTGCGGGAGGCGCTCCATCGCACGGTGATGTCGTTCCCGGAAGTCACCCAGGTAGTCCGCCTGTTGTCGATGCAGTTGGGCTCGCACAGCATCCTTGTGACCGGCGAACTGGAGCTCAGCCGAGACCTGTACACGCACGAGATCGAGGACCTGATCGCTAACATCGACAATAAGATCGCCGCCGAAGTACCCGACGTTACCGACACCTTCTGGGAGCTCCGCCGCCGCCCACTGTCATCCTGACGAAGGAAGGATCTGTCCGAGGACAAGACTCTCAGTCTCGGATGCCCCGGGACACTGAGAGCCATTTACCACCGGCCACCCGCTTATATGCGCCCCGCTGGGCGCACGTTACGGCACTAACACCACGCGCCCGAACGCCTGGCGGCTCTCGATATAAGCGTGGGCCGCGGCGGCCTCGGCCAGCGGATACGTGCGGTCGATCACGACCTTCAACGAGCCGTTCGCCACGTCGCCGATCAGCCGCTCGACTAGGGGGCGCCCGCGCTGCGGCTCGAACATCAGCGCGCCGCCGAAGAAGACGCCCGTGAACGAGCGGTTCATCTGACTGAGAACGCTCAGATCGAACCGGCGGTCCTCCGCCCGCCCGGCGTTACCGACCTGCACGATGCGCCCACGGTAGCCGGTGGCCTCGATGCTGCCCGCAATCGTCGTGCCGACGGAATCGACGACGAGATCGACTCCGCGCCCGCCGCTCAGACGCCGCGCCTCCGAGACCCAATTGTCGTTGTGGTAGTTTATCCCGTGGTCCAGCCCGAACTCCTTTAGCCGCTCCAGCTTCTCGTCGCTAGATGCTGTCGCCAGGACGGTGGCTCCCGCGCGCTTCGCCATCTGGATCGCCGCCAGCCCAACGCCGCCGGCGCCCGCCTGAATGAGTACCGTCTCGCCGGTCTTCAGGTGGCCGAACTCAAGGAGGCACTCGCTTGCTGTCCCGTAGGCGACTGGAATACAGGCGGCGCGCTCGAGATCGAGTTCGTCTGGCACCGGGAACGTCTGCTGGCCCGCCACGGCGACCATCGCCGCATGCGAGCCGAACGGCATTACGCAAACAACCCGCTGACCAACGCTGCGGTCCGTCACCTGCGAACCCACCTCTCGAATGACGCCCGCGCACTGGTAGCCAACGATATGCGGCCGCGACGGCATCTCGCCGCCCGCCCGGTTGAGCACGTCCCCGCCCTCAATGCTGATCGCCTTGACGTCGATCAACACGCCGCCGGGCTGGCAGACGGGGTCGGGCACCTCCTCGTAGCGGAAGACTTCGGGGGCGCCGGTCTCGTAGTAGACTGCAGCTTTCATGGAGGGCTCCTCTCGTGCGTTGGTCCGATGTACTATTTAGGCTGCCAATGATAGCCGCTGCGACCTCGTTGCGGCACTGGCGTGCCGCACTCCTCGTTCTGTTGCTGCTGTTCGTTGCCATGCTTACCGCACTCGCGGCGCTCGATTCAGACCCGCCGACGGACCGGCTGCCGCTCCGTCGAGTACCCGAGTCAGCCTACACTTCTGCCGGCATCGCGCTTTATCCAACGTATGGCGAGGAAGGTTCGTTCGGGCCCAAAGGTGCCGAGGTTCTCGCTGCGGGGTTGGTCTGCTGTGGCGAACCCTCTCAGACTGTGCTCGTTAGAGTCGGGCAAGTTGGCAGCGACCACCCCACGCTTGCGTATGCGCTCAACTACGACACAGACAAGGCTCCGGAAGATGCACCCCTCGGCGGCCAGTTCCTCACGGCTTTTACCGAAGATCTGGACTATTACGTGGCTTTCCTGGACGCGCACACGGGCGATTTGATTTATCACCTGCAACCCGGTTCCTATCCGCCGTTTCCCTTGGAACCGCCGTACAAATCTGCCAGCAAGCAAATCATCGCTCGCAACCTGGACGGCCCGGACGCCTTCGTCACGCTCTCGACGTGGGGTCCTGACACCACTGTCGTCCAATGCGGCGAAGAGAGGGCCGTACTGTCTACGCAACCCACGATCACGGGCCTCTTCGATCTCTCGGTGTATGACGCTTCGAGTGGCAAGCTGCTCTTCCAGCGGCAGTTACTTGCCGGCTCACAACGGTGGGTGCTCTCTATACGTCACGACGGAATCGTTGTAGGCGACGAGGCGGCCGCAACTTCAGTGTCCGAGCCCAGGCTTCCCTGTCGCTAGGATTGTTTATCCGCCAGCGCCACCTCGATCCGCGCCCGCAGCTCCTCCAGCCCCGATCCCCTCGCCGCCGACACCAGCACGCCGTCACGCGCCCATACCGGCGCCATCCATCCGTTTCCCTGGGTCCTAGCGCCTGACTCCTGACTCCCGTCGACCACCAGGTCGACCTTGTTCAGCGCCGTCACTCGCGGCCGGTCCTTGAGCCCCAACTCGCCTAGCGTCTCCTCCACGGTTCGCGCCTGCTCCTCGGCGTCCGGGTGTGTTATGTCGACGACGTGCAGCAACAGCATCGCCTCTTCCAGTTCCTCGAGGGTCGCCCGGAAAGCCGCCACCAGCTGCGTCGGGAGCTTCTGGATGAAGCCTACCGTGTCGGTCAGCAGCGCGAAGCCGCCAAGCGGCAGACGTATCCGCCTCGTGACTGGGTCGAGCGTCGCGAACAGCTGGTCCTGCACGAGCACGTCGGCGCCGGAAAGCGCGCGCATCAGCGTGCTCTTTCCGGCGTTCGTGTAACCGACGAGCGAGACGACTGGTATCCCCTGCTTCGCTCGCTGGCGGCGATGCAGAGCCCGCTGGCTACGCACGCGCTCGATCTCGCGCTTCAAGCGGCTGATTTTATCGCGGATAAGGCGGCGGTCGGTCTCGAGCTGAGTCTCGCCGGGCCCGCGCGTACCGATGCGCCCCTCCAACCGTTCCAGGTGCGACCACTGGCCGCGCAGGCGCGGGAGGATATATTCGTGCTGCGCCAGCTCGACTTGGAGGCGGCCTTCGCGCGTGCGGGCGTGCTGCGCGAAGATGTCTAGAATGAGAGCCGTGCGGTCGAGCACCTTGACGTCGAGCTCCCCCTCGAGATTCCGCTGCTGTGACGGCGTCAGCTCATCATCGAAGATTACCGTAGAGTAGTCGAGCTCAGACCGCTGCGAAGCGATCTCGGAAACCTTTCCCTTTCCGACGTAGGTGGCCGGGTTGCGGCTCTCCAGCCGTTGCAGAGTCTGGCCCACGACCCGCGCCCCGGCGGTATCCGCCAGCAGCGCCAGCTCCTCGAGCGAGCTCTCAGCGTTCCAGCGCCCACCGATCCCGTTCGTCCCGTGGCCGTCCGACCCCCAGTGCTTGAGTTGCGCGGCCACCAGGAACGCGCGTTCCTGCGGCTCAGCCGTGGGGTGCAGTTTCCGTCTGCCTATGACGTTCCTCCCATCAGTTTCGTATATCAGTATAGCGATTGGTGATGCCATTTTTTGCCGTGTTGAGCGTGCTACAATCGCCGCGCCTATGCCTGCCTTGAGAGAAACCGAGCGAACCGCCCTCGCAGACGCCGCTGAACTCCCCCGCCGCGTCTTCTCGCCCATCGCGCGCGACTACGACCGGCCGGCGCTCGTGCTGAGCCTCTTCCAGTACCGCCGCTGGCACCGCTTCCTGATT
>Ga0209058_1002899_pt1 | contig 13985 bp, 13 predicted proteins | sample GraSoiAngelo_147_FD_185904 | JGI IMG/M metagenome (GOLD analysis project Ga0209058, IMG submission 185904) | Grasslands soil microbial communities from the Angelo Coastal Reserve, California, USA - 14_1009_05_40cm (SPAdes) (version 2) | ecosystem: Environmental > Terrestrial > Soil > Grasslands ... | reverse complement strand
AAGCCGTGCGCAAGGGTCCGACGGAAAAACGTCCCAGTTACCGGTTGCGCCTGCTGCTGCCGCGGGGGCGCGGTTCGGCCGATCCATGCTGCGCCCGCGCCATCCTGCGGGGGGCCTTCCTGGCGCGCGGGGTCCTGGGGAATCCGGCCGATGCCTACCATCTCGAGATCGCGACACCGTCGAAGGGCGACCTGCTGGCGGCAGGCGCGGCACGGGCGGGCATCACGTTGAAGCGAACCACACGGCGAGGCCGCTCCCTCTACTACCTCAAGGGCGCCGACCCGATCTTGCGGATGCTCGGCTTGATGGGCGCCAACCGGGCGGTGATGCGCCTCGAAAATGACCGGATCCTGCGTGATATGCGCAGCCAGGCAAACCGGCGGGCCAACAGTGAGACGGCCAATCTGGACAAGCGCCTGCGCGCCGCGCTGCAGCAGCGAGCCGCCGTACGCCGGCTGAAAGCACGGGATAGCCGGCTCCACTCGCTGCCACCGGGGCTGCGCGATGTCGCGGAGCTCCGCCTCGCGCACCCGCGCGCCAGCCTGCGCGAGCTCGCGGAGGTATCGGACCTGAGCAAGTCCGCGATCGCCAACCGCCTGCGCCGCTTGGTAGCGCTGGCGAATCGAAATGGTCTAATAGATTGACCTCGCAGCTTCGCGCACGTGGAGGGCCGTCATGCCGGTGAAGGTTGGCATCAATGGGTTCGGCCGGATTGGGCGCAACGTGTTCCGCGCCGCCCAGGGCCGGCGGGACCTCGAGATTCTCGCCGTCAACGACATCACGGATCCGCCGACTCTGGCGCATCTCCTGAAGTACGACTCCATCCTCGGCAATTACGCGGGGGACGTCAGTGCCGACGGCGACGCGCTCGAGGTGGACGGAAAGCGCGTCAAGGTCTTTGCCGAGAAAGACCCGGCCAACCTGCCCTGGCACGACCTGGGGATCGACATCGTCATCGAATCCACGGGCCTTTTCACCGACGCCACCAAGGCGAAAGTTCACATCGACAAGGGCGGCGCCAGGAAGGTGATCATCTCGGCGCCGGCCAAGAACGAGGACATCACGGTCGTCCTCGGTGTCAACGGCGATCGGTACGATCCACGGCAGCATCACGTGGTCAGCAATGCCTCGTGCACGACGAACTGCCTGGCGCCGGTGGCCAAGGTTCTTCACGATAGCTTTGGGATCGAGGCGGGACTGATGACGACGGTGCACTCGTACACGAGTGACCAGCGCTTGCTCGACGCGCCGCACAAGGACCTGCGCCGAGCCCGAGCCGCGACCCTCTCGATGATCCCAACCAGCACCGGCGCGGCCACGGCCATGTCGCTGGTCATGCCGGAGCTGAAGGGGAAGTTCCACGGCATCTCCCTACGCGTCCCCACCCCGAATGTCTCCATCGTCGATTTGGCAGTGATGACCCGGGATCCCGTCTCCGCCGACACCATCAACGAAGCGCTGCGCGAGGCGGCGGCCAGCGACATGAAAGGCATCCTGGCCGTCACCGAGGAGGAGCTCGTCTCCAGTGACTTCAAGGGCAACCCCTATTCCTCGATCGTCGACGCCCCGCTGACCATGGTCGTCGGCGACCGCCACGGCAAGGTCTTCAGCTGGTACGACAACGAATGGGGCTACTCATGTCGGGTGGTCGATCTCACCGTCTTCATGGGCGACCGGCTGAACTGACCACGCACGCCACGACCGGCAAACGCGTTCTCGTGCGGGTCGATTTCAACGTTCCCATCAAGAACGGACGGATCATGGACGATACCCGGATCAGGGAATCCATCCCGACGATTGCGGACCTGGTCGAGCGCAGCGCCCGCGTGATCCTGATGACCCACCTCGGCCGGCCTGATGGCCAGGTGGACGATGCCTATCGCACGACGCCTCTCGCCAACCGACTGGCTGAGCTGGTCAGCCGACCGGTTACACACGTGAACGACTGCGTGGGTCCCCCGGTCGAGGCCGTGGTGAAGGCCATGCGCGACGGCGACATCGTGATGTTGGAGAACGTCCGTTTCCATCCGGGCGAGACGAAGAACGATCCGGCCTTTGCCAGGCAACTGGCAGCCCTTGGCGACGTGTACGTGAACGATGCGTTTGGCACCGCGCACCGCGCTCACGCCTCGACGGCCGGAATCGCGCAGTATCTCCCGGCGGTGGCCGGCCTGTTGATGGAACGCGAGATCACGACGCTGGGACGCATCATGACGGACCCACCGCACCCCCTGGTCGCCATCATCGGTGGCTCGAAGATTTCCACGAAGATCGGTGTGCTTCGCAGCCTGCTGCAGCGCGTGGATCGGCTCTGCCTCGGCGGCGCCATGGCCTGCACCCTGCTCAAGGCCAAGGGATTGAACGTGGGGCGGTCGCTGGTAGAGGACGATCAACTCGAGGTCGCCCGGTCGCTGCTGGCATCGTCGGGGCAGGGTGGCGGCACGCTGGTGTTGCCGCTCGACGCCGTGGTCGCACCCGAAGCCATTCCCGGCGTCGCCACCCGGACCGTCGCGGTCGACGCCGTGCCATCGGACATGAAGGTCCTCGACGTCGGGCCGATGACTGTCGAGCGCTTTCTTCAGACCTGCGACGGCGCCGCCGCCGTGGTCTGGAACGGTCCGCTTGGCGTCTATGAAGTGCCGCCGTTCGACCGGGGCACGGACGCGCTGGCGCGGGGGCTCGCCGGTAGCGACGCCGAGACCATCATCGGCGGCGGCGACCTGGTGGCCGCCCTGCAGAAGCAGCACCTCGCCGAGCGGATGTCGTTCGTTTCGACGGGCGGCGGCGCGACGCTCGAATTTCTCGAGGGAAAGACCCTGCCCGGCATCGCCGCCCTGCGCGACAAGAATCATGCGTAAACCACTAATCGCCGGCAACTGGAAGATGCACTTCACAGTCCCCGAGGGACTGGAGTACGCGCTTCAGCTGCGCCGCGACCTCGAACCCTATTCGGCTGTCGTCGATGTCGTGATCCTGCCGCCGGCGGTGATGATCTGGGAGATCGCCAACGCGCTCCGCGGGTGCCCGATCGAAGTCGGTGCCCAGAACGCCGGCTGGGAAGACCAGGGTCCGTTCACTGGCGAGATCTCACCGAAGATGCTGGCCGGCTGGTGCCATTACCTCCTGATCGGACACTCGGAGCGCCGCCAGCTCTTCAACGAGACCGACGAGGAACTCAACCGCAAGTTGCACGCCGGCCTGCGGCACCGGCTCAAGGTGATCCTGGCGGTGGGTGAAACGCTCGAAGAGTACGAGGCCGGGCGGACCGCGGAAGTGATCACGCGTCAGCTCAACGCCGCCGTCTACGGGGTCGAGCTGCGCCAGGCCACGGACCTGTCGGTCGCCTACGAGCCGGTCTGGGCGATCGGTACCGGGAAAGCCGCCACGCCCGAGTATGCGAACGAGACCATGAGCCTCATCCGGAGACTGCTCGAGAGTCCGTTCGGTGCGGTCGCGTCCGAGATGCGCATTCTCTACGGCGGCAGTGTCACGCCCGCCAACGCTCGCAGCCTCCTGGAACAACCCGAGATCGACGGCGGCCTGGTTGGCGGGGCAAGCCTCAAGGCTGCCGACTTCACCCGGATCGTCCAGACGACGGCCGAAGTGGTCCAGTCGCCGCGGTTGTGAGCGGGTCCGAGCCGGCGCTCGTCCTCGTGATCATCGACGGCTGGGGCTATCGAGTGGACCCGGCCGGAAACGCGATCGCCGCCGCGAAGAAACCGAACTGGGAGGCGCTCTGGGCGCGATGGCCGCACACTACCCTGGCCGCGGCCGGCAAGCCCGTCGGGCTGCCGGAGGGTCAGCAGGGAAACTCCGAGGTTGGCCACCTCAATATCGGCGCCGGGCGGATCGTCTACCAGGACCTGACCCGGATCAACCTCGCCATTGGCGATGGATCCTTCAAGCGGAACCCGGTGTTGCTGGGGGCCATGACTGATGTCGGCGACCGGCACGCGCTGCATCTGATGGGGCTGGTGTCGCCCGGCGGCGTCCACAGCTCCACCAGCCACCTGGTCGCCCTGGTCGAGATGGCGCGCCAGCTTGGCATGCCGCGGATCTACCTCCATGCCTTCACGGATGGTCGCGACGAACCTCCGACCAGCGCCGCCGCGTTCGTGGAGGATCTGCTCGCTGAGCTGAAGCGGATCGGGGCCGGCCGGATCGCATCGGTGAGTGGGCGCTACTACGCCATGGATCGCGACAAGCGCTGGGAGCGCACCGAGTTGGCCTACCGCACGGTGGTCGAGGCGACCGGCCCGACGGCCGCGGATCCGGTTGCCTTCATCAAGCAAAGCTACGCGGCCGGGACCACCGACGAGTTCCTCAAGCCGACCCGGATCGTGCCGCCGGGCACCGACCCGGTTCCCCCTATCAGCGACGGCGACAGTGTGATTTTCTTCAACTTCCGGCCAGACCGGGCCCGACAACTCAGCCACGCCATCGTCGATGACACCTGGGACCACTTCCAGCGCGCACACCGCCCACGACTGGCGCACTTCGTCACGTTCACCGAGTACGAGAAGGGCCTGCCGGCGGAGGTCGCGTTTCCCGATGAGCCGTTGGTGGGCGTTCTGGCCGAAGTTGTCTCTTCCGCCGGGTGGCGGCAATTCCATACGGCTGAAACCGAGAAATACGCGCATGTCACCTACTTTCTGAACGGCGGGCGCGAGTCGCCGTTCGAGGGCGAGGACCGCCTGCTCGTGCCGTCTCCCAAGGTCGCGACCTACGATCTGCAGCCGGCGATGAGCGCGCGCCCGGTTACCGATGTGCTCCTCGACCGGCTGGCAACCCGTCGCTATCGGTTCCTGGTGGTGAACTTCGCCAACCCAGACATGGTCGGCCACACCGGCGTCTTTCCGGCCACGGTCGAGGCGGTCGAGGTCGTTGACGAGATGCTGGGGCGTATCGGGAAGGCTATCCTCGCCGGCGAGGGAATCCTCGCGATCACCGCGGACCACGGCAACGCCGAGCTGAAGGTCGACCCGAAGACCGGCGCGCCATTGACCGCGCACACCACCAGCCCCGTGCCGTTCATCCTGGCGGGCGCGCCCGGCGTGGCCCAGCTGCGGGAGGCCGGCAAGCTGGGAGACATCGCGCCGACCCTGCTGCCGCTCGTGGGCTTGCGGCCGCCGGCCGAGATGACGGGAGACGACCTACGGTGTTGAGGCCACCCAGTCCTGTTCCATCCGACTGAGAAAGATCCACGCCAGCCGGGCATCGTGGACCAGCAGGTCGAGTTCGTGGTTGCGCGTGAACCCGGAGTAGGACCAGTTGCAACTCCCGAAGAGCACGGTGCCGCGATCGAAGATGCCCAGCTTCGCATGAAGTAACTCAGCGCCGGCCTGGACGTAGAAGCGGACCGCGGCGCCGGCCGCCTGCAGCAATGCCATGGTGCTGGCATTCTGCGGCTGGGTCGGGTCGAGTAAGACCCGAAGGCTGACCCCGCGTTGCGCCGCGGCGACGAGCGCGTCGAGGATCACGCGATCGCTGAGAACGAACATCTCGACGTCGATCGATTGGCGCGCGGCGGCGACGGCGGCCAATGCGGCGGCGCGAATCCCGTCGCCCGGATGGGTGACGAGTACCTGCACCTGCCGGTCGGTTGCGGGCGGCGGGATGGGTGCCGGCTCGCCGGCCAGCGCCAGGTCCTGCCGGAAGACGCGCGCGAGGTTGTCGACCACCGGGCCCGCGGCGAGGATGTCGACGTCGTGGTTCAGTGACGAGCGGATGCCCCAGTTGATGCCACCGACGACGGCGCGCACGCCGTCCGCGATCACGAGCTTCACATGGTCGATCGTCGAGCGCTCGAGCGGATATGCCACCACCCGGACGCCGCCCTGCTCGAGTACGGCCCAGGTAGTTGTACTGCTGCGCTCCGAAGGATCCTTGATCGCGGTGACCGTGACCCCCCGGTCGTGGGCATCGAGCACCAGCGCGGCCAGATCGAGCCGCTGGAACTCATAAAGCTCGAGGTCGATCGAGCGCCGCGCCGTTCGCAAAACGTCCACGATCGCGGCGAACGCGGCCGGACCATCGGGCAGCGGAACCAACTGATCGCCGCCGCTGATAATCGGCGACGTGGCGGCGGCGGGCAGGGGGAGTGGGGCAATCGCTGGGGAAGGGGTACGGCCCGGCGCACAGGAGGCGACCAGCAGCGCCAGGAGGAGGAGGGGCAACCGGAGGCAGCGTGCCGAGCCGTACACATCGGATACTACTACGAATTTGTGTATCTGTCAATGCTAGGTTGCAGCGGGCAAATCGGCGGGTTGGCGGTATAATTCAGCGGCCCTGGCGATGAGGACATTTCTCGGTGTGGTGGAACTCGTGCTCGCGCTCCTGGTCATGCTCGGCGTCCTCCTCCAGACCCCGAAGGCGAGCGGGCTGGGCGGCACCATCGGCGGCGGCGGCGATTCGGGCGGCGGCTATCGCACCAAACGAGGCCTGGAAAAGAACCTCTTTTACGCCACGATCGGACTGGTGGTCCTGTTCGTCGCGGTCTCGATCGTCTATATCCGGGTAAGCCCCGGAGCTTGATCCGGCGCGGGCTGCTCGCCGCGGGGGCGGGCGTGCCGCTGCTCGTCCTGGTGGCCATCCTCGCGCTCGTGTTCCGGAATGTCGTCCTCGCTCCGGAGATGCCGCGCCCGGGCGGCACGTTTGTCGAAGGCGTGGTCGGTCAGCTGGGCTCGCTGAACCCGCTATACGGCGAAGCGACCGCGGGGTCCAACGACCTCGACGCGCTCCTCTTCGAACCGCTCGTCCGCGTCCTGCCAACCGGACGGGTCCAGGGACGCCTCGCCGCGCGCTGGGACGTGAGCCCCGACGGGCGGACCTACTCGTTCACCCTGCGGCCCAACGCCCGCTGGTCGGATGGCACCTCGGTGTCGGCGGATGACGTCGTTTTCACGGTCCGGACCGTCCAGGATCCCCAGTTCCCGGGGGCGCTCCTGAACCAGAGCTGGAAAGACATCATCGCTACCGCCGTGGATTCCTCGCATGTGCGCTTCGCCCTGCCCGGGCACAATGCCGGCTTCCTGGCGAACCTCGAACTGCTCGACATCGTTCCCTCGCATCTGCTGGCGGGCAAGTCGATCGCCGAGCTCGCCTCGGCTTCGCCCAACCTGAACCCGGTGGGGACCGGCCCTTTCCGGATGGTGGCGAACCTGGCGGATCGCATCCAACTCGAGCGCAATCCCTTTGCCTGGCGCCAGCCCTGGCTGGAGACGATGACGATCCGAAGCTTCCCCTCGCAGGCGGCGGCGCTGGAGGCGCTCGACCGCGGGCAGATCAGCGGCCTCGCCAATCTCACCCCGTCGGCTGCGGCCCAGGAGCGGGGGAACCGTGACGTGCGCGTGCTGTCCGCCTCTACCTATCAATATTCGGAGCTGCTGTTCAACCTGAAGACCGAGGAGCCGTTTTTCCAGGACATCAAGGTGCGACAGGCGATCGCAAAGGCGATCGACCGGACCGCGATCATCCGTGACGTTCTGGGCGGGCAGGCGATTCCGGCCGATGGGCCGATCCCGCGCTCGATCACCTGGGCCTATGACAGCGCCGCCCAGCAACCGGCCCACGACCCGGCCGGTGCCGCCCAGCTGCTCGATGACGCGGGCTGGGTTCTCGTCAACGGGATCCGAACCAAGGGGAACATAAGCCTCAGCTTCGGCCTGACCGTTTCGAGCGATGTCCCGCCGTATGAACGGGTTGCCGAGAAGGTCGCGGACCAGCTGGCGGAGGTCGGCATCGTGGCCGAGGTGCGGCCGGTCACGACCGCGTCCCTCATCCACGACTACCTGAACCCGCGCACCTTCGACATGACGCTGACGGCGTTCGACAACGGTCCCGACCCCGACGTCTATACGTTCTGGCACTCGTCGCAGGCCCACCCCGGCGGCTTCAACTTTGCCGGGATGAAGAAGAACGTGTTCATCGATGGCGACCTCGAGGATGGCCGCAATACGCTCGACCTGGCGGCACGGGCCAAGGCCTACGCGACGTTCCAGGAAGACTTTGCCAAGGAGCTGCCTGCGGTCTTCATCTACAGCCCCAGGTACGTCATGGCGGTCAGCACGCGGATCCACGGGGTGCGGCTCGACTCGGCGATCGAGTCTGAGGAGCGCTACGCGTACGTCAGCGACTGGTACATGGAGGTCGGACGCTAGTGAGCGCCTCGAAGCTGGAGGAATGCGGCTGAAAGGACTTGAACCTTCAAGGGCTTGCGCCCACTAGGCCCTGAACCTAGCGTGTTTACCAATTTCACCACAGCCGCGTCGAACTACAGATTTTGCCATAGCCGATGATGCCCCGTGCCGTTGCTTTGCTCACGCCCGCGGAGCTGGTCGTGTTCCGTCGCCGGCTCAACACGCCGGCGAAGGTCCAGCACTTTCTGGACGCCATCCCTTATAACGTCGAGGCCGACGGCGACACGTTCCGCTCGCCGCGGCGGGTGCTGCGGGATCGGACCGCCAACTGCATCGAAGGCGCTGTGCTGGCGGCCGCCGCCCTGCGGGTTCAGGGTCACCCGCCACTGATCATGGACCTGACCGCGGTGCGCGACGAGGACCACGTGATCGCCGTCTTCAGGCGGCGGGGCCTGTGGGGCGCCATCGGCACCAGCAAGTTCACCGGTCTGCGATACCGCGAGCCCGTCTACCGCACGCTCCGCGAACTCGCCATGTCCTACTTCGAGCACTACTACAACCTCGCCGGGGAGCGTACCCTCCGCGGCCACGGCCGGCCCGTCAACCTGGCCCGTTTTGACGGCCTGCACTGGATGACGGCCGAGGAGGATCTCTGGCCGATCGCCAAGCACTTGGAACGCATTCCGCACCTGGCCCTGCTGCCGCCCGCCGTGGGCCGGCAGCTCACCCGCCTCGATGCTCGGCTCAGAGCGGCCGGCCTGCTGCATCACCCGACCGCCGGGCCGAATCGGGCCGGGCGCCCGCCGCCGCGCTCCGGGCGCCGTGATTGACATTGTCGCTACCACTTGTTAAATTAGCGAAGCTATCATTCAATTGGCACGGCAAAACCGCCCTGCCGCGGCGTTCGATCGGAGGAAGGGATGAGAAAAGGCGCAGCGGAACCGGATATTCCCCTGGAGGCGGTCCAGTCGCTCCTGACAAGGGTGATCTGGCAGGCGGTGGCCGATCTGAGCGTCGAAAATTATCGGCCAGAGGCGGAGCGGTTCTTTGCCGGCGAGACCTTTGTCGAGTACTGCGACATCCTGGGCTGGAACGTCGGCCGGGCGCGGGCCAGTCTGGGGCGGTTCGTGGACAGCGGCAGCCGGATCTCCGGTAATCACTTGCTGACAGCGGCCGATCTCGCGGCGCTGCCCGCCCAGCAAGCCCAGGCGGTCGCGGGCTAATACCGCTCTAACAACGGCCTGCTACGGTTTGGCCGTCGCCAAAAGCACGCCGGCGACCCGGTACACTGGAGCCACAACCCGATGAACCTCCTCCTTGTCGAGGACGAGCGGAAGCTCTCGACGCTGCTCAAGCAGCTCCTGGAGGACGAGCGCTACGACGCCATCATCCTCGACCTGATGATTCCCAAGAAGGACGGCCTGGAAGTTTGCCGTTGGCTGCGCCAGAACCGGATCCAGACACCGGTGATCATGCTGACCGCGCGCAACCAGATCCATGATCGGGTCGCCGGCCTCGACGCCGGCGCCGACGATTACCTGCCCAAGCCGTTTGCCTTCGAGGAGCTGCTGGCCCGGCTGCGGGCGCTGATGCGCCGTGAGCAAAAGAACGGCCACGCCAACCGACTGCAGGTGGCCGACCTCGTGCTCGACCTCAAGACCCACCAGGTCCGGCGCGGCGACACGCCGATCGAGCTGACCGCGCGCGAGTTCGCGCTCCTCGAATTCCTGATGCGTCATCCCAACCAGGTGCTGACCCAGGCGCAAATCGCCGAACGGGTGTGGGACTACAACTTCGAAGGCACCACGAACCGAGTTGCCGTCTACATCTCCTACCTTCGCGACAAGATCGACGAGGGCCGTTCCCCGAAGCTCATCCAGACGGTGTATGGCGTCGGTTACCGGCTGTCGGGTTGATGTTCCGGGGCGCCCTGGCGCGCCTGGCGGCCCAGTATTTCGTCCTGCTCGTCCTGATCCTCGGCTGTTTCGACCTCATCGTGTACGTCACCGTGTCGCAGGCCCTGCAGGCGAAAGCCGACAACGACCTCCGGCTTGCGGTCGCCCAGGCCTATAAAGACTTCGCCGTCACCGGCGACACGGTCACGTTCAACGGGCAGGGGCTGCTCGATCCGAGCGTTGCCGACACCTTCATCAGGGTGCTCGATATCAAGGGCCAGGAGCAGGGCCAGCCGCGCCCCGAACTCAAGAAACTGTTCAACAACCCGAGCCTGAGCGCGCCGATCGCAGCCGCCAAGGCCGGTCGTTCGGTGGACACCCGCATCTCGAACGGCACCGACCTCTACACGATCGACACCAGCCCCATCGTCAACCCGAAAACCCACAAGGTCGTCGGCGTGCTGCAGGTGGCGCAGCCGGTCTCCTGGGTCGACGACGCCCTCTCGGGCCTGGTGCGGCAGCTGGTGGTCGCGTCCGGCGTCGGCATCCTGCTGGGCGCTCTCGCCTCACTGCTGATGGCGAGCCGTTCCCTCCGGCCGATCAGCCGGGCCTTTCAGCGCCAGCGCGAGTTCGTGGCGGATGCGTCCCATGAATTGCGAACGCCGCTGACCCTGATCCGCACGAACGTCGAAGCCTGGCTCCGGCGGGCGAACGGGGCGAACCGTGCCTATGCCCTGAGCATCGTCGAGGAGGTCGAGCAGCTGAGCCGCATCGTTGGAGACCTGACGACGCTCGCCCTGGCCGACGCGAAACAGCTGCGCATCGATCGCGAGCCGGTCGAGTTGAACGACGTCGTCCGGGACCTGATGACGCAGACCGAACCGTTGGCGGAGGAGCGGGGCGTGCACCTGCGGCCCGATCTCAATGGCGGGGTTCGGGTGGAGGCTGACCTGCTCCGCGTCCGTCAGCTGCTGCTGATCCTGATCGACAATGCGCTGACCCATACCCCGTCGGGTGGCGAAGTCTCGGTGGGCGTCATCCGCCGCGATGGCCGCGCCCGCGTCACCGTGGCCGACAACGGCGCTGGGATCCCATCCGAGGACTTGCCGCACATCTTTGAGCGCTTCTACCGGGCGGACAAGGCGCGCACCCGGGAGAATGGCGGCAGCGGCCTCGGGCTCGCCATCGCCAAATGGATCGTCGATGCCCACAACGGGGAGATCGTGGTAAAGAGCGCCGAAGGCAAGGGGACTGAGGTCGCCGTTAGCTTGCCCGTGCTCGACTGACCCTACTCAACCTTGATCTCGCGGACCGGTCGCAGGGTGAGCAGGGCGATCACGAAGAAGCCCGTCACGATGCCGAACATCACGCGATAGCCGACCGCGCTCTGGCGGTTGTTGTTGAAACCATCGATGATCGGTCCCAGGATTGGCCGCGCGATCAGCCCGGCGCTGGCGGTCGCGATGTTGGAGACGCCCATGTAGCGGCCGGCCTCGGCCTTGGGGATGAGATCGGTCATGAACGCCCAGTCGACCGACAGGAAGATCCCCAGGGAGATCCCGACGATCAGGCCGAAGCCGAGAATCCAGGGCAGGCTGGGAGCGAAGATCAGCAAGCTCGAGCCGACCGCGCCGATGATGCAGGCGGCGGCGATCAGCCGCTTCTTGCCGTAGCGCTCGGCCATGAAGCCGGCGGTCATGCAGAGGATCGCCGCAAAGACGACGACGATCGCCTGTAAAGCACTCGCGTAGAGCGACGCTTTCCCCTCCGAATAGTTGAAGGTGTAGCGGATGAAATTGAAGGCGTAGGTCGAGATGCCGACCGGCGCCATCAGGAAAAAGAGCCGCGAGACCATCAACCAGGCGAAGTCGCGATACCGCCTGGTGTCGATCGCGAAGCTGAGGAAGACGGAACGGGCCAGCGGCTGGCTCGAGGCCGAAGTCCGGCGCCGGTCGGGCACGCCGAAGATGACGAGAACCCCGGCGATTGCCACCACCAGCGGCAGCGTGAGAATCGCCAGCCGCACGTGGTGGGTCGGGATCAAGAGCGCGCCGACAACGAGGAAACCAACGATGGTTCCCAGCATGTTCATCAGCCCGTAGTAGCCGGAGGCCTCGCCTCGCTGGTTGGCCGGCACCTGGTCGGGCAGCATGCCCTGGTACGGCCCCTGCGCCGTGTTGGAGGCCATCTGGAAGAAGACGTAAACGAGGAGCAGCGCCCAGTAGGACGTGACGAAGGCGATCAGCGTCAGGAAGATGATGTCGCCGACGACGCCGATCGCGATGAAGGGTCGCCGGCGGCCCAGCGAGAAGCGAGCGTTGTCACTGATGGCGCCGATCGCCGGCTGCCAGACGATGGCAAAAGCGGCGCCGATCGTGTCCAGCAGCGAGACATAGGTGTTGACGTCGACCGGGATCGCCAGCGGGCCGAGATGGACGGTCATCGGATCGGTAAAGCGGGCAACCAGCAGCGGGATGATGTTGCCGCCGAGCGGTTGCATCACATAGGCAATCGCGAACCAAAAGCTGCTGAGCACGAGCAGGCCTCGCCACGAGATGTGTTGCCGGACGGCAGTCTCGTGGAGCGTCTTCAGAAAGCGACGCTCCGTGGCCTCGATGGCGGTGGTCATGGCGCGGAGTGTAACCCGGCGATCGATGATTTGTTACGGTACGAACGGATGGGCCGCTCGAAGATCACAGTGGTCGGAGCCGGTAATGTCGGCGCCACTCTCGCCCAGCGACTCGTCGAGCGGCGCTACGCCGACATCGTGCTGGTCGACATCGTAGAAGGGCTGCCGCAGGGTAAGGCGCTGGATATGCTGCAGGCTGGGCCGATCGTTGGTTACGACTCGCGGGTCACTGGTACCAACGGCTACGAAGAAACGGCCGGGTCGGCCATCTGCGTCATCACATCCGGGGTGCCGCGCAAGCCGGGAATGTCGCGTGACGATCTGGTCAAGACCAACATGGGCATCGTCCGTGGGGTGACGGAGGAATTGGTCCGTCACTCGCCCAATGCGACGCTGATCGTCGTCAGCAATCCGCTGGATGCGATGGCGCAGCTAGCCCTCGAGGTGAGCAAATTTCCGAGGCAGCGTGTCCTCGGGATGGCCGGCGTCCTCGACACGGCCCGCTTCCGCACCTTCATTGCGCTCGAGCTCAACGTCTCCGTCCACGATGTGCAGGCGTTTGTGCTCGGAGGGCATGGTGACACGATGGTGCCGCTGGCGCGCATGTGCACCGTGGCCGGCGTGCCGATCACCAAGCTGATCAAGCCGGATCGCATCGAGGCCATCGTGAAACGCACGAGGGATGGCGGTGCCGAGATCGTGAACCTGCTGAAATCCGGCAGCGCCTACTACGCTCCCTCGGCCGCCGTCGCGGAGATGGTCGACGCCATCACGCTCGACCGAAAGCAGATCCTGCCGTGTGCGGTACGACTGGAAGGCGAATACGGTATTCGCGGCCTGTTCGTGGGCGTTCCGGTGAAGCTCGGCGCCGGCGGTGCGGAGGAGATCATCGAGCTGGATCTCACCGACGATGAACGCACCTCGTTGCGACGGTCGGCCGACTCCGTGAAAGAGCTTGTCGGCGTGATGGGGATTTAGGTCGGCGTCCGTCCTCCCAGTATCCTGTACTGAGTGACCATCGAGATCCGCAGCGGGTTTATCCCTGAGTCCAAGCGCCTGATCGAGAACCCTTCCGCCGAACAGCTTCGAGAGCTCACCGCCAGGATGCCGAACGTGCGGCGCACCATTTACGACAACTACAACGTCCACACGCGCGTGGACTCACGCAGCACCAAGAGCACGTACATCGTCACCGACCGACCGGAGGAGCATACGGCGCAAACCGTGACGCCGGAGGAAGGCCGGAAATGGGCGAAGCTCCAGGACGAGTACATCCGCGACCAGGAGATGGTGCTGCTCGATGGCGTCATCGGTAACGACCCG
>Ga0209058_1002898_pt1 | contig 13988 bp, 15 predicted proteins | sample GraSoiAngelo_147_FD_185904 | JGI IMG/M metagenome (GOLD analysis project Ga0209058, IMG submission 185904) | Grasslands soil microbial communities from the Angelo Coastal Reserve, California, USA - 14_1009_05_40cm (SPAdes) (version 2) | ecosystem: Environmental > Terrestrial > Soil > Grasslands ... | reverse complement strand
TCTTCCTAGTCCGCCTGGAGATACTCTCATGGACTATCGCCACGAATGTGTTGATGTACTTAGTACTGATTTCGGGATAATTTGTGATGCTCATCATCATGAGGTAGCAACTGCAGGACAATGTGAGATAGATATTCGTTACGATAGACTTGTTAATACTGCAGATTCAGTTCAGAGTTACAAGTATATTGTCAAAAATATTGCAAAGAAGCATAATATGATAGCAACAATGATGCCCAAGCCAATTGCATTGGATAACGGTTCTGGAATGCACGTCAATGTAAGTCTCTGGAATAACGGAAAAAATCTATTTTATGATCCAAATGATAAATATGCCGAGCTATCTCAAACTGCAAGATACTTTATTGGTGGAATATTGGATCACGCGAAGGCTCTGGCAGCCATCGTTGCTCCCACTACAAATTCATATAGAAGATTAATCCCGGGATATGAAGCGCCCGTTTATATTGCTTGGAGTACGGGTAATAGATCGGCAATAATTAGAATTCCCGCCCATTATAAGGGAGAAAAATTTGCGTATTTGAAAAGAATAGAATTTAGAGCACCGGACCCTTCATGTAATCCATATCTAGCTTTTTCTGCAATTGTTGCTGCTGGTCTTAGTGGAATAAAAAAGAGAATTGAAACAAATGATCCCAAGATAGAAGATCATGTTGACGCAGATATATTCAAGATGACTGACGCTGAAAGAGAAAAACATAAAATAAGACAGTTACCGGCAAGTTTAAGAGAATCAATCGAGGAACTAAAATCCGACTCAGATTTCTTGAAACCAGTATTTGGTAAACATGTTATTGAACGTATAATTGAAGATGCTGCAAAACAACACATGGAACTAGCTGTTCGCCCTCATCCACATGAATTTACCATGTACGCTGACGTATGATTAATTCGTTCACTCATTAATTTTAAAGAATTGCTCTCTATTCTAGTAACGTCGAGTATGTCCTCTGCAAGTCTGACTAATTTTTCAGTATTTCTCTTATAATATCCATGGTTAAATTTTTTTTCAAGTAACTTGCTAACTTTATCCCTTGATAAGTCTCATTTTGCAAGGATTTCGAATCACCCAAATCCTTAAGCATAGAGGTAACTAGCCGAAGATCGGAGCCAATATGCTGAGAAATTGAATTTGTAGATTTTATCTGATGATCCAAATCGTGTTCGAATATGCTTTCTCTGACACTCGTTTCATTGACTCTTTGAAAGAAAAAAAATAATCCGTAGGAAGCGACTGCTATTATAATAACTGATATGACACCTATACATCAGTTTACTACGAATTAGTCTCATTAGTTATCCAATTGATTCCCTGCAGTATTTAATTTCCTTTAATCATGTAATTATACTATTTGAGATCGCACTCAGCTTCAAAGTTACTTGAGTTTGCAGAAATAAATCTTGCATAGGAAATCTGTAAAGCCCGTTATTACTTATCATATTCCAACAAATTTTACCAAATTGGATTATCGTCATAATTTATACATTATCAATATGGAGGGGATGGGATTCGAACCCATGACCACCTGCGTGTAAGGCAGGTATCATAACCAGTCTAGACCACCCCTCCGTTAATTTGAATCCTTGTTAAACAAAGTATTATAATCAGGGGCTATTTGAATTAATCAAAAAGAAAGTAAGACATGTTTCCAAATTAAGTATATTTAGTTCCTTTTTGGTTTATTCAAACTTTTATTAAACTGCATAGCTAATTCAATAATCATGTCATTTGGCGTCGATACGCTAGGAGGTTTGAGCGAAAAACTAAAACAATTAGTAAACGAGACCCAAAACGATTATGAATCGTTTATTGATGATACTCAACTTTACAAAAAAGGAAAAATTGGTGATAAAGAATTTTTCGGAAAACTTGCAAAATTTATGATTTCTCTCTCTGCATTAAATTTTCTAGCAATTAGAGTAATATTGGAAATGAAAACTGCAACAGATAAAGGATCATCAGTAAAAAATCCAACTGGCGGAATTGCACAACCCCCATCTAGTTCTGGATTTGGAGTCAATGCATTCGTAGACAGTGGTGGTAGTATTGGAAGCAAGTCATCAGAAAATGATCAATATCTATTACCAGAACCTGATCAACTGACCGAACCAAAATTCAAACCTGTCGACATAACGATTAGACCCGAAGATAAGAACCACAATTCAAAAAAGATTTGTGTCAATTGTAAATCTTCCATTCCCCTTGCCGCTAAATTCTGCCCAAAGTGTGGAAATTCGCAATAATTAAAACCTTGTTCTGTTTTAAATTTATTATGGAGATCTTCAATGGGAGAGCAGCTACTGAAGAGTATATGTCCACACATTCCCTAACCTTTTCAACTCCCGAAATGACGTTAAAAAAATTTGCACTGTGGTTAGGCGATCAAGTTAATGTTCCTGAGAAGAACAAAACCGTACCTCGATTGATGATGTATATTAATGATATCGACAATCAAACAAATAAGTCTGATTTCCTTCCAGATACTGACGAATCATTCAAACCTAGTGGAGCAGTTACTGATATGTTTAAAGAGCCTTCACAGGTTGCAGCATCGACCACCTGTTACAATTGTAATCGACTTCTAAAAGCAGGATCAAAGTTCTGTCCTAAATGTGGATCAAAGCAACGATAGTGCATTAATGAAAATAAATCTTAGGATATAGTTTTAACTATTCATGTGCATTTGATATTTCAGCTTTATCTGTTGATTCAAGTTTTCTAAATGCTTTAAATTAAACAAGTAAAGTTTATAGATTATTGCATAGGAATCCAAGGATCGAATCTAGAGCTTTTGGTTTTTTTTTTATTAGTATTGCAATAGCAGTTCTAATAGGAACAATAGTAAACGAATTCTTGTCAATTCATCATATTCCAATTTATTATCAACTAATTTCGTGGGTAATGATATTTGCTTTGATTTTGGGAATAACATTTACGAAAATGAAGAATCTGTTTCATTCCATAAGAAGCAGAATGAAAAATAGCATAAAATGGCCACTTCATGCAAAAATAGTTAATGGATTAAGCTGGGCAGGACCTTTTTTGGCCATACCTGTATTTCATTCATTTTCACAGTACCTAATACTTTTAGGAATCGGTACCGGTAACATTTCCACTTACCTATTGATTAGGTCATATAGTAAGTATGATAATAAGGAACAATTTGTTGTTGGAATAATTGCTCTCTCCATGATCGCAGTTTTATTTTTCGTTGACGTGATCCTGAATTCCATTCTAGTTCAACAACATGTCTTGGCACTTTCTAGAATATTTGTCGCGCTATCGTATGGTGTTGGAGGTATCTATGCCTTAATTGAAAGATGAAAAGATTGCGATATGTATAATGAGTGGTGGACTGGATTCACTTTGTGCAACGGCTTACGTTAAGAACTACAAGAAATATGCAATAAAGATTATTACCTTTTCTTACGGTCAAAGAGCTAAACGGGAGATAGTACAATCGAAAAAGCTTGCCAAAGCTTTGAATTCAGATGAATATCGTATAGTAGACATAAATTTTATGAAAGAATTATATGGTAATTCAAACGTTCTAACTAATAATAAATTATCAATTCCCTCTAAATTCGATTATAGTATTGTAGTGCCAATTAGAAATGCGATATTCATAACTGTCGCATCAGCTTGGGCATTTAGCGTAAACGCCGATTTAATTGTCCTTGGTGCACACACTGATGATCTTAATTATCCGGATTGCCGACCAAAATTTATTGAATCAATAACAAAAACCTTGAATCTAGGAGAGGAAGACAAAATCAAGAGCGGAATAAAAAGAAAAATATCTGTATGGTCCCCATCTTTAGAGGGAATAAACAAATACGAGCTATTAAAATTGGGTCACGAAATACTCGGAGAGACTATATTTGAATCATGGAGCTGTTATTCTAATGGGAAAAAAATTCATCGTGAGATAATGCATTGTGGCGAATGCGAATCGTGTATAAATAGGAAGATGGCATTTACTAAAGCGAGTATAGAGGATAAAACAATTTATGCAAAGAACTGAAAATAATACAAAAGTTAGAGTTAGTGAGATATTTACTAGCTTTGAAGGAGAAGGCTTGTTCGTAGGAAAGAAGACTTTATTTATCAGACTATCGGGCTGTCATTTAAAATGCAGATGGTGTGACACAAAATATGCTCTCCCTCTGGATAGTGGAACTGATTACCAGATAGATGAGATTAAGGATCTAATTGTAAAGGAACTTCAACCATTCACTTACAAGGTAAATTTCACAGGAGGTGAACCGTTATTACAAATTGAAGCTGTAATACAATTAGCAGATTTCATAAAAAAATATACAAACCTGAGAACATACATTGAATCATCATGTTTTGATTTTGAACTGTTTAGGAGGGTTTTACCTTATATGGATATATGCAAGGTTGAATTCAAAACTGAGGATTCTAAAGTTGTCAAAGATGATGAATATTACTATTTGCTACTAAATGAGTTTAGATGTTTGGAATTAGCCGTCCAAAATAACAAGACTACTTACATTAAAATAGTAGTAACGAATTCTACAAATCTTGAAAGTTTTAAGAATTTGGTATACAACATTTCAAAGAAAGTAAAGCCTTCAGAGATTATGGGCTTCATAATACAGCCAACTTATGGCATAGATCAGCCAACTATTAATAAACTTCTAGACACTTATGATATAGTTCAACCCATGTTTCCTGACGTGAGGATTATACCACAGTTACATAAGGAAATCGGAGCCAGATGATTCAAAAGGAAAAGAATGAATATGAAAAAAACTCCATTTAATAAAAGAAAGATTGAAAAACTCGTTAGGGAGTTGATAGTGCAACTCGGAGAAAATCCGGATCGCGAAGGCTTGCTGGGAACTCCTGAAAGAATGGCAGATATGTATGAAGAAATTTTTGCTGGTTATTGCATGAACTCCGAGCTCGAAATTAGTTTTAGTGAAGAAATTGATTCGATTATTGCTAAAGACATTCAATTTTATAGTATGTGTGAACATCATATGCTCCCATTCTTTGGCAGAATACACATTGCATACACTCCATCAGGTAAAGTCTTTGGGATCTCGAAACTTGCGCGCCTAGTAGAAAAGTACTCCAAGAGATTGCAAATTCAAGAGAGACTCACAAAGGAGATTGCAGACGAGATAATGAAGATGGGAGTTAAGGGAGTAACTGTCATCGCAGAAGGAGAGCATCTGTGTATGAAGATGCGCGGGGTCAGAAACGACAGTACAATAATAACCATAGCAAATCGTGGTCTAGTTGACCAAAGTGATGCAAGAGCACATCTGTTAGCTCAGATTTATGATTCAAAACCTAAAGCACATACAGTATAGGAAAAATTACAATAATCCTTATAAAAAAGGACTATTTCAATAGGTAGGAAGAATGACAAATACCATATTTAGATTACAATCGAACAAGTTCAGTACTGACAACATACAGACAACTCTGGTGTGTTCAAAATGCGATGAGGTTTTCTCAAAGGAATTCCCTTTGGACCTCGAAGGTCAGACAATTGAATTTAAATGTCCTGTATGTAATTCAGCAGGCGAAGTTGACCTTCCTTATAAGAGTGCTGAGGAAAGAGAAGAACTCGAAGAGGATTTTGACGAAGTGGAGGAAGAAGATGGGGGAGAAGAATCTGAGGAAGATTATTGATATGGAACAATAGAATTATTATTGCTTATTTCTTACTGACTGGAATTATTTAATTCATAAATCTGCCATTTGAAAATTTCTAATCCACTACTGTTTAGTACCAATCCTTGATAATTGGGCCAAAAATGCAGTCAACTGGATATCTGGATGTGATCCATGAGTTAAACGATAATCATATTCAGCTATTAAAGATGCAAAGTCCTCAGGATGGGCCAACTTTAATGAATACACGGCTTCATACGCATACTTTAGAAAATCAAACTCAGACATTCCATAGACTGCGGTTAATTCAAGTAATTTAACTCTGGCATCATTAAATTTACCTGTAATAGCCAGTTTAATAATATCATTTACCTTCGATTTTCCAGAAAGTCCTAATGATGCGAGCACATTCGAAACTGTAATCGATCCCATTACAGATGCAGTTTGAAGTATGTTTATACAGTGACGCAGGTCGCCATTAGTAGAATCAAAAATTTGAGAAATTGCTTTATCATCATATTTTATTCCCTCCTTTTTACATAAGGACTTTAGATGATTTTCTACGGTTTCTTTTTCAATTCTTTTAAATCTAAAAATTGCACAGCGACTTTGAATTGGCTCTATAATCTGAGTTAAATAGTTACATATTATCACGAAACGAGTAGTTTCAGAACTATCTTCAATTATTCTTCGAAGGGCTGTTTGAGCTTCAGATGTCATTTCATCAGCCTCATCTAAAATTATTATTCTAAATTTTTTTTCATCATTTTCACTTGTCCTAATCTTGAAAACTGAAGCAAATCCCTTAACTCTCTCCCGAACCATTTTTATTCCCCTTTCATCCGACGCGTTAAGCTCAAGCGTGTCTCTCTTCCAATCTTCGCCAAGTAGTTGTCTTGATATACACAGAGCAGTCGTAGTTTTGCCGATTCCAGCAGGACCTGTAAATAACAAATGTGGTATTTCAGCAGGTTCTTTCATTAGATTCTTCAGACTCTCTACGATTTCCTTTTGATTGACAATATCATCTAATTTAATAGGTCTGTATTTTTCTACCCACATTAAGTCAGACAAGTTTTTTGCCTCTGCTTGTGGCATACAAGATGTTCGAATAATCAGTTATATATTCAGTCCTCTGAGATTCTTTATTTACAAGCTATTCTAAGAGTATATTCCCAATAATGTCATCATCAAACGCCCTTTCTGTTCAAAGCTTATTTGAAGGCATAAAAAACACATACCTACTAGAATATCTTCTTGAAGAGATTAGAATCACTTTCAAGTCTGATGTAAAAATATCTATTAACGATATCAAAATCGATGCTAAAGAGGGTGATATGTTGTTATTGCCAAGGTGGCTTACAAAGATTTTATCAAGAAAAAATTTGATTGATATTCAAGATAATGAAATTTCAAGTTATGTTTCTAAGGCATTGAATAGAGAACGAATATCAAGGCCACATGACATATCAGGTGTAGATAGCGACTTTTACATAAGGGTCAAGGACTATCTTACAAGTCTTAATGAAAAGGAAAGAGAAAATCTTATGGTATCCCTTAATTCATTTGTGATGTCCAGATTGGAAAAAATTGTAAAACTAGCTGCTGCTTCATCACTCTCTGCAGAAATGGAAGCAAAATTGTCGGCAGAGGAAAGACAGCTTTATAATTTTGTTCACAGTTCTTCATTGGCCTTTAAGGAATGGGTGTTAAACAAGTAGATGACTGAACAAAAACAGCAAACTACATCGGCGATATCAGATGACTTAGAATCATTTCTACGTGCCTTCAAAGACAGGGATGGAAATTACAAGTATTTTGACAGAATAAACAATATGATGGCATTAAATTCCACATTTGTTGTGGTGGATTATATCGATTTAGATACAAATAAACCAGAACTTACAAAATTAATTACTGATACACCTGATGATATGTTTGAGGCCTTCAACAAGGCTGTATATTCGATATTAAGAGAGATTCATTATGATTATGCTCAAGAAATTAAGGACAAGATAAAAGTAAGAATTGGAAATTACTCGGTTCAAAAGGGTCTTAGAGAGATAAACGCAGACGTAATTAACAAGTTGATAAGTGTTCCCGGCATGGTGGTCAGAACTTCCGAGATTAAACCACTTGCTAAAAAAATAGCATTTGCCTGTCTAAATTGTAATACACTAAATGAGGCTCTACTTAAAGGTCTAACACTAAAGAAACCTACAAGTTGTACAAACTGTAATGCAAAAGAACTTGAAATGGACCCAGAAAATAGTTCTTTTACAGATTTTCAACTTGTCAGACTTCAAGAACTTCCAGAAGATTTACCTGCGGGTCAGCTTCCGCATTATGTAGAGGTTACTGTGATGGATGATCTTGTAGATCGTTGCAGGCCTGGAGATAGAGTTTTATTGACTGGAATAGTCAGAATAGAACAAGAACAATGGATACAAGTACGGACAAGTCTTTTTAGATTACGCATGGAAGGTAACAATATAGAATATCTTGGTGGACTTGCTGGAAATAAAGATGGGAGAACTGTTGACCGAGTATCTATAAGTAGCGAAGATGAAAAACAGATCATAGCTATTGCTAGTACGCCGGACGCCTATGACAAACTGATTGCATCATTTGCACCTCATATTTATGGACATGAAATAATTAAAGAATCTATCCTTTTACTAATTGTAGGATCAGTAACAAAAAAATTAGCTGATGGTTCAAATCGTAGAGGAGATATCAATATCTTTCTTGTTGGAGATCCGGGAACCGCCAAATCAGAAATGCTCAAATTTGCTGCTAAAATAGCACCTAGAGGACTCTATACATCTGGGAGAGGTACTACTGCCGCTGGTTTAACAGCAGCTGTAATTCGTGATAAATCTGGTATAATGATGTTGGAGGCTGGCGCAGTAGTTTTAGGTGATCAAGGTGTTGTATGCATCGATGAATTTGATAAAATCAAATCAGAAGACAGATCTGCACTACATGAAGTTATGGAACAACAAACTTGTTCTGTGGCAAAAGGGGGAATAGTGGCCACACTAAATGCTAGAACATCAATACTATCTGCAGCTAATCCTAAATATGGTAAATATGATCCATTTAGAAATATAACAGAGAATGTAGAGCCACTTCCTATACCGTTACTAACTAGATTTGATATCATTCACGTGATTAGAGATACTGCTGAAGTTGAAAAAGACAGTCGCATTGCAAATCACATACTTGAAATCCATAGAGACATAGAACATGCAGCCCAACCCGCTATAGAAATAGATCTATTCCGTAAATATCTAGCATATGCCAAGCAAGTAGAACCGAAACTAACAACGGAAGCAATTGATATTTTAAGAGATTATTACATGAAGATGAGAAATGTTGATTCTGAAGGGATGATAGCAGCAACTCCCCGTCAACTGGAGGGTCTGGTGCGCCTTGCTACTGCTAGAGCTAGATTGTTATTAAAAGACACTGTAGATCATGAAGATGCTGAGAGAGCGAAATTTCTCATTTCACAAATGTTGGAAACTGTAGGTATAGATGTTAATACGGGAAAAGTGGATCTGGGAGTTCTTCATGGAAAACCACTTAGCGAAACCTCAAAATTAAAAACATTCACAGATGTCTTTAACGGTTTATCCGGAGAAGACAAGAATGATGTAGAAGAAAAGAATTTCATTAATGAACTTGTGAAAACTGGTAAGTTCACAGAAGATGAAGCCAAAGAATTCATAAGAAAGGCAATGCAGAATGGACAAATATATGAGAGAAGAGCTGGCTTTTACGCAAAAGCATGAGTTAAGAAAGGTTTCTATAATCATAATTATTACCATGTCTTATGGCAGGCGGCTGGTTATCTTGGGTCCGTGCAAATGACGCTGAAATAATGACGATACTGGTAAATCAAGCAAATAATCTTGTCAAGGCAGCATCAGTTCTGGCAGAATCAATTAGTGATTATGGGACACTTAAAGAAAAAAACTCTATACTCAAAAATCTGGAACATGAAGGTGACCTGTTTACCCATAAATTATTTACGATTATTGACAAGACATTTGTGACACCTCTGGACAAAGAAGATATTTCAGAATTAACAAGTACTATTGATCAAGTGCTTGACGGTACATATGGCACTTCTGATAGGCTGGTACTCTTCAAAATCAAGAAGCCATCTAGCCATATGCAGGAACTCGCTAACCTACTGTTGACCGCTTGCCAAGAAATCTACAAAGCGGTTACCGAATTACACAAGGGAACGCGGGAGAATTTGATACAACATTCCAAAGCTGTTAGCAAATGCGAACATGAGGCAGATAACGTCTATCGTTTTGCAATTGCTGATCTATTTGAAACACATGATGCGATAGAAATCATAAAATCGAAGGAAGTTTATGAAACGCTCGAGAATGCACTTGACAGATCCAGAGATGTTGCTGATGTTATTGAAGATATTGCCTTAAAATATCGTTGAGAATTCAATTTGCAGAGCGTTGAGATCGGAGTATATGTGGCAATTTCAGCAGCGCTTTTTTTCGATTTTGTGAACGGTTTTCATGATTCCGCAAACTCAATCGCTACTGTGGTTGGTACTAGAGTCCTAAGACCACTATATGCAATATGTATTGCAGCCCTTGCCAATTTTGCTGGACCATTTATTTTCGGCACCGCAGTAGCGGCGACGGTTGGAAAGGGGATAATACAACCTTCATTTTCGACGGTCGATGTAATATTTGCAGGCCTAATTGGTGCTATAGTATGGGATCTGATAACTTGGTATTTTGGCTTGCCATCCTCAAGTAGTCATGCACTGATAGGGGGCCTTATCGGATCGGCGTTGCTAGCAGGAGGAACATCAGCCCTAGTTTTTTCAGGGATAGAAAAGACCCTTACGTTTATAGTGGTATCGCCCGGGATGGGTTTCGCTTGTGCGTTTGGAATTGGAATAATTGTCATGTATCTTTTCAGGAATCAGACCGCTTCTCGTGTCAATAAGATTTTTGGTCGCCTTCAAATTTGTTCTTCAGTCTTCTTCTCGCTTACCCATGGGGCTAACGATGGTCAAAAAACAATGGGAATAATCACAGCCTTACTTATTGCCGGAGGATTACTGGATTCTCAATCATTTATAGTACCTGTAGAAGTCATATTGGCTTCTGCTTTCGCTATTGCATTGGGAACATTTTTTGGAGGTTGGAGAATAGTTAAAACAATGGCCTTCAGGTTAACGAATCTACGCCCTTATCAAGGCTTTTGTGCTGAAACAGCAGGCGGAGTCATACTGACGTCTATGGCTTGGCTCGGTATTCCAGTTAGTACCACTCATGCAATTGCTGGAGGTATAATGGGCATTGGTGCTACGAAAAGGCTATCAGCTGTCAGGTGGGGTATAGGTAAGAGAATAGTCTATGCCTGGATTATTACTATACCTGCTAGTGCGGCCGTTGCAGCACTAGTATCGATAATAATGAAGCCATTGTATAGTTGATACTATTTGTTAGCAGAATATACTAATTGTTTTGTCATGATTACATAAAATCTTGTTGGGTTATTCTGACTTGCGATTCCAGAAGTGGTAACATGCACTAATAAATGCATTTTTAAACGAGCTATATGTAAAAGCATAATTTTCATAACCTGTAAAATACTTATTAACATCACAAAAAAATAAATTTTCAATTTGTCTATTCTTGGTTTATGGTAAGTCCACATCTGATCTGGTCTTTTTAGGAATAACAATTTGCCGTTACTTATATCGACTATGTAATCATAATATGAGGAAATTTGATATAGCTGAGCGTTTAAGATTCTAGAAATGGTAGAGAGCATTGGGTCTTTTTCTTTTGATGTGACAAAGCGAATTCTCTCGATATTATTTGAGGTTGGCCCAACAAAAAAGACCAATTTGGCTACAAAAACTGGGTTAAATTACAATGTCTGCGTAAGATACATTAACATGCTAAAACTTCTTGGATGGTTAGCCGTTAATACAGAAATATCCATAACAGATACCGGAAGAAATGTTATGAGAAGATTATTGAACCAAACTTCAGTTAATAATGTCGACATTGTCCAAGATGCCACCGCAAAGCCAAATTCATACGTAGATGACATTAGACAGTTTTCTAACCAATTGCTGGAAGAATCTACTAACAAGATTGATCAAAAAGTTCAATCCAAACCTTGCATCATGATCGTTGATGATGAGGCAGATGTGCTGGTAACGTATGAATCATTTTTATTTCATGAGGGATTTGATATAAAGAAATTTACAGACTCTTATAAAGCACTAAGGGCCTTTACATCGCATCCTAACCTTTATGACTTGGTTATATTGGATATAAGAATGGAAAACCTCAATGGTCTTCAATTATATCAGTGTATGAAAGCATTGAATCCGTCTTCTAAAATCATATTTGCCTCTGCTCTTGATGCTGCAAAAGAATTAGCGACTGTCCTTCCTGGTATTAGTTTACGAGATATCATAAAGAAACCTATTGATAAACAAAATTTCCTCCGGAGTATCAGAATTGCACTTGGCAAGTGATTGCCATGTCTGATACTGAATACATGATGTAACCCTACATGTGGCAATAATTCCTTAAAAATCAAGGAAAGTCAGTGAACCGGATTCCATGAACAGGTTTGGTTTACTGAGCGATTGTACCTGGTTTATTTCATACAATATTATATTTTATTGTTAAATTCAATAATATCTACTAGCGTTTATCAATCCAAAATCCCATCCCATACTACCGTTGAATCTAAGATCAATCATCTCAACGATTCTGATCGCTTTTGTTGTAATCAAAGTAGAAATAACCAGATTAGATATTAGACTTATGTACTGGTAAGTGATTGAAGAATAAGCATTCTTTAAGTAACTGAAAGTATCCCTTAATACGATCGGTTGTTATGTATGACACCAGCTAATATTGAATCACCAGTTGACGAATCCTATCTTGATTCTGTTAGCTCTTGCTTGTCTCGTCGAATCGAAGTAACTGATAACAACGAGACATCCTCGCCTAACAAGCCTGAGAATTATTGTGTCACTATTGTTGACATTGTTGGCTCAACCCAAATAGTATCAACCATTGGAAATTCCAGAAATGTTAGAAATTTTTATGCAATATTTATTAACACAATGGTAAATACCCTTAAGAGACATCGTGCTAAGGTGATTAAGACTGTTGGTGATGGAATAATATCTTATTTTCCAGATACAGCAGATTCGACAAACTCAACGGCTTTTGAAAATGTTCTTAAATGCTGTTTTGCCCAGATAGAACAAGGACACAATATCAATAATATGCTTAAGAGTGATAGATTACCCAGCATTTCATATAGGGTGAGTGCCGACTACGGAAAACTGACAAGAGTTCAACTGAATAATTTTGACAATGAGGATCTTTTCGGATCAACAGTAAACTTTTGCTCCAAAATAAATTCACATGCACCACCTAACGGAATCATAATCGGAAGTGATCTTTACCAAGTCATAAAATCGCTCCGGCCAGTTATTAATAATTACATATTTAATGAATATGACAGCTGTTATTCTGGAGCAGGAAAATATTCTTATGCCACTTATTTGGTTTCAAGAGGGCAACATACAGTCATCAACTCCGTAGAGTCACTGTACGGATCTCTCAAAGGAATAAAAAAATGTGCTTTTGAAGGCATTACAAAAAAGATCCTGACTCCAAAAATCTTACTAATAGATGATGAAATTGATGATTTGCTTGTATTACAAAATTTTCTGATGCTTGCGGGATTCGAGGTAAAACCATTTTCGAGCTCTCGTGAAGCCCTTAGACACTATATAGAAATGGAGCCTTCAACTTACGATCTAATTATTAGTGATATAAGAATGCCTGAACTTAATGGTTTCCAATTATACAGTAAACTTAGAGCTGTTGAGAGTGATGTAAAAATACTATTCGCGACTTGTCTTGAAATTGCTGAGGAGATGCTAACCCTGTTACCTGATTTAAAGCGGGAGCAACTAATTCAAAAGCCAATCGAGAAAGAAAAGTTTATCGAAATAGTGAAAAAAAATATCGTCAAGTCGAGAATGTAATCATGTCATCCTATTTTGCCTATGCAGGATGATAAGTTTGATAATACTTGAGTACCAAATACGAACTATTTCAGAATTCTCATTAATTGGTCAACAATTTAGTGATATGATAAATGTCGTCTATTTCAAAGGGATAGTCGCTATACGGATCTGGTTGTTTGGAGGCGAGACCTAAAATCCCAGTGACTATGGCTTGTAATTACTTTAGCTACATGTTTGCCTAAATTATAGTAA
>Ga0209058_1002897_pt1 | contig 13990 bp, 10 predicted proteins | sample GraSoiAngelo_147_FD_185904 | JGI IMG/M metagenome (GOLD analysis project Ga0209058, IMG submission 185904) | Grasslands soil microbial communities from the Angelo Coastal Reserve, California, USA - 14_1009_05_40cm (SPAdes) (version 2) | ecosystem: Environmental > Terrestrial > Soil > Grasslands ... | reverse complement strand
TTTCGACCGAGGGGAGGGTGGGCCCGCCCTCCGCCACGCAGCGCACGCCCCACACGATCATAAACAGGGCGGCGAACATAAGAGCGCCCGCTGGATAGGGGATGTCACGTAGAGCCTGGATTCCCGCCACTCCGGGAGTCGAAACACCCGGGATCGAAGGCACGTTTCCCGTCGAGATGGCCGACTGGGCTGCGCTCGCCACGAGAATCGCCGAGCCCAGCGATTCTTGCGCCATCGGGGTCCCGCTTTTGACCATCGCGCTCAGCACCCCGGCATCCCTGACCGCCGAGCCGAGCCGCTCCTGGGTGTGCCCCGAGAATTGCTCCAGCGCCAGTAGCCGTCCGACCGCGGTCCACCCCAGCGCCTCCTCGCGGTGGGATAAGGCGACTTGTTTTTTCAGTATTGTCGCAGCCCTGATCTGCCCGAGCGATTGTATAAACTCCAGCTGCGCGGTTTCGGTCATTCCTGCGCGCCACATGCGCTGGGCCGCAGCGACCACCGCATGACCGGCGGTCTCCTGAATCATCCCCTGCATGCGCATGAGAGACTCGCGCGCCTCCTCCAGAAGAGACGGTATCAAGGCGGCATGCGCTTCTCTGGTTCGGCTCGCCGAAACGATCTCATTGCCGAGGCGCGTCTGGGTCAGGCCAACGGGAACGTCCTCCATATACTGGAGCTTTTGGGCTTCCACGATCGCCCCTCCCAACGCCTCCTGAGCGACCGCTTCCTGGTCAATGACCGCGGGCGCCGAGTCCATGAACCGTTCTGTGAATCCTGAAGGCGCTCCTCCGGATGAAAAGAAGAACATTCCTGCCCCCAGGATAGTCGCGCAGATTCCAACCGTGACGACAACATCCAAGTGATCCCATCTGCTCATCGTCCATCCCTCCTCGTGCTGCACTGAGAATCGTCTCCTGTTCGGAATACGAAGGAAACCCCTGTAACACCTAGCAAGAGGCGCGCCGGTTCCAAGTATCAAAAATCAATAAGGATTTTCTGCAGTTATTGAGAAAGACCCGTCATGAGAGGAACAGTGAATGGCCGGTATCCACCACCAGGTGGTGCTATTTCGACGGCTACTCAGACACCTTGAGGTGGTACTTGCCCATCCGGTACCGCAGCGTGTTGCGGGTCACTTTTAAGAGGCGCGCGGCCTCGGAGACGTTGCCCTTGGCCTTGGCCAGCGCTTCCTGCAACATGGCCTTCTCCACTTCTTCCACGGACAGGCCATAGGACAGCAACGAGGGTCGTTCGGGTTGGCTCGACAGATCGGCGCTGTTCGTGACAGGCTTGCCCGACCGGAGATACCCCGGCAGATCGTGCACATCCACCTGTTCTCCTTTGCAGGTGATGGTCACCCACTCGACCATGTTCTGAAACTCTCGAATGTTCCCGGGCCAGGGATAGGTCTCGACGACTTGCATGGCCGCCGGCGTCAGCCCCGTGATCCGCGTGCCCCGCTCCCGTCTGTACCGCGCGAGAAAATGCTCCAGCAGGACCGGGATATCGCCTTGCCGCTCGCGCAAGGGCGGTAGGTGGAGTTGGCAGACGCTGATGCGGTAGAAGAGGTCCTCCCGAAACTTCCCCTTCTGGACCAGGTCGCGGAGATCCTGGTTGGAGGCCACCATGAGCCGGAGGTCGATCTTGACGCCCTTGACACCCCCCAGCGGTTCGATCGTGCGGTCTTCCAACACGCGCAGGAGCTTGGCCTGGATCGCAGGGCTCAACTCGCCGATCTCGTCCAGAAAGAGCGTGCCGCGATGCGCCAGGACAAATCGGCCCGGCTTGGCTTTCCTGGCGTCCGTGAACGCGCCCTGCTCGTAGCCGAACAGCTCGGACTCCAGCAGCTGTTCGGGGATCGCCGCGCAGTTGATCGCGACCACGGGGCCGCCGGCACGCGGGCTGGCATAGTGGATCGCCCGAGCCAGGAGCTCCTTCCCGGTCCCGCTCTCGCCGCTGATCAGCACCGTCGAGTCGGTCGGGGCGATGTCCTTTGCGAGCGCCTTCACCTTGGCGAGCTCAGCCGAACGGCCGACGATGTTGCCGAAGTCGAACCGATCGCGCAACTCCTGGCTCAGCCCCCGGTGCTCCTGGGTCAGCCGGCGCATCTCCAGCGCCCGTCTGACCACGATCTTCAATTCATCGTTGTCGACCGGCTTGCTGACATAGTCGAAGGCTCCCTTCTTTATCGCCTCCACCGCCGATTTGACGGTTCCGTGCCCGGTGATGATCACCACAGGCAGGTCAAGGTGGCCCCTAGTCACGTGCTCCAAGACATCCAGCCCGCTGACCTTGGCCATCTGCAGATCCGTCAGCACGAGGTCGATGCCGCCTTCCTCCAAGAACTTGAGACCAGCCTCGCCCGAATCGGCCTGGAGCAGGCGGTACCCCTCCGGTCGGAGGACCAGATCGAACAGCCGCCGCATCTTTTCCTCATCCTCAACGATCAGAATCGTCGCGTCCGCCATGCGTCTCCTTTTACTCTCCCCCTTACCGAGCCGGCGCCGGCAACCGAAGCACGACTTCCGTGCCCTTCCCCTCCTGGCTGTTGATCGCCAGTTGCCCACCATTCTGTTCCACCAGCCGCTTGGCGTTCGTCAGGCCTAGCCCGGTCCCGAAGTCTTTGGTGGTGAAGAACGGATCGAAGATCTGCTTGAGGTGTTCTGGGCTGATCCCGCATCCGGTATCCACAATCCGCACGACCACCGTCGCCGGCGCGCCGCTCTTGCCCTCCATGCTGGCCGTGATGGTGAGGGTCCCGCCCTGCGGCATCGCTTCCCGGGCGTTGATCAGGAGATTCACCAGCGCCTCCTTCACCTGATCCGGGTCCACCATCAAGTCTGGCACGTCGGATGCGATGCGCACCTCTTCGGCGATGGAAGCCCCAGCCCCAAGCGCCCGCCACTCCTGCAGGGCCGCCTCCAGGAGCGCCTTGACCGCAACGGGGCGGGCTTCTGGCGGTTTTTGCCGGGCAAACCGCAGGAAGTGATTGATCCGGTTCGTGAGCCGGTCCACTTCCTCGATCACGTACTGCGCCACCTCGCGCTTGACGGCCTCGGACTGGTGATCGTCCAGCACGAGTTGGGCCGAGCTGCGGATCACGCCCAGCGGGTTCTTGATGTCGTGGGCGAGGGCGGCCAGCAGTTGGCCGACCGATGCCAGCTTTTCTTTGCGCAGGAGCTCGTTCTCCTGGTTGCGGATCGTCTTCAGGCTCTCGTCCAACGCCTGCGCCATCTGGTTGAAAGCCAGCGCGAGCGACTCTAACTCGTCACCAGTGCGCACCGTCACCCGACGCTCGGCCGTGCTTCGGAGCGCGCGATCAAACCGGCCGGCCGACGCCAGGTCCTGCACGCCCTGCCGAATTGCGTCAGCCTGCTCTTGCAACATCAGAATGGGCTTCACGAACAGGCGCCCGAGAAAAAACCCCAGCGACGCGAGCGCCGTTACCATCCCAAACCCGATCATCCCCACCGTGCGCAACAGCGTGTACACCGGGGCATAGGTTTCGTCAGGGTCCTGGCGCACGAAGGCATACCACTGGTGCCCGCCCAGGCTGGACTCCGACAGCGGATGGACGAATCGGATGGGCGCGTACCCGACGATCGAGTTGTGTCCCCCGTGGGCATCGTCCTCGGCCACCACCCACCCGGGGGTCGTTTGCATCAGTTGCCGCATCAACGGATCGTTGATCAGGTGCGCCTTGGGCGGGAGGACCGGGCAGATGAGCGGCGTGCCCTCGGTGTTGAGCAGCATGCCGTGCCCCCGCTCCCCGACCTTGATCTCCATGATGGCCTTCATCAGATTCGCGCGCCGCAGCTCCAGCTTGACCACCCCGATGGCGCGCTTACCAGTGCGGTCCATGACGGGGACCGCAATGTCCAGCAGATACTCGCCTGCCGCCTGCTTGTAGATGTCGCTGACGTACAGCCGACCGCGTCCGTCAGCGAAGGCTTCTCGCCACCAGAGTTCATCGCCGTGCAGGTATCCGACGGTGGGGGCCACGCTCGCGACCAGGGCTCCCCGCGCGTCCGTGACCAGGAGGTTCTGATACTCGCCGGCCCGGACGGCGTACCAGTCTCGAATGTAGAACAGCGTCCCGCGATTGATGTAACTCGGGAGAAACCGGTCCTCCCCGCCCCGGTACCGCTCCCACTGCGCGCTGCGCTGCAGCAACCGGGCACGGATCGCCTGCGGGTCTTCCGACCGGTAGGACCCGTTCGACGCCTCGACCGATGCCCGCACCGTGAACGGTGTCGCCGCCAATTGGCGCACGCCGTCGATCTCGTCATCGATCATGACCTCGATCCGGCGCGCGGTCGAGGTGGCGATCTGCTGGAAGCTGCCGCCGATTGAGGTTTTGATCGTCTGGATGCTATAGAGGTAGGTCGCGAAGAGGGCGACGATTCCGGGCGAGAAGCCGACGATCAGAAGGGAGGCGACGAATTTCTTCTGGAGGCCACGTCGCGACCGGCTGAGTTCCATGAGGCGGTTCCTTCGTCACTGCATGACGCGCGCGACATCCCCCTTTTGAAGCGGTCCCAAGGCGGTCAGGGCCAGAAAACGATCATCGAAGAGCTCCCGGCTGAGACGCCACAGTTGGTCCGCCGAGATCGCGTCGATGTCGGCCATGACCTGCCTCAGCGGGATATGGCACCCGAAGTACAGCTCGTCCTTGGCCAGTTTGCTCATCCGGCTGCTCGTGCTCTCGAGTCCCAGCATGAGGTTGCCCTTCAACTGGCTCTTGGCCCGCTCCAATTCGGCGCGCCCGACCGGCTTGTCCTGCAGCCGACGCAACTCCTTGAGGATGAGCCGGATCGCGCGGGGCGCCGCGTCAGGCCGGACCCCGGCATAGACCGTCACCAACCCGCTGTCCGTAAAACACGTGACGAAGGAATAAATGGAGTAGGCCAACCCGCGCTTCTCCCGCACCTCTTGGAACAAGCGGGAACTGACGCCCCCGCCCAGGACGGCGTTCAACGCGTAGACCGCATACCGATCCTTGTCGCTGTGGGCGATGCCTTTGGCGCCCACGCAGATGTGAGCTTGCTCCAACGGCTTCGACCGGACATGCACGCCTTTCGTGACCGTCGGCGGGACCCGGTGCGTGGACCCGGTCTCGGAATCCCACGGGCCTCCGAACGCCGATGCCAGTTGCTTCAGCACCGGCCCGAAGGCGAAATTCCCCGCCACCGCGACGACGACCTGCGAGGGTCGGTAATGCTGGGCCCTGAAAGACAGCAACGGGGCCCGGCGGAGCGCTTCGATGGTGGCGACTTCCCCGAGCACGGGCCGTCCTAGCGGGTGGGAGCGGAGGGCATTCTTGGTATGCAGGTCATGGAGGTAATCCTCCGGGTCGTCTTCGACCATCCGGATCTCTTCCAGCACCACCTGCTTCTCCTTGGCCACTTCCCTGGCGTCAAACCGGGAATGGTGGAAGATGTCCGCGAGCAGGTCGAGGCCCTGCGTCAGGTGCTCGTCCAGAACCTTGGCGTAGAAGGTGGTGCACTCCCGGGACGTAAAGGCATTGAGCTCCCCGCCGAGCGCGTCGATCTCCCGCGAGATGGCCTCGGCGGAGCGCCGCCGAGTGCCCTTGAAGACCATGTGCTCGATGAAATGCGAGAAGCCTTCCTCGCCCGGCTGCTCATCGCGCGAGCCGACATCCACCCAGATCCCGATCGAGACCGACCGCACCGACGGTATCCGCTCGGTGACCACCCGCACGCCGTTGTCCAGTACCTCTTTTCTGAACATGCCGACTGCGTCTCAGATCGCTACGATTGCGCGGAGGCTTTCGGGTCGGGCATCGCCTCCTTGCGGCTGAGCCGGATCTTGCCCTGCCGGTCCACCTCCAGCACCTTCACGAGCACCTCGTCGCCCTCCTTGACCTCGTCCGACACCGCCTTGACGCGATGGTGCGCCAGTTGTGAGATATGCACGAGTCCATCCACGCCGGGCAGCACTTCGACGAAGGCACCGAAGTCCATGATCTTCTTAACCTTGCCCATGTACAGCTTGCCGACCTCGACCTCCTCGGTGATCTGGTTCACCCGGGTAATCGCCTTCTGGGCGGACGCCTCGTCGCTCGAGGCGATCGTCACGGTCCCGTCGTCCTCCACATCCATTTTCACGCCGCAGGTGGCCACGATGTCGCGGATGACTTTGCCGCCGGGACCGATGACCTCGCGGATCTTCTCCGGCTTGATCTTGAGCGTGTAGATCCGGGGCGCGTAGGGCGACATGTGCGGGCGCGGCGCCGCGAGGGCCAAGCGCATGCGTTCCAGGATGTACAGCCGCCCCTCGCGCGCCTGCGCCAGGGCCCGCTCCATGAGTTGGGCCGTGATCCCCGCGATCTTGATGTCCATCTGCAGCGCCGTCACGCCTTGCGCCGTGCCGCAGACCTTGAAGTCCATGTCGCCCAGATGATCCTCGAGCCCCAGGATATCGGAGATGACCATCACCTTGTCACGTTCTTTGATCAGCCCCATCGCGATGCCGGCCACGGGCTCCTTGACGGGCACGCCGGCATCCATGAGGGCCAGGCTCCCGCCGCAGACGGTCGCCATCGACGAGGACCCGTTCGACTCCAGGATGTCCGAAACCAGGCGCAGGGTGTAGGGGAACTCCTGCTTGGACGGGAGGACCGGCTTCAAGGCGCGCTCCGCGAGGGCGCCATGGCCGATCTCGCGGCGGCCTGGCGAGCGCAGCGGTCTGGCCTCACCGACGCTGAAGGGGGGGAAGTTATAATGCAGCATGAAGTTCCGGTAGTATTCGCCCTCCAAGGCGTCGATCTTTTGCTCATCATCGCTGGTGCCCAACGTGACGACCGCGAGCGCCTGTGTTTCCCCTCGCGTGAACAGCGCCGAGCCGTGCGCGCGCGGCAGGATGCCCACTTCGCATGTGATCGGCCGGATGTCCGCGGGCCCGCGCCCGTCGGCTCGCTTGCCGTGCTCCAGGATCATCTTACGGACTTCGGTGTACTCGAGGTTATGAAACACGAGCTTCACGTGGCGTTCGCGATCCGGGTCGTCCGCCTTCCTGAGAGCCTCCACCGCTTCCGCCATGATCGCATCCAAGCGTTCCTGGCGGGCGGTCTTGTTCGGGATGAAGATCGCTTCCCGGATCTTCGCGGCCGTGAGTGTCTCCACCGTCGCCGCCAGAGCCGGATCGATCTGTTCGGTCACCGCAACGCGCTTGGGCTTGCCGCTCACCGCGACGAGCTTCCGGATGGTTTCCACGATCTTCTTGATTTCCACGTGCGCCCGCTCGATCGCCGCGATCATCACGCTTTCCGGCAGGCCGTTCGCCCCGCCTTCCACCATCATGACGGCGTCCGCCGTCCCGGCCACCACTAGGCTCAGATCGCATTCATCCAGCGCGCTCAAGACCGGATTGATCACAAATTCCCCTTTCAGCCGGCCCACGCGCACGGCGCCCACCGGTCCGTTGAAGGGGATGTTGGAGATCGCCAGCGCCGCCGAGGACGCGATGATGCCGATCACGTCGGCGGTGCCGGACTGGTCCGCCGAGATTACCGTCGCGATCACCTGGGTCTCGTAGTACCACCCCTCGGGGAACAGCGGCCGCATCGGCCGGTCGATCAGGCGACTCGCGAGCTTCTCCCGCTCCGACGGTTGGCCCTCGCGCCTGAAAAAGCCGCCCGGAATCTTGCCCGCGGCATAGGCTTTCTCCTGGTAGTCCACGGTCAGCGGCAGGAAATCGGTGTCCTTCTTGGCAGCCTGCGAGGCCACCGCTGTGGCCAATACATATGTGTCGCCATAGGTGGCCAGCACCGCGCCATCGGCCTGTTTGGCCAAGTGCCCGGTTTCCAGCCGAAGCGTGCGACCCGCTATTTCGAGTTCAACTGTCTGCGCCATGGGTCCTCTCTCTCCTTTGTGCTCTGAAGGGCCGGCCGGACGCCCACCGCCCGACCGTCCCGCGGCCTCCTAGCGCCGGATCCCCAGTCGTGTGATCACGGCCTTGTATCGCTCCTCATCATACCGGCGGAGATAATCCAGCAGGCGGCGGCGCCGGCTCACCATCATCAGCAGCCCCCGCCGCGAATGGTGGTCCTTCTTGTGACCCCGGAAGTGCTCCGTCAGGTAGGTGATCCGGCTGGTCAGGATCGCGATTTGCACTTCGGGAGAGCCGGTGTCCGTATCGTGAGTCTTGTACTGCTGAATGAGCGGGGTCTTCACCTCTTTCGCTAACGCCATGCCGACTGTCCTCCTTCATAATGGGTCATGCCAGAACCTTCTCCAGTTTGATCATGGTGCCGGGGTGGGCCTGCTTCAGCTCCTCGGCGCTGCACGGGGCCTTGCCGATTCCCACCAGTCTGCCATCAGGCGACAGGAGGCGGACAAAGGCTCCGGCCATCCAGGCGCCTTCCGAACTGATGACCCGCGACACCGGAACCGCCACCCCGTGGCGGAGCCCCTCGACCGCGTCGCAGTCGACGTGCAAAGTCGGTAGATCCGCCAAGGCCGCTGCCAGCGTGTACAGCCGCGTCTCGACCGCGCCGCGATCCGCCAAGCCCGCCAGCTCGTCCAGGCTCATGGCCTCTTCGATGCAAAACCGTCCCACCCGTCGGCGCTCCAGGCTGGCCAGATGCCCCCCCGCGCCCAAGAGCTCGCCGATGTCGGCGCACAGCGTCCGGACGTAGGTCCCTTTGCTGCAGACCACATCGAACGTCACATCAATCGTAGTGGGAGGGGGCCCCGGCGTGGGTGTAATGGACCGGATCTCCACTGAGTGCACCGTGAACTCGCGCGGGGACCGGGACACGGTGCGCCCCGCGCGCGCCGCCTTGTACAGCGGGACGCCTTGCACTTTGACCGCAGAGTACATCGGCGGGACCTGTTGGCGACGTCCGACGAACCGGTTCATGACCTCCGCGATTGCCGCCTGATCAGGCAGTGTCTCCGCGACCCGCCCGACCACCGTGCCAGTCGCGTCCTGCGTGTCGGTCGCAACTCCCAGCCTCAACACCGCGCGGTAGGCCTTGTCCGCACTCATGAGATACTCCGCGATCCGTGTGGCCCTGCCCAGGCATAACACCAGCACGCCAGTCGCCGCCGGGTCCAGCGTGCCGGTATGGCCGACCTTCGACATCCCGAGCAGCGTCCGCGCCCTGGCCACCACGTCATGGGACGTCCACCCGGCCGGCTTGTTGATGACCAGCACGCCGTCCAAGGCCACGCCCGCCCGGCGATCAGTGAGATCAAGCTTCACGACGATCGTCCTTCCGCTCTGCCGACTGCGGCTGTACCTGATCCAGCAGCGTCATCACCCGCTTCACCCGATCGAGCGAGGTATCCTTGACAAACGTCAGCTCGGGGACGTACCGCAGCTTCAGGCGCCGCCCCAACTCGCTCCTGATGAACCCCTCGGCCCGCGCCAGCACCGCCAGCGTCTCTGCCTCCTGAGGGCCCTGCTGCAAGACCGTCACATAGACCCAGGCCTGCCGCAAGTCCGCGGTCACGTCCACGGCCGTCACGGTCACGAAGCCGACCCGCGGGTCTTTGACCCGGCGCGTCAGGATGTCGGCGATCTCCATACGGATCTGATCGCCCACCCGGTCGGTGCGCTTGTGGCCTGTCATGGGTCAAAGCAGCTCCACGTGGTGCTCGATCAACTCGACGGACGGATTCGCGCAGATCTCACTGACGACCGCGTCCAGCATCTGGCGCGCATGTCGGCCATCGTTCGACACGCAGGCCACGCCCAGGACCGCGCGCTGCCAGAGATCGTTCCCGTCCACTTCGGCGATAGAGACATTGTACGTCTTCTTGAGACGGTCTTTCAGGCTCAGGAGGATCTGGCGCTTGCCTTTGAGCGAGCCGGTCCCCGGCAGGTGCAGATCAATCGTACAGACGCCAACGACCATAGGACGGGAGGATCAAAGCTTCGCGGCGACCTTGTCGACGGTAAAGACTTCGAACCGGTCGCCGGGCTTGACATCGTTGAAGTTCTCCACAGTGATGCCGCACTCGTACCCGGCCTGCACCTCTTTCACATCGTCCTTGAAGCGCCGGAGCGAGGCCAGTCTCCCCTCGTACACGACGACACCGTCCCGCACCACCCGCACACTCGCGCCGGCCCGGACGATCGTCCCATCCGTCACGTAGCATCCGGCCACGGCCCCGACTTTCGTGACCATGAAGACCTGCCGCACTTCCGCTCGGCCCAGCACCCGTTCCTTGAGCGTTGGCTCCAGGAGCCCTTCCATCGCCGCCTTGATGTCGTTCAGCACCTCGTAGATGATGCTGTACGTGCGGATGTCCACCCCTTCGCGTTCGGCCAGGGCCGCCGCCTTCGCTTCCGGCCGCACGTTGAACCCGATGATGATCGCGTTCGACGCCGCCGCGAGCTGGACGTCATTTTCCGTGATGCCCCCCACTCCTTTCAGCAGGACATGCGGCTTGACAGCCTCGGTCCCGAGCCGTTCAACGGCGTCCGCAATGGCTTCCGCCGAGCCCTGGACATCGGCCCGGATGATGATCCCGAGGTCCTTGACGGTGCCTTCCGTCACCTGCGCGAACAGGTCGTCCAACGTCACCTTGCGCACGGGAGCCGCGCCGGCGGTCCGCTGCTTCTCGAGCCGGGACTCGGCGATCTCGCGGGCGATCCGCTCATCCTTGGTCACCACAAACTCGTCGCCGGCCATCGGCACCCCCAGCAGGCCCACCACCTCCGCCGGGATCGAAGGCCTGGCCTCCTTGACTGACCGGCCCGCGTCGTCGAAGAGCGCGCGGACGCGCCCGCTGAAGGTGCCGACGACGAACGGATCGCCGGCGCGCAGCGTGCCCGTCTGCACGAGCACGGTGGCGACCGGGCCGCGCCCCCGATCGAGTTTGGCCTCGATCACGGTGCCCTTCGCCAGCCGTGCGGGGTTGGCGCGCAATTCCAGGACTTCTGCTTGCAACAGAATCATCTCCAACAGAGTGTCCAAGCCAGTTTTCTTCTTGGCCGACACCTCGACGTAGATGGTATCCCCGCCCCACGCCTCGGGGACGAGTCCGCGTTCCGCCAAGGAGTTTTTGACCCGATCCGGGTTGGCGTCCGGCTTGTCGATCTTGTTGATCGCCACGATGAGCGGCACGCCCGCGGCACGCGCGTGGTCGATCGCCTCGATGGTCTGCGGCATGACGCCGTCGTCTGCCGCAACGACCAAAACCACCAGATCGGTGACCTTCGCGCCCCGGGCCCGCATGGCGGTGAACGCCTCGTGGCCGGGCGTATCCAGAAAGGTGATGGACTTGCCGTGCACGTGCACGACGTAGGCGCCGATGTGTTGCGTGATGCCGCCCGCCTCTCCCTCGGTGACCCGCGTTTGACGGATCGCGTCCAACAGCGACGTCTTGCCGTGGTCCACGTGGCCCATGATCGTGACGACCGGCGGCCGTGGGACCTGCGCGTCTTCCGTCTCTTCAGGTTCCTGGAGGAGCGCTTCCGCCAGGCGCTCGGCGGTCATCTCGACCTTTACACCGAACGATTCGGCGACCAGCGGGGCCGCGTCCGGGGGAATCGGCTGGTTCAGGGTCAGCATCGTTCCCATGTCCATCAGCTTGCGGATCACTTCGGCGGGCTTCTGTCCCAACGCTTCGGCAAAATCCTTGACGGTGAGCCCTTCCCACAGCTTGACCGCTTTCAAGCGAGGCTTGGTGACTTCGGCAGGTGGACCGCTCGGCGCGTGCCGGGTTTTTTCCTCGCGCCGGTGCATCGGCATCGCGCGCAGGTCGCGCCAGCGGGTCGCGTCATCGCGGGTGGGAATCGGTTCTTCTTCCCGCCCCCGCCCGACCCGACGGAGTTTCTTCACCTTATCCCTCAGGCCAAGCAGGTCAGCCTGCGGCGCGTCCGGCGGCAACCCCTTTTTGCTTGTCGGTTGACGATCGATGCCGGAGGCAGACAGGGGCGGCTGTGGAGGAAGCGTCACCTGAGGCGGCAGGGATGCTGGTGATCCTGGGGGTCCCGCAATTGTTGGCTCAACCGCGCCCGGGCGGGGAGGATGGGAAGACGGCTTCGCGTGAACCGGGCTTGATGACGGCGGGGCGGCCACCTTGGAGAGGTCGGTGTGACCGACGCTGATCGCAGCCGGCTCCTCGACCGGCTGGAGTGGCGCCACGTCGCCCACCATGGGCGTTTCGCTTGGACGCCGCTTGACCAGGATCATCTTCTTCTCTGCCCTCGGCGGCTCGACAATCGGAGGAGGTGTTTTCTTGGCTTTCAGCGCGGCGGTGTGGTCTCGCTCCTTGGCGGGCTTGGCAGCCTCGATGGTCTTGGGGGGCTTGACGAGAGCGGCGGCCGCGGGTTTCTTGGCCTTCCCGGCGGCCTTCGCCAGGATCTTCGCGACCGTGTCATCCTCGAGGGCGGCCATGTGGTTCGAAACCGTCACCCCGATCCCTTTGAGATCGCTGATCAGATCTTTGCTGGTGACGCCGAGCTGCTTTGCTAGTTCGAAAACCCGCATGCCTGTCCGTGCCCTGGACTACCCGGTCGCCGCCTCGGAATCCGGCGCTCCCGCAGCAGGAGTGGGCTGAGGCTCCGCTTCCTCGGCACTCGCTTGCTGCGCGGCCGCCGCCGCCGATTCCGCTTGCACCAACCGGGCGTGCTGTTCTTGCAACTGCTGCGCGATAGCCGCCCGGGTTTCCTGATCCCGCACGACCCGTTCCTTCTCGTACTCGCTGGCCCCGATGATATCGATCTTCCAGCCGGTCAGCTTGGCGGCTAGCCGGACGTTTTGCCCGTTGCGCCCGATGGCCAGCGAGAGCTGGTTGTCCGCGACAACGACCAGCGCCGACTTCTTTTCCTCATCCAAGCCCACCTTTTCGATAACGGCGGGGTTCAAGGCCTCGGCGATAAAGACCCGCGAGTCCTGCGTCCACGCGATGATGTCGATCTTCTCGCCCCGCAGTTCCCGCACCACCGCCTGGACCCGCGAGCCCTTCATACCCACGCAGGCCCCGACCGGATCGACGGCGCGGTCCCGCGAGGCGACGGCGATCTTGGTCCGATCGCCGGGCTCGCGGACGACGCCCTTGATTTCGACGATCTTCTCGGCGATCTCCGGCACCTCCGCTTCGAACAGCTTGACGATGAAGTTCGGATGGGTCCGGGAGAGGATGACCTGCACATCGCGCTGCGTCCGTTTCACCTCCAGCAGGTAGGCTTTGATGCGATCCCCGCGCCGGTAGGTCTCCCGTGGAATCTGTTCGTGCGCCGGCAAGATTGCCTCGGTCTTGCCGAGGTCGACGATGTAGTTACGGCGTTCCTGGCCGAGAATGATGCCGTTGACGAGGTCGCCTTGGCGAGCCGAATACTCCCGCTGGACGACTTCCCATTCGGCCTCGCGGACTTTCTGGAAGATCACCTGCTTGGCCGTCTGCGCCGCGATCCGGCCGAAGTCCTCGATCTCGATGACGGAGCCGATCTCGTCCCCGAGTTCGGCCTCGCTGTCGATCTTGCGAGCCTCCTCCAGGGAGACCTCGGACTTGGGGTTGGTCACCTCGTTGACGATCTTCTTCAGGGAGATGGCCTCGACTTCCCCACTCTTGCGATCAATCCGCACCTGGATGTTTTCGGCCGCCCCGTATTTCTTCTTCGCGGCGGTGAGCAACGCGGACTCCACCGCCTCGAGGATGCGTCCCGTGTCGATTCCTTTTTCCCGCCCGATCTGTTCGATCACTGCAAGAAGCTCTCGACCCATCACCCTGCTCCGTCCCTCTCAGAATTCCACTTCCAGCCTTGCTTCCAGAATCTCGGCCAGCGGGAGCGCCACCGGTGTCCCCTCACCGACGCGCTTGGCCTTCGCGGCCTGCGCCTCCACCCACACCTGCATCCCGTCCAGCCTCTGAATCCGCCCGACGACCACAGCCTGCCCCAGCACCGGCTTGGCCATTTTAAATCGCGCCAACCGCCCGTGGAAACGCTCATAGTCCCCGGGACGCCGGATCGGACGGTCCAGCCCCGGCGAGGACACCTCCAGCAGATACGC
>Ga0209058_1002892_pt1 | contig 14003 bp, 17 predicted proteins | sample GraSoiAngelo_147_FD_185904 | JGI IMG/M metagenome (GOLD analysis project Ga0209058, IMG submission 185904) | Grasslands soil microbial communities from the Angelo Coastal Reserve, California, USA - 14_1009_05_40cm (SPAdes) (version 2) | ecosystem: Environmental > Terrestrial > Soil > Grasslands ... | reverse complement strand
CAGGCGGGGCGCAAGGCGGACGACGTGAAGCACATCGTCCTTACCCACCATCACGCGGACCATACGGGATCCCTGGCCGAACTGATGGGCGCGACGAACGCGAAGGCGTACATCCACCCGTTGGATGCCGCCATCGTCCGAGGCGAGAAGCCGGCGCCGGGGCCGAATAGGGACATTATGGCCGGCAAGATCCTCGGTCCGCTGATGGCGCGCATTACGCCGAAGCTCCAGCCGATCGAGGCGCTCGAAGAAACGAATGACGGAGACGAAGTGCCCGCTGCCGGTGGGATCAAGGCGATTCATACGCCGGGGCATACTGCCGGGCACCTCTCGTTCCTCTGGCCGCACAACGGCGGCGTACTATTCGCGGGAGACGCGGCCGGGAACGTGCTTTTCGGGCCGCGCCCGCCGGTGGGGGCTCTCGGCGGCATGTTCACGGAGGACATGGCGCAGGCAAAGGCGAGCTTCCGGAAGTTGGCGCAGCTGGAGTTCGACGTAGCCTGTTTCGGCCACGGCGGGCCGATTAAAGGTAAGGCGCACGCCGCCTTCCGTCGCGAGGTCGAGAAGCTGGCGAAGTGAGCGAAGAGTTGAGGTGGTCAGAGAATCAGATTATCATAGAACCATGGAAACGACGATCACCGCCACTGAGCTCGCCAGAAATCTTTCTGATGTTCTTAATCGAGCTCGATACAAAGGAGAGACGTTCATCGTGGAGCGCAACGGCGAGCCGGTGGCGAAGATTGAGCCGCCTCCCCAGCCCGGCATAACCCTACGAGAACTTGCAGCTCTTCTTGCGGAACTCCCGCCGCTAGATGACAAGTTCGCAAACGACCTAGACAAGGCGCGATCGATACTTCGCGATTCGGCGCTTCCTAAATGGCCCAACTAATAGACTCAAGCGTCTTCATCACGCTTGAGCGCCGCGACCTCACAATCGATGATCTGACCTCGGTAGGAGCAGAAGAGCCGTTTGCAATGTCGAGTGTCAGTGCCTCGGAGCTCCTTGTCGGGGTTCATCTTGCCGCTTCGTCGCGCAGGAAGGCCCGGAGAGAGGCGTTCGTTGAGCACATTCTCCGGAACGTTCCTGTACTCCCGTTTGACTTGGCAGTGGCTCGAACCCGCGCGAGGGTCTGGGCGCGGCTAACCGTGGATGGCACTCCAATCAGCAGGGACGATCTCATGATCGCTGCCACGGCACTCACTTACGGCTACGGGGTCCTCACGGACAATGTGCGGGACTTCGTGCGCGTACCCGGCCTCGTCGTGCGGCAGCCGGCGTGGTCCTAATGGCGCCCGACCCAGCGTCTCTAGGAGACGAGGCGTTCTGCTATCTCACGACTAACGGCCGCGTTACTGGACGGCCACATACAATCGAGATCTGGTTCGCACTCAACGGACGAGCGCTTTACATACTCTCGGGCAACGGTCCGCGGCAGCGCGCGGACTGGGTGCGCAATCTCACGAAGACGCCCGAGGTTACCGTTCGCATCGGCGACCGCGAGTTCGCCGGCATTGGGCGGATTGTCGAAGGCGATGAGGAAGACGACCTCGCGCGGCGGCTGCTCCTCGAGAAATACAAGCCGACGTACAGCGGCGACCTCAGCGAGTGGGGCCGGACGGCGCTGCCGGTGGCGGTTGACCTCGCGGCAGGATAAGGTCGATCTCGGGTAGCCCCGCCGGCCGGATCGTGCAATAGGACTGCCGCCGGGAAAAGCGGCGTCGCGGGCGAGGCATATTCCGGGTTTGGAGCGCCGATCCATTCAGCCACGTTGTCGGTTAACGCGGCCATGACGAGCGAAGATGGATGCCTCGCCCCTACGGGTTGGGTGACTGGCCGCGTCCAGTTACCGGTTGGGCTGGCCGCCGTTCTCGGGTTGGTCAGGAGACGTGGTGAGGGCGTTCCTGTTGGATGCGAGCAGCTGGGCGATGAAGGCGGTGAATACGTTGGCACCGCCGGCGCCGTCCGCACCTCCGACCATGATGTCCGGGGTGATCTTCAGACCCGCGCCCGCGATCGACTTCGTCACCTCGATGCCCGCCAGGTTCAGCTGACCTACTGCCTCTACCTGCTTATCGTAGGCCTCCGCGGTTGCCGTGCCGATCGCCAGGATCTTCTTGCCCTCCGCCTCACCCTCGACCTGAACTGCCCGAGCGCGGCCCTCTGCCTCGATGATCGTTTTCTTCTTCGTTTGGTCTGCTATCTGTACGCCGATTTGCGCAGCTACCAGCTCGATCTGCTTGTCCGCCTTCGCGCGCGTGTTCTCGGTCGCGATCCGCTCGTGCTCCGCCTTCTGCTGCTCGATGAACATCGCCTGCTGCTGCGCGGCAATCACGCGGCGGGTGTGAATCTCCATCAGCTCCTGCGGCAGGATGATCTGCGAAATGAGCACGGACACGCATTCGACGTGATATTTCTCGAGTTCTTCTCGGGTGCGGGCGTGCGCCTTAGCCTGCTCGTCCGCGCGGTCCTGCATGAAGTTCATCGCCTCCGAGGAGGACGCCTGGTTGCGGAACGACGAGTCGATCATCGGGTGGATCACGTGGTCGATCAGGTTCTCGATCGAGCCGATTTTGGCGACCATGAGCGGCGCCTGGTCCGGCCGCACCCGGATCACGACCTTCACGCTCACGCGCATCTCGAAACCATCGCGCGAGATAACAGCCAGCGGGTTGAATAGCTGCACGCGACGCACACCTGAGGCGCCGGTGGCATCAGTCCCCGGGTCTCCATTGCCCCCGCTTTCTTCCGCCCAGTCGATGGTCAGGTTCGTCGTCGGAATGATGTAGGCGATGTACGCCCAGCGGTTTAGGTAGTAGACTCCCGGGCCGGCGACTTCAGACTGTATACCGCGAAAGCCCGCGGGCACCACATAGCGCTCGCGGCCGGACAAGCGTTCCTCGTGCGGAATGTCTTCCGGCTCCTTGCCGACGTTTGAGACGAGGACGGCCACTTCGCCTCGCTGGACGATCGCTACTTTGTCGAGCTGCACGTCGAACATCAACGGGTTGATGTAGTAGGTGCCCGGCTTCAGCAAATCGTACTGGGGGCCGCGCTGGCCGCCCGCCCCCAGATACGCGGAGGCGTCCTGGAAGTCGTTGTGTCCCTCGGCGCTTACGGCGACGAGCTCACCGGAAGGCAACGGCGCCCCGTCCTTTGCAGTCACGAGGCCGACCTGGTTTGCGGCGACAATCGTGGCGGGGTGGACTTCCACGTTGAACAGATCCGTGTTAATACGATATCTCCCCGGCAGGATCACCTCGATCTGCGGCCCCAACTGCCCGCCCGCGCGCAAGAATGCCTCGCCGTCCTGGAACGCCTGATGCCCCTGCACCTTTCGAGCCAGCAGGCGTCCGGGCGTAATCGGATCGCCATCGCGGGCGCTGACGACGCCGACCTGGCCCTTGCTGATCGTGACCACCGGCTGCGCGCGGATGGTAAAGAGATATGTGTTGATGCGGTACTGCCCCGGCGGGAGAATATCGATCTGCGGGCCCTTCTGCCCGCCGTTTCGCAGGAAGGCTTCGCCATCCTGGAATGTATCGTGACCTTCGACGTGCCGGGCGAAGATCCGACCCGGCTCCAGCGGCAGACCGTCGATCGATTCGAGGATACCGACTTCGTCTTCGCTGATCATGAGCATGTCTGTCTTGCGCACGACGTAGATGAAAGGAAACATGATGTGCAGACCGGGCGGCAGCACCCTGGCCTGAACGCCGACCTCGTCCCGCATCGCAACGACACGGCCTGCCGGCAGCGTCCGGCCGAAGTAGCGGCGCTCCACAACGCCGACCTGCTGACCGCCGACGACTATCAGCATCCCGCCGGCGACGATCAAAAAGAGAAGAAGGAGAATGACGGCGGCTACGACAATGAGTGCGACAATCATGGCTCGAACCCCTTCGCGCAGCTCCCGGCTCGGCGGGAGACCTTCAAGCGATGCACCCTTCTCTTACACCTCTGGTATACCACCGCTTGACCTGATTTACAAGCGCGGATTTGGAGGTCGGCGAGCTGCCTTCGCGCCGGCGCATCCGGTAGGCGACGGCCCGCAGGCGGGGCCGTCCGCCTCAAACCCCTCAGCCAGCCATTCGTGTTGAGCCATCGGTCACATTCCTTTCTCGTATTCTGTCATACGACTGACCGACCAAACTGCGCTGACGCGATAGGACTGGACCTGCCGGAAAGGAGAAACTTACGATGGCCGAGAGGAAACCTGCAAAGAAGGGCCCGCAGAAGTCCGCCAAGAGCACCACCACGACCAACAAGACGTCCGAGGGATTCACGCCCGAGGAACGAGCCGCGATGAAGGAGCGCGCCCAGGAGATGAAGGCGGCCGCGCGACGCGGCAAGGCGGACGGGGAAAGCGACGTGCTCGCCAAGATCGCCGAGATGCCGGAACCGGATCGCGCTATGGCCGAGAGGCTCCATGCGATCATCAAAGCCAGCGCACCAGCCCTCTCGCCGAAAACCTGGTACGGGATGCCCGCGTATGCCAAGGACGGCAAGGTCGTCTGCTTCTTCCAAAGCGCGCACAAGTTCAACTCGAGGTATGCGACGTTCGGCTTCAGCGACTCGGCGAACCTCGACGAAGGCCACCTGTGGCCGACCGCCTTCGCGCTGAAGGAGTTGACTCCCGCCGACGAGGCAAGGATCGGCGCGCTCGTGAAGAAAGCGGTGAGCTGAGTTTCTGGGCGGGGGTACTGACTCCGCGGCACCTGTCGCTGAAGCCTGCGCGAAAACAGGCATGCCTGCCAGTCATTGACCAGTGAACCATCCGGTGCAGGAATGCGCGCGAAGGGAGGGACGGAGTGCCCATCTGCGGTGCTGGCAGTCACGCTCTCTTGTTGCGGTTACGCCGCAAATGCGGCTTAGTGGCCCTTCTACGCTGTAAGCAGGCCCGATTTGGTAGGTGAGAGAGCCTAGAGCCCTTCGCGCACGAGGCTGTCGACAGCGAACTCGAAGTAGGTGATCGCCTCGGTGAAGCTAAACGTCTCGCGGTCGTAGATCACGGCCGGAGAACCGTCCGACTCCTGGATGAGGCGCGCGCCGAGACGGGGATAGAAGAGGATGCGCCGCATGCCCATTGGCCCCTTCATGAGGTCGGGGTCGCGCCGTAACATCTCGACGTAGGCGTCCGAGGAGCGGTGCACGACGTCGGCGAAGTTCCCGGACTTGAGGCTGGCCTGGGCGGTTGCGAGCGAGTCGCGGAGGGTATCGTCTTTGATGCGGTCGAATTTGGCGGGCATCGTCTAAGTACCCTTCGCGTGCAAAACCTGTTCAAGGGAGGAAATTAGTGGCGGCAGGTCGTTCTGGACGATGTCCCAGATAATATCGAGGTCCACGGACGAATAGGCGTGAATAAGGCGGTCACGTGTGGCTGCAATCTGTCGCCACTGGATCTCCGGATGAGTGAGCTTCGTAGTGTCGCTTACGTTCCTGGCGGCCTCGCCGATTATTTCGATCAAGCGAACGAGGCCCAACGAAAGGAGCTCATCGGTGTCAAGGTCTGATCGCGATTTACCCCGTGCAAATCGAACAGCCTTGCGAGCGGACTCGAGCATGTCTTGCAGGCGCTCATCATCACGCGGCTTCATAGCAAACTAAGGACTCGGCCCGGACCTTGTCCCTGAAGCGAGGATGCAGGAACCCCGGCGTGTTTAGATCTACTTTCCGGCCGAGCATCCGGCTCAATTCATCCTGCATGGAAAAAAAAGCGAAGCCGGGAACATGACCTTGCTCAAATTCGACCAAAATATCCAGGTCACTTGTTGGTCCGAAGTCTTCGCGGAGCACCGAGCCAAACAAGGCGAGACGCCTAATGCAGTTCCGCCGACAGAAGGCCTCAATTTCGGGAATCGATATGGGCAATCGCGAGCTGATATCGACCACCATGATGCTACTCAGTATAGCGAACGAGGCTCGCGTCAAATCGATGAGTTGACGGGGTATTCGACGCCTTCCAGCTGTTGCGTGCGCCAGCGCTGGTGCTGCTCGTGGCGCTCCTTGAACTCCGGGATGACCTTGGTGCCGGCGCGATGGATCGACTCCATCACGTCCTCGTGCTTGCGGGCGCCGCACTGCGCGACGAAGATCATCAGGTCGAGGTGCGAGGCCTCGTACTTACGCAGCGTATCCTTGATGAACTCCGGGGTGCCGATGCAACCGCCTCGCTGGGCGGCCCGCCAGAGCGCGCGCGTTACCTCATCCTTGGGCTCTTCCGTTATCGAGGCGCCCTGGAATCCGCCAAACCCGCGGAAGCCCTCGCCGAGCGGGCCCCAACGTTGGTCCGGCGGCGTGTCCATGAACCGCTTGTAGATGTTCATCTTGCCCGGCTCGTGGCTGCCGCCAGTGAAGGGATTGTAGTAGTAGCCGAGCGAATAGGCAAAGAACTGCGCGCCCTCGAGCCCCTTGTCGATGGCCTCTTCGTCGTTCTCGAAGCACGAGAGCACGGAAAGTACCGCCAAGGCTGGGTTGAGGGCCTTGCCCATCGGGTAGCACTCTTCGCGCACGAGTTGGTAGTACTGATCGACGCGCTCCTCAAGCTCCTCGGGCGTCTCGAAGGCGAACCCGAGCGAGCCCATTCCCAATCGCGCCGCAACCATCGTCGTCTCACGACGAGACGATGCGACCCAGAGCGGCGGGTGCGGCTTCTGTAGTGGTTTGGGGATGACGTTCCGGGAAGGCATGCCCACGAAGGCGCCCTCGACGCCGGAGTAGGGAGTCTCCGACATCATCTTCACGCACTCGCGGGTGGCCTCTTCCCACATGCCCTTCTTCTCTTCGCGGCGCACGCCGAAGCCGCCCATCTCCATCTCGGAGGCGGACTCACCTGTGCCGAACTCGACGCGGCCGTCGGAGACGAGGTCGAGCGTGGCGATGCGCTCGGCGACGCGGGCGGGGTGGTTGTAGCGCGGGGGCATGACGACGATGCCGTGGCCGAGGCGAATGTTCTTCGTCCGCTGACTCGCCGCTGCAAGGAAGATCTCCGGCGCGGACGAATGCGAGTACTCCTCGAGGAAGTGGTGCTCGACCTCGAACACGTAGTCGAACCCGAGCTGGTCCGCCAGCTCTATCTGCTCGAGAGCGTTCTTGAGTAGCTTGTGCTCCTGATCGGGGTCCCATTGCTCACCGTCGTAGGGCTTGGGGAGCTGGTGCTCGTAGAAGAGACCGAACTTCATTGGGACCTCCGAGTTTGTTTGGCAAATTCGTGGGGGGCGGACTTGACGTGAACGTTAGGGTATAATATCGCATCGACGACGGCAAGCAGGAAGAACGGGATAAGCTGCGGGGATCTGTTTGGCTGGCGCGGAGATTCCTCGCGACCACCCCGGTACCGCTCGGCCCGACCCCGCGAGGTCGGAATGACACGTCGAACGGGACGAGCGGGACAAACAGCAAACCTGCAAAGCTGCAAACAGAGGGAGGCGTCATGACGCGAGCGCTGAAAGAACGAGTCGATTCCAGGGAAGCAAAGCGCGAGCCGCCATATCGCACCACGATGGAACTCACACCGGAGCAACAGAAGGCTCTTGCCGAGAAGCTGGGCGGCATTCAGAACTACAACCCGGTCGTGCTGCGGGAGATGGCGCGCAAGGACCGGCGCTTCTTCGCCCCGCTAATCATGTCGATCCTGAGCGCGGAGTTCCGGGGCATCGACTTCTTCGGCCGGTTCGTCGTCGACACAGAGGACGAGGTGCCGTGGCACATGACGCTCGGCGTCGCCCGCCAGACGTTCGACGAGTCGCGGCACACCCTCCTGAACATGAAGCTCCTCGAGCACCTCGGCTCGTCGGTGGGCGAGTACCCCGACATCATTCTCGGCCCCCAACGCGACGATATCCCGCCGGAAGAGCTCGACCCCGCTATCCTTCTCGCCCGCGTGAACGTGGCGCTGGAAGGCTTCGCTCTCACGACATTCGAGGAGATCCGGGCGCTCGCCGAACAGACCGGGGAGGAGATGGTCGCCCACTGCCACGACTACAACATGGCGGACGAGGTCACCCACGTCGCCCTCGGTGACTACTGGCTCGAGAAGCTGTCGCAGGTGCAACCGTGGCGCAAGGAGCGCGCCCGTGCGGCCCAGCAGGAGTTCGAATCGAACATTGCCATGGTGCGTCAGATGGCGCGGTCGTACATGGCGGCGAGCACACCGTCCGAAGCGACACCGAGCGGCAATGGAAACTAGACAGGGTTCGTCCTAAGCGTGGCCTACGTCATCGACCAGTCCCGCTGCATCAACTGTTCGTGGTGCCGGCGCGAGTGCCCAACGGACACGATCCACTATTTCGACCAGGAGGTGCGGAAGCACAAGATCGACCCGCAGTACTGCATCGACTGTGACATATGCGCGCGGGTGTGCCCGATGGACTGCATCTCGCACGAGCCGGCGGTCGTACCGGACGCGCAGAGTCTGGCGGCAGGGAAGATGCGCGCGCGGGCATGGGCGCGGGACCGGCGGCAGCTGAAGCTGGGGATTCGGGCATATGCGGAATCGCAGGTCCTGAAGATAGCGCGCAATGGCTCCTGATTGTCATTCTGAGGAACAAAGAATCTGTCTGTGCGCGGGGCTCGCCTTGGCACCTGTGAACGTAATCTCGTACTCGCTCGTACGCTGGGGTGAGTCCCGGGCCGGAAGAGTGGGTGCGACATGGTTTCCGGACAGATCCTTCCTTCGTCAGGATGACAGGGGCGGGCAATGGAATTAGCCATTGACACTCGGCAGGTAGGCGGCGCCTTCTCCGTCGACGAAAGCGCCCGACGGCTCCTGCACTACCGTTTTGCGGAGGTCGCCGCGATGGAGGCGGAGGCGGGGTGGGTGATTACGATGGCCGCGCCGAAGCTGAAGATCGCTCTTGCCGAGCACGCTTACCAGTGCTCGCTCCACGCCGACGCCCTCGGCAGGCGCTTGCCAGAGATGCGGGTCATGGAGAACATCGACATGTCCATCCCGCCGACGCTACGTGTGGCGGACGTCCGCCGGCCGCCGAACGATGAGTTCGCGCGCTTCGTGCGAGAGATGCAGGACGCTGACGACGAGCTGCTGCGGCTGACGGGGCTCTACCGCGTCCTCAAACCCCATCTCGCCGTCTACTACCGCCACCACGCCGCAGTAACGGACCAAGTGTGCGATTCGCCGACGGTGCGGACGTTGAAGTTTATCCTCATCGACGAGGAGGAGCAGATTCGCTGGGGTCAGGCCATCTACGAAGAGATGGCGGACACGCCGGCGAAGCGGCGCCAAGCGCTCGAGTGGCAGATGCACCTGGAGGAGATCCTGGCCGCCTCGGGCGGCGTTACGGGCGGGCAATAACCGAGAACGGAAGGTCGAAACCCGAAACACCGATCCGCAGACACCAACCGAGGCACCCGATAGACTGTCGTTTGGCATGCCGGTCCAGACCTTCGAGCACGAACACCACCCAGTCGAAGTCGAGCGCGAGGGGCTGTTCATCCACCTCGGCCGGCGGCGCGTCCGGCTCGAGTATCTCCTTCTCGTGGGCATGCTGTTGCTTGCGCTGGGCTTCGGGGCGCTCTTCATCGCGCTCGACCTCGGGAAGGACGAGCTCGAGCGCTGGGGCTACGCCGGCCTTTTCGGGATCGTGCTCTTTCGCTCGGCCTCCGTCGTCATGCCAATGCCCGGCGGCGGCATCATCTTCGCTGCAGGTGGCCTTCTCGACCCGATTGCGGGAATACCGGCGCCCGTAGCTGTCGGCTTGGTGGCCGGTTTGGCCGAGTCGCTTGGCGAGTTTACAGGATACGCCGCGGGCCTTGGCGGTGGCAGGATGCTGAAGGGTCGCGCGATCTACCGCCGAGTAAAAGGGTGGGTCGAGCGCCGTGCATTCCTTACCATCTTCGCCATGACCCTCGCTCCAGGACCGCTGTTTGATGTCGCCGGAATCGCCGCCGGCGCTACGCGGGTGCCGATCCGCGTCTTTTATCCGGCCCTCCTTAGCGGCAAGGTGCTCCGCGATATGACTGTCGCTTTCGCGGGCTATTACAGCCTCGACCTGTTCGCCGACTGGTATGGCGGGATCTGGGACGCCTTTGTGAGCGTGGTCAACAGCATCGCCGGACTCTTCTAATGGGACAAGAAGCCCGTTGCGCCCTCCGCTTTCAAGACACGATCGCGGAGGGGAAGGCGCGGTTGGAGACGGACGATCTCGTATTCCGAGGCGAGGATGGCCTTGGCTTGAAGCTACCATTCAGAGAGATGCGGTCCGTTGAGGCGGTGGGCGGGAACCTACGCGTTCAGTTGGAGGACGGACTCGCCATTTTCGAGTTGGGCACGCAGGCGGAGAAGTGGGCGCACAGGATTCTCAACCCAAAAGGCCTTCTCGATAAGCTAGGAGTAAAACCGGCCATGAAAGTCGCTGTCCTCGGCGTGGATGACCCCGCCTTTCTGGCGGACCTCCGCGCGCGAACGGAAGACATCTTGTTCGAGCAGCCCGAATCGGCGGCCGGTGCAATTTTCGTCGCTGTCGACGATGCTGCGGGTCTCGAATGTCTGGCGGCGCTAAAGAGAGCGATCAGACCGGACGGCGCTGTTTGGGTTGTCTTCCGCAAGGGCCGCAAAGACTTCAACGAGAGCGATGTCCTGCGCGGCGGCCTTGCTGCAGGCCTCGTGGACGTGAAGGTGGTGCGGTTTTCGGGTACTCACACCGCGAGTAAGTTTGTAATCCGGAAAGCCGAACGCGGCCGGGTGCAATAGGCGCCAGCGAAATACGGAACGAGGTACTGTATGGCAATCACGGAGATTTCCTTCGTGTCCACCCTCCGCCATCCCCTCCCACTCGGGACAGGCTCTCGCCTCCGCCCCAGTACCGCTCGACCCCGCCCCGCGAGTTCGGAATGACAGAGTAGGGGTCAGGGCAGGGGCGGAAGAGCTGGCGTCGGCAGCGGTACGACTGGCGGCGGCGAAACGCCCGGAAGTGGAACCATGCCCGGGTCGACATTAACGGGAACGTCCGTGGGTATCGCTCCGTTCACGGTGCCCTGAATCTCGTTGAGCGTCGCGTCCACCGTGCGAGTTACGTCAGAAACCGTGCCGCTTACCGTATCCAGCGTCGTCGACGTGATGCCGTCTAGGGTCCCGGTGGCGTCTGGACGCACGCCGGGAGCAGGGGCCGCCGCATCCTCGCGGCCGGAGGTCTGAGCGGATTGATCCGGGGTTCCCGCAGCGGAGGATGTATTCTCGAGCGATGTATTCTCCAAGGCGGGCTCCGACTGGGACCACGGCCGTATCGGCTCACCGATGGGAGACGCGATCGCGGCGGCGGCCAGAGCAGTGGTCGCAACGAGTGCAACCGCGCAGACCTTCGCGTTGACCCCGGCCAGCGCCACAAACTTCGCGATGCCGGCCGATACGGTCCCGGCCCCGGTACTCGAGGCGCCGATGGACTCGAAGATGCGCTCGCCAAGCATGGCCGGTACCGGTAGAGGAATGAGGGCGGCGTAGGCGGCCGCGGCGCGCTGCATGCGCGAGAGTTCGCCGGAGCAAGCTTGACACGAGCCTACGTGAGCACGCACAGCCGTTTGCTGCACGCGTGTTGCTTCGCCGTCGATAATTGCTGACATCGACCGATGGGCGTGCTCGCAGCGGACCTGCATTGCCGCGTCCAGCCGCTCGTAGGCCCTTGCGAAGCCCTGGCGCGCCCGGAACAGCAGAGTCTCCACGGCCGACTCCGATGTTTCCAGCATTTGCGAAATCTCCTTGTAGCTGCGACGTTCCATTTCGCGGAGGAACAGCGCGAGATGCTGACGGGCGGGTATCGCGGCGAGCGCCTCCCACGTGAGGCGGACTCTCTCCGTCTGTAACGCTGACTGCTCAGGATCATCACCTGTCGCGGGTGCGCCGGCCTCCGTCAACTCTGTCGTTACCGGGGCTCGCGAGTTCCTGCGCGCCGCATCTACACAGGCACGGGCGGCGATGCGGTAGAGCCAGGCCGGAAACGCCTGCGGTTCCTCCAGGCGATGCAGCTCGCGGTAAGCTTTTACCCAGACTTCCTGACAGACGTCCTCCGCCACCTGCGCGTTTCGCATGCAGCGAAAGACGAGGTTGTAGACGGGCCGCGCGTACTCCTGGTAGAGCTCTTTGAAGGCCGCCTGATTGCCTGCGGCCGCCAGCTTTACCGCCCGGCGCAGATCGGTGCCACTGGATAGCAACGCAGGCGTACTGAGGGCTGTGGTCATTGAATGACCCACCTTTGTCATACCTCCGATTAAGACGCACGCGCTGGATAGCCCGTTAACGGTCCGCGGTTTAGCGTGTGTTAAGCCGCCGGGCAGGGAATGCCAATCTTTATGACGGCGGGAACAAGACAAATCTTGCGCTGGACCGCGCTGAAAATTATCTCCTGCAGCCCTGGCCTTGTCCGCCGCGTTACCTGCGTGGCGAATCTAGCGCTGGGAACGTGTGTGTTCTTCGATTTCGGCGAGCACGCTGAGGAGGTGGCGAAGCCCCCATAGGAAGAGGGAACCGACCGTAGCAACGAATCCGATCACGGTGAGCATGATGACTGCGCCCGCCGTTGTGTCCTGACAGGCCTCGATGGTTCCCGCTACCGGCACGGCCACTTTTGTGCACGACTCCGTGCCGATGGCGACAAAAGCGGCGACCGCCAGTACCCAGCCGCCGATAAGCACTGCCCAAGCCAGAGGTAGCAGGAGGTCGGCGAAGGACCGCGCGTTCATGATTCGCGCTGAAAATAGGCGGCTGCGCTGCTCGCTGTCAACTGCACGCTGCAAGGACGTTGAAAGATTGTGCCCACGTGTGCCATATTCTTGCGTACGATGAAGATCATACGACGAAGCGCCTAATGAAGACCCCGTTGCGCTTAATCTTCGGCCTCGTTCTCGGGCTGGCCCTTGGTTATGGCCTTACCCTCCTCGCCCGTCCCGCGGCGTCACGACGCACCCGCCGCCGGCGGCGATCCGTCCCCGCGCCTGACGCCCGAGAACGAGAAGCCGTCCACTGAGCGCCGCCGACCGGCACAACCGCTTGCGCGGTCTCTACGTGATTATCGACCCCGCCGTCTGTGCCGGGCGGGACCCGCTGGACATTGCCCGGGCGGCCATCGACGGCGGCGCCCGACTCATCCAGCTGCGCGACAAAGTCAACGAGAAAGGTGTCCAGCTCCCCCTCGCCCAAGCACTGGCCTCGCTTTGCCGAGAGGCACATCTATTATTCATCGTGAACGACCACGCCGATCTCGCGCAGGCAGTGGGCGCGGACGGCGTCCATGTCGGTCAGAAGGACCTTCCGATCAAGGTCGTGCGCCACTTAGTCGGCTCTGAGATGATCGTCGGCGCCTCGACGAATAATGCGCACGAGGCGCGGCGCGCTCAAGCCGATGGCGCCGACTACGTGTCGGTCGGACGGCTGTTCGAAACCGGGTCCAAGGCCGACACGCGCCCGGCGAGCACCGACACCATTCGGGAGGTCAAGATTGCGGTTTCGGTGCCCGTATGTGCCATCGGCGGCATCAACGAGTCGAATATCGATCAGGTGATCGCAGCCGGAGCGGATATGGTGGCAGTGATCAGCGCGGTCTGCTCGGCGCCGGACCCGCGCGATGCGGCGCGGAGGTTGGCGGGACATTTCTAAGCGTGCAGCGAAACAGGCAATAAGTCGTGTGTTGTGCCCGATTCCGGAATGCCGTATCATCCTGTGACGCAGTTCACTGCCTGACCGCTACCGAAGCCCATACAGTCAGCGCACAGAACCGACGGAAGGGGGGTGGTGGCATCACCTCGCAGATCGCCCCAGCAACTAAGCCCGCAAGTTATATCTAGTTGAAGGAGTTGACAATGGCTTACTCATTGGAAGGAACCCTTCTCGAAGTCTGCACCTGCAACGTACTCTGCCCCTGCTGGATCGGCGAAGACCCGGACGGCGATGGCTACTGCGACGCCGTCATGGCCTGGCACATCGATCGCGGCACGATTAACGGCACCGACGTCTCTGACCTGACCATGAGCCTGATCAACCACATCCCGGGCAATG
>Ga0209058_1002891_pt1 | contig 14005 bp, 11 predicted proteins | sample GraSoiAngelo_147_FD_185904 | JGI IMG/M metagenome (GOLD analysis project Ga0209058, IMG submission 185904) | Grasslands soil microbial communities from the Angelo Coastal Reserve, California, USA - 14_1009_05_40cm (SPAdes) (version 2) | ecosystem: Environmental > Terrestrial > Soil > Grasslands ... | reverse complement strand
GGGGAGGGGGCTGGGGTGGGGGCTAGGCAGGCCGTTGAGAGATTCGAGGACGAAAATGCTGATTTGTCCCTTCCTCTTCACGGGTCACGCAACACGGAGCACCCAATCACGCAGCGCTGAACGCCAATCACGGAACGGCAATTTCGAGTTCAGTTTTCTAGCTTCTCTATGCGAAATTCACGCGAGGTTATCTCAGTACGCCATGGGGCCGACTTCTTTTTCGACTTCGGCGGTATCGACCATGACGATGGCGTCCCACGGGCAGCCATCCAGGAAGCAGCCGTCAGGGCCTTTGCTGAGGCACTTCTTGCAGCCGATGCAAAGAATCGGATCGATCTGGATGCGCCCGAACGGCGGATTGTCCTCGTCCGGCACCCAGAACATGCAGTCTTCCACGGGACAGTACTCGACGCAGGCCGGCGAGCCCGCGCAGCCGGTGCAGCACTCGGTGATAACCGCCAGTTCTTTGGGTTTTTTCTTGCGCGCGGTGGCGATTCCCTTCGAGCGCGGCTCGTGCTTAAGCTCGTCGGGCACCATTCCGGGCGCTTTTGCGACATCGGGTGCATTAGCCATTTCTAGAGATTCTACCCTTTCTGTCAAGCCCCTGTCAGCGTGGTTTTTCAGTCCGTCTCGTGCTTGCTACAATGCCCGTGCATCCGATTCCTCTTCGCCTGCATACCATGTTCCCCAAACCGTTCTACAAACACCTCTTGCCCGGCCTGCTCACCGGACTTGGATTGCGCCTCTTCTTCATTTGGCATTTCCCCTTCTATTCCGGCGACACGGCCTATTACGAAGAGCTGGCCCGCAACTGGCTGTACCACGGCGTTTACGGTTTCTATTACCATGGGCACATTGTTGCCTCGGATGCGCGGGCGCCCGGATATCCGGCGTTTCTCGCCGCGATCTATTTTCTCGCTGGCACGGGCCGGAAAGCCGTCATGCTGGCGCAAGCGTTCGTCGATCTTGCGACGTGCGTCCTGGCGGCAGGCATCGCCAGCCGTTTAGCGGCGGACGCTCCCGATGCGACGCGCAGCCGCGTTGCGGCCGCGGCACTCTGGCTGACGGCGCTTTGCCCGTTCACCGCGAACTACACCGCGGTGCCGCTTACGGAAGTGCTGGCGACATTTTTCACCACGCTGGCGCTGCTGATTTTCTTGTCCCCTGCGGGAACGGCAATCGATCGCATTTCGTCGAAACACGATTTACTTCGCGCCTCAGGGATTTGGTTCGGCGGCGGGATAATGGTTGGGCTCGGAACGCTCGTCAGGCCGGAAACGCCGCTGCTTCTTGCGGCCATGCTGGTAGTGCTGTGGATGCGCTTTCGCCACCCCGCGAATTGCAGCAAGCTCGCGCTTGCAACGCTGTGGATGACAGCCGGTTTGCTGCTGCCGCTGGCGCCCTGGGCGGCGCGCAACGCTGCGAATCTTGGGCGAGTGCAATTCCTTGCGCCACGTTACGCGGAAACATACGGCGACGTGCTACCGACGGGTTTTTACGCGTGGACGAAAACGTGGATGTATCGTTTTCGCGACGCGTATCTCTTCACTTGGAAGGTGCCGTCGCAGCCGATCGAATTAAAAAATCTTCCGCGGTACGCGGTGGATTCGCCGAAGGAATACGCGCACGTGGCTGCCCTGCTCGAGCGCTACAACCGCGTGCACGCCATGACGCGAACGCTGGATCTCGAATTCGCCGAGCTGGCGCGGGAACGCGCGCGGCGCCATCCAATTCGCACTTACGTATGGATCCCGATGGAGCGCGCCACAGCGATGTGGTTCACTCCGCGGATTACACTGCTGCCCTACTCCGGCCGGCTCTGGCCGCTTGCGGAAAGTTACCGCAGCAATGCGACGGACTTTGAAGTTACGCTCAGCCTGGCGCTGCTCAATATTTTTTATACTGGAATGGCGCTCGCCGCCGCGTGGTTTTGGCGCGCAAGTCCTGGGGTCTGGTTGCTCGCGACATTCCTTGTGGTTCGAACGGCATTCCTTACGCAATTGCAGACCTGCGAGCCGCGCTACGTCCTGGTGTGCTTCCCCGCGCTGCTGGCGATGGCGGCACAACTGTGGCAGCACAGGTTTAGCGGGTCGAAACAGAATGATTTTCGCAATGAATTTCCTACTGCACGTTCACTTTGATTTCGGATTTTTGATTCGGGACGATCTCGACGCTTTCGCCACCGGGGAGATATTTTTTCAACCCGTCGGGATTCGCCCATTCCAAATCCCAGCCGTCTTCAATAGCCATGAGCGTGTAGCGACCGGGGACGACGGCATTCAGCGAAAAAGTTCCGTCGGAATCGGATTGATCACGACGGAAGAGCGCTGGATTGCTCCTTAGATCGAGAGGGGCAAGAACGATCATTGCTCCGGAACATGGTTTGTTGTTCTTGAGCGCAAGGCCGGTGATGCGACCCGTGCCCTTCGACACGTTAACCGTAATGCTCACGTCCTTGGCATTGGTGATTTGAAACGAACGGCCGGTTGTTTTGACGTCCGAAGAGGAAAGGCTACGGATGAAAAGAGCCGGCGCCGCTACCATGATTTCGTAGTTTCCCATTTCGACGGGATTACTTTTGAAAGAGAATTCGCCAGTGGCAGAAACGTCTGTGGTTGCGTTTTGCCCGGTTGCGGAATTTCGAAGAAACACGCGCGTAGGCTGGGGCACGGGAGAGTCGTCATCCATTCTCACAATTCCGCTGACCACAATGGAAGACCCGCTTTGCGTAGCGTCCACCTCCGCGTCTGTGAAAACCTGGACACGCTGTGTGCGCTGCGTGGTTGCGTTTCCATTGGGCGTCATTTGAGTGAGGCTCAAACGTCCCGGAGGAACGCCGCTCACCTCTATCAACCCGGGCGCCACTTGCTGAATGGAAGCGGGCAAGCCAACTTCTCTTCCATCCGCAAGACTCTGTGTGACACGGATAGTCACTGGCTGACTTGGGTCGGTGACGGGAGTTCTTACCAATAAATGGAGAGCAGGAATCGCGTGCAGGCGAAAATCGGCAGAGGCGGCGTCCCCCGCGCGAAGAGCGAGAGGAGCAGCACTGGCAAGGTCATTCGCATCGGGAAAAAACAGCACAGGGTAAACGACGTCGAGAGCCTGGCCTTGTTGGGCCGAAGGCGAGAAGCTGGAAATTGTTCCTGAGGAGTTCAGGTTCTCCTGATTTGGGCGAACGCGAGGACTGTGCTGCGCATACCATGGCTGAGCAGAAACGCTGACGAAATAGGTTCCCGGAGCCAGATGGCCAAAACGATAGTGCCCGAGATCGTCGGTTGTCACCTGGCGAATCACGGAGGTGCGACGCGTACCCCCAATAAGATTTTCGCGGAAGAGCATGACCTGGGCGTGCCGAATGGGATCATCGAACTCATCGCGGACGTCGCCCGAAACGGAGGCGGCGGGGTGCAAGCGAAAAGTCAAATTTTCTGTATCGAGACCAGGACCGACAATAATTGCAGTCGTGAAGGATTCATGCTGCTGGTACATCTGGGGAAAATAGCCGCGACGACGGGCAGAGAGAACGTACTTGCCCGGCGGCACGCCTGGGAAAGCAAACTTTCCTTCGGTATCCGTGACTGCCGTGCGGTTCGATTCGAGGAGTGCGGACGAACCTGCCGCCGAGGAAACATCCATGCTGACTGACGCGCGTGCCAGGGGCTGGCCGCTAATGGCATCGACGACCATGCCGCTGATTCGAAAGACGGCAGGCTCTGTGGGAGCTTGCGCTGCGGGCCGCGGCGCGGCTTGCGCAGGAAGAGAGAATCCAAGAAGAAACAGAATTTGCAAGAAGTTCAGAGGAAGCATGGGTCAGTCTCCCACCTTCAGCAGCTCAAGCTCGATTTTTTCCTTCTGATCAGGACCAACCGTCAGGTCGCGAGCATGCGAAAAGTATCTGCGCATGGCTTCCGGATTCCTGTATTCGAGCTGCTCGACACGGTCAACGGCGAGAATCTTGTATGCACCGGGTGCGAGAAACGGCAAGGAAAAAGAGCCTTTAGGATCGGTGGGCTGAATGATTGGAGGAGCGGAAGAGTGGTCCGGAAAAGCAAGAATAACGGCACTCGACGATTCATTGTCCAAGGAGACGTTTCCACTGAGCGACGCGCCGTCATCACGAAGGGTGATTTCGATGGGCTCCGGCGAACCGCCAGCGGCAACCGACAGATCGGATTCGAGAAGATTGATGGAGCCGGAATTGGCGGACTGCACGTAAAACATGCCGTTGGGATTGATCTCCACATTGTAGGTGCCCGGAGGGACATTTTGAATTTCGAGTGAACGTGAACCGGGCTCACCGACCTGCTGAGAATGGTGGCGGGACTCAAATATGCCGGACCCATGCGAGACGAGCTGAACATAAGCGGGAAAATAGTTTTCTTGCTGAGAGAATTGCTCCGAGCCAGTTCGAGAGGATATAACTCGCGTGCGAACGGGAATGTTCGCGGTTGGCAATAGAAGGACATGAACGCCGGAGAGATCAGCATTTACGTTAAGCGACACACTGGCAGTCAGAGAATGCCCCTGGGGGTTTTGCGTGTTTGCGAAAAGAGTGTAGGCACCGGGAGAAATACAAGGGATGCGAAAAGAGCCAGTCGCAGGATCGAATCGTGGATTGGTGGGGAAATGTCGCCCGACCGAGTTGGCAACTTGGAGATTGACGTATTGGCCTGAACCATGGCCTGTGATTGTGCCAGTTACTCGAAAGCAAGATTGAGCGGACATCGTGAGATTAATTTCGAGCCGCTTGCCCGTGGTAATCGAAATGGGGGAAGCGGAAACCGAGCGCCCCAGGATTTGAGGAACCGGATGCGGCCGACACGGGATTCGAACTGGGCCCCGCCGACAAATAGTATGTACCGGGCTGAAGTTCAGCAATGCGAAACTCGCCGTCTTCATTGGTTGAGCCACCCGCGTGATCCCGCCAAACCTTGCGACCGTTCTCCAGGCCCTGGACTACCAGTTGAATCGGAAGATTCTCAATGGGTTCACCATCTTCTGCAGTGATCCGGCCAAAGACCACGCCTTCAGGCACTAGCTTGAGTATCAGCAGGGGAGCGTCCGGGCCAATGGTGCCAACCAACTGCGTAAACCGGACAGGTCCATTCTCTAGTTGCTGTTGCGAGAAAAAACCTGGCTTGCGGATGTTGACGGGAGTTTGCCCTGCGGGAAGTCTGTCGAATCGGAATTTTCCGTCAGGCCCAGTAAGCTGGGACGATTGCCCATTTATGTAAATCTGGACCAGGGCACCGCGGATGGGTTCGCCAGTGGCGGAATTGACGACCATTCCGGTGAGGGAATATTTGTCCTGAGTGGACGTCAGCAGAGATTGAGGGAACGCGAAAGAGCGTGTGAGGGAAAGAGATACAGCCAGGAGACATACAAGGACGGAGCGAACAACCATATCTAACGCCTTCAAAGCCGATTGCGATTCGGCAATATTCTACAACAGCTGTGATGCAGCTTAATCGGCCGGATTTGCCTGCCGATAGCCGTTCATCCCCCAGAAACACATCAGGAGACTGGGGGGAATAGTTAATATAGTTAACGCTTGACAAGAACGCGGTAACGAAGTATCTCAGCGTCCGAAACGCATGGCTTCCGGGTGAAGAGGTGTGGCCCGGCCAAGCATCCTTCTGTTTCGAACGGTTCGAGAAGCGGGCACGGAATTTTGCAAAAGTTAGTGTGTTGGAGGCTCAACTGTGACGTGGAATCAGAACTACGATCCCCTGGGGCATTGGTGGCTGTCGACGCTAGTCGCGGCGCTTCCCGTAGTTGTGCTACTGGGGGCGTTGGCAGTACTGCGTATCAAGGCGCACTGGGCGGCGCTGCTTGGCCTGGCCGCTTCCCTGCTTATCGCCATCGGCGTATTCAAGATGCCCGCGGGGATGGGGGCTCGTACCGCAGTGTACGGGGCATGTTACGGCCTTTTCCCCATCGGATGGATCATCCTGAACGTCATCTTTATGTACGACATGAACTGCGCCTCGGGCCGCTTCAAAATCTTGCAAGAGAGCCTGATGGGTATTACGCAAGACCGGCGGCTACAACTTTTGTTGATTGCGTTCTCTTTTGGAGCGTTCTTTGAGGGCGCGGCAGGGTTTGGAACGCCCGTTGCTGTCACTGCCGCCATCCTGATCGGCCTGGGATTCAAGCCGCTGCAGGCCTCCGGCCTTTCGCTGATTGCCAATACCGCTGATTGCGCTTCAGACGGTTACGGGCCTCGACCTGTTGCAACTGAGCGGCATGGCGGGAAGGATTCTTCCGTTCTTTTCTGTGCTGGTGCCTTTCTGGCTGTTGTGGGCCTTTGCCGGGTTCAACGGGATGATTGAAATTTGGCCGGCGGTGCTGGTTGCCGGAGTGTTCTTCGCAATTCCGCAATTTCTCGTGTCCAATTTTCATGGGCCGTGGCTGGTGGACGTGGTTTCGGCGGTCTGCTCGATGGCGGCAGTGACTGTGTTGCTTCTTGTGTGGCATCCCAAAAAGATTTGGGGGTTCGAAGGACACGAGGCTGATCGGAGCGCGCGCGGCCAACACGGTCACAGCTCGGGCGAGGTTGTTAAGGCATGGACTCCGTGGGTCATTTTGAGCGTGCTGGTATTTCTGTGGGGGCTTCCGAGCGTCAAGGCCTTTCTCGATAAGATCTCTATTTTCAAAATTCCCGTCAGCGGTTTGCACAACCTGATTCTGAGGGTACCTCCCGTGGTCGCCAAGAACACGGCCGAGGCTGCGGTGTTTAACTTCAATTGGCATTCTGGTGGCAGCCATCATTTCCGGATTCGTGATGGGGTTCGGCCCACTGCAAATGCTTCGCCAATACGGGAAGACTTTGTACAAAGTGCGATTCTCTTTGATTACGATCGCCGCCATGATGTCTATCGGATTCATGACACGCTACGGGGGCCTGGATGCGACGATGGGATTGGCGTTTGCTCGCACGGGCACATTTTATCCATTTTTCGGCACACTTCTTGGATGGCTCGGCGTTGCTCTCACCGGCTCGGACACTGCCTCAAACGTGTTGTTCGGCAGCCTGCAGAAGATTTCGGCCACGCAGGTCGGCCTCTCGCCAACACTGATGGCGGCGGCCAATAGCTGCGGCGGCGTGATGGGCAAAATGATCGATGCGCAGAGCATCGTGGTCGCCAGCACGGCCACGGAATGGTACGGCCATGAGGGAGACATTCTTCGTTACGTCTTCTTCCACAGTATCGCGCTGGCCTCCCTGGTGGGAGTCTTGGTATTCCTGCAGGCTTACGTCTTTCCGTTCACCAAATTGGTCATACACTAAGCCGGACGGCCCGCAAGTTCCTCAGGCCTGTGTTGCCTCGTTCGGGGGCGCGAATCTGAAGAGGAATGCTACTTCTTTCCGCGGAAGAGCCGTACTATTCTTCCTCAGGACACAAAGATGGGTCATACTTTCGACGAATTGCGAGCTATTGTAGGTGACCGTGGCCTGATTTCTTCGGCGGAAGAACTGCATACTTACGAGTGCGACGGTCTCACAAATTTCCGCGTGATGCCGCGCGCGGTGGTGCTGCCAAATACTACAGAACAAGTTCAGGCGGTCGTTCGAATCTGCCATCGCGAACGGATGCCGTTTGTCGCGCGAGGGTCGGGGACAGGTTTGAGCGGCGGGGCGCTGCCGGTCGAAAACGGGATTGTCATCAGCCTGGCGCGGATGAACCGGATTCTTGAAGTAGACTTCCCAAATGCGCGCGTGGTGGTTGAACCAGGAGTGATCAATCTCGATGTCACCGGGCGTGTGTCACCGCAGGATTATTTTTACGCTCCCGATCCTTCCTCGCAATCGATCTGCAGCATCGGCGGAAACGTGGCGGAAAATTCCGGCGGAGCGCATTGTTTGAAATACGGATTCACGACGACACATGTACTGGGATTGGAAGTGGTCCTTCCGGATGGTTCGCTGGTGCATTTCGGCGGAAAAACTCTCGATGCGCCGGGATATGATTTGGCCGGCGTTTTTGTCGGCTCAGAGGGAACGCTGGGAGTTGCTACCAAAATTATTTTGCGCATCGTGAAGCGGCCAGAGTGCGTTCGAACGCTGCTGGCCGCTTTTCCGTCCACGAATGAAGCGGGCGCGGCAGTGAGCGACATTATTGCGGAAGGAATGCTGCCAGCCGCGATTGAAATGATGGACAACCTGGCCATTCAAGCGGCCGAGGCTGCGGTGCACGCGAACTATCCGAACTGCGGCGGATTGCTTTTAGTCGAGCTGGATGGACCCGTGGCGGAAGTCGACGCCTTGATGACAGAAGTGAAGAAGATTTGCAGTTCGAATGGGGCGCCGGAAATTCGGGTGGCGCAATCGGATGCGGAACGGGCGCTCGTTTGGAAAGGGCGCAAGGCGGCTTTTGCGGCGATGGGGCGGATTTCGCCGAACTACATTGTGCAAGATGGAGTGATCCCGCGAACGGCCCTGCCGCAAGTGATGAGCGAAATTGAGAGGCTAAGCCAAGCCGGGGGATTGCGCGTCGCCAATGTGTTTCATGCGGGCGACGGGAACCTCCATCCGCTGGTCCTCTATGACCGGCGCATCGCCGGGCAGGAGGAAGCCGCCGAGGCGCTTTCGTCTCAAATTCTGGAATTGTGCATAGCGGCGGGAGGGTCGATCACCGGCGAACACGGCGTCGGCGAAGACAAAAAAAAGATGATGGCAAAAATGTTTGCGGAACCCGATTTGGCGACGATGCAACGAGTGCGTTGCGCCTTCGACCCACTGCAGCTTTCGAATCCCACGAAAGTCTTTCCAACTCCTCGCCTCTGTGGCGAAAAGCCCGGTGAATACGTGCCGCACTCGGCCGAATCCGCAGGGATCGCGGAACGTTATTGACCCTAGGCGATGGACGCCGCAACTAAACCCGAAGCGAGCGGCCTGCATTCGGCGCTGCGCCACAAATTCATGGCGATTGTGGGAAATGAGAATGTGCATGCGGCGACTGCCGCGGATGCCGTGGCCGGAGTTCAGCCGAAGCTGGTGATTGAACCGGGGGCGGAAAGGGAACTGGCGGAAATTTTGCGGCTCTCGAATGAGGCTGGGCTCGCGGTAATCCCAAGGGGCAACGGGACGAAACTCGGCTGGGGAAATCCGCCAACCCGCGCGGACTTGATTTTGTCGACGACGCGGCTGAATGAAATCATCGAGCACGCCTGGGCGGACCTCACCGTAACCGTCGAAGCGGGCTGTACCATTCAAAGATTGCAGGAAACACTGGCGCAACATGGGCAACGCCTGGCGCTCGATCCACTGTGGCCAGAAAAAGCGACGATTGGCGGAGTGCTATCGGCGAATGACAGCGGAGCGCTCCGATTGCGTTTTGGCGCGCTACGCGACTTGATCATCGGAGCGACGATTGCGCTGGCTGACGGAACGCTGGCGAGCAGCGGCGGCAAGGTGGTGAAGAATGTCGCTGGGTATGATTTACCGAAACTTGTGACTGGAGCTCTAGGCACTCTCGGCGTCATCACGCGGGCAGTGTTTCGGCTCCATCCGCTTCCACGGAACACACGGTCGTTTTCCGTCGCCGCAGCCAGTGCCGAGGAAGCAAAGCGGTTCGTGGTGGCGGTTCAGGATTCGAAGCTCGCGCACACTTCTCTTCAATGTCACTTTTCGGATGACACTTCTCCCGTCTCCGACATTTTGTTTGAAGGGACGGAGGCCGGCCTCGCTGCACAAGAAAACCAACTGCGAGATTTGGCCGAGCATGCCGCGGTTTCGGAGGCTTCCAGGTCAACTTGGACGGCGCGCGAAGAGCTATGGGATTTTTCTGATCGTCCTTGCACGGCCATCGCGAAAATCAGCATCTTGCCGGCAAGTATGGCTCGCACAATGAAACTGGTGGAAAACATTGCCAACAGGCAACAGGTCCGGTGGAGAGCCCTCGTTTATGCGACAGGGCTTGGATGGCTTCGATTGGAGGGCAAGCCGGAGGCGCTGCGCGGCGCGCTTCACGAGTTGCGCAGTGAATTGGAGGCTCAGCACGGATCACTGGTAGCGCTCCATCGGCCTGAGAAAATGCCAGCATTCGACGCCTGGGGAAGCGCCGGCGACGCGCTCCCCTTGATGAAAGCGGTGAAGCAGCAGATGGATCCAAAGAGTACGCTGAATCCAGGCCGGTTTGTGGGTGGCATCTGATGGAGGAACTGACGGCAAAACAGGAATTGGCCAGCGCGTTTGACGCGCACCATGCGCCTTCGAACGAGATCATTGAGAAGTGCGTGCACTGCGGATTTTGTTTGCCAGTCTGCCCCACTTATGTTTTGTGGGGACAAGAGATGGATTCGCCGCGCGGGCGGATTTACCTGATGAAGATGGCGAGCGAAGGCACTGCGGAAATGAATGCGAAGTGGGTGAGCCATTTCGACAGTTGCCTGGGCTGCATGGCATGCATGACGGCGTGCCCTTCGGGAGTGGACTACGGAAAGCTGATCGAAGCGACGCGCGCGCAAATCGAGCGAAAGACGGAACGCTCGCGGGGAGAAAAACTCCACCGGCGATTTGTATTCGAAACTTTTACGCGGCCGGAGCGCTTGCGGCAAATGCGCTGGCCATTGCTTGCTTATCAGAAATCGGGATTGCAGGCCGTGGTGCGCGGCTCGGGGTTGCTGAAGCTGCTCCCGAAGAGAGCCCGGGCGATGGAAGCTTTGCTGCCAAAGCTTGGGCCGCGTGAGATGGTCGCGGAAGTCACGCCGGCCGTAGGAACGAAGCGGCGGCGGGCAGGATTGCTTTTGGGATGCGTGCAACGGGAATTTTTTCCGCAAGTGAATGCGGCAACAGTGCGAGTTCTGGCCGCAGAAGGATGCGAAGTTGTGGCGCCGCGCGAACAGCCGTGTTGCGGCGCGCTGCTGGTGCACGCAGGCGAGGAAACAGCAGCGGTGGAATTCGCGAAGAAGGCGATTGAGGCGTTCGAACGCGCGAACGTCGAGACAATTGTCACGAATGCGGCTGGATGCGGCTCGAATGTAAAAGAATATGGTCACTTGCTCCGGGATGAACCGGAATATGCGGAACGGGCCAAAGTGTTTGCGGCGAAGTGCAAGGACATTACCGAAATACTGGCCGAACTTGAGCCGCGCGCCAAACGAAATACGTTGAAACTGCGAGTGGCGTTCCACGATTCGTGCCACTTGCAGCATGCGCAGGGAGTTCGCACACAACCACGAGCTTTACTTTCGAGCATTCCGGGACTTGAGATTGCGGAAATTCCCGAGGCCGCGATCTGCTGCGGGTCGGCGGGAATTTACAACCTGGTACAGCCGGATGCAGCGAACGCGCTCGGCGACCGCAAGGCGAATCTTATCGCACCGTTGAAAACAGACGTAGTGGCAACGGGAAACCCGGGGTGCGTACTACAGCTTCAAGCATCGCTGGCGCGATGCGGCTGTGAGACTCCTGTGGTGCATACGATTCAGCTCTTGGATGCATCCATACGGGGCGAATCGAGCGAATCGTTACGGCGTTAGCCTAATCCCTGCAAACTGCTAATCGAACGGGATGCGGGTCTTCTGAGAGATGTCACGCAACTCTTCGAGGACTGGCGCAATTAACGGAATGCCATTTTTGCTGCGCCATTTTTCAGCTTCGCGTTCCGGATCGCCGGGCAAGAGCGGCCCGCTGGTGCCAGGAGCGGGCTGGGTCGCGCGAAAGACGCGAATGTAGTCGTCGATCTGGCGCTTGAAGGAATCGCGGTCGATGAAGCCGTCGATTTGCATGGCGCCAAAGAAATGGCCGATGCCATTGCCGACGCTGCGGCTGGGGATTTCCTGGCGAAGGGCAAAGGGCGGCGTGAACGGCCCCCAATTCGCGCCGCTAAGAACTCCACACAAGACGTCCACCATGACAGCGAGGCCGTAGCCTTTGTGACCGCCGCGTTCGCGGTCGGAACCGAGCGGCAAGAGCGCGCCACCGTTGACCATCTCATTCGGATCGCTTGTGTCACGACCTTCGCTGTCGACGGCCCAGCCTTTGGGGATGGGCTCGCCGCGCCGGCGCGCAATTTCGATTTTTCCGTATGCGGCGGCGCTGGTGGCCATATCAATCACGATGGCCGGCTCGTCCTTACCGGGGAAACCGATGGCGATGGGGTTGGTGCCGAGCATGCGCTGGGCGCCCCACAACGGCGCGACGAGCTTGGTGGAATTGGTCATAGCCCAGCCGATGAGGTTGCGTTCCAGGGCTTTCAGGACGTAGTAGCCGGCGATGCCGTAATGATTGGTGTTCTGCACGCTGACCCAGCCGGAGCCGAAGCGCTCAGCCATGTCCATGGCGAAGCGGTTGGCATGTGGGCCGACGACGAGGCCGAGGCCGTTGTCGCCATCGATCGTGGCGGTGCTGGGCGTGGAGCGCAGCACTTTGATCTCCGGCCTGGGATTGATGCGGCCCAAAGTGAGCATGTCGAAATAACAATGCAGGCGGGCGACGCCGTGGGAGTCAATGCCGCGCAGATCCGCGGTGGCTAGGACTTCAGCAGCCTGGGCCGCATCGTGCTTGGGAACACCAAAATGGAGAAACACTTGTTTGCTGAAATCGCGCAACGCTTCGGCGGGGAAAAGTCTGGTCTCCACTTCGGCCATGCTTACCGTGCCTTCCTGAGGGCTACGCCGGAAGAGGCCGCCCGCGGGTTTCAGCGCCAAACGGTATGAGAAGCAAGCCAATCGCAAACGCGATGGCGGTCAGCGCCACAGGGATTCCGAGCGATCCATAGCGCTGAACGCCTGCGCCGACGAGAAAGGTGATCGCGGCGCCACCAAAACGCGCGAAGGAAGTCGAAAAGGCAAAAGCGCTGGCGCGGCATTCGGTTGGATATTGTTCCGGGAGCCAGAGGGTGTAGACGGCGAAATTCGCGCCGCCGAAGCCAAGAAAGAAAAGGCAAACGAAAAACCAGGGCAGAGCCGGGGCTCCGAGGTAGAAGACTTTTCCGAAGGTGAGCGCGATGAAGGCCGCCATCAGCGCGAAAAAGAATCCCAGAGCGCCGCGCCGCCCGAGTCTTTCGGCGAGCCAGGGCATCGCCAGACATCCGAGAATGGTCGCGAAAGAAACAAGCATGGTGGCACGAGAAGCGATCTGCGCGGCTAATGGTCCGGTCCGCCCCGATGCTTCGGCAAGGGCCGTGACCGCGGCTGGAACGTAAACCGTTCCTGCCCAAAGGCCGCAAATCGAGGCCAGCATAAACAAGGAATTCAGAATTGTTCTGCGCCGCATGGCGCTTGAGAAAAGCGTCGCGAACGGCTGCCAGATTTTCCATGTTCGAACAACGCCTTCTTTCTGCTTCCAGCACGCAGGTTCCGTTACACCGTGGCGCACCCAAGCCAGAAGCAACGCCGGCAATCCGCCGACGGCGAACATGGCGCGCCAACCAAATTTGCTTCCGATCAGAAAGTTGGCCATCGCCGCAAGAAAAACGCCAACGTAATAACCGGTGTGCATGTACCCTGCGCCCGCGCGGCGGCGGTCCTCCGGCCATTCTTCGGCGACGAAGGTTCCACCCATTGCCCACTCGCCGCCGATGCCGATGCCTGCGAGAAGGCGAAGAACAGCGAGTTGCCAGACATTCGCAACCAGGGCGCTGAGAAACGTGAATACGGAATACCAAACGATAGTGAGCATCAGCGTTCGAACGCGGCCAAATTTGTCGCCGACAGGCCCCCAGAGGAACGCGAGGCCCCATCCACAAAGGAACAGGGCGAAAAGCAAACCACCGTAATATCCGACGTTGCCCTTCATAGCAGCGATGCCGGAACGCGGGAGGAGTTCTCGCAAAGAGGGCACAAGCACCAGTGCGTAGATGAACGAGTCCATTCCGTCGAGCGTCCACCCTCCCCACGAAGCCCAGAAGCCGCGAACTTGATTTCGCGTGAGTGGGGTGACCGTTACTGTTGGAGCTTCGAGATGGATGCCGGCGGTGGACATAACAGCGGGGACTATATCAAAAGTGGCTGAAGGAAAAAGAAAAATCGAGGGAAAAACTTTGTGTGAAGAGTC
>Ga0209058_1002890_pt1 | contig 14008 bp, 9 predicted proteins | sample GraSoiAngelo_147_FD_185904 | JGI IMG/M metagenome (GOLD analysis project Ga0209058, IMG submission 185904) | Grasslands soil microbial communities from the Angelo Coastal Reserve, California, USA - 14_1009_05_40cm (SPAdes) (version 2) | ecosystem: Environmental > Terrestrial > Soil > Grasslands ... | reverse complement strand
GAACACGGTCAACGGGCACGACTTCACCAGCTTCATCGGCATCTTCTACATCCCGGCCGCCGACATCAGGCTCAACGGCACCAGCCGCGTGCGCGCGACGATCGCCGGCGGCCTCATCGCCTGGACGGCGACGGTCCTGGGAAGCGAGAACCTGGCCATCACAGCCGACCCGTCCCTGCGGGCCTGGCCTTCAACAGTGAGGTTGACCCAATGAACGACTTCGCGCCGCAGCCCGTGAGCGACTACTCCCGTCTCGGCCCGATAGGGGAGCTCATGGCCAACCCGAGGGTGTCCGAGGTGATGGTCATGGGCACCCGCGACATCTACGTCGAGGTCGACGGCAAGATCATCCTGACCCCGCTGCACTACGCGTCCGAGGACGAGCTCATGCACGTTATCCGCTACATCGTCGAGTCGGTCGGCCGCAGCATCGACGCTTCGAGCCCGCTGGCCGACGCCCGCCTCGCCGACGGGTCTCGCGTCCACGTCGCGGTGCGACCTGTGGCCGTGGACGGCCCGCTCCTGAACATCCGCAAGTTCGTCCGCGGGCCGCTCGACATGGCCGACCTGATCCGGCTGGGGAGCTGCAGCGAGAGCGCGTTTGGATTTCTGAAGGCCTGCGTGATGGCGCGGGCCAACATCGTGGTCAGCGGGGGCACGGGCAGCGGCAAGACGACGCTGCTGAACGTGCTTTCCGGCTACCTGCCGGATGACGAGCGCATCGTGACGATCGAGGACGCGGCCGAGCTGCAGCTCCGGCAGCGCCACGTTGCGCGCCTCGAGGCGCGTCCCGCGGGACCCGAAGGAAAGGAGGTCGCCATCCGCGACCTCGTGATCACTTCCCTGCGCATGCGCCCCGACCGACTGGTCGTCGGCGAGGTGCGCGGCGCCGAGGCGCTAGACATGCTGCAGGCGATGAACACGGGCCACGACGGGTCGATGACGACGCTCCACGCCAACAAGCCGCGCGACGCGCTGGCCAGGATCGAGACCCTCGTGTTGATGGCCGGCTACGACCTTCCGCTGCGGGCGATCCGCGCCCAGATCACGAGCGCCATCAACGTCATCGTCCACCTCGAGCGCCTGCGCGACGGCAGCCGCAAGGTCGTCCAGATCAGCGAGGTGACGGGCATGGAGGAGGAAGTGATCACCATGCAAGACGTCTTCCGGTTCATCCGCAGCGGCATGGATGCGAATGGGCGTGTGATCGGCCGCTTCACCGCGGCGGGGCTGCGCCCCCGCGTGCTGGACCGCCTGGACGACCTGGGCCTGCCGATGCCGGCCGAGATCGTGCCGCTCTTCCACGAGACCGTGGAGTCGATGAGCTGATGAAGACGATGGTCGAAAGGCGAAACGAAGAGCGGCGGCGAGCCGCGGACCGTCGCGCGGGCGACCGCAGGACCGGGGTCGAGCGCCGTCAGAACGTGATCGAGGTGTCCTTCGAAAGACGCGTTGCCGGCCGCAGATACCTCGAGCGACGCGCGGAGGTTCGCCGCCGGCTCAACGAGCGCCGCCACCTCCTGACGTAGGCCGGGGACCGCGTGCGCGCCTAAATCTCCGTCATTGGGACATATGTCCCATTTACCAAGCGCTCCAGGCACTCCTACCCTCACGTCGACCCGAATCAGGGAGGGGTCTTTCTATTTCTGTCCATGGGAGGGCGACGATGCCGTGCGTATGTTCGGGTGCTGACTCGCCCGTAGCCGCGCTTGCCGTGACCGTTCCGGCGAGCGCTTTTTCTTGTCTTTGCTGTCGTTGCCGGAATGAGAGAGGAGAGGTGTGTCGATGAGCGGAAGCAGGTATCGGACTCGAAGTACAACCTGGGTAAGGCACCCGCTGAAGCGGTTGCTGCGCAAACGGCGCAACCTGGCGGCGCTGTTCGCCGTCGGCGGCGCGGGCGCAGTCGTCGCTCTCAGTACGCTGTCCGCGGGCGCGGCTCCGACGAGCTTCCTCGTCCTCGACGGCAACATCCGGAACGGAACTCCGACCAGCTCCTCCTCGTACGACTGGGGTAACAGGGGCAGCACCTACGACAACACCGCCTGCGCCAACGGCGGCATCAACGCAGGCGCGACCGTGGGCACCCTCGGGAGCGGCGGCATCTTCAACTGCGGCAAGCAGGGGACGCCCTCCGGCTCGAACACCAACCCTCTGCCGATCGCACCGAGCCTGACTCCGGCCGCGGCCGCCGATCCGACCATCGTGGCGTCGGCGTTCGTAGTCGACCCCCTCTTCAACAGCAACAACAAGAACACCGGCCTGACGTGTCCGGTGACCGGCGCGTCCACGACTGGCGGCGACCCGACCGCCGTGACGACCGGGGCGAGCAAGAACGACCTCCCGCTCAACGGCTTCGTCTACGCACCGACCAGCCTCCAGCCCAAGGACGACCTCGCCAACATTTACGCGGTCGCCCACCGGACGAGCAGCGGAGTCAACGAGGTCTTCTTCGGCGCCGAGCGCGTGATCAACAACGGCGCGAGCCATATCGACTTCGAGTTCCTGCAGTCCCAGTTGAGCCTGGTGCCCTCTGGGACGACCGGATCCGCGGCGTGTACCGGCAATTTCAGCGGCCACCGGACCGGCGGTGACTTCCTGGCGGCGGTCGACTTCGCGAACGGTGGCTCGTTCGGTAGCGCGACCATCTACGAGTGGTCGTGTGGCGGCACCGTCGCGACCATCAGCGGAGGCACTCAGTGCGACCCCGGAAGCGTCGGCTTCCCCAACGCTCAGTACATCGTGGCGCCTAACGCGTCCGCTTTCCAGATTGCCTTCAACGGCCCTCTGTCCAAAGGCGTCGACAACAACATCGCCTGTGGTGGCTGGGTGTGTCGCGGCCAGATGCCGGCCGACAACATCAACACCGTCTCCACCAACGAGTTCGTGGAGGGCGGCGTCGACCTGAACGCCCTCGGCTTCAGCGGCTGTGTCAACACGTTGTTCCCGCACACGCGGTCCTCACCTGACATCAACGCGACGCTGCAGGACTTCGCCGGCCCTGTTGCGTTCAACACGTGCAGCATCACGACCACGCCTGGGGCCAAGGTGACCGACGTCCGTGGTGGCTCTATCAGCGACACCGCGTTCGTCTCCGGCTTCACGGGCGCGCCGGGTGTCGTCGACTTCAAGCTGTACGGTCCATTCGCTTCCTTCTCTGCGATCACCTCGACCTCCTGCACCGCCGGCAAGCTGGCCTTCGACAGCGGCCTGGTGTCGGCAAGCAGCCCCGGTCCGCCGGCCGTGTATACGACCAACACCGGCTCGACTCCGCTCCTGGTGGGTGCGTACCAGTGGGTCGCCTCCTACCAGACGACACCGACTGGCGCTATCGAGGCGTCCGGCCTCTGTGGTGACGCGTCGGAGCAGGTGGCGATTGTCGACGCCAAGATCTCGATCAGCCCTAACGGGACGAACCCGGTCGGCACACCGCACATCTTCACCATCACGGTCAACGCGTTCCCGGCGGGATTGTCCGTCAGCTTCACGTCGATCACGCCGTCGGTGACGCCCGCTCCGGGCTCTCAGATCAGCACCTGCGGCAGCCCGACGCTCAGCAACGGCGGTAACACCGCGACGTGCACGGTCACGATCAACAGCGCGGTCGCGCAGACGTTCACGGCCAATGCGACGGCGGTAGTCCAGATTGGCAGCGCGTCGCTGACCAGGACGACCGACGGACTGCTGGGAGACAGCGGCCCGGCGACCAAGACCTACGTCGACGCCAACATCAACCTCAGCCCGGCGTCGAAGACCAACGCGGTGGGTTCGGCGCACACGATCACGGCCACGGTGCTGATCAACGCTGGCACCGGGGGCGGCTTTGTGCCCGCGGCAAACGGGACGCTTGTCACGTTCAGCTTGAGCAACTCGAATGGAGCCACGGCCAGCTTCGTGGGCGGGATCAACACCTGCACCACGACCGCCGGGACTTGCTCCGTCTCCATCAACTCGCCCACCACGGGCCTGGTGACGATCAACGCCACCACGAACGTGAGCGTGGGTGGGATCTCGGTGACCCGGAGCACGGGTGACAGCAACGACGGTGACGGACCGGCGGTGACCAAGACCTACGTCGACGCCCAGCTCCAGATCAGCCCCCTGGCCAAGACCAACGAGCTTGGCAAGGACCACGTCATCACGGCCACGGTCAAGACCGACAGTGGTGACGGCAACGGCCTGGTGGTGACCAACGGAGTGCTGGTGACTTTCAGCCTGACCAACAGCAGCGGGGCCACGGCCGGCTTCGTGGGCGGCAACACCTGCACCACGGCGGGTGCCGGCACCTGCTCGGTGACCATCAACTCGCCGACCTCGGGCCAGGTCGCCATCCACGCCACCATCAGCCCCACGGTGGGTGGCATCGTGCTCACCCGCTCCACCGGTGACGGACTGTCCGGTGACAGCGCCGACGCCAACAAGACCTACGTCGACGCGTTCATCAACCTGGTGCTTCAGCACACGCCTGACCAAGTTGGCGACATAGAGAACGTCACGGCCAGCGTCTTCGTCAACGACGGCAGCGGTGCCGGATACGTCGCCAAGCCGGGCGCTCTCGTCAACCTCAGCATCCTGTCGGGCAGCGTGGGCAACTTCGTGCCCAGCGGCACGACCACCTCGTGCACGACCGGTGCAACGGGCCAGTGCACGGTCCAGATCACCTCGCTCGTCAAGGGCACGACGACCGTGCACGCAAGCACGAGCGTCGTCGTCGGAGGCGTGACACTCAACCGCGCCACCGGTGACGGGATCAGCCAGGACGGCCAGGACGTCGTCAAGACGTGGCTGCCGTTCACCCCGACCCTGTCCACGACGCCGTCCGCGGGCGGCAACGTCGGTAGCGTCTCGCTCAGCGACACGGCCAACGTCACTGGAGCGTTTGGCGCGGCCGGCTCGAACAACAACGTCACCTTCAAGCTCTTCGGGCCGTTCGCCACCCAGGCGGCGGCACAGGCCGACTGCACCGGCACTCCGGTCTTCACCGACGCCAACAAGCAGCTGAGCGGCGGGACCGAGGGCCAGGCGGGTCAGAGCTGGAGCGCCAGCTCGGGCTCGTTCAGCCCAACCACCGCCGGCTGGTACGCGTGGCAGGTGAGCGCAGACTTCACCGGCGACCAGGCCAACAACAACCCGACACCGAACCCAAGCCCTTGCAGCTCTGAGACGGTCCTGGTCAATCCGGTCAACCCGAGCCTTGCCACCACGGCGAGCTCGCCCGCGAGCATCGTCGTCAACACCACCGTCTCGATCAGCGACTCCGCACAGCTCAGCAACTTTGTCAACCTGCAGGCGGGTGACACCGTGACGTTCAACCTCTACGGGCCGTTCGGCAGCGGCACCCCCGTCTGCGACACGACCAATAACACCAACCGCGTGCTCGGTCCGTTCACCGGAGCGGTCAACACGACCACCGGCGCGGCCAGCAGCGGCAGCCAGAGCTTCACACCCACGGCGGCCGGGACCTACTACTGGGTCGCCACGTTCAGCGGTGACGTCAACAACACCAACCTCAACGCGACCAACATCGGTTGTGGCGACAGCCACGAGGCAGTCGTCGTGACCGCCCCGTCGGCGCAGATCACACCCACCGGCATCACCTGCTCGCAGTTCGTGGGCGGCACGGCCCCTACGCTGAGCAACTTCACCTACGCGGTGTCCAACGGGATCATCGCGAACGACCAGCCAGGCGTGTTCTTCTACTACGACCGGATCACGCTGAAGACTGGCGCCAACACGATCACGATCAACGAGATCGTCAAGAGCGGACAGGGTGACAACTACCTGCTGCACATCCTCAACGACTCGACGAGTCAGGTAAACCTGTTCGACAACAACTGCAACGTCATCGGCAGTGCGACCGTGACCTTCAACACGGCTAACCACACCTACACCGTCACGATCACAGTCAACATCTCGGGTACGCCCGCGCCGTTCTACGTGATCAGCGCCAAGTACACGCCGAAGACCATCGTCGGTCAGCCGGCGCCGAGCCCGAGCACGCTCGACTACCAGTTCTCGACCACCGTCAACGGCAGCCTGGTCGCGGCCTCGACCCAGGACATCCTCGGGATCAAGTCCTAAGACCAGTTAGCGGAAACTTGGAGGGGTGCGGCGCAGGCCGCACCCCTCTCTTCCTTTACGGGAAATCAGGAGACGGTCGTCGAGCAGCTGGCCATCAACTGGGTGTGACGACCGGTCGTGAAGATGCTCACCTGGTACGTGCCTGGCCACCAGGCAAACGTCGACATGCTGATCGCTCCGCTGCCGTCGGAGTTGGCGGGCAATGTTCCGGCCCCCCCGTTTGGCCACTGGAACTCGGCCGCGTAGTTGGTATTGGGCGCGTACCCGCCGCCGGTGAGAGTCAGCGCGCCGCCGACCGTGCTGCCGGTGAGCGTGCACTGCGCCGTGCCGGCGGGCGGATTGTGCTTGCTGGCAACAGGCAGGTAGCTCACTGTGCCGGACTCGAGCACGCTGACGACGGCAGCCAACAGAGCGCCGGCCAGGAAGAGGCGACGGATCCGGGACCAGAATATGGACATGTCTTGGCAAACCTCCTAACCGCGTAAATAGGCACGCAGCTCAGGCTTCTGCTCTACGCGCCAATCGCGATGTGTCCAGTCGAGTGGACGCAGCCTCAACAAAGTGGATTTCGGCCTCGCCTGCATCACTTCCCGCAGCCAGGCTCGACCGAGATCAGGCTCAACCGCGAAGGTTGGCCGTCCTCGACGCGACGCGTCAACCCGCGAACTGAGGTTCCAGGCCGGGCCTAGCTCCCCGAGCGCAGATCAAAAAAGGGGTGTGGCCGAAGCCACACCCCTTTGGTTCTCTGTGCCTTTCAGGAAACGGTTGTCGAGCAGCTTGCCATCAGTTGAGGGTGATTCCCTGTGGTGAACACGTTGACGCGATATGTGCCAGACCACCAGGCGTACGTCGACACCTGGATCGCGCCGCTGCTGTTCGAGTTGGCGGGGAAGGCGCCGGCCGTCCCGTTCGGCCACTGGAACGACGCGGCATAGCTGGTGTTGGCGGCGTACCCGCCTCCTGTCAGGGTCAGGGCTCCACCAACCGTGGTGCCGGTCAGCGTACAGGCGGTCGCGCTCGCAGATCCGTTGTGCTTATTGGCCACCGGCGAATAGTTCAGGATGCCAAAGCCCAGGATGCTTGCGGTCGCACCCATGACGATGGCGACCACGAAGAGACGGCCCATCCTCGTGAGGAATGTGAACATCAGGGATCAACCCCCTTGCGCGAGATAACCCCGTGTAACGACCGTTTGTAAAAATTCCTGCGTGTTACTAGGGACAAAGATCCTATTCATGGCCGGCGCGCGCTGGCGTAAGGTGCTCACGGACCCGGGCATGAGCAACTCGAGGCCCAAGGGAGGAAGGTGCGCTGGACGATTACTATGCCGGCGCGGACGGCGCCAGGCGGCTCTTGAACGAGCTCGACCACATGCTCCAGAGACTGCTGGACAACGTCGAGCGCGGGGAAGCCATGTCCTGCGCCATCAGCCTGCGCGTTAAGGGAGCCAAACCGGCTTCGCTTAAGAAGACGTACCATCCATCGGCTGACGCGCTCGACGACGCCTCGTAACCGCTAGCAGGACTGGTGCTCATTCGAGGGCACCATCGGGCCTCGCGTTTGTCACGCTATCCCATCGATGGCCGAAACCAATATCCGCGGCCTCAGGTGGGCCTACGTCCTGATCGGAGTGGCCGACGGGACGCTGCTGCCCTTCCTCCCCCTGTACATGCTCGAGCGGGGGATGAGCGCCGCCCTGATCGGCGCCGTCCTGGCAGCCTCCGCCGGCGCGGCGGTGGCGGGCGGCCTGGCCTGGGCGGTGGTCGCCGACCGCTGGTTCAGGCCGGAGCGCCTGGTGGTGCTGGCGAGCGTGGCCGCCGCAGCCGCGGCGCTGCTGATGGTGCCCTTCGGCGCCGGCGCGTCGCTGGCGGTCGTGATCGTGCTCCTGTCGGTCGCGCGCTCGCCCCTGACCCTTCTCGACCCGATCACCCTCCGGAGGCTGCGGGTGACCAGCCGCACCGACTACGCGCGCATCCGGCTGCGCATGAGCGCGGGTTGGGCGGCCTCGGCGATCGTCTCCGGCGGGGTGTACCAGGCGCTGGGACTGCGCCTCATTCCTCTCGTCTATGCGCCGCTCGCGCTGGCCTTTGGCTTCTGGACGTGGCGCGCCATCAAGCCCGACTCGGAGGCCTCCAGCGCCGAACCGGCCGCAAGAGCGGCCGTTCGGGTAAGGGCGGTGCCGCTGGCCATGGTCGGCTTCCTCGGCAGCTGCCTCCTGCTGGGCGTCTCCCTGGCGGCGACCCAGAACTTCCTGACCCTGCAGATCAGCGACCTGGGCGGAGGCGCGCTCCTGGTCGGCGCCGCCGCCGCGTTCCAGGCCCTGACCGAGATCCCGACGATGGCATACACCCACGTCCTGACCAGGCGCTTCAGCCACCGCGCCCTGTTCGCCATCGGCTGCGCGATCTACCTCGTCATCTTCGTCGCCTGGGCCTTCGTCTCGAGCGCATTCGTGGCCGCCCTGCTCAAGCTCGTGATCGGCGTCGCCTTCGCGCTGACCTTCGTGGCGGCGGTCATGATCGCGAACGACCTGACGCCGGCGCGGCTGCGCGCCACCGGCCAAGCGCTCGTCAAAGCGGTCCTGTTCGGGGTCGCGCCCATCGCCGGCGCGCTCGGCGGAGGCATCGTCTACCAGGCGCTCGGGCCGCGCGTCATGTTCCTCGCCGCGACGGTGGTGGTCGCCGGGGCCGGCTTGCTCGCGCTGGTCGCGGTACGAGGGCAGCGCAGCCAGGCCAATGTCCCTGCGATCGTGGCCACGGAGGCGGCCGCGCCGGTCGCCCCTTGAGGGGAACCGCCTCCACCCGCCCGGCGTAGGTACAGGGTGAGCCTGGCCCTCGCCTGGAAGATCCTCGCCGGCGTGGTCCTGCTCGCGGTCGTCGCCACGGTCGGCGCGATCACGTACTTCGAGCGCACGCGGCCGGCCGCGCTCGGCCTCGCGACCGTCACGCCGCGGGCCGCGGCGAGCCCGTCTCCGGACGACCCCCTCAGCCTGGTCTGCCGGCGTCCAGCCGTATCCGGTGCACGGTCCGGCGCCGGGGTCGCCGGCCTGTGGGTGATCCAGCCGGGCTCAGTCGCCGGCTACCGCGCTCGGGAGCAGTTCTACGAGCTCAGGTCGCCGCACGAGGCGGTGGCGCGCACCGACAGCGTGCGCGGCTGGCTGCTGGTCGCCGAGGAGGGCGGCGCGGCGCGGATCGAGACCGGCTGCGTGGCGGTCGACGTCCGCACCCTGAGCAGCGTCGACGAGCTCCCGGGGTTCAACGTCACCGACCGCGATCGCATCTCGCGCGACTTCCTCAGCGCGGCCGAACACCCCTACGTGGTCTTCCAGCCCTATCCGGTGACCCTGCAGCTCAGCACCACAAGCTCCGCGGTCCAGCACGCGAAGCTCGCTGGGGATCTCGAGATCCACGGCACGACGCGGCCTGCGCAGTTTGGGCTCGACGTCCGCCTCTCGGGCGCGCAGCTCTCCGCCGCGGGCAGCACTGTGGTCCCGGTCGAGGAGTTCGGGGTCGAGGTGCCTCAGGAGGCGGACGGGTTCGTGCGCGTGGATCCCCGGATCACGCTGGAGGTGTCGCTCGTCCTCCTGAAGCTGTGAGCGCGATCAGTGCGGGCCGCGCGACTCCGCGTCCTTCGACTGCCTGAGCAGCTCCTCGGCCGCCACCTTGTCCCCGCGCAGCTCGGCCACCTTGGCCAGGTTGCGCAAGGTCCAGGGTGGGAGCTGGCGGTCGCCAAGCTCCTCGGCGATGCGGATGGCGGCGCGCAGGTCTTCCTCCGCCTCGTCGAGGCGGCCGATGTTGCGCTTGGCGATGCCGCGTGCCGCCCGCGCGTCGGCGATCTCCCACCGCGCGCCGAGCTCGGTGAAGATGGAGACTCCGCGGTCGAACCACGGCAGCGCCTCCTCGCCGCGACCCAGGTCGTCGAGGGCGCGCGCCTTCTGGACCGCCGTGTTGCCGACGCTGAACCGGTCGCCCGACTCCTCGGCCAGGGCGCCCGCCTCGTCGATGAGCTGCAGCGCGCCCTCGCGATCGCCCATCTCCGAGTGGTTGATCGAGAGCGCGGTCAGGGCGCGCACCCGCGCCCAGTGGTCCCGCGGGTCCGCGGTCTCGAGCGCGCGGCGCCATATCTTCTCCGCCTCGTCATAGCGCTCCCTGGTCCAGGGCACCCAACCCGCGAAGACAAGCGAGCGGACCATCGGCCACGGGTCGCCGAGCCGCTCGGCGGCGGCGACTGACCGCTGCAGCAGCCGCTCGGCCTTGTCGACGTCCGCCTCGAAGTTGATGGCCACGTCGCCCAGGAACCGCAGCGCCAGCGCCAACGCGAAAGCGTCGTCGTGCTTCTCACCGAGCTCGACAGCACGCGTCAGCGCGAGCGTCGCCGCGGAGTACTCGCCGAGCCAGTAGTGCGACTCGCCCTTGCCGGCCAGCACGCGCGCCTCCCGCACCTGCCAGCGCTCCTCCGCGCCCGCCAGCGCCAGCGACCGCTCGTAGCGGTCGATCGCCGTCCGGCTCTCCATCCGCCTCCGCGCGCGGTCGCCGGCGACGAGCAGGGCGTCGGCCGCGCGGTCGGGGACGCTGCGGTCGTTGGGGTCGAGGTCGATGGCGGCGAACGCCGCGAGCTCGAGGTGGTCGGCGGCGAGGGAGGGGTGGCCTGCCGCCTGGAGGTAGCCGGCCACGAGCTCGTGGAGCCGCAGCCGCTCCCGCTTGGGCAGGCTCGCGTAGACGACGTCCTTCAGCGTCGAGTGGCGCAGGCGCCAGCGCTGCGGGTCGCCCGGCTGCGGGTCGCGAACGACCACCTCACAGTCCTCGAGCTGCGCGAGCTCCTCGGCGGTGGCGCCCGGGTCGACGACGGTCAGCTCGCTGAGGTCGAACGCGTACTTGAAGACCGAGGCATGGCGGGCGAGGTCGCGCAGCCTCGGCGGGAGCGCGTCGATCCTCGCGCTGACGACGGCCTGGACGGTCGGAGGGACGGTGCGGGTGCCGCGCCCGTCGGCCCCCGCGACGGCGGGCATGAGCATGCCCGTGGTCTCGATGATGAAAAAGGGGTTGCCGCCCGCCCGCTCGGCGATCTCCGTCGCCTCGAGCTCGTCGATCCGGCCACCTCCGGCGTGGCGAGCGAGCTGCACCGACTCGTCGCGCGACAGCGCCTCGAGCCGGATGAGCACCGAGTTGCCGCCCACGGCGCCCCACGCGGGACGGTCCTCCAGGAGCTCGCCGCGCGCAAGGGCGACGATGAGCGCTCGGCGCGGGCCCTGGCCGTGCACGCCGAGGCGCTCGATGAGGTCGAGCATCGGCGCCTTAAGCGTGTGCACGTCCTCGAATATGAGCAGCACGGGATGATCGCGCGCCAGGCCGTCGATCACGGAGATGAATCCCGCCTGGACCTCGGGCACGAACGCCGTCTCGTCTCGGCTCTCGGTCAGGCCGAAAAGGAGCGAAAGCCGCTGCGTCAGGCGGGCGGCTGCGCCGTCGCCTGAGGTCCGCTCCGCCAGCTCCCGGAGCCGGCCGCGGATGACCTCGGGATCGTCGCGTGCTCGGATCCCGGCCACGTCGCCGACGATCGCCGCCGCGGGCGAGAAGGTCGCTGTGTCGGTGTGTGCCTGCGCCTGGCCGCGGAGGATCAGGACGGCGGCGCTCACGCCGGCGGCCAGCTCGTCGGCGAGGCGTGACTTGCCGATCCCGGCCTCACCGGCGACGGTCACGAGCACCGGCCGGCCGGTCGTGCTTGCGACGCCCAGGCTCTGGCCCAGGATCGCCTGCTCGCCCGCGCGCCCGACGAAGGGGATGGTGCGCCGGGCCGAGCGCGGCGTCAGGTCCTCGACCCCGTACGCCTCCAGGCCGACGTCGAATCCTTTGGCGCGGACGCGCCTGGGCCGACCGTAGGCGACGCTTGCCTTGGTCAGCAGGTAGGTCGTCTGGCCGACGAGCACCTGCCCGACCTGGGCGGCGGCCTGCAGCCGGGCTGCCGTATTGACCACAGGCCCGGTGACCAGGAGCTGCCCGGTCGGCGAACGCCCTACCGCCGCCTCGCCGGTCTCGATCCCGGTCCGGACCTCGAGCGGCGGGACCATTCCGAGCGACTCTCCGAGGCGGCGGACGCGCTCCCGGATCGCGAGCCCGGCGCGGACCGCGCGTAGGGCGTCGTCCTCGTGGACGTGGGGCAGGCCGAACACGGCCATCACGGCGTCGCCGATGAACTTCTCGGGGCGCCCGCGGAGGGCGATCAGCTCCTCCGACGCGGCGTCGAAGAAGCGACCCAGGAGGTCGCGCGCGCGCTCGGCGTCGAACCTCTGCGCCAGCCCGGTCGAGTCGACCAGGTCGGTGAAGAGGACGGTGACCATCTTCCGTTCCTCGGTCTCGACGAGCGGCCCCGCGGCCGCCCCGCAGTTGGGGCAGAAACGGGCCCCCTCGGGGAGCGGCAGGCCGCAGACGCTACACGCGCGAACCACACAGTCAGAATATGGCGGTGGCCGATCGCAAGCTCGAGGCGCTCAGCCGTGTGCCGCTGTTCTCGCGCTGCAGCCCGAAGGAGCTTCAGTTCATCGCCCGGGAGGGCGACGAGGTGGACGTCCCCGCGGGCAAGACCCTGATCCGCCAGGGCAAGCCGGGCGACACCTTCTACATCCAGCTGGAGGGCCAGTCCCAGGTCGAGATCGATGGCAGGAAGCGTCGGGTCATGAAGCCGGGCGACTTCTTCGGCGAGATCAGCATGATCGACCGCGGCGTGGGCACGGCGACGGTGACGACCCTCACGCCCAGCCGGCTCTACGTCATGAGCCACGCCCAGTTTCGAGACGCCGTGAAGCAGAACGACTCCCTGATGGTCAAGGTTCTGCTCGCCATGGGCGAGCGGTTGCGCGCGGATCTAGCCAGCAAGGCCTGACGGCAACGCCCAACTAGGATAGTCGCGACCAACCGCGCCTTCCGGGCCCGACCCTAACGGATCGTCGCGACTAACCATGGTTTCCGAGCCCGACGTTATTGGATAGTCGCGACTAACGCGGAACAGCGCCCTTGACGTCGACCCTACGCGCCGTCGAGGGGCATCCAGAACTCCACCTGTGTGCCCGCGCCTGGCGCGCTTTCGATCTTGTAGCGCCCGCCCGCCATCAACGAGCGCTCGCGGAGGGCGAGAAGGCCGAGGTGCCCGGGCAGGTTGCTGCGCTCCGCGACCTCAAATCCCTGGCCGTCGTCGCGGACCGTGCCCAGGACGCCGCCATCGACGATCGACAGGGAGACCTTCACGTGCGTCGCCCCCGAGTGACGCTCCACGTTGCTGATTGCCTCCGCAACCTGGCGGAAGATCAGCGTCTTCGTCTCCAGGCTCAGGTCGTCAGGCACCTCCAGCGCCAGCTCCGCGTCGATTCGCGTCCCGGCCAGCATGGCGGCCCGGTCGCGGATCGACTGCTCCAGCCCGTCCGGGTTCTCGAGCGCCGGCGGCCGGACGTCGAAGACCAGCCTCCGGAGCGCGTTCTCCGTCTCCTCGAGGCCGCCTCGCAGCTTCTCCAGCGACTCCAGGTCGAGAGCTGCGCCCGGCGTCAGCCTCGCGAGGTGCAGCTCGGCGGCGGTCAGCTTCTGCAGCGCGTCGTCGTGGAGCTCGCTCACGAACCGTTGGCGCTCCTTCTCCACGACGGTGGTCACGTTCTTGAGCAGCATCTGGCGCGCGCTGTCGACGTTCGTCAGCCGATCGACCGTCCTGCCTAGCTCCTCCTGCGCCTGCCAGAGGCGCGTAACGAGGCCCGCCGCGAGCCCCGCCTTCTGCAGCACCCATGCGTCCTCGCGGGAGAAGCCGCCAGGGCGCTCCGAGTCATAGGCGGCGAGGAGGCCGAGCCGCTCTTCGCCCGCGCGCCAGGAGACGCAGATCGCGCTCTCGACACCGAGGAGATCGAGCGCGTTGTCGTGCTGCGGGGGGTCGTCCGTCCTGTTCGCCCGAA